>Ga0210407_10002057_pt1 | contig 17748 bp, 15 predicted proteins | sample IncBWC27MmetaG_FD_150860 | JGI IMG/M metagenome (GOLD analysis project Ga0210407, IMG submission 150860) | Forest soil microbial communities from Barre Woods Harvard Forest LTER site, Petersham, Massachusetts, United States - Inc-BW-C-27-M | ecosystem: Environmental > Terrestrial > Soil >...
TCGGCGGGTGACGCTTCGGCTGCTTTGGGACGGATTGAATATGCGGGCAGCGTAGAAGAGGCGGCGCGCGAGGCCGATCTGGTGATTGAAGCGGTTCCGGAGGAGATGGAATCGAAGATTGAGATTTTTACTCTGCTCGATAAGATTTGCCGTACGGGAACCATTCTTGCTTCGAATACTTCTTCATTGAGCATTACGGAAATTGCCAGCGTTACTGGTCGCGCGAAGAAGTGTGTGGGGATGCACTTTTTTAATCCGGTGCACAAGATGAAATTGCTGGAAGTGGTGCGGGCGCTGGAGACGGACGACGAGACGATTACGGCGGTGGCGGACGTGGGCAAGCGCATGGGCAAGGAAGTTGTGGTGATCAAGGAGTCGCCGGGGTTCATCACCAGCCGCGTCAATGCGATGATCGGGAACGAAGCGTTTTATATGCTGCAGGAGGGGATTGCGTCTGCGGCGGATATCGATAAGGCGCTGAAGCTGGGGCTGAATCATCCGATGGGGCCGTTTGAGCTGGTGGATCTGGTGGGGCTCGATACACGGCTGCATATTCTGGAGTATCTGCATAAGACGCTGGGGGAGAAGTACCGTCCGGCGCCGCTGCTGGTGGAGTATGTGAAGGCTGGCAGATTGGGGAAGAAGAGTGGGCGCGGGGTGTATGAGTATGGGCAGTGAATCAGGTTTTCGGGTGGGAACTTGGCGGGGTGGGATTGCGTAATACAGGGTGATGCCGGGAGGGAAGTTGAGACCTCCTACCGGAATCAACCCCCTGTTGTCTCCCCGGCGGCAGGGGGAATTTGTGTGGCTGGCATCGAGTGACTTGTCAGTAGTGATATTTCGCCTGCAAGAAGTCGATTCTGTGGCCTGACAGGCGATAAACCAGTCGGTGCTCTTGAGTAATGCGGCGTGACCAGCATCCAGCCAGCACATATTTTAGTGGTTCGGGTTTGCCGATTCCGGTGAAGGGATCGCGCAGGATCGCTTCGATCAAGTCGAGAATGCGGAGTGCTATTTTCCGGTCCGTTTCCACCCAGGAGCGGAGATCTTCCCTGAACTCTGGTTGAAATACGGCTTCGAACCTAGCGGGGGGCAAGGTTCAGCTCGCGGCGGAACTTGTCTAAGGATTGAGGTTTACCTTTGCGTGAGGTTGCACGCCGCAGGGCTTGGAGCAGACGCTCGGCGTTCTTGGGCGAACGCAACAAGTGGGCGGTTTCGAGCAGGCCGGAGAGTTCGTCGGCGGGGATCATGGCGACTTTCTTGTCGCCTTTGCGGCTAACGATGACGACCTCGCGGTCGTTGACCACGCGGTCCATCATGGAGGCCAGGTTTTCGCGGAGGCTGGTGTAAGTGGTTTCGACCATGTTTCATAGCGTACAGGAATGCTGTACGGAAGGCAAGTTTGATCCTTGCTGGACTTCTAACTGCACTCGCGCGCGCGGGGAGAATTCCCTGACACAGCGTTGTCAGGGTGGGGATCGCGGGGGTCCTTCGACTGCGATGGATCATTCGCTTCGCGAATCATCCATCTCCGCTCAGGATGACAGAGCTGCGTGTGGACTATTTCTTTCCCTTGATTGCTTCGCGCTTGTTTGCGGCTTCCAGAGGGCGGACGGGTTCGGTCATGCGGGCGGGATCTAGGATTTCTCCGATTTCTTTTTCGCTCAACAATTTTTTTTCGCGGGCGATTTCGATAATGGAGCGGCCGCTGGCTACGGCTTCTTTGGCGATTTCGGCGGCTTTGGCGTAGCCAATGTATGGATTCAAGGCTGTCGCTAGCGAGACTGTCGCCTGAACGTAGAAGTTGCAGCGCTTGTCGTTGGCGGTGATGCCGGCGATGCATTTGTCGGTGAACTGACGGAGCATGTTGGTGGAAATGGTGATGGATTGCAGGACGCTGTAGGACATCGTGGGCATCATCACGTTGAGTTCGAGTTGCCCGGCTTGGACGGCTAGGGCGACGGCTACGTCATTGCCGACGACCTGGAATGAAACCATGGCGGCTAGCTCGGGGATTACCGGATTGATTTTGCCGGGCATGATGGACGAGCCGGGTTGGAGGGCGGGGAGATTGATTTCGGCGAATCCAGTGTTGGGGCCGGAGGCCAGCAGGCGGAGATCGTTGGAGATGCGGATGACTTCTAGCGCCAGATTGCGCAGGGAGGACGAGACCGCGGCCATGGCGAGGTTTGATTGCATGGCGTAGCGCATGTCATCTACCGCGGAGAGTTTTTGTCCGGAGATGCGGGCGAGGTTTGCGATGGCTTTTTCGCGGTAGTCGGGATGGGTGTTGATGCCGGTGCCGACGGCGGAGCCTCCGAGGCCGAGTTCGCAGAGGAGGGCGGCACTGGTGCGGATTGCTTCGGCGGCACGGGCGATGGCTCCGGCGTAGGCGGAGAATTCCTGGCCGAGGCGCATGGGGACAGCGTCCTGCATGTGGGTGCGGCCGGACTTCAGAATGTCGTGGAACTCTTTTCCTTTTTTCTCTAACTCTGCGACTAGCGAATCCAGAACCGGGTAGAGTTTTTCCAATTCCAATAACGTGGCCAGGCGCATGCCCGTCGGGAAGACGTCGTTGGTGCTCTGGCCGTAGTTGACGTGATCGTTGGGATGGACTTTCGAATAGTCGCCGAGTTTGCCGCCGAGAATTTCTACGGCGCGGTTGGCGATGACTTCGTTGGTGTTCATGTGGAAGCTGACGCCGGCCCCGGCCTGGAATACGTCCACGACGAATTCGTTGTTCCAGCGGCCCTGCTGGACTTCTTTTGCGGATTGGATGATGGCGTCGGCGATTGACTTTTCGATGAGGCCGAGATCGCGGTTGGCTTCGGCGGCGGCTTCTTTGACCATGCCAAAGGCGCGAATCAGCGTGGGATGGGCGCGCATGCCACTGATGGGATAGTTTTCGACGGCGCGGGCGGTTTGAATTCCGTAGTAAACGTTGGTGGGGATTTGTTTGGTGCCGAGGGAATCTTTTTCTTCGCGCGTGGATGTGGAGTTCATGGGAACTTGGAATTATAGCAATGTGCCGGCGGCTTTACGTTCCGCTCGCTCCGAATGGGGCTTCGTGAGAATTCCCTGTTAGAGCGATTTCGCTGCAGGCGAACGCGGGGTCCTTCGACTGCGCATCTGCTTTGCCGCGCAAAGCAGATACTTCGCTCAGGATGACAGGGTATTTTGGGGGATGAGAGGGTGGGTGGCGCGGGCGTACAGCAGGTTCCTCCACTGCGCTCGCTTCGCTTCGCTCCGGTCGGAATGACAGATTTTTCTTGACTACGGAGTGTTAGGAGGGTGCGTGCTAGAATCGAAAATCTTGCGAAGCGATTCTTGAAGTTCTGGGACGGGCGACTTGCCTACGAAGCAGATTCCTGCGCAGCAGACTCCGGACGTTTTGCCGAAGGCGCAAATGTTGGCGCGATCCGACATGCGGGCGGATGTCATCGTGATTGGGGCGGGGCCGACGGGGCTGGCTTGCGCGATCGAGACGCAGAAGGCCGGGTTTAACGTCATCTCGATTGATAAGGGATGCCTGGTCAATTCGATTTTCAATTATCCGGCGAATATGATTTTTTTTACTACGCCGGAGTTGCTCGAGATCGGCGATATCCCATTCAGCACGGCGAATCCGAAACCGAACCGGCTGGAGGCGCTGGAGTACTACCGCAAGGTGGCAGAGCATTACAAGCTCGATGTGCGGCAATACCAGCGCGTTGAAACGGTCACCGGGCAGGACAACGATTTTCATATAACGACCTCGGACCGGCTGGGGCGGGTGTATGACTACACCTGCCGCAAGGTGATCGTCTCGACCGGGTATTACGACCGGGCGAACATGCTTCGGATTCCGGGCGAGGATCTGCCAAAGGTCTTTCATTACTACCGCGAGCCGCATCCTTATTTTGACAACGACGTATTGGTGATTGGCGGAAAGAATTCGGCGGCGATTTCGGCGCTGGATTTGTGGCGGCACGGGGCGCGGGTGACGATGGTGCATCGCGGGGCGAAGATGCATGCCCACGTGAAGTACTGGATCCTGCCGGACATTGAGAACCGGATCAAGAATGGGGACATCACCGCTTACTTTAATTCGATAGTGCAGGAAATTCTGCCGGACAGGGTGGTGCTGCAGACTCCAGAAGGCGAGATCAGCATCAAGAATGATTTTGTGTTCGCGTTGACTGGATACCATCCCGACTATGATTTTCTGCTGGCGATGGGGATTGAGCTTTCAGAGGAGCAGCGTCGGCCGGTTTGCGATCCGATCACGCTGGAAAGCAACGTTCCGGGAGTTTATGTGGCGGGAGTGATCGTGGCGGGGTCGCGGACGAATGAGATCTTTATTGAGAATGGGCGGTTTCACGGGCAGGCAATTGCCGCGGATTTGAAGCAGAAGCTGGGGTAGGGTGCTGGAACTGGATGTAAAAAGCGACGCCCCGGGATTGCTCCCGGGGCGATCAGTGAAGAGGGACGGAACGCGCTCTTAGGAAATCAGGCGACGACGAACCAAGCCAGCAAGTCCGACTAGGCCGGTTCCCAGAAGACTGAGAGTGCCCGGTTCCGGAACCGCAGGTGGAATCGTGGCCGGGGTGCCCGACTGCGAGAAGTTGGTGACGAAGTTCCCGCCTTTGCCCTTTACACAGCCCATGTTTCCTTGCTTGTTGAGTGCGGTTGCCGAAGTGCTGCAAACATCGAACTGGACGCTGTACGTAGTCCCGGGTCCGATTGAAGGCGTACCGGTGAAGCTGAAGGTGATGCTTAAACCATTCCCGGTCTGAGCAACGCTGGTAATTGCGCAGCCCCAATTGCCGGTTCCACTGCATTGAACCGAGTTCTGGCCGTTCTGGAAGGTCCAGTTGCCTAGGGAAGCTATACCGCCAGTGGCGGTTATAGTGTTACCACCTAATTGGAACGCAATCGCATTGACGAAAAACCCCGTGGTCGGACCGGTAAGTGTCAGGGTTGCAGTGCCCGTTCCGACAGTCAACGTGGCAGTGTACGGACCCTGACTCAAATTTGTGATACTGCCGGCCGAAGCCATTGGAGCTGTAGCCAAGGCGGCCAGAATAGCGATGGCGATTACTGCGAGTTTTAGACTGCTGATTCGCACGACGAAATCCCCCCTGAACTGATTTGCTGCTGGTTACTTCACTGTGTTACTAGCACGGCAGGGGCCCCCCTGAGCGGTGGATAGAGATTGATTTAAGTTATTGAGCGTAAAGATAGTTAGAAACAGTCGCGCTGGATTTTGGGTTGTGGGTCGCCGCTAAGTCGCAAATAATTGCGCAAACAGTGTCAGGACTTTTCAGAAAAGATCAGGAACTGCCTACGGGAGGCAAAACCCCGGAGAGTCTGTCATGAACGGGGCAAACGGTCGATCTTGGCGGCCATGATGAAGTCGCTTTCGGTTAGGCCGTCGATTTTGTGGGTCCAGAGGGTGATCTCGACTTTTCCCCATTTCAGAATGATGTCGGGATGATGGCTTTGTTCTTCGGCGAGGGCGCCGACTTTGTTCACGAAATCCAAGGCTTGTTTGAAGTCGGGGAAGGTGAAGGCGCGGGTTAGGTGGTGTTCGTTGATCACTTTCCATTCTGCGGCGTCGGGGAGTTGCTGATGGATTTCGGCTAGGGCTTTTCCTTTGAGCGGCGCGACTCCGCCTCGGCAGGGGACGCAGGTTTTGGATTCCAGGGACATGTTTTCAGGCCATCACTTCAAAAGCCCGGCGCTTGCGCGCCGGGGTCGGACAGGAGTGTCCGACCCACACGAATCTTTCCAGTCCACCTAGAACGGAATGTCTTCGTCACTGATGGGGGAACTGGTGGCTGACGCGGGCTCGGGCTCGCGCTGATCGAAATTATTTCCTCCGGTGGCGACTCCGCGGGTGGCGGACTCTCCGCCTTGGCCATCGCCGCGACCGCCGAGCAGGACCAAGTCGCTGGCGACGACTTCAGTCATGTACTTTTTCTGGTTGGTAGTCTTGTCGTCCCAGGAGCGGGTCTGGAGGCGGCCTTCGATGTAGACTTTGCCGCCCTTCTTGAGGTATTCGCCAGCAATTTCGGCGAGGCGCTGCCAGACGACTATGTTGTGCCACTCGGTGCGGTCTTGCCAGTTGCCGTCTTTATCTTTGTAGCGCTCGTTAGTCGCCAACGAAAACTTTGCGACAGGCGTGCCCTGGGGCGTGTGTTTGACTTCGGGATCTTTGCCGAGATTGCCGATGAGGATAACTTTGTTGACGCTTTTTCCTGCCATGAGAGTAGCTCCTGAGAATCAGTGGCCAGTGGTCAGTGGGCAGTTGCCAGAGATCTTTTCCCAGAGAGCAGTGGTCGGAATTGGACAAATATATCAGCTTTGCGATTAGGCGGGATGGAGAAATCGCAGAGAGTTTCAGAACGGGAAATCGGTTTGGCAGACGGCATTGTGAGAATTCCCGGTTGCGGCGATTTCGCTGCGTGGGAACGCCGGGGTCCTTCGACTGCGCAAGAACTTCGCTTTGCGAAGTTCTTACTCCGCTCAGGATGACAGGGTTTTGGCGGATTGCACGGCTTTGAAGGTCATTTCTTCGGCGGGGCTTTTGGATTGGCGTTTCCAGGCGAAGAAGAGTGCGGCGTAGGTTTCGGTGATGTAGTCATTCTGGGCGACGCCGAGGTCGCGGGCGAGGGAGTCGATCCAATCGGGGGGGCCTTCGATTTCGGCGAAGTTGCCGATGGGGGTTTCGTCGATGACTACGTGGCCTTGGTCGGCTAGCCATTCGGCGCGAAATTTCTCGTAGCGGAAGACGGGTTGGAATTGCAGCGCGGTGAGGATTTCTTCCATTTTTTCGCCGTCTTCGATGCGGGTTTCGGTTTCTACGCGAATTTTGTGGGGGCCGTCGTCGTTGGCGGGTCGGGCTTTGTGGGTGAGGAGCCAAGTGTCGCCGTATTTGCGGAGACGGAGGAGATCGCCTTTGGCGCGGAGAGGGCGTCCGGGGAGGTCGAAGAGGATGTTCATCTCGTGAGTGCGGGGGGTGATTTGCTTTAGACCGAGGGTTTGCAGGCGTGTTCTCAGCGAAGCGAGGTCGGGGACGCGGAATTTGATTTCGATTTCGCGCATGGGGACAGTATAGCGAGTGTTCAGTGGCTGTTGGCGAAACGCAAGGTCCCTCCACTCCGCTCGCTGTCGCTCGCTTCGGTCGGGATGACAGAGTTTTTTTAACTGAACGTCGGGAGTTTGACCAAGTCGCTCGAGGGAACCTGCTCTACCGGGTGGCCTGCTTTGCGCCAGGCGGCCAAGCCTCCGGTGATGACGAAGGAGCGGAAGCCGTTTTGCCTTAGTAGCAGCGCCACACGGGCGCTGGTGGCTTCGCGCTGTCAGGTGCAGTAGACGTAAATGTCTTTGTCCTTGGGGAGGGTCTTCAATTCTTCGTCGAGTTGATTGGGTTCAACGCGGATGGATCCGGGGATGCGGGCGGCGCCGGCGTCATAATAGCCGTGACTGCGCACGTCGACCAAGATGACCTCGTTTTCAGCGGCGATGAGCAGGCGCTGCGCCAGTTCTTCAACTTCGATTCGCGGGACTACTCCTGAGATTCTGTGGCGGCGGTATTGCACGACGCGATAGACGGCGAACACGACGACGGCCACCAGCACGACTTCAGTGACTACGTGGCCGGCGCTTTGCAATCCGTGAGTGATTTTCGCGACGAAATCCCGAAAGACGTAACCGACGCTGGCGTAAGTGAGGACATAGAGGCAGGTTCCGGCAAAATCCAGTTGCAGGAATTGCGCGGGCTTCATCTTCATGCTGCCGGCTAGCGGCGGAGCCATGGTGTTGATGCCGGGGATGAATTTGGCGAAGACCAGAGTGATGCGTCCGCGTTTGTAAAAAGATTCGGCGGAACGCAGGATGCAGGTTTCGGGATTGAGCGAGAGGCGACAGAGAAAGCCGAGGAGCGCCCATCCGGTGTAGCGGCCGAGGATGAAGAGAACAGAATCGCCGAGCATCATGGCGCAGATGGCGACGACGAGAACCAGAGCAGGGCTAAGAATGTGGGCGGCGGCAGCGGCGCCTCCGGCGATGAGGGCTAGCGCGGCGGGAGCGGGGAGGCCGGCGGCTTCAGAGAAGACGATCAGGAATACCAGGAGGTATCCGTGGTGCGAGATGGCGGTGAGGAGCGGGTTCATGGTTTACAGCATAGATGAGGCGATGGAGGGATTTGGTTCGGAAACTTGCGGGATTGATTTGTCCTTGCCTGCGCGGCGCGGGGAGAATCCCTGCAGCGGCGAATTGCGGGAGTGGCGGCTAGGGGTCCTTCGACTGCGTAAGAACCTCGCTTCGCGAAGTTCTTACTCCGCTCAGGATGACAGAGTAGGGTGGAAACTTGCGGGATCCTCCAGGTTATTTTTCGCGGGCGACCACGAATTCCGGGGCCCAGAGGAGGGCGCGCTTGATTTCGGAGTCGGGGAAAGTGCAGATGGCTTTGCGGGCGGAGTCGGCGTACTGGCTGGCGAGGGTGGTGGCGGCGTCGAGGGAGCCGTAGGTGGTGAGGATTTCTAGAATCTGAGAGTGGGTTACGCCGTTGAAGGCGCGTTGCTCGACGACCGTTGCAATTCGCGCGCGTTCGTCGGGAGTGCAGCGTTCGAGGGCGTGGATTACGGCCATGGTGACTTTGCCTTCGCGGAGGTCGCTGGCAACCGGCTTGCCGAGAACGCTTTCAGAGGCGGTTAGGTCGAGGACGTCGTCGACGATTTGGAAAGCCATGCCGAGGTCGCGTCCGTAGCGTGCGACTTGATCTTCTTGTTCGGGAGTTGCGCCGCCGAGGATTGCGCCCATGCGCATGCAGACGGAGAAGAGGCAGGCGGTTTTGCGGTAGATGAGGTCGAAATGCTCGTCGAGCGTGATGAGCTTCCCGAGTTTTTCCATCTGAAGGAGTTCGCCCTCGACCATTTGCTGGGTGAGATCGATGAGGGCATCGAGGATGCGGAAGTTGCGCTCCTGAAGCGCGACTTTGAAGGCTTGCATGTAGAGCCAGTCGCCGGCTAGGACGCATTTGGAATTTCCCCACTGAGTGTTCGCGGCAGGGCGTCCGCGGCGCGTACTGGCTTCGTCGATGATGTCGTCGTGAACGAGAGTGGCGGTGTGGATGATTTCGACGACGGCACCGAGTCGGACGGCTCCGCGGCCTTCGTAGTTGAAGAGCTTCGCAGAAAGCAGAAGCAGTGCGGGGCGCAGGCGTTTGCCGCCGCCGCCGCGGAGGTACTCGCCAATCTCGGTGATGGCGGTGACGCCGGAGACGGTGTCGCGGCCGAACTCGCGCTCGATCGCGGCAAGGTCGTCGCGGAGGAGCTCGAAAACTTCTCGGCCGTTGGTGGCTATGGTTGTGCTCACAAGACCTTTTTCACCGCAGAGACACAGAGTCACAGAGGAAGCAAATGCTACATCCTTATTCTTGATTCTTTTTTTCGGTTTCTCTGTGGCTCTGTGTCTCTGTGGTGAATATTTAGTTGCTCCTGTAATTCGTGAACTGCATATCGATTCCGAAATCTTGTTGCTTCAGAAGCGCGATGATTTCCTGCAAACTGTCGCGGTCTTTGCCGCTGACGCGGACTACGTCGGCCTGGATCGAGGCCTGCACTTTCTTCTTTGAATTCTTGATCAACTGGACGATGGCTTTGGCTTTTTCGATCGGAATGCCTTGTTGCAGGGTGATTTTTTGTTTTGCGGTCGCGCCTAGAGCGGACTCGATGGGGGAGTAGGTGAGTCCTTTGAGCGAGACGCCGCGCTTAACCAGCTTTGCCTGCAGAATGTCGTTGATCGCTTTCAGTTTGTACTCGTCGATGGAGTGCAGGATGATCGCGTCCTTGCCTTCGAGGGCGATGCTCGACTTCGAATCTTTGAGGTCGAAGCGGGTGACGATTTCCTTCATCGCGTGCTGGATGGCATTGGAGACTTCCTGAAGGTCGATTTTGCTGACGATGTCGAAAGTGTTCTCTGGCATGACTTAATAGATTAGCTTAGTTTCGGGTTTGATTCCGGCTCCGGCGCAGATTTCTGGTACAGGCTAAATGGATGGGGTGGATTCGGGAAGGGAAAAGAAGCGAAGAAAATTCTGGGTGGTTTGGGCGCCGACTTCTTCGGGCGTCAGGCCTTTGAGTTCAGCTAGCTGGCGGGCGACTTCTATCACATAGGCTGGCTCGTTGCGTTTGCCGCGATAGGGGATGGGAGCCAGGAACGGGCAGTCGGTTTCGATCAGGAGTCGATCCAAAGGGACTTCTTTCGCGGAGTCGCGGATTTGCTGGGCCTTGGGGAAGGTGATATTTCCGGCGAAGGAGATCAGGAATCCCATGTCTAGGGCGCGCTTGGCGTGGGGCCAGGTGCTGGTGAAGCAGTGGAGGATTCCGCCGAGGCCGGCTGGTTTCCAGTGCTGGTCGATTAAGGAGAGGCAATCGTCCCAGGCGTCGCCGCTATTGTCGTCTACTTTTTCCGAAGCGCGGCAATGGATGATGATGGGGAGTTTGGTGGCGCGGGCGATTTCCATTTGGTGGATGAAGACATTTTTCTGAATGTCGCGAGGGGAGTGGTCGTAGTAATAGTCGAGGCCGATTTCTCCGCAGGCGATGACTTTGGGGGCGCGGGCTAGTTCTTCCAATTGGGCGAAGTCGGCGTCGGTGGCTTTGGCGGCTTCGTGGGGATGGATGCCGGTGGTGGCGTAAATGAAGGGGTATTGCGCGGCGAGTTTGACGGCGCAGTCTAGGGTGCCGGGGCCTTCTCCGATGCCGATGGCGAGGATGGTGGAGACGCCGGCGGCGCGGGCACGGGCGATGACTTCGGCGCGGTCGGGATCGAAGCGGGGGCCGTCTAGGTGGGCGTGGGAGTCGATGTACATGGACGGAGTTTCAGCTTCGCCAACAGGGAGTGGGGCACGGATTTGTGAGTTTCATGTACACAACGACTCCTTTTTTGAAACGAATCTCGAGAGCCGGTATATATTCGCCGCCACTTACGGAACCCGTTGTGTAATCCACAAACATTCGAGCACTTGGACCGAGACCGCTTGCCTCATACTTGAATCCGAAAGGATAGACTTGCCGTGCATCGCTTAACGTTGCACCAAGGGCCAAACCTGCTCCAGTCACGCCGATATTTCCGCTCGGATGCGTACCCCACACCTCCACGGAAGTGATCCTGGGAGGAATCAAATCGGTTGGCTTGTCCGTGACAGTCTCTTCAGTGATTCTGAGGCGCGGTCCATCCCCTTCCCAATAGTAACGACGGAGGCTTCGATCTTGGGCGTCGACTTCCTGATGAGTGGGCTGGCCGAGGGTCTTCACCAGGGTTTCAATTGCTCTTTTCCCGTTAGTGCTCAACACGTCAACCCCTGAGAGGACTGTCTCGGAGTGAAGACGGGGAGGATCTAAAATCTGGGCGCGCGCGGCTAAGAATCCGGAGAGGAAGACGATTAACACTCCTGCGATTGAGCGCATATGTCAGATACCTCGGCGCAACATCGTGTGGAGCGGACACTCTTGTCCGCTGCTTTTGATCTTTTTAATCTCAAAACAAAACCAAGTCAAAATCAAAATCAAAGGCGTCGGACAAGAGTGTCCGACCCACACGAGCTATTTTAGCCTCGCGCCGTTCGGGACTTCTTCCAAGAATGCCGCCAGCACTGGCTTTCCGCCTTCGAGGGATGCGGCGACGATCATGCCGTTGGATTCGAGGCCGCGGAGCTTTCGCGGGGCTAGGTTGGCGACGATTACGACTTTGCGGCCGATTAGAGTTTCGGGGGCGTAGGCTTCAGCGATTCCGGCTACGATTTGGCGGGTTTCGGTTCCGAGATCGACTTCGAGGCGGAGGAGTTTGTCGGCGCCTTTTACTTTTTCTGCGACTTTGATCTGGGCGACGCGGAGTTCGACTTTAACGAAATCGTCGATGGTGATTTTGGTGTCGGCGGCTGGCGAGGATGGCGTTGTTGCTGGTGCGGACGTGGGCGTCGGCTGGGCTGGCGTCTGGGGTGCTTGTCCTGATTCGGGGTGGCCGGGCGAGGATGCCCGGCGCCCCACGTCCTCTTTTTCTTTAGTCTGCGCGGCGGGGGGCGCTGCACCTGCCGGCGCGGCTCCCGCGGCTGCTGGAGCTCGTTCCTGGTCTTCCATCTTTTGCATCCTTTCGATGGCGCTTTTGTCGGCGCGGGGGAATACGGGCTCGACTTTTCCTACTTTTGTGCCGAGGGGGAGTTGTCCCCAGCGGAGGTCGGCTAGCGGGACTTTTGCGATTTCTCCGAGGCCTAGTTGCTTCCAGATTTTTGCGGTCGCGTCGGGCATTACGGGATGCGCGAGAACCGTCACGATGCGCAAGGCTTCGGCACTGGTGTAGAGGACCGTCGCTAGGCGGGCGCGGCTATTCTCGTCTTGTTTTTCGGCGAGAGCCCACGGCTCGTTTTCTACGATGTATTTGTCGACGGCGGCGACCAAGGCCCAGGCGGCTTCTAGCGCGCGGGAGAAATGGAACTGCTCGAAGAGCGAGTTAAAATCCGCGATGGTTTTTTCGGCGAGCTTGGCGATGGCGGCATCGGCGGGAGTGCGAGAGACGGAATTCGACGGATAGGGGACCTCGCCTTTGAAGTAGCGCGTGATCATGGCGAGAGTGCGGCTGGCCAGGTTGCCGAGTCCGTTGGCGAGGTCGGAGTTGTAGCGCTGGACCAGGGCGTCGAAGGAGAAACTTCCGTCCTGGCCGAAGACTACCTCGCGCAGGAGGAAATAGCGGAGGGCGTCGGCGCCGAGGACGTCAAGGATGGTTTCGGTGCGGACTATGTTGCCGCGCGACTTCGACATCTTGTTCTCTTCAAACAAAAGCCAGCCGTGGGCGACGATGGATTTCGGCAACGGCAGCCGGGCGGCCATCAGGAACGCGGGCCAATAGACGCAGTGGAAGCGGACGATTTCTTTGCCGATCATCTGGACGTCGGCGGGCCAATACTTCTTATATTGCGAGTCGTCACCCGATCCGTAGCCGAGGGCGGTGATGTAATTCGCGAGCGCGTCGAGCCAGACGTAGACGACGTGTTTGGGATCGTCGGGAACGGGGATGCCCCAGGAAAAAGTTGAGCGGCTGATGGACTGATCGCGCAGGCCGGAGCGCACGAAGGCGATGACTTCATTGCGGCGGGTCTCGGGGCGAATGAAATCCGGATTCTTGGTGTAGAGCTCGAGCAGCGGCTCGGCGAAGGCGGAGAGCTTGAAGAAATAATTTTCTTCTTTCACGGTTTCGGTGGGGCGTCCGCATTCGGGGCAGGGGTCGCCGGGGCCGATGCCGTCCACGTAAAGCTCGTCGAAGACGCAGTACTGGCCGGTGTAGCTGCCTTTGTAGATGTATCCATTTTCTTTGATGCGACGCCAAAGTTCCTGAAAGCCGCGCATGTGGCGGTCGCTGGTGGTGCGGATGAAGTCGTCGTAGGTGATGCCCATGCGGTCCCAGAGGGCGCGGAACTCGGCGGAAACTTCGTCGGTGAGCTGCTGCGGAGGTTTTCCGGCGGCTTCGGCGGCGCGCTGAATTTTTTGGCCGTGCTCGTCGGTGCCGGTGAGGAAGTGAGTGTCGAAGCCCATCATGCGCTGGCGGCGGGCAATGGTGTCGCAGGTGAGCGTGGTGTAGGCGTGTCCGATGTGAGGACGGGCATTGACGTAGTAGATGGGGGTCGTGATGTAGAACTTTTTTGACATGGTTGAACGCGACGCGCAGGGTGGAGCAGGGCTTCAAGCCCTGCATTGAGAGTATCAAATTTGAAACGGATTTAGCCTTTGAGGGACTTCGCGTAGGCTTCCATCGCTTCATTCATCACGGTCTTGAGAGGGATCTTCTGTTCAGACGCGAGGCGGCGACAGTCTTCGTATTCGGGGGCGTAGCTGGTAACGGTGCCGTTGAGGCTGGCGATTTTAATGCGGACGTCGCCGAAGCGGGTGGGGACGGTGGTCCATTTGCGGGCGAGAATTTGGCGGGACTCTTCGCGGCGGCGGATACCCAGCGTGGTGGTTTCGGCGAAGACGATTTCGGTTAGCTTGGCGGCATCTTCGGTCTTCGCGAGAATCGTTAGCAGAGATCCGGGGCGGGATTTTTTCATTTGGATCGGAGTGGCGAAGACATCTAGCGCTCCGGCTTCGAGTAGGCGGTCCATGACGTAGCCGAAGACCTGGGGGTTTAGGTCGTCGAGGTTGGCTTCGAGGACGGTGATGGTGTCTTGCATGGTTTTCGCGGCGAAGTGCGCGGCGGCCTCGCCAATGGTGATGCGGAGGACGTTCGCGAGGCCGGGGAAGACATAGGTGCCCGCGCCGTATCCGGTTTTTTCTATTTTCATTTCTGGAAACTGGGAGAAGCGGGTGGCTAGCGTGGCGACGATGGCTGCGCCGGTGGGGGTGACCAGCTCGGCTTGAATCCCCGACGAGTGAACCGGGATGCCTTTCAGGAGTTCGACTGTGGCGGGGGCGGGCACGGGGAAAGTTCCGTGAGCGCAGGTGACGGTGCCTCCGCCGAGGTTGAGCGGAGAGCAGATGAATTCGTCCACGTCGAGGGCTTCGGCGCCGATTGCGGCGCAGACGATGTCCACGAGGGCGTCGGCGGCTCCGACCTCGTGGAAATGGATTTTGTCGATGGGGACATTGTGGATTTTGGATTCGGCGGCGCCTAGTTTTTCGAAAATGGCGATGGCGGTGGTCTTGGCCTGGGTGCTGATGTTGGAGCGCTGGATGATTTCGCGGATTTCGGTCAGGCTGCGGCCGTGATCATGAGAGTGGGGTTCGTGATGATGGTGGGCGTGGGTGTGGGAATGCTCGTGGGGCGCCTTTGCTTCTCTGGGCGCATCCTTCTTTCCGTTGACGATCACATCGACTTTTGTGGCGGTGATGCCGCAGCGGTTTACTTTTGAGATTTCCAGGCTCGCGCCAATGTTCAGAACTGCGACCGTGTCTTCAAAGAGTTTGGGCGAGACTCCGGCGTCGATCAGGGCGGCTAGGAACATGTCGCCGCTGATTCCGGAGAAGCAGTCCAGGTAGGCAATGCGCATCGGTGTCGCAATTCATCATAGGGGCGGTATTGGGCACGGTCAAACGCCGGGCGCTGCGGGGCGTCTGTTAGAATCACTATTTTCTTCAAGCACTTAGGAGAACTCTTGTATCGGCATTTGGAGCGGCGGCTGGCGGAGCACGTGCGCGAATTCCTGCGGCGGAGCTATGGGATTGAGATGGAGCGGGTGGTGATTGAGCAGCCTCCGTCGGTGGAGTTTGGGGAGTATGCGCTGCCGCTGGCGTTTGAGCTGGCGAAGAAGCTGAGGAAGGCTCCGCGGAAAATTGCGGAGGAAATTGTCGCGGGGATCGGCGCGGTCGAAGGATTCGATAAATTTGAAGTGGCGGGGGCGGGGTACATCAATGCGCGAGTGGACCGGACTGCTGTGGCGGCGGCGCTCGCGCGGGATGAACGTCCGGCGGTGGAAGTTGCGGCCGGGAAGATTTTGGTGGAGCACTCGAGCATTAATCCGAACAAGGCGGCGCATATTGGGCATCTGCGGAACGCGATTCTGGGCGACACGTTTGTAAGGCTGTTGCGGTTTGCGGGGCGCGAAGTGGATGTGCAGAACTACATTGACAACACTGGAGTGCAAGTTGCGGATGTGGTGGTGGGATTTTTGTATATCGAGAAGAAATCGCGGGAGGAGATTGAGCGGCTCGCGGGGGAGCCGAGATTCGACTACTACTGCTGGGATTTGTACGCGAGAGTTTCGCAGTGGTATGAGGCGGACGCGGAGAACAAGAAACTCCGGCTGAAGACGCTGCATGAGATTGAGCAGGGCGGGAACGAGACCGCGGTGATTGCTGAACTGATTTCGGTCGCAGTGCTGCGGCGGCATCTGGAGACGATGGATCGGCTGGATATTGAGTATGACTTTCTGCCTCGGGAGAGCGAGATTCTGCGGCTGCATTTCTGGGATGCGGCGTTTACCAAGCTGAAAGAAAGCGGTGTCCTTACTTACGAGACCGAAGGTAAGAATAAAGGGTGCTGGGTGATGCGGCGGGCGGGGACGGCTTCTGAGGCAACGTCAGAGTCAGAGTCAAAGTCAAAACCTTTAACCACAGAGGACACGGAGGAAGTCACAGAGGAAATTTCTGAGGAAGATCAGAAAGTGATTGTGCGGTCGAATGGGACTGTGGGATATGTGGGCAAGGACATTGCTTATCACATGTGGAAGTTTGGATTGCTGGGGAAGGACTTTGGATATTTGAAATTCTATTTGTATCCGAACCGGCACCAGTGTTGGATTTCGGCGGAGTCGGGGGAGCGGGAGCATCCGCATTTTGGAGATGTAGCGGAAAACTACAATGTCATCGACGTACGGCAGTCTGAAGCGCAAGACACGGTTAAGGAAGCCCTACGCGATCTGGGTCACGGGGAAGCTGCCGACCATTTCACGCACGTTTCCTATGGGATGGTCGTGTTGACTCCACGCTGCGCGGCCGAGCTGGGCTATGAACTGAGCGAAGAAGACAAGGCTCGGCCATTCATCGGCGTCAGCGGGCGCAAAGGTTTCGGGGTGAAGGCGGATGATTTGCTGGATGCTCTGATTGCATCGGCGAAGGAAGAAGTGGATTCGCGAAATGGCGAGTTGCCTGAGGCGGAGCGGCTTGAGATTGCGAAGCAGATTGCGATTGGGGCGCTGCGGTATTTCATGCTGAAGTACACCAAGCCGTCGGTGATTGCGTTTGATTTTAAAGAGGCGCTGAGTTTTGAAGGGGAGACGGGGCCGTATGCGCAGTATGCGGTGGTGCGGGCGTCGAATATCTTCCGCAAGGGCGGGATGGATGCGGAGACGTTCGCGGCCGAGTTGTCGGCGGCGGGCCTGTCTGAAGAAGCATTGAAGAAGTTTTTGGCGGCGGATGAACTATGGGCGCTCTGGCTCGCGGCTTCGAAGACGGCTTATGTGGTTGATCAGTGCATTGCGACGACGGAGCCGGCGTATCTGGCGAAGCATGTGTTTCAACTGGCGCAGTTGTTTAATACGTTCTATCACCGGTATCCGATATTGAGTGAAGAGGATGAGGGGCGGAGGAAGTTTCTGCTGGCTACGGCGGCGGTGGTGCGGCGGGAGTTGGTGCGGGCGTTGGGGGTGATGGGGGTGGAGGCGCCGAGAGTGATGTGATCTCATCCTGGACGTTTGTAATCCTTCATTCTGTTTTCAAGGACAGGGTTAAGAAGCTTAAGCTGAGTTTCCTTTGCGCCTGGGACGGCGAACGAAATCAGATCTGTCCTGTATGCAGCGACTGCCTTCGCATAAGTCGCAGGGCGTAACTTCAACATTCTTGCGTGCAGTTCCGTCACTGCGTAAGCGACAAGAAGATTCGAGACCTCAGTATTAGTATTACGCTCACAGCAGTACCCAACGATGGCGTCGAGAAAGTCGGCATTCGCCAGTCTGACGAAGTCACTGCTCAACTGGCCCGTAATGCGTTTACCATAGTATCCGGCTCTCTCGGATTGATCGCGGCGTTCGTAGTCTGCCACTGACCCAAAATAATGGAAGTACTTGACAAGTGCTTCCGCGATAATCGGATAGTTGAAGGCCGCGTAGTTCCCAATGATCTCAACTACGGCGGGCAATCCATGATGTGAGTCGAGTGCCTTTTTTAGGATGTCTGTCGCATCGTCGATGAAGCAAGCCGCGTAACCGGTGCGTGCGTTCCAGTCAAAGTTGTACTGTCTTGCGAACTCCCCGGACTCGACCCATTGTTTCGCAGC
>Ga0210407_10002058_pt1 | contig 17734 bp, 11 predicted proteins | sample IncBWC27MmetaG_FD_150860 | JGI IMG/M metagenome (GOLD analysis project Ga0210407, IMG submission 150860) | Forest soil microbial communities from Barre Woods Harvard Forest LTER site, Petersham, Massachusetts, United States - Inc-BW-C-27-M | ecosystem: Environmental > Terrestrial > Soil >...
TGCTGGCCGGTTTTATGCTTTCCGCAGTAACCCTCACCCATCCGCCGGGCGAGTTGCGGGCGCAAACTACACCATCGGCCACCAGCCGCATCGCAGCGATTGACGAGTCTTCTCTCGTGGTTTTGGCGGGCAATCGCCATCCACTGGCGATTCCCGCCAATGATCGCGGAGAAGCTGCCCCCGACCTCCCCATGGAACGGATGCTGCTGGTTTTGACTCGCGACGCCACATCGGAAACTGCGCTCGAAAATCTTCTCGCCGCGCAGCAGGACAAATCCTCTCCGGATTTTCACGCGTGGTTGTCGCCCGCGCAGTTCGGCGCGCGATTTGGCGCTTCAGGAGCCGATCTTAGCAAACTGACGGCGTGGCTTGCGTCTCACGGTTTTCGCGTGAACCGCGTGGGGCAGGGCGCCATGACCATCGAGTTCAGCGGCACCGCGGGCCAGGTGAAAGAAGCCTTTCACACCCCGATTCACGCTTATTTTGTAAACGGGGAGAAGCACTATGCAAACGCATCCGATCCGCAGATTCCCGCAGCGCTCGCGCCCGTTGTCGCGGGAATAAACACTCTACATGATTTCCGAAAGAAGCCGGCGATTCATGTTTGGGGAAAAGCCAGCCGCATCGCCAACAGCAGCATGTGGCAACCGGACTTCACGTTCAGCGGCGCGGCGGGTGTAGAGCATTTTCTCGCCCCCGGCGACTTTGCCAAAATCTACAACACGGCCACGCTCTATCAGAATGGAATCGACGGAACCGGGCAAAGCGTCGCCATCGTGGCGCGGAACAACATCAATCTCTCCGACGTACAAATTTTCCGCATCGCCTTCGGACTCCCCGTAAACGATCCACAGATCATTCTCGACGGCCCGGATCCTGGAAACGCAGCCGGCTCCGAAGAGACCGAAGCCGACCTGGATGTGGAATGGTCGGGCGCCGTCGCTCCGAAGGCCACCATCAAATTTGTTGTCTCCGCCAGCACCAACTCGACGGACGGCGTGGATCTCTCTTCTCTCTATATCGTGGACAACAATCTTGCGCCCGTTCTCAGCGCCAGCTTCGGCCAATGCGAACAGACTCTCGGCCAGACGGAAAACACTTTCTTCAACAATCTTTGGGAGCAGGCCGCCGCGGAGGGTATCACCGCCGTGATTTCAAGCGGCGATAACGGTGCTGCCGGATGCGACAACCCCAATCAATCCACTCCCGCCAGCCGGGGCCTCGGGGTGAACGGCCTGGCTTCCACGCCCTTCAACATTGCCGTCGGCGGCACGCAGTTCAACGAAAACGGCGCCGACAGCACGTACTGGTCGGCAACCAACGGGTCCGACCAGTCTTCCGCGCTCGGCTATATTCCAGAAAATGTCTGGAACGAGAGTTGTGCCGACCCCAACGTATGCGGCGCCGCTTCGCTGTTTGCGAGCAGCGGCGGCGCCAGCACGCTGTACAGCAAACCTTCCTGGCAAGTCGGACCCGGCGTGCCGAATGATGGGAAGCGCGACCTGCCGGATGTTTCGCTCGCCGCCGCCGGCCATGACGGCTATTTGTTATGCCAGGATGGTATTTGCACCACCAACGCCAACGGGCAGCTCGTCAACGCCGATCTCGTTGGCGGCACATCGGCCGGCGCTCCCACTTTCGCCGCCATCATGGCACTCATCGCGCAAAAGACGAATTCCCGGCAAGGTCAGGCGAACTTTGTTTTGTATTCGTTGGCCGCTGGACAGAATGCCGCCAACTGCAACTCCAGCTCTTCTCCCGAAGCTCAATGCATTTTTAACGACATCACCGTGGGAGATAACAATGTTCCCGGACAAGTCGGAAGCTCCGCGACAGCCGGATATGATTTGGCCACCGGCTGGGGCTCCGTCAATGCCGCGAATCTTGCCGCGAATTGGCAGAACATGACCTTCCGCTCGACCGTAACCACGCTCGCGCTTTCGTCCACAATCCTGACGCACGGACAGCCGGTAACGGCTACTGTGACCGTAGCTCCGGGTGTCGGCGCGGGAACACCCACGGGTGATGTGGCCCTTCTCGCCGCAGGTTCAGAAGGAGTGAATCTCGGCAATCTGAGCAACGGGACGGTATCCGGAAGTGTCCGAACCTTGCCCGGCGGAATGTACTCCGTCACCGCCAGCTACGGCGGAGACGCTACGTTTGGCGGGAGCATCTCCACGGGCGTACCCATGACGATCAATCCGGAGGCTAGCAGCACGGCATTCTCCGCATTCCTCGCTGGTCAGGCGGGAAAGCAGTCTTCCCCAGTCAACACGACGTATGGCGGCTTCCTCGACCTCCAGGTTAGCGTTGCAGGAGCTTCGCAGTTCGGAACACCCACGGGAACGGTCACTTTCTCGGATACCTTCAACGGGACTACCAGCAATTTGCTGAGCGTTTCTCTCAATAGCCAGGGCAACGCTCTGGTCCAGGAAACCAAGCTCGCTCTCGGAAACCACACCCTCAACGTCAACTATTCCGGTGACGCGAGTTTTTCCGCGAGCAGCGCGGGTCCGATCAGCGTCAGTGTCGCCAAGGGTCCGACACAAACGATTCTCTTTATTCCTGCGGGAGCTCTGCCGAATGCTTCCGTGGTACTCCAAGCCCTGGTGCTTCCGAATGGCACAATCGATCCCACCGGTACGGTCCAGTTTTTCACAGAGAAAACGGCATTGGGGAATCCTGTCCAGGTGAACAATTTGGTCGCCACGTTGACGACCACCCAGCTGGCCAACGGCTCGCACAGTATCACCGGGGTGTATTCGGGCGATCCGAACTTCGTCGGTTCCACTTCCGGCGCAGCCGCGATCGTCGTCGGAAATCCCGATTTTCTGGTTTCAGCCAATCCAGGAAACGTGACGATCTCTGGAAGCGGGCCCGGCACAACAAACCTTCTGCTGACGCCCGGCCCCGGCCTGGGCTTCGTTGGAGCCGTGACGCTCAGTTGCTCCGGACTCCCTCTGGGTTCCTCATGTACGTTTCTGCCTGCTCAGCCCAGCCTCGATGGGTTCACTCCCTTACAGGTTGCGCTCAGCATAGGCAGACCGCCCGCCCAATCGTCTGCCATCCGCGTGGCTCTTGGCAACTCCGCTCGGAGGATCTCGAACGCATTCCGGGGCGCGCTGCTGGCTTGTATATTTCTTGTCACCTGGCCCCGAAAGAAGCGTTCGTGGCGACCTGGCGCGTTATTAATCATCGTTGCGTTCTCGATCGCGATGAGCGGATGCGGCGGCGGCCAAAGCGTGTCTAGCGCGCCATCCACGAATTCTTTCATTGCGACAGTGACCGCCAGCGGAGGCACGGGAGCGCTAGCCGTCAGCCACACCGTCACGCTCGCGGTCACTGTTCAATAACCTCCTCGGCAGGTTTGAATTTCCTGCCTGGCGTCACCAGAGCAATTTCAGCCCGAATTGCACCTGACGCGAGGTAGTCGACGTGCTGGTGATCGCGCCCGCCGTGCCTGAAAGACCTGTCAGATTTGTCGCGGTCGGTGGCGTGAACACGATCAGATTGGGAGTGTTGAAGTTAGCCCGGTTCAAGAGGTTGAAAATCTCCGCGCGGAATTGCAGACTCAGCCGTTCGCGGATCGCTGTGTCTTTGAGGACGGAAAAATCCCAGGTGGCCAGCCCCGGACCGACATAGGTATCTCTTCCGACGTTTCCAAAGAATCCGCTGGCAGACGGCGGCGCGATAAACGCTGCCGGGTTAAACCACTGCCCGGGGTTTCCGAAGACGACACGGCCCTTGAAGTTTGGATTCAGGAAAGGTCGCACGGGATTTCGCGTGTCCCCGGTGTTGGAAGGGTTGTAGCTCAGTTGTGGCGTAAACGGAAAACCAGACTCCGCGGCGACGATACTGGCGACCGACCATCCGCCGGCCAAGCCGTTTTTCCAACCTCCCAGATCGCTCGCGTACAATTTGCCGTGGCCGAAGGGCAGCGCATAGATCGCGTTGATGACGCCCACGTTTCTAACATCAAACGTCGCAAGCCCTTTGTCGGCAGCCAGGTTAAACGGGTTGGAAACCAGTCCGGGCGCATTTCCTGCCGTGGTTTGGTTCAGGGAATCTCCGTCGTCCAGCGTTTTCGACCATGTGTAGACTCCACGCAGAGAGAAGCCCCGGCTGATGCGGCGCGTCACATCCACTTGCAGGGCGTGGTAGGAGCTGTCGCCCCGCGAAAACCAGGTCCAGGTGTTGGCCAGCGACGCGTTCGGCTTCGGCGTTCCGGCTGGAATGTAGTAGGTCCCAGCCGGAACGGGCGCCCCCGCCAAAGGGGAACCGATCGGGAAGCCGATCGTGGGTGAGTTGGTGGCCGTCGTCGGTTGCGATGGGTTATACGTCGGAAACACCGCCGGGCAAGGCGACGCCGGACAGATCACGGGAGTCGGTTCGTTGGCGTCGACGCCGACGATTTCATGATAGCCATGCGAGCCCACGTACCCAACCGTCAGGGAAGTGTTGGGAGAGAGTTGCCGCTCGACGCGCAGAGACCAAGCGACCAGCGTCGGAGTCTGCATATCAGGCTGCACGCCGCCAGGCACCAGCTTTGCTGTCGCCGGGATCGGCGCCGCGGGATTGATGGGCAGCTTTGAAACCGCCAGTGTGGGAATGCTGTACGTCGGATTAAAGGGCGCGTTTTGGTCCGTGCGATATCCCAGCGCGTCCTGCAAGTCGTTGTACATCCCGAAACCGGCGCGCAGAACAGTCTTGGCACTGTAGGGACTCCAAGCAACACCGACCCGCGGCTGCGGCAGAAAGTTAGCGTTGTTCGTGGTAAAGAGGGAACTGCCCAGCCGCGGCTGTGAAGAAATCACGCCACTGGTAAACGTATAGCTCGCCGCTCGTCCATGCGCTTCATTCCAGCCCGTCGAGAATTCGCTTCGAAAACCCAGCGTCACGGTCAGCTTTCTGCTAAGGCGTAGGGTGTCCTCCGCGTACCACGCTCCGAAAAGGGACCGCCAATTCATTTCCGTGGGAGTTGGATCGAACAGAAACGTTCCGATCGTCCCGGCGAGAAACGTCGTGAGGCTCGGAAACGTGGCTTGCCCGTACTGGCTCAGCGCAATCGTCTCATTCGACTGGAATGGCTGGAACCACGCCCCAAAGCTGAGCTGATGCCGCCCGCGGGTAAGCGTCACGCGGTCCTCGAAGGTGTAAAGATTTCTGTGGATTCGCAAGTTGCTTCCGTTGTTGCTGCCCGCCAATCCCAACTGCGCTTGCGGATTCGACGCCGCACTTCCGCCTACGACGACAGCGCCGACGGGCAGCCCGGTAAGAAATCCCGGGACGCTGGCTGCCGGAGTGCCGGGTGTAGGTTCTCCCGTGAAGAAGTAGCCCGCGCGTGTGTAGCCAACCCTCGCGGTGTTCAGCAGCGTCGGTGAAAAAACGTGTGTCTCTTCGAGACTTAGTACCTGCTCTCGCAAGTCGACGAGGTCGGCGCTAAAAGGATCCAGCGGTGTGGCGGTCACGTCGCCGCCGTCATCTACCGTATAAATCGCCGCGAGCGAATCTTTCTGTGAAAAAATATGGTCGAGCCGGGCGGTTGCAAAATCCTCGCGTATCGTTTGGAGCGGGCTGCTGAATGCCTCGGCGATTCCATTGAAATCGGGCGCGCCGGCTGGCGCGGTAGGCCACAGATTCAGCAGAGGCTTGACACTCGCGACCGCCGCTGCCCGCGACGCCGCATCAGGAACAAACGCCGCGGATGTCTGGTGCAGGTTTTGCCGGAAGCCTTCGTAGTTGCCAAAGAGAAATGTCTTGTCCCGCTCGACAGGGCCGCCCATCGAGGCCCCAAACTGGTTGCGCTCGAAAGGCGGTGCCGATCCTTGATCGAAGAAATTCGCCGCGTCGAGCGCGTTGTTGCGTAAGAACTCGTACACCGAACCATGCCACTGGTTGCTTCCCGATTGTGTAACGAGGATCACCTGACCGCCCGGGTGTTTGCCAAGCTCCGCGCCATACGTGTCTCGCTGGACGTTGAATTCCCGCACCGCGTCGACTCCCAGCAGCATCCCGCTCGTTCCTCCCGGTTGCATGTTGTTCTCCGCGGCGCCGGAGTATTCCACACCATTCAGCAGAAAGATGTTTTGCTGCGGCCGGTTCCCGGAAACGGCGAAGTTGTTGGCCGTCGTGGAATTGGAAATCCCCGTCCCGCCGGTCTTCTGCGAAGTAAAGTTCACGATCCCCGGATTCAGCTGCAGCAATAGATCGTAGCTGCGTCCGTTCAAGGGAAGCTCCTTGACCTGCCGCTCGCCGACGAGTCCGGAGACCTCTCTCGTGGTGGTGTTGACGATGGGCGCCTCTTCCTCGACGGTGACTTGCTCTTTCACTTCACCAACCCGCAGCGTCAAGTCCACGGCCGCCTCTTGTCCTACCACCAGATGCACACCGGTTCGGAGCTGTTCCTGGAAGCCCGTCGTCGATACTCGAATCTCGTACTCACCCACGGGCAACGCCAGCACCTGATAGCGTCCTGCCTCGTCCGACAGCGTGCCCCGGATCGCTCCGGTTTCCACGTTCTGCACCGAAATCGCCGCAGACGGAACGCGCGCGCCGGACGCATCCGTGATTACTCCCGTAATGCTCGCAGAAACCTGCGCGTAGATGCTCGGTACGCCGGTCAGAAGGAGAAAAAGAACAGTGCAAAGCTTGTTGGAGTGCATACCAGACTCCTTGCGAAGGAAGAGCGTGAGTCGATAATTCAATACGCTTTATAACGTGATGTCAAACCGCCTTAATACGGATAGAGCCTAGACGGATTCATACGAATTGCGGGCGGAAAAATCATCTCGCCGGATTGAGCAACCCCAAGCGTTCTTTTTTCAAAATCCGGCCGGAACATCTCGCGCAGATTCCGAATCACCGGCACACCCGGCAACCGCCCCGGTGTCGCGCAACAGCTCCCAAGGAACTCCGCCGCGCTCTGGCGAGTTCGCTATGCCGCCTTTTGTTCTATGGCAACGAGTTCATAGCCGCAATTGTTTGGCTTGCCGTTTGAGCTTCGCTTCGAATCGTTTCAACCTGTGAGCGTCCCTGGTGGCCCACATGGATTCGTCATACTCGACTTGGTTTTTGAAGATGGTATAAAAAATCACCCGCGAACTTGTCGTGGTTGCCGTGGTGGCGGCCCGAAGGCCGCGCTTGGCTTTCATTCGGCGCAGATAGCTTCGAATCGGTGTTGTAAAGCACACCACCGCCTTCACGGCTACTTCCGTTGCGTGGTGCTCGACCAAAGAATGCAGGATTCGTACCGTTAAGCCAAGTTCCTTTCCGTTTTGCCCCGGCCAGCGGCCGGGCCCTCTGCTTCTAAGGAAAGGAGCGCCGCACTCCCCTCAGGGGAGGGAGGAGCGGCGCTCTGGGGAGGTTCTGGCTAGTGGTTCGAGGCGTAGCTGAGGAACTGCTGTAGGTGGGCACCGTTTCGCGCGGGTCCGCTGCGAGGCATCGCCATGGCCTTCCGCGCAAATCTCTTCGATTCTAGATCGTTCGTTCATCCAGCTCGTCCGTCTAACGGCTGCTCTGCGATTTAACCTTTGTAAGCGCTCTTTCCAGGTGCAAGGCGCTTGCCAAACGCTGCTGCCGCAAGCTCTGTATTTTCCTTGGCTTAACAATGCCCGTGAGGGGTATGGCTGCACGAACGCGGGACACTGTGCCTTTGAGGAACAGCATGGGAAGAGCAAAGGTGGCTCGGGGGAACCGTCCCCCAGGAAAGTTGAGTCTGGTTTGCTGGCGGGAGGATCTTAGGCCGCCGCGCCACCGCTTTTGTCGCGCCCACACATTTCCTGCCCATCGCACTTCAGATACCGATAGAGACTCGTTCGGCCGATTCCCAGAATCTGCGCGGCCCTCAGGCGATTCCCCAGGCACAGCTCGAGCACTCTCCGGATATGCGATTTGCGCACTTCGTCGAGCGACAGCGGCCGCCAGTCGCCACCCTCCGGCGTGCACGTGCCCCGGTGCTGCAAGTGCTCCGGCAAGTCCGCAAGATCGATGAAATCCCCTAGCGCGGTTATCGCCGCGGTTGCGATCACGTTCTCCAATTCGCGCACGTTCCCCGGCCAGGGATGTTGCAGCAGCACAGTCTGCGCCCGCCGCGTCAGCCCGGAAATATTCTTCCCGTACAGGTCGTTATATTTTTTGAGAAAATAGTGCACCAGCAACGGAATATCTTCGAGCCGCTCCGTTAAGGATGGCATCCGAATCTGAATCGAACCCAACCGGTAGAAAAGGTCCTCCCGGAATTTGCCCGCCTGCACTTCCGCCCGCAGGTCCCGGTTGGTCGCCGCAATCAGCCGCACGTTGACCTGCCGCACTTCCGGCGACCCAACCCGCTGGATTTCCCGGTTCTGGATCACCCGCAGCAGCTTGGCTTGCATCAGCAGTGACGTCTCGCCAATCTCATCGAGAAAAACCGTCCCGTTGTTCGCGTACTCGAAAAGCCCCGGCCTGGTGTCCGTCGCCCCGGTAAACGATCCTCGCATATGCCCAAATAGCTGGCTCTCGAGCAAGGTGTCCACCATCGCCGAACAGTTGCAGATCGCCAGTTTCTGCTGGCTCACCGGACTGATGTTGTGTATGGCCCGCGCCACTAGCTCTTTGCCCGTCCCCGTGGACCCCACCAGGAGCACGTTCGTGTAATGCTTCGCCACCTTCCGCGAGAAATCAAAAACCTCCAGCATGGCCGGGCTCTTCCCCACGATCCCGTGAAACTCGAGATCCTTCAGCAACTGTTCCTCGAGCGCCCGCACCCGTTTCCGCTGGTCGTAAATCGTGGACACCTCGTCCAAGGTTCTCTTCAGACGTGTGCGGTCGATGGGCTTTGGCAGAAAATCCGTCGCACCCCGCCGGATGGCATCCAGCGCCGATTCCAGCGTGTATTCCCCGGTCATCACGATTACATGAATCCCCGGATCGCTTTGCAAGGCGCGATCGAGAAACTCATAACCGTTCATCCCCGGCATATTTACATCCACCAGGAGCAGCCGGCACCGCCCGGAACGCACCAGGCCCAAAGCCTCCTCAGGATCCGAAGTGGTGATGGACTGGTAGCCCATGTCTTGTATAAGCGCGGAAACCAAATCCAATTCGGTGTGATCGTCATCCAGAACGCATGGCGTCAAGGAAGTCCTCGGCGCCCCGAGTTCACCGGCCTTGCTACGCGCGTGTCCCACGATGACTACCACCCGCAACGCTTGTGCCATCTCTTCACCTTTCGCCGCTCTTGCGCTTGGCCGGCCCGCTCCCCCGTCCCTGCGGCAGCAACAACCCATCACCTCCAAGAGAATCAGTAATTTACGGACACTCCCGCCGGGGCAATCCCCTTTTGTACCCTACCGGCCACTGCCGAACGGGCGCACTAGGAAGCTTTCCAGCGACTTTCCTATTGGGCCGGAGTGTCGTTTCGTTGCGGAATTACGCCGTACCACTTCCCATGCGGACGGCATTTCTCCTGCTTGCCGACACCGGATCTGGCTAGGCTGCCGAGCTCTCTTGTTCTCTCCGGCGCGGAACCACCGTGTTGAGGCGGAATTGGTGCAGCCCACTCTTTGTTCTCCGAACCCATTTTGCTTCATAAACAACAGGGTCCGAACGGTCGGACTCGTCGAACTGCAGAAGCCTCACCAGCAGGACGGCATTATCGTTGAGCGCCCGCTTTAGCGTGACCTGCTTCCCGGACTCCTCCTTCCACTCGAGTTCGCACGTCTCCACAAAGAAATTCTCCGTGCGATCCCAGCCAGACACTTCCACGGCATGCCAGCGTGTAACAGGAAAATGGGTGTAGCGAAGCATCTAGAGCCTCCGAAAGGGGGAAATGCAGGCCAATACCCACTCGCCGTTCTTCGTAACTTGCTGAAAATGAAATGTTTGCCAAAAGACAGCGTCCTGCAGGTCTTTCGAGAATGTTCGCCGGAGTGACACTTCTCCCTGGAGTGTTCAGATTCGGTTCACTAGCTTAGCTAAATGTTTCCCGGAAGGAGCAGCCTGGTCACGAAAGTGTTTATCGGGTCGTAGATGTAGCTAAACACGAGAATGCCCACGACCAGCCCCGCCATGGCCAAGCTGTTCCCGCGCAGCCACTCCAGGTAGCGCTGTGCCGTCTTTTCACTCATAAAGAGCAGGATCACCGTGCTGCCATCGAGCGGTGCCACCGGAAGCAGATTGAACGTCCCCAGCAGCAAGTTCAGCGAGAAAAAGATCACCAGCGTAGTGGCCGCGAAATCACGATGGCCCGTAACCAGGTCGGGATGAAACCAGCCTGCGGCGTCTCCCACCTGCAGGCAAGCTACAGCGAGAAGCATCAACGAGAAATTTGCCGCTGGCCCGGCAAGTGCCATCCATCCCGACCGCCGCGGATGCCGCCGCTCCCAAAGCGGGTCGTACGGCGCGCTCGCCCATCCAAACATTCGGTCCATGAACAAGAACGAAATAAGCGGTATAACCAGCATTCCCCAGGGTTCGCGCCGCAGGTGCGGCACAGGATTCAGCGACACTTGCCCGCCCTGAGCCGCCGTTAAATCGCCTCCCATCTTGGCGACCAAAGCGTGCGCCGCTTCGTGACAGGTCGTCGAAAACAGAAACGCGATATACCAAATGAATCCGGAAACGAGACGATCGGGAGTGAGATCCGGCAAGTGATTGGGCCCTTTCCTCAGCTCAACATCCAAGCAGACTAGAGGTTGTCACCCTGCTTTGCAAGCTGCGCCATTTCCACCCACTTCCGCCCGCGCCTGCCGGAAGAAATGCGCGGTAGGTGGCGTCAGTGATAGACTCCAGGCATGGCCACCAAGAATAAAACGAAAAAGCAGATCAAACCCAAGAAAGCCCTGAGCCGCAAAGCGGCGCCCAAAAAAAAGGCGAAGAAACTTGCGCCTGCCAACAGGAAGTCTCCTCCAAAAAAGAAGGCACCACGCAAGAAAGCCAAACCCCGCGGCAAGAGCGAGGGTGCCAACACCGCCGTGTTCGAGCCCAGGGGTCTGGACGCGCGCTCAGGCGGCCAGTCCGGCGATCTGCAGGGTCTGTCAAATAGCGCGGGAGCGGATTCAGAGAGCGTGGACGAATTGCTCGAAGAAGGAAACGCCTTCGAGGCAGAAGTCGTTAAAGGCATCGAAGACGTTCCCGATGCCGATGAAGGCGAGGTAAGGACGCACGAAGTCCCGGAAGACGACGTCCCGGACGAGTATCTGGAAAAGGATCGGTGAGAGCGCAGCAAGCCGTAAGCCACGAACGGACGTTGGGCAGAAGGGATTCATCACCCGATGAAGACTCACAAAATCTTGTTGGCGTTCATCACGCTCATTTTCTTGGCCGCTGCATCGCATTCCCAAAATGATAAATCCGCAACAAGTTCCTCGTCTGACTCCGCAAAACCTTTTCTCGGCCGCTGGGACTTGACGCTGAAGGCGCCCGACCGCGAGTATCCTTCCTGGCTGGAACTGCGCGAGCGAAATGGCCAGCTCACCGCCCAGATGGTGGGCCGCTGGGGAAACGCCAGGCCGCTCCCGAGTGCCGAACTCTCGAACGGCCATCTGAAGTTCGTCTCCCCCAAGGAAGAGGAGGACAGTAAAGCCGACATGGTGTTCGAGGGCGCCCTGACCGGGAAAACTCTCTCCGGCACTACGAACGCCCCCGACGGTAAAACGTGGCAATGGACCGGCCGCAGAGCACCCGTTCTGAAAAGGACCGGCCCGCCAAACTGGGCCTCGGCGATTCCGCTCTTCAACGGAAAGGATTTAACGGGCTGGCACGAAGCCAAGCCCGGCGCATCGTCTGCGTGGAAAGTCGAAAACGGGACGCTGATTACTCCAGGCAATGGCCCCGAGCTGATCAACGACTCCAAATTTGAAGATTTCAAGCTGCACGTCGAATTCAACTGCGGCCCGGAATCCAATAGCGGTGTCTATTTGCGCGGCCGCTACGAAGTTCAGATCGAAACGGATTCCGTTGCGGAACCCCCGAGCCACCACACCGGCGGCGTCTACGGTTTCCTCGCTCCCACTCCGGAACTTCCGCGCAAGCCCTCGGAATGGCAGACCTACGACATCACACTCATCGGCCGCATGGTGACGGTCGTGCAAAACGGCAAAACGGTCATCGACAACAAGGAAATCCCCGGCATCACCGGCGGCGCTCTCGACAGCCACGAAGAACTTCCCGGCCCCATCTATCTGCAAGGCACTGAAAAAGGCCACGTGATGTTCCGCAACCTCGTCATCACTCCCGCGAGCAAGTGAACGCCTGTTTTTGATACGCGGATTTCGGCAGAAGAGAGGCGATAGGTAAGGCTCCGCTATCTCGAAGTCCGTGGATTCCGCCGAATTTGCGCACCCACCTCGGCGTTGATTCCGATAACTTCGTTCACAAGGGCCAAACGGCGGAGCAACTCGGGATGCTTACCAACAAACTCATCCAAAGCTTCACGGAAGGCCATGCCGGGCGTTTTTTCTTTCTTGAGGATGCGGACAAACTCTTCCACAGCTTCCTGCTGCTCACGGGAGAGCGTGGAAATCAAATTGAGGAGGTCTTGAGGTGACATGATGGAGCCTCTCCTTCAACCGTCCTAGCCCATAAAGGCTCAGCTTGGGGGCCTCACATCCTTAACTAAATCGCATGGGCTCAATCTCTCTGTTTCCGTCTCCATCCTGGTCTTATCCCTCGCGCGCAACTCTTGCATGAGTTGCGATTTCGCGATACACCCATGTCGAAGCATAGTCATTCCAGCGACGATTCGATGACCGCAGGAGTAATTTCTGGAGGAGTTCCGATGCCAAGATACTTGCGATTTGTTCTCGCGGTTTCTCTCTTAACGGCACCGCTGGTTACCCGGGTCGCCGCTGGCCAGGAACGCCCCATTGTTTTGAAGGCCGCGACGGTTCTCGACGGCAAAGGTCATGTGCTCCGCAACACGGTTATCGTCGTCGAGGGCGGAAAAATCGCCCGTGTCGGCGGTGAGCCGCCAGCTGGCGCGATCACCTACGACCTCTCCGACCTGACCGTCACTCCCGGCTGGATTGACACGCACGCGCACATCGTCTGGCACTTTGATAATGGCCGCCTCGCCGGGAAAGACGAGCCTCCCGTGCGCGCGATGCTCTACGCCGCGGATAACGCCATCCTCACGCTCAATGCCGGCTTCACCACGATCCAAAGCCCCGGGTCGCCCGAAGACAGAGACTTGCGCGACGCTATCGCTCGCGGCATCATCCCCGGTCCGCGCATGCTGACTTCGCTCGAACCGCTCGACGAAAAAAGCGGCCCGCCAGAAAAACAACGCGAACTGGTGCGCGAAAGAAAACAACAGGGCGCGGACTTCATCAAACTCTTCGCCTCAAAGAGCATCCGCGAAGGGGGCACGCAGACCATGACCGACGAGCAGCTTACAGCGGCCTGCGGCGAAGCCAAATCCCTGGGCTTGCGCACCATCGTTCACGCGCACTCCGCGGAATCCGCCAAGGCCGCAACGCTCGCGGGCTGTACGACGATCGAACATGGCGCCTACGTTACCGACGACGTTTTCGCGCTCATGGCGCAGCATGGCACCTACTACGACCCGAACATCGGTCTGGTCCTGCAAAATTACCTCCAAAACAAAGAAAAATTCCTGGGTATCGGCAACTACAACGAGCAGGGTTTCGCCTTCATGGAGAAAGGCATCGCCATCGTCCTGGATACTTTTAAGAAAGCGCTGAAACACAAAGATCTGAAGATTGTCTACGGCACGGATGCCGTTGCCGGCGCCCACGGACGTAACTACGAAGAATTCATCGTGCGCGTGCGCGACGGCGGCCAAGACCCCATGGCCGCAATCATGTCGGCAACTTCCATCTCCGCCGAGTCCTTGGGCCTCGAGGACAAAATTGGCGCCATCGCACCAGGTATGGACGCCGATATCATCGCCATGGGCGGCGACCCTCTTCATGACCCCACCGCCGCTCGCCGCGTCGTTTTCGTCATGAAAGCCGGAAAAGTGTACGAGCATCTCGCTCCTGCAGCGAAACGCCAGGAATCCCACTAGCTCGGGGGGCCGCGACACGACGCTCTAGCGCACCAAACTCCACGGGTAAATGCCCACATTGATTTTCATGATGAAGTAGCTGAACCCGCCAGCATCAGGCTTCGGTTGATGCGGCGTGTCCGGCGGTATGAGCAGCCAGTCGCCCGCTTTGACTCGAAACGTTTGTCCGCCGATGATCGGCTGCCCGCGATACTCACCAGGCACGGGACCATCCTTGTCCACCAGATTCTGCCGGTTGGCGATTTTCCCGCCCACAATCATTTCGCCCGTTCCGCCAGTGATGACATAAAAATCGTAAGCGCCAGCATGCATTTCCGCGTCGTCCCACACGCTGTTCACTTTTGTCAAGCTCGGCACGGGCTGCTCGCGGTGCATGCGGTACAGCATGAACATACTAAAATTCCGCGTCTGGATATGCACCGGCCCGCCTCCGATCGATTGCGATCCTCCGCTTCCGGCTTGCGCGACCAATTTCGCCGCCTTTTCCGCGAACTCTCCGTGGGCCTTTTTTATGTCGTCGATATTCCAGTACGTAGTCGGGGGCGCATCCGGGGCCAGCGCCGGCTGCCGCGGCGAGTTGTAACCAAACGGCAGCACCTCCGCTTTATTTTCCGGCTTATTCTCCTGAGCCGCAGCGCTAGGAACCATCGAAAAATCGTCGAAGTGGCCGTTCAAAACCTGCTGGGGAGTCGGTTTTGTCGCATATCCCGCGACATAGCCGGCGAACGCCGCCGCCATCACGATCACGGGGATCACTATTTGTCTCGATTGCATGGGTCCAGCCTCCGTTGACGAATCTTGCTCACCAGTTACGGTTCGAAAGACAAGTGCCTGACTATTTCTTTTGATCCGGTCGCACTGCTTCGAACCAAATCTCTTTCAGAAACTCCGCCTGCCGCGAAAGTTCCATCTTTCCAGCAGGGAATTTGTTTGCGCAGAGCATGAACGCGAGAACGTCCGCGTTTTGCTGCCGGTTCAATTTGCCCGGAGCGTTTTGCGGCATCGTTTTGCGAATTCGTTCGAACAAGTCTCCCAGCGTCAATCCGTTCCAATTAGACAGAAAGGCTCCGCCCGTCAGCGGTGGCGACGATTCGCCGCCTGCGAGTGCAACGCCATGGCAGCCTTTGCATTCTTTTTGATACAGCGCCTCACCGCGTTTCGCCTGCTCCTCCGTGTACACGCCGTCCCACACCGAGCGCGTTTCCGTCGCCGTTGATTGTTCAGCGCGAAGTACGCCGCATGCAGCCGCAATGGACAGCAGACCAGCGCATGCGGCAAACGCGTTCCCGAGTTTCACGCCGCCGCCTCGCTCATTCGCCCGCCGACGGCAACGTGTACGCGATATATTCGCCGGAGTACGGCCCGCCGCTCACCGCCACCACGATGTACTGCTTGCCATTCACCATGTACGTCATCGGCGAACCGCTCTGCGGCGCAGGCATATACACGGCGCCAACTTCTTTCCCGGTAGCTTTGTCATACGCGCGCAGCATCGCCCCGCGCGGATGATCCGCCGTGGTCGTCACCTGTCCTTCGCCGGCAATCACCAGCGTCTTGGTGACCAATGTCCCGATGTTGTACGTCTGCTGACCGGTTCGCGCGATGTTCATGCCCTTAACCGGCGGGTAATTTCTCACCACATCTGGAGTCTCGCCGTGCGCAATCTGCCAGACGATTTTTCCTTCATCAAGACTAATCGCGGTGATCGTTCCGTACGGCGGCTTGATCAACGGAAGGTCATCCACGTTCAACCGCACAAATCCACGGCCCGATGCCTTCTTCGGAGGCATCGGCGAATCCGCGCCCGCGTTTTCTCCCGGTCCTCTCATGATGCCTACTTCCTGCCCATCCACTCCGGCGATGTATTGCAAATCAGAAACATCCCTGGGAGCAGGCACCAACCCAATCGGCTCCACGCAAGCGTTGCAAGCATACGCATAGACAATGTGCGTTTCGGGATCGTACGAACCGCCTGGCCAATTCGTTCCGCCGGAAGCTGTTCCGAGCGTCAGCGTTCCCAGCGGACCATCCGCTTTGCTCGCCACCGGCGGCGTAAAGACGGGACCCAAGTGGTATTTGGAAACAATGGCCCTCGCTCTCTCACGAAGTTCGGGAGTAAAGTCGATCAGATCGTCAACGGACACGCCATTTCGGCTATACACGGGCGGCTTCGTCGGGAAGGGCTGCGTTGGCGAATACCACTCGCCGGGCACGCTCCCCACTTCCACTTTGCGCTCTTCGATCGGCCACACCGGTTCGCCCGTCACGCGATCAAAAACATAAAGAAAACCTTGTTTCGACGGCTGTGCCACGGCCTTGACCGGTTTGCCGTCCACCACAATGTTCCCTAGAATCGGCGCCGAAGAAATATCCATGTCCCACAGTGGGTGGTGAACCAATTGAAAGTGCCACTTCCTTTGGCCGGTCTTCAAATCCACGCAAACCAGGCTCTCGCCGAACAAATTGTTCCCCGGCCTGTGCCCACCGTAGTAATCGCTGGTGGGGGATTCGACCGGAAGATAGACCAATCCGAGCTGTTCATCCACCGTGATTTGCGTCCACACTCCCGTATTGCCGGTATACTCCGCGGAATCGTTCAGCCAAGTGTCGTAGCCAAATTCACCCTGCTTCGGGATGGTGTGAAAAATCCAGAGTCGCTTTCCCGTGCGAACGTCAAATCCGCGCACATAGCCTTTATTGTTGCGCATACTCTTCGGCGTCATGCCTTCGCGGAACGCCGCGCCCACAATCACGGTGTCCTTGGCCACCACGGGCGCCGATTGAATGCCGATTTCACCCGTAGTCAAGTCCGGAAAGATGGTCTGATCGTCATCCAGCTTCAAATCTAGTACGCCGCCCGTGCCGAAGGACGCCACCGGCACGCCGGTTCTTGCATCGAGAGAGACCAGCCGGTAACCCGGCGTCACATAGAGAATTCGTTCTTCCTTTCCGTCGGACCAATACGCCAACCCACGCCCGGAAAGCTGCCTTGGAGCAGCTCCGCCGCGCGCGCCTTCGTGTTCGCCATGCACCCAAAGCAATTCCCCCGTCGCCGCATCCAGCGCAATCACCGCGCGGCGCGACCCCGCCGTCGCATACAAAACACCGTTCACCATCAGCGGCGTGCCCTCAAGCTTGTATTCCGGCCGGTTGCCAAAATTATCCGTCTTGATGCGCCACGCGATTTCCAAGTCGCTGAAATTGGCAGCGTTGATCTGGTCCAGCGGACGATAGTGCGTGCCCGCCAGGTCGGCGGCATAACTGGCCCATTCCGTTTCTTTAGCTCGAACCTGCGCTCTTGCCGCTGAGGGCAGAAACGCCAGACCTAAAAGGAAGCCAACGACCAGCGCAACGCTTTCCGACAAGCAACCTTGGTGCTGTTCCGTCCTTTTCCTGAAGGGCATTTTCGATCCTCCACACCAATCCGCGTCTCAATCCGCATCACGCGCGCCACTCATCCGATTTTCTTGATTTCGTCCAGCGCTTCCCTGATTTTCGTCTTCTGCTCCTCGGTAACGTCGGAGTTTGGCGGCCGCTGATAAAATTGCCGCGTCCCCATCTCGAGACTGAGCGCGTATTTCATCGGCCCATACTCGTCGACTCCGCCTGCCCGCAACAGCTTCAGCGCCGTCTCTAGTTTCGCAAGCGGTTCCGCGATGTCCTTCCCGCCTCGCTTGGCCGCGAATACCGCTGCGATTTGTGTGGTGAAGTTATTACCTTCCGCCA
>Ga0210407_10002061_pt1 | contig 17717 bp, 15 predicted proteins | sample IncBWC27MmetaG_FD_150860 | JGI IMG/M metagenome (GOLD analysis project Ga0210407, IMG submission 150860) | Forest soil microbial communities from Barre Woods Harvard Forest LTER site, Petersham, Massachusetts, United States - Inc-BW-C-27-M | ecosystem: Environmental > Terrestrial > Soil >...
CAATGGGCCGTGTTCATTCCAGACTACCATGAAGGCTATATCGATCGGGCTACCTATGAGGCAAACCGCAACGGTCGTGGGCTCTACTGTATGAACATTGGTGCCGCGCACGTCGACGAAGCCGCTGCGCGCGCAACGCTCACTGCACTTGAGCCCATCGGTGTCAAAGCCGCGATTGCTGCCGCTGAGCGACTTGAAGCGGATTACGACGGTGCGCTGAGCCAGTGGCGTCTCGCCGTAGAACGTGCGAACTATGAAGCACAGCGCGCTGAACGTCGCTGCCGGGCCGTGGATGCCGAAAATCGTCTTGTCGCTCGAGGGCTCGAGGTGGAATGGGAGAAATGCCTGCGCGAGCTCGACATAGCCAGGGCAGAGCTGCAACGTCGCGAAGCACTACGGCCGAGAACGCTCAGCTGCAGCGAACGCGAATGTTTACTTGCTCTGGGATCCGACCTGGATAAAGTTTGGCAGGCTCCGACCACCTTGGCACGAGACAAGAAGGAGCTGTTGCGGACCGTTCTTGAGGAAGTCATCATTACAGTAGACAAGCAGCAACGCCGCGCGCAGATTGCGTTGGCGTGGCGGCGCTCTCACGGAGGTTACCCTCGACTCGCCGCGTCGGCAGGCCGCGGTGCGCACCGACGAGGACACGATCGCACTGGTTCGTCGTCTGGCCGAGCATTACCCCGACGCAACCATCGCGGGCATTCTCAATCGTCAGGAGCGCAAGACCGCTTATGGCCATCGCTTCACGGCTAATCTAGTCGGCAACCTCCGCAGACATCGGGATATTGCATGCTTCGAGCGCCCAAGCGATCCGCCTGACGGTGAGCTGCTGTCCGTTGCACAGACAGCAGCAGCACTTGGTACCGCGGAGTCGACCATTCATCGCTGGCTAAACGAAGGTATCATCGCAGGCGAGCGACTTACGCCTGGAGCGCCGTGGCGCATTCGTTTAACAGATGACTTGCGCGCTCGCGTCGCCGAAGACGCTCCAGATGGATATCTCACGGTCGACCAAACCATGCGTCTGCTGGGCGTCTCCAGACATACGGTGTGGCAGCGCGTAAAGCGTGGCGAGGTTCACGCGATCCACGTCAAGTGCGGACGCAAGAAAGGCTTGCGCCTCAAGGTGATCCGCTCTCAGCCCACCCTCTTCAATCCGACTGCATAAGCTTGGGGGCAGTATGACACACCATCGAAATACTTCGACAAGTCGGCGTCAACGACATCGGTATAGCCCCGGCAGATCTGCCGGTGCACTTCCTTGATCGCGTCGGTCGCACCGCGACCGGGCCGGTAGCCATAGGCTCCATCGTCGAAATCCGCCTCCAAGATTGGTTCCAGCACGAGCTTGGCAGCGGTCTGAACCACCTGATCCCGTATCCCCGGGTCAAGCCCGGAGACCGGGATGCCCAGCTGACGTTCGCCGCCTCCCGGCTTCGGGATCATCACCCGCCGCACCGGCGCGCGACCTCCGACCGGATGGGTCTCCCCCGTTACCCGCATCACCTTTCCGGCGTGCCGTGCCCACTACCCCGGCGGATCGAAACGGGTGCATGTGTCGATTGCTTCCCCGCTCACGCGGCCTTCCCCGTTTTGCAGGCGGGTCGGCATCCGCACCTGTACTTTCGAGGCCTGCTCAGGCTTCACTCACGTTATGGCCCGTCGGATTGCTCAACCGCCCAAGGCGGCCCCCCGCCTTCGCAGGGGCATGCTTTGTCACGAGGCTTCGATCCAGCCAGTTACCCGACCAAACCGCTCGTCAGCTACCAGAGCAATCGACAACTCTCTGGGTAGACCCTCCCTCCACTGGTGAAACGCGCCATCGGGGCGCACCGCGAAAACCAAGACTTTCGGAAACTCCGCCTGTCCCAACCTTTTCAAGAGGTTGCGAGTTCCGAAACCTATGACCGAAAAGACAGGCGAAGCTGCGAGAATGACGGCCGTCAGAGTGCTCCGGCCGGCCATTTTCCTTCAACGGGCTGCGGTTTCCGAACGATATGACCGAAACGGACAAGCGATTCTACGCGATCGCTGGCGGTTCGAACGCCCACGAGCAGGCCCTTCAAGGCGAGACCCGCCTTGGGTCATACACCTACCCTCAACCCCAAACTTCCCGTTACTCCACCGTCACCGACTTCGCCAGATTGCGCGGCTGATCGACATCGGTGCCCTTCAGCACCGCCACGTGATACGCCAGAAGCTGCACCGGGATCGCATACAGGATCGGCGCCACGAACGGATCGACCGCCGGCATCACGATCGTCTCCGCGGCAATCCCCCGCAGCTTCGCCGCACCGGCAGCGTCGCTGAACACGATCACCTGCCCGCCCCGCGCGGCAGCCTCCTGCAAATTCGACGCGGTCTTCTCGAACAACGGCCCCGACGGCGCGATCGCGATCACCGGCACGGCCGGATCGATCAGCGCAATCGGACCATGCTTCATCTCGCCGGCCGCATAGCCCTCGGCGTGGATGTAGCTGATCTCCTTCAGCTTCAGCGCGCCCTCCATCGCGATCGGGAAGCAATTCCCCCGCCCGAGGTACAGCACGTCGCGCGCCTGCCCGATGCGATGCGCCAGCGCCTTGATCTCGTCGTGCCGATCCAGCACCTCCGCCGCCCGGCTCGGCACCTCGAGCAGCGCGTCCGTCATCGCCGCCTCCGCCGCCGCACCGATCGCGCCGCGCGCACGGGCCGCCCCAAGCGCAAGACATGCCAGCGCGGCGAGCTGCGCGGTGAACGCCTTGGTGCTGGCGACACCGATCTCCGGTCCCGCCACCGTCTCCAGCACCGCGTCGCTCTCGCGCGCCATGCTGCTCTCCGGCACGTTCAGGACCGACAGCACATGTTGGCCCTGCTCGCGCATGTAGCGCAGCGCCGCCAGTGTGTCCGCTGTTTCGCCCGATTGGCTCACCAGCAGGCCAAGCCCGCCCCGCGGCAAGGGCGGCGTGCGGTAGCGGAACTCGCTCGCGACGTCGGCGTCGCAGGGAATGCCGGCGACCGCCTCGAACCACCAGCGCGCCACCAGCCCGGCATAGAACGCGCTGCCGCAGGCGCTGATGGTGATGCGCGGCAGGTCGGCAAAATCGAACGGCAGCGCCGGCAGCGCGACGGCGCGGGTGGCCGGGTTGACCATGCGATGCAGCGTGTCGCCGATTACCGCGGGATGCTCGTGCAGCTCCTTCTCCATGAAGTGCCGGAAATTGCCCTTGCCGATCGCCGCGCCGGTCAGCCTGGTCAGCTTCACCTCGCGCTGCACTTCCTGCCCATCGGCGCCGAAGAATTTCGCTCCCTTGCGGTCCACCACCGTCCAGTCGCCGTCACGCAGATAGGCGATGCGCTGCGTCAGCGGCGCCAACGCGAGGCCGTCGGAGCCGACAAACATTTCCCCGTCACCGAAACCCACCGCCAGGGGCGCACCGTGCTGAGCGCCGACGATCAGCTCAGGATGGCCAGAGAAGATCATCGCCAGCGCATAGGCGCCCTCCAGCCGGCGAAACGCCGCGCCGGCCGCCGCGATCGGGTCCATGCCGCGTTGCAGGTTGAGATCGACAAGTTGCGCCACCGTCTCGGTATCGGTCTCGGTGGTAAACGCCTGCCCCTCGGCCTCCAGTTCGGTGCGCAGTTCGGCATGGTTCTCGATGATGCCGTTGTGCACGATCGAAACGCGCGACGTCCCGTGCGGATGCGCGTTGCTCTCGGTCGGCGCGCCATGCGTCGCCCAGCGCGTGTGGCCGATGCCGGTGGTGCCGGACAGCGGCGAACGCTCCAGCACCGCGGCGAGGTTGCCGAGTTTTCCTTCCGCGCGGCGGCGATCGATGTGCCCGTTCACCAACGTCGCTATGCCGGCGCTGTCATAGCCGCGATATTCCAGGCGGCGCAGCGAATCCAGGATCAGCGGCGCTGCCGGCCGCGAGCCGATCACGCCAACGATGCCGCACATCAGTCCCTGCCCTTTCTCGCCGCCCGTATCGCAGCCGCGCGGTCCTGCTTCACCACCTGCCGTCCGCGCGCGATGGCCAGAGCGTCCGCCGGCACATCCTCGGTGATCACGCTGCCGGCAGCCGTGATCGCGCCGTCTCCGACCGACACCGGAGCCACCAGCGCGGTGTCCGAGCCAATGAAGACGCGCGCGCCGATCGTCGTCCGGTGCTTGGCGTAGCCGTCGTAGTTGCAGGTGATCGTGCCGGCGCCGATGTTCGTCTCGGCGCCGATGTCTGCGTCGCCGAGGTAGGTGAGGTGGCTTGCCTTGGTCCCATCGCCGATCCGAGCCGCCTTCACCTCGACGAAGTTGCCGATATGGACGTTCTTGCCAAGCTCGGTGCCGGGTCGCAGCCGGGCATGCGGCCCAACGATGCAGCCCGGCCCAACGGTGCAGCCTTCCAGGTGCGTGAATGCGCGAATCTGCGCACCGGCCGCGACCTTGACCCCTGGCCCGAAGAACACGTTCGGTTCGATCGTCACATCGGTCGAAAACTCGGTGTCGGCGCACAGGAACACCGATCCGGGGTCGATCATCGTCACGCCGGCGGCCATCGCAGCTGCGCGCAGCCGGAACTGCAGGACGGCTTCGGCGGCCGCAAGCTCTGCACGCGAGTTGATCCCGGCAAGTTCGTCGGCGGGCGCCTCCATCGCGGCGACACGCCCGCCCTCCGCACGCGCCAGTGCGACGACATCGGTGAGGTAGCATTCACCCTTGGCATTGTCGGCGCGCACCGCCCCCAGCCAGCGTGCCAAGTCCACGGACGCGGCACACAGCGCACCCGCGTTGCACAGCGTCTCGGCACGTTCCGCCTCGCCGGCATCGATCCATTCGGCGATCCGCTCGACATAACCGTCGCGAGCGATCACACGGCCGTAGCGCCCGGGATCGGACGGGCGGAACGCCAGCAGCACCAACGCCGCATCCCCCGACGCGCGCCGTTCAAGCAACCGGAGAAACGTCTCCGGCCGGATCAGCGGGTTGTCGGCATACAGCACTGCCACCTCGCCGTCGCCGAACTCGGGCACGGCGACCAGCGCGGCGTGCGCGGTGCCACGACGCTCCTGCTGCACCACGGTGACATGCGGCTCGGCTTCCCGCCGCACGGCATCCATCTCCGGACCCACGACTACGACGATACGATCGAACACCTGCTCGCAGCTTGCCAGAAGATGGCGCAGCATGGAGCGGCCGGCAATCCGGTGGAGCGTCTTGGGCAGCGTTGACTTCATGCGCGTGCCGAGGCCGGCGGCAAGGATCACAGCGGTGCGAGCCATCGGCATCTCTTTTTTCTCCACTTGTTCTTGTGGCGGCGCATGCTACGCCGTGTCAAAGCCTGCCGTTATCTTGCGGCATCAAATCTAGTTTCGGAGTGCAACACCGTGATCCGCACGCTGCTGCTCGACCTGGACGGCACGCTGGTGCACTCGTTGCCCGACCTCGCCGCGGCGCTGAACCGGCTGCTGCGGGCACGCGGCCTCGTGGCGCTCTCGCCGCCCGCGGTCGCCTCGATGATAGGAGATGGCGTTGCCCGGCTGGTGGAGCGCGCCTTCGCCGCGCGCGGGCGCGTGGCCGACGCTAGGGCAGTGGCCGAGTTCTCGGCCGACTACGATGCACACGCCGCGGTGGAGACCATCGCCTATCCGGGCGTCGCCGATGCGCTGCGGTTGCTGGCGGACGAGGGCTGGCGGCTCGCTGTGTGCACCAACAAGCCGGAGGCGGCCGCGCGCGGCTTACTGAGCGCACTGGACCTTGCGCGGTATTTCGCCGCGGTCGGCGGTGGCGACAGCTTTCCGGTCCGCAAACCGGATCCGGCGCACCTGCTGGCGACGCTGCGCGCGGCCGGCGGCGAGCCGGCGTATGCGGTCATGGCCGGCGATCACGCCAACGACGTCGCGGCGGCACGTGGCGCGGGGTTGCCGTGCGTGTTCGCCACCTGGGGCTACGGACCGCCGGCGATGGCCGAAGGCGCGGCAGCGACCGCCAGCGATTTCGCGGAACTCACCGTCATCGCCAGGCGGCTGCTGGCGTAGCGTCAGTGCCCGGCGGCGCCCCCGGTCGCCGACCGCATCAGCACCGCCGCCGCGATCGCCAGCAGTAGGGCGCCTCCCATCACGAAGAACGTATCGCCATAGGCGAGGAAGTAGGCCTGCGCCCGCACGGTCCGGCCGATCGCCACCACCGCATCGTGCCAGGCCATCGCCGGGTCCGCTGTGCCGGAGGCCATGAAGTGCTGCTGCATAGTCGCCAGCCGCTGCCGCGTCGCCTCGTTCAACATGGACACCGATGGGGTGATCACCGACGAGTGGAACTGCTCGCGCTTGGTCAGCAGCGTCTGCAGCAGTGCGATGCCGATCGAGCCGCCGAGGTTGCGCATCATGTTGAACAAGGCCGATGCGGAGCTGGCCTGCTCGCGTTCAATGCCGCCGGTGGCCAGCATGGAGAGCGGCGTCATGATCAGTGCCTGGCCCGCGGCGCGCACGATGTTGGGCACCAGGAATTGTGGGCCGCTGTAGTCGCTGTTGATATCGCTGTTCATGAAGCAGCTCGCGGCGAACAGCGCGAGCCCCACGGCGACCAGCAGGCGGCCGTCGAACCGGCGCATCAGCCGCGGCACGAACGGGATCAGCACGAGCTGCGGCAGCGCCGTCGATGCCAGGACCTCGCCGACCTGCTGTGCGTTGTAGCCCTGCATTCGCGACAGATAGTCGGGCACCAGATACACCGATCCATACAGGGCCATGCCGACGACGACATTGCCGATGCTGCCGAGACCGAAATTGCGCCGCAGCAGCAGACGAAGATTGAGCAGCGGCCGCGCCGCCGTGAGCTCGATCCAGATGAACAGCGCGAGTGCGATGACAGCCACAACCGACAGCCGCACGATCAGCGGCGAGCCGAACCAGTCGTCCTTGTTGCCTTCCTCGAGCACCGTCTGCAGCGACGCCAGGCCGATCGCCAGTGCCGCGATGCCGGGCCAGTCGCCGTGCCGCAGCAGGCCGATCTGCATCGGCGCCCGCGGCAGCGAAGGGACCAGCAGAGCCAGCATGATCGCCCCGGGCACCAGGTTCACGTAGAAGATGTACTGCCAGCCGTAGGTCTCGGTCAGGTAGCCGCCGATCGTCGGCCCGATCGCGGGTGCGAACGTCGCCGACAGCATGAACATCGCCAAGCCGGCCGGCTGCTTCGCGCGCGGCAGCATGGTCAGCGTGATGGTGAACGCGAGCGGGATCAGCACGCCGCCGAAGAAGCCCTGAAGGGCGCGCAGCACGATCATCTGCTGCAGGGCGCCGGCGAAGGCGCAGGCAATCGACATCACCAGGAACAGCACCGTGTTCACCAGCAGGTAGCGGCGCAGCGAGAACACCGTCGTGAGGAACCCGGTGAGCGGAATCACCACGATCTCCGCAACCAGATAGGCGGTCGAGATCCAGCCGCCGTCGTCGATGCCGGCGCCGATCGCGCCCTGGATGTCCGGCAGCGAAGCGTTGGTGATCTGGATGTTCAGCACCGCGATGAAGGCGCCGATGATGGAGCCGATGACCGCGAGCCAGACCTTGCGGTCGGCCTGCGGCTCCGGTGCGGTGATGCTGTCGGGTTCCATCCCGATCAGCCGCCGCGCGTATCGATCGTCGGCTCCACGGACATGCCGGGCCGCAGCGTCAGGCCGGGTTTGCTGTCGTCGCGGAGCACGATCTTGACCGGGATGCGCTGCACGATCTTGGTGAAGTTGCCGGTCGCGTTGTCCGGCGGCAGCAGCGCGAACTGCTGGCCGCTCGCGGGTGCGATGCTGTCCACCACGCCGCGCACCGCGTGATCGGGGAACGTGTCAACCTCGATCTCGACCGGCTGGCCCGGCCGCACGCCGGTGAGCTGCGTCTCCTTGTAGTTGGCCACCACATAGACCGCGCGCAGCGGCACCACCGCCATCAGCTGCGTCCCGGCCTGGACGTACTGGCCAACCCGCAGCGAGCGCGCACCGATCGTGCCGTCCTGCGGGGCGGTGATCGTCGCGTATCCCAGGTTCAGGTGCGCCTGCTGCTCGACGGCGCGGGCATGTTCAAGGGCCGACTGTGCCTCGGCTTCGGCGGTCCGCAGCACCTCGACCTGCTGGCGCGCCGTGGTCAGCGCGGCGTGCGCGTGTTGCAGATCGGCGGTCCGCTGCAGCAGCAGCATCTGCGTCTGCTGCGCCTGCTGAATGCTGCCGGCGCCGGTATGGGCCAGATCGCTGTAGCGACGCTGGTCCTGCGCCGCGAAGGTCGCCGCCGCCTCCGCCGATGCCACCTGCGCCGCCGCCTCGTCGATCAGCGACTGTTGAAGCTGGAGCTGTGCCGCCAGGTTGGCGACCTTGTGTTCGGCGGCGTCCCGGTCCGCGCTGGCCTGGTCGAGCGCGGTGCGCAGGTCCCGATCGTCGATCCGCGCCAGGACCTGCCCCGCCTTCACCGGCTGGTTGTCATTGACCAGCACCTCGGCGATGTAGCCGGGCACGCGCGGCGCGATGATGATCGAATCGGCCTGCACGTAGGCATCGTCAGTCTCGACCTGGAACCGGCCGACCTCCCAGTAGCGCACCCCGTATGTGGTCGCCGCGATCAGGCCGAGTGTGACCGCCAGGGCCGCCAGCAACCGCTTGATTGTGACGACTCGACGGCCGCGGCTGATGCTGCCGGCGCCGATGGTGGCCCGTTCCACCAACCCGCTCATTGGTCTGCCTCTCTCTCCTCGGCGGGCCAGCGTGGCTGTCCCTTCGCAAGGCGAGATAGGCATGGACGGCTCGCGGCATTAAGCGCCGCCGGGCGATATGATCTATGCAAGATGCGGAGAAATGGGGCGGCCAGACGGCGCCGCCCCGGCTTGACACCGCAAAGCGCCGCCGCCTATCTCAAACGACGGTGGGTGCGTAGCTCAGCGGTAGAGCACCGTCTTCACACGGCGGGGGTCACAGGTTCAATCCCTGTCGCACCCACCATCCCGCCACTTCTAAACTACTTGAATTGCTTGTGTTTTTCCCCGCCGCCTCCGGATGTGACGGAGGAGGGCACACGAGGACGAAGCGTGAAAGTGTGGCTAGATACACCCAGTTTGCATTACAAGGTATGGTGCAGTCGGCGACACAGATGACGCAGCCCTTCGTGCCTTGTTCGGATCAGAGGAGCGGCGCGTGGCAACATTGCCGACCACCTCTAGCGGCGCTCCTGACGGGCCACCCAACCGGGCCTGCTCATGCCCGCCCAGGGAAGCCTATTCTGGTGGCGGGCGACGAGGCCGATCTGGCACGGCGCGCCCGGGACTGATCCGATGCCATACGACACGGTTCGCGTACGACTCCTCGCATCGCATCCACCGAGCAAGGATTAAAACCGACTCAGATGCTCCCGATTGCGAGCCTTTCCCCCGGACGGTCGCGTCTACAACACACGGCGACGGGGTAAGAGCATGACGCTCAACACCATGGACGCGGAGCGCACTATCCTCCATGACTGCCGCGTGGACCCCAGCTTCGGACTGACTGGCAGCACGGGACGCGGCTCAGACGAAACTCCGGAGAATCTCCAAACGCGCAAGGAGATCGTTCAGGTTATGACCCACCCCGACACCGCGGCCGGCGGCCCACTGCCGCTCCAGGAGGACGCCGAAAGGGATGTCGACGCGATGATTGCGGCGCTCGGGCTGCAGAACATCCGGCGGTACATGTACCAAAAGCACTGGACCGAGGAGTCTGAACTTGCGCGGGCCGCGGACGAGATGGAGCCGGGCCTTAAGCTTGAGAATGTCGCGGCACATAGCTGGCACGTCGCCGACGCAACCATGCTGCTAGCCCCGCATTTCCCCGATTTGAATGCAAGCCGTGCGCTTGAACTCGCCGTCCTGCACGACAAGCTCGAACTCATTACTGGCGACTTCGACCCAGTGGGGTTGGACGGGCAGGGTGCAACGTCCCACGCATTTAATCCGGAGGCTCAGGCTGACAAGGTGAGGGCTGAGCTCGTAGCGCTGGAGCGCTACCTCGCTAATCTGCGCCCGCCAGTCCGCGAGCGGCAGCGGCGTCTCATGCTTGAGACGATCCACGTCTGTTCGCCGGAAGCCCGGCTCGTAATGGCAGTGGACAAGCTGCAGGCTCTCATCTTCGTGCTGGCCAAGAAGGACGGCACGATGACCGACGAACACCTAGCCTTCAGCCTCCGCTACTTCGCCAAGGTGCTGGAGTACTTCCCGGGCCTAGCGGTCCACTATGGGGTGCTCATCCGACGACTTCTCGGAACCACTGCGGCCCATCGGGGAGTTAGTCCCGAACACGTTGTGACCAAGCTCCCGCCGACGGTCCGTCCCCTCGCCACCGCCTTTGGATGATCCGTACTCAAAGGTTCGCTCTGGTCGGCAAGAGTGGATCTGGTAAATCAGAGGCTTGCCGATTCCTGAGCGAAAGCCGTGGAATCCGGCTGATTAGGACGGGGGCCATCTGCCGCCAGATCGCGCGCCTGCTATTCGACAACGAGGACAAGCGGTCAACGCAGATCCTGGACGACGCACTCACCTTAATCGACCCCAGCATCTTCCTGCGTGCAGCGCTGCGTGGCGTCGACCCAACCGAGGACCTTGTCATCGACGCGCTGCGGTTCCGGGAGGACCTCGCGATCGCGCGCGAGCGTGGGTGTATGGTGATCCGCGTCGTCGCGAGCGACGAGATCCGCCTGCGCCGCCTTCTTGCTCGGGGACAAACCTTCGATCTTGCAACAGAAGGCCGTCACCGATCGGAGGTCGAGCTGGACGATGCGGCGGTCGACATGGAGATTCGCAATGAGGGTGAGGTATCCGCCCTCCAGGCGCTGCTGACCGGCCTTCCAACTTAGGCACGCCATGCGCCGCGACATCTTCCTCCACTTTCTCAACAGGGACACGCGAGAGATATTCGGCCTGTACGAAACGCTGAATAAGGAGCGGCACGGCGTGCTTATGCGACGGGCGCTCAACGCAGCGGTCGTGCTCTGCGAGGACCGCTGCATCGCTCCACCAGGCTTTGTAATCGAGGACCAGATCGCGTTCGAGCTGGCAGAGAACCAATGCGCCTATCTTATCGAGGGGTTACTCCAGTTCCCGATGCGTGAAAGCAGCCTCGCAGAGTTCGCCGAGAAGAAGCGGATCGGCTACGAGCCAATGCGGGATCGCTATTCCGGACTGTTCAACGACACGCGGATCGGTTTTCTTGGAGAGAACGCGACGGGTATCATTGGCCGGCGCTCGCATATCACCGAGCGCATCCTTGAGGATTGGCGGGAGGGCCCGGAGAGCGGCCACAGGATGTGGAAGCCCGTGAAGGGAATCCTCTTACCCACCCACGTTGACATGGTTGCGAAGGTCCCGGTCGCGCTCAACGAGCGGGGGACGGCGCTAACGTGGGCTGCCATCGCACCCCAGTTGCCGCCCGAGGCCAGGGCCGCATCAATCGAACTCCGCGATACGCTCCAGCACATCTACTTTCGGCAGTATTGTTCGGAGTTCAGACTTGTTGCGTTGACAGAGGTACCGCACGTGTGGCGCGATTTCCTGCTGCCGCATGACGACCTGATCTACAGCTACCGCCGCCTGGGCGTGTTCCTGGATGCTTTCGAGCTCCGCGAGCTCATCTTCGATGCCCCTGCGGACCTCATCGTCGCGCTGCGGAAGCGACCTGGGTTCATCAGCTTCATGGACGCGTACGTGGGGATCGCCGCAAGGACCACGAGCAATACCGATCTAGGCTTCTTGGTCGGGCGTGTGCGGGACGCCTTTAAGTACGACTGGACCGCGGTCCGCGCACGTCGACTCAGCCTGTTCGACGTCAGCCCAGTCGAGGTCAGTGAACTCGCCAGCGTACTCGGGGAGGCTGCCAGCAGGCTGGTTCGCGAGTACGGACTTCCGGTAAGGGCACAAGCGGTCCAACAAGCAACAAGGACGGGAGGAGTCACGCCAAACATGATCACCGAGCCAGACCTGATCTTGTTTGTCGCTCTCGAGGAAGAGCTAGACGTCCTCGCGCGCCAGCTGAAGCTCACGAAGAATGACTCCCCGCCGGAAGCGAGCGGCGATCTGGGCGGTGTCTCAGTCGACGTCGTATGCCCTCGGAACATGGGCCGCGTCGCGGCCGCGGTCGCAATGTCCAACTATCTCGCGAAGCGGCACAGGCCACCAAAGCTCATACTGATCGTCGGCATCGCCGGCGGCTTCAAGGAGAACGGCAGCGACGTCGGACACATTGTCTCCGTGACAAAAGTCGTGGACTTAGCTCTTCGCAAGGTCGTGGACGAAAAAGAAGGTCCATCACCGAACTTCCGCCGGGAAGACTACCGAATGCACGACGCTCTTGCGCGCGTGTTGCAAGCGGATGTTTTCGACAAAAACAAATGGTCCACTGAGGCTTGCGGGCTCGGGTGGCCGGACGATCGGAGGCCCTCCATCCGCTCGGGCCCGATGGCGAGCTCCGACGAGGTCGTCTCAAGCGATCGTTGGCGGGCCATGATGATTGAAGGTCAAGGTGGCGAGACGAAATTGCTAGGCGTCGAGATGGAGGCCGGCGGAGTTTGCGCTGCAGCCGAGCGCGCAGGTGTGAAGGTTTGCATGCTCCGTGCGATCACAGATATGGCTGATCCTTCTAAGACAGATAACCATTGGCGCCCACTCGGCATGAAGACGCTCGCCAGTCTCATCGAGCGAGTGCCGCTCGGTAGGGTGCTCGATCTCGCATAACTCAGCCGCAGATGGCGAGCTGGAGCGACGCGTCCCCGATCAACCGCGCCGACCACCGATCGAACCGGTCGAGATCGTTGATTCGGATGGGAAGATGATGCCACTCGGACGTAGCCAGTGCGTCTATCGCTTCGACAACCTCCGGGATCCCCGCGCACAGGAAGGCGAGAATCGCGATCAGGTCGTCGGTGGCAGGCTCCTCGCCCTCCTCGAAGAGCGCGATTGGCGCCGACCAACGTGAGACCTCCTCGAGCGCAGAGACCAGCATTCGCGGCAGGTCCAGTTGCTGCATCAGCGTGCGGACCGCAGCCTCGGCCAGTCCGGCCTCGTCCAAGGAGAAGAGCGAGCGGTCCTCGCGCCTCACGACACCCTTGACTCCCAGCGCCACCTGCCCCGCGAGATCGCCATCTCCCCGCGGGTGCCTGTGGCTGAGCACGACCCGACCGTCGTCCACTACGACGACAAGGAAGCGGAAGGGGAGCAGCCGGGCGTCCCGGCGCAGATCCTCCATCCGTGTATATCGCCAAGACCGCGACATCAAGTCATCGACTGATACGTGGGAGCGATCGCGCGATGCCAAGCAAGCTAGCTCCTTCCGCGGAAAGGCGAGCACATCGAAGCGACCCAGCTGAGCAGCCCGCAAGGGGGCCGTGTACTCCAGTCGATAACGGGTCGGGACGGTACGGTCGCAAATCAGCGAGCGCAGGAAGAAGCGGCCTGGGCCGGAACGGCAGAAATCGCTTCTCGAGCGCCGCTTCAGGATGTCCGTCGAGAGGCGCGCCTGGAGCGTCTTGTGCTGGGTGCGCCCGTACAGGTCACGCGGGACGATCTGAAGCTGGTATGCAGATTTTAGGATTTGGCGCGCACTGAGGGGCTGACGGGCTTCACGAAGGACCTTCCGGGCGATCTCTAGATAGTTATCCATCCACAAGCGGCCCTGTCCCGCACCTCCGTTGTGAAACCCTATGCAGTCCAGGATCGGGTAACAAGCTAGGACGGAAGCGCCGAACACAGCGCAACCGCCGTGCAGCCTGCGCCGCAGGAGCGGCTAACTGCTTGAACCTGTTGCAGAAATCGTCACGTCCAGCCCGCCTTTACACAGCGGGGGTCACAGGTTCAATCCCTGTCGCACCCACCATCCATGCCGAGGGACATCGCCGCCGGGCTTTGACCCGGCGGTCAGACCGCCTCTTTCAGCTCCTTCGCGACCCGGAACGCGACCTTCTTGCTGGCCTTGATCTTGATCGCTTCGCCGGTGGCGGGATTGCGGCCCATGCGGGCAGCGCGCTTCCTGACCTGAAGCACGCCGAGACCGTTGATCCTGATCTTGTCACCCTTCTTGAGGTGCTTGGTGACCAGACCGACCATGTCGACGAGCACCGCATCGGCCTGCTTCTTGGCCATCTCGTGGTTCTCGGCGAGCTGTGCCGCAATGTGCTTGAGGGTGACGGTGGCCTGCGGCGCGGCCGCCTTGGCCGGCGCTGCTGCCTTCGGGGACTTTGCCGCGGACTTGGCTACCGCGGGTGCCTTCTTGAGTGCCATGGCTGACCGACTCGCTATTGCAGTTGGGTTGCAGGATGACGGAATCATGGTTTTTGCCGCAGGACAAGCATTTCTTGCGATTCTGTCGTCGAGGCAGGGGACTTTCCAACGTCGCCGCCTGTGGCATGGTGCCCGGGCCCGTCGGTTCGACGCCGACCCAAGCAAGCACGGAGAGGTAGTACGATGTACGACGTTCACTACTGGCCGACACCGAACGGAAAGAAGGTGACAATCCTGCTGGAGGAACTGGGGACGCAATACAAGGTCGTGCCATGTAATATCGGCCGCGGCGACCAGTTTACCGCGGAATTCCTCAAGATGAACCCAAATCATCGCATGCCGGTACTTGTGGATCATGATCCGGCCGGCGGCGGCGAGCCGATCGCCATTTTCGAGTCGGGCGCGATCATGATGTATGTCGCCGAAAAGGAGAAAAGATTCTTTCCCCAGGCGACGCGGCCGAAGTATCAGGTCACGCAGTGGCTGATCTGGCAGATGGCTAACCAGGGCCCCAAGAGCGGCGAGTGCGGGCATTTCCGCCGTCTGGACGACACCAAGGGCGACCAGTCCTATGCGGTGCGCCGCTTCACCGACGAGGTGAACCGGCTGTTCGGGGTGCTGAACAACCGGCTGTATGAAAGCCGCTGGCTGGCCGGCGACGAGTACACGATCGCCGACATGATCAGCTATCCGTGGACGGTGAACTGGCAGGCGCAGGGCCAGGACATCGAGGAGTTCAAATACTTCAAGCGCTGGTTCGAGGAGATGGGCGCGCGCCCGGCGGTGCAGCGCGGCATGGCGGTGGGCGCCGATCTCTCGGAGGACCAGTCCAAGCTGCCCCAGGAGGAGCGCGAGCGGCGGGCGAAGATTCTGTATAACCAGCGCGCCCGGCCGGTGCCGGCGTAACCCCACCTCACCCTGCCCTCTCCGCCCAAGGGCGGAGAGGGTGCCCGGCCAGGAGTAGTGCGTCATGGCGGACATCGAATGCTTCTTCGACTGCTCGAGCCCGTGGACCTATTTCGCCTTCCACAATCTGCTGCTCATGGAGAAGGAACTGGGGATCGAGGTCGCCTGGCGGCCGATCCTGGTCGGCGGCGTGTTCAACGCGGTCAATCCCAGCGTGCACAACGCGCGCGAGGCGCCGGTGCCGGCGAAGGTCGCCTACAACAAGAAGGACCAGACCGATTGGGCGCGCCATCTCGGCATCCAGATGCACTACCGCCCGACGGTGTTCCCGGTGAACAGCGTGAAGGCGATGCGCGGGTGCATCCTGCTGGAACCGGAGGGCAAGCTGGTGCCGTTCGCATTGGCGACGTTCGAGGCGTACTGGGGCGACGACAAGGACATCTCGCAGATGCCGGTGCTGCGGGAGATCTGCGCCAAAGTCGGCATCGACGCCGAGAAGTTCCTCGGCGGCATCGAGCAACAGTCGATCAAGGACAAACTCCGCGCCACCACGCAGGAACTGATCGATCGCGGCGGCTTCGGCTCGCCCACCATGTTCATCGGCCATGACGACATGTATTTCGGCAACGACCGCATGCCGCTGATCCGCGACGCGCTGCTGCAACGCAAGCTCCCTCGCCCGCGAAGCGGGAGAGGGCCGGGGTGAGGGCCGCTACTTCTCCCCCAGATCCCACCAGATCCCAGCGAACGCCGCGATCCCCTCGCGGGCCGGCGCAATCAGCAGGTGCTCGTCCGGGCCGTGCTGCTGGCAGCCGTTGTAGCTGTGCGGCACCCAGATCAGCGCCACCCCGAGGTGATCGACGAACACGTCGCCCGGCAAGCCGCCGGATGAGTTCGGGATCACCTGCACGCGCCGCCCCAGCGTCCGTTCCATCGACTCGACCGTCCAGCGCACCCACGGATCTGATGGGTCGGTCCGGCTGGCCGGCATGCGCACCCCCGTGTTCTCGATCCGCACGCCGGGAAAACCCTCCGCATCCAGATGGCGGCGCAGCGCGGGCTCGAACGTGGCGGGATCGGTGTCCACCGTGTAGCGGATCTGGCAGTGCGCGCGCGCGTTCGGCGCCACCGCGTTCACCGGGTTCTCCGGCCGGCCCGACACCATCGCCAGCACGATGAAGCTGTTCCAGCCGTAGATCTTCTCCGCCGCCGTCAGCCCCGGCTCGCCCCAGTCCGGATCGATCGATGCCGCCTCGCCGCCGCCGCCGACCTCGCACCCGGCCAGCACGGAGCGCACGCTCGCCGGCACGCCGTTCCGCGGCAGCCAGTCGCGCACCAGGATTTTCCCCCGCCTATCGATGATGGCGCCGAGCGCGTGGGTCAGCACCACCGCCGGATCGGTGGTCAGTCCGCCCCAGTGGCCGGAATGCACGCCGCCGGGACGCAGATCGACCACGAGGTCGAAATGGAACGTGCCGCGCGTGCCCGTGGCGATGGTCGGCACATCGGGCATCACGCGCGGGCCGTCGCTGCCGATCAGCACATCGGCCTTCAGCAGGTCCGTGTGCGCGGCGACGAAGTCGCGCAGGCCGACCGAGCCGCGCTCCTCGCAGGTCTCCAGCACCAGCTTCAGGTTGAAGCCCAGCCTGCCGCCGCGCTCCGCCAGCACCGCCTCCAGCGCGGCGAGGTTCAGCGCATGCTGGCCCTTGTTGTCGGCGGTGCCTCGGCCATACCAGCGATCGGGTTCCTCGGTTACGCGCCATGGATCGAGGCCCGCGCGCCACTGGTCCTCCAGCCCGCGCACCGTGTCGCCGTGGCCGTAGGTGAGGATGGTGGGCCGCGCGGGGTCCTCCATCCGTTCGGCGGTCAGGATCGGTCCGAAGCCAGCGCGCGGGTTGGGGTGGATCGTGACGGAAAAGCCCATGCGCTCCAGCCACGGGCGGATCGCCGCGTCGAGGTAGCGCTGCACATCGGCTTCGTGGCCGGGGTCCTGCGAGGTGCTCGGGATCGCCACCAGTTCGGCCAGCCGGTCGCGGAAGCCGCCTCCGTCGAAGAACTTTGTCGCACCCGCTACAGCGCCATCACGCGTACCCATTGGTCACCCCTATTACGTGGTATTCTTGACGATCGTTCATCAGGAAATACCACGTCTGCAAGAGGCACAACCGCCGCATAAGGGCTGTCAACGACTATGGGATTAGGAATCCAGTAACTAGCCTTCTTATATGTTCACCTTATCAATGGTTTACGCTCGGTTCAGGTGGCACTTATGTGGGATTCTGGGTTTCATTGGCGCTTCAGCCCTCCGTGTCGTCCCTTGGGGGGTTCCGGAGAGAAATCAGAATGAACGGAATAACGCCCGTCCGGCGAGAAGGAGGAATGGAGCGGAAGGCTCAGTCGCAGCCTTTGAAATTCCGCAGATGACATTCGCGCGCCATCTTTTGGGCTTCTGCGATTTGCCTCGGTGTCATGCGAGACGCGACCTCGTCGCGGTTCTTAACTGCATCGGCATTTCCTGCTGCACCGGCAAGATTGGACCACATATGCGCTCGAACGTAGT
>Ga0210407_10002063_pt1 | contig 17697 bp, 13 predicted proteins | sample IncBWC27MmetaG_FD_150860 | JGI IMG/M metagenome (GOLD analysis project Ga0210407, IMG submission 150860) | Forest soil microbial communities from Barre Woods Harvard Forest LTER site, Petersham, Massachusetts, United States - Inc-BW-C-27-M | ecosystem: Environmental > Terrestrial > Soil >...
TCGTCGATGCGTTTCTCGGAGGCCTTTTTACGTCACGGCTCAACACCAACCTCCGCGAGCGTCGCGCGTGGACCTACGGCGCACAAACGCGGCTTCTGGCGGCGCGCGGACCCCGGCTCTGGATGGCGAGCACGTTCGTCCCGGGCGCAGTAACCACCGCCGCGATGCTCGAGATCGAACGCGAGTTCGAGGCGCTGGCTGCCTCCCGGCCAGTCACCCACGATGAGTTCCGTCGCACGGTAGATTGCCTGGTAGGCCGAGCGCCCGCGTCCCGCGAAACCAACGCGATGATTGCGACCGCGATCGAGGACGATCTGGTCTGCGGCCTGCCCTATAGTCACTCGCAGAAACTGCCCGAACGACTGCGTAACCTGAGTGCCGATCAAATGGCGAAAGCTTGCGCGAGTGCAATCGCTGGAAAATCTCTTGCCTGGCTCGTGGTCGGCGACGCCGGTTCGTTCATGAAGGACCTTGAGACTGCGGGCTTGGGTAGCGTTGAAGTTGTTGTAGAAAGCAACGTGTCCGCGCTGACTTAAATTAGCTGTGGATTGCCGCGTGTCGGCAGCATAGGATATGCGCTCCGTGCGTTTCGTTAATTGGACCATGCGGCGCTCTAGTGTCGGCTTATTAATAGTGATCCTCGTCGCGCTGATTGGAGTCGGCGCGATCAGATTCCTCTCGCCGTCGATGATTCCGGTTTTGTCGGTGGCCGCCGCTCGCGCGCAGAATTCCCCGCTGAGCGGAATTCTCACCTACCACTACGACAATACTCGCGTCGGACTTAACAACAGTGAGACGACGCTGACCCCGGCAAACGTCAGCGCTAAAAACTTCGGGTTGCTTTTCACCGATCCGGTCGACGGCCTGGTGTGGTCGCAACCGCTGTACGTTTCGTCGCTGAGCATCCCCGGCCAGGGGGTGCACAACGTCGTTTACGTGACGACCGACAATGATTCGGTATACGCGTTCGATGCGGACCAATCTGGAGCACCACTCTCGCAGGTCAACCTGCTCGGACCCGGCGAGGTCCCCCTCGATTCGACCGATATGCACTGCAGCGGGATCGCAAACAAGATCGGCATCATGGGTACGCCGGTGATGGTACCTGTCACCGGCACCATTTACCTGGTCGCGCGAAGCAAGTTGCTGGTCAGCGGAACCTTTCAGTATTTTGAGCGGCTGCACGCCCTCGATGTCACCAATCTGGGGGTGGAACGCGCCAATTTTCCGGTCGTAATCACCGCCCAGGTTGCAGGAACAGCGCCCGACGCGGTCTCGGGAGTTGTGCATTTCGATCCTATTAGCCAGATTCAGCGCTCCGCATTGTTGCTGACGCACAATGGAAGTTCCGAAGCGATCTACATTTCATTCGCGTCGAGTTGCCAGGGGCGCTATCACGGATGGGTGCTCGCGTACGATCCGATCTCCGGGCAGCAGGTCGGAGTCTACAACTCCACTCCAAATGGAGTGCGCGGGGGTATCTGGGAGAGTGGAGGAGGTCCGGCGGAGGACGCTTCGGGAAATGTCTATTTGACTGACGGCGACGGTACTTATGACTCGAATGCTGACTTCAGCGATGCGATTCTTAAGTTGACTCCGGCCCCGGTAGGATCAACGCAGATATCCGAGTCCGACTTTTTTATACCTTCGTACCATTGCGCGATTACCGACAACGATCTGGACCTCGGATCGGTGGGTCCGATCTTGCTGCCTGACCAGTCGTCCGGACCGGCGCACCTGCTCGTAGCAGGCGACAAAGTCGGTACTGGCTATTTGTTGAATCGCGATAACCTTGGTGGCGGCCCAACCCCCGTGACCTGCGCAACCGGTCTGCCGCCTCCAACTGCGGCGCCGCCTGAATGCGCGGATGCATCGAGCTTGCCGGATTGCGTTTTCGGAAGGTCGCAGCCGCTGGCGAACCCATCGCTCGCCAGTTATTTCGGAACGCCGGCGTATTGGAATGGACGGCTGTTCATCGTCGAAGATCGCGACACCCCCACCGCGTTCGGCGTCAGCGGTGGATTGCTTTCGACCGCTTCAGTAGATCGGGTCCCGAACGGCAACTTCGTGCTCGACTTCTCGCATGGACTCAGTCCCGTGGTGTCGTCGAACGGAAATACTAACGGCATTCTCTGGGTGCTCGACGATGCGCCGATTAACAACAATCTCTCGAGTACCGCCGCTCCGATCCTCTACGCATATAACGCAAGCGACCTCACCCAAAAACTTTACTCGAGCATACAGAACGCGACCCGCGATAATCCGGGCGGGGCAGTCAAGTTCGCGGTCCCGACGGTGGTCAACGGCAAAGTATTCGTGGGCACGCAAACGACCTTTGCCGCATATGGATTGCTGAAGGGATCGAGCCCCACGCCTACCGCCACTTCGATTGCCACTCCTACGGCAAGCGCCACAGCGACGGGTCCGACCCCTACTGCGACTCCGACGGCAACCGCTTCCGTCACGTCGACTCCTACCGCAACGGCAACCGGCACGGCAATCGCCAGCAGCACGCCGACCACAACCGCCACCGCGACCTCGACCGCCACTGCGACTCAGATGGCCACGGCAACCGCAACCAGCACACCAACCGAAACTGCAACTTCGACCGCCACCGCCACGGCATCCTCCACCGCCACGGCATCTTCCACCGCCACGGCGACTCCTACGACGACGGCAAGCGCGACCAACACGCCAACCGCGACGCCGACCTCGACCGCCACCGCGACTCCTACGGCAACTTCCACTGCGACGCCGACTCAGACAGCGACCGCAACTGCGACCAACACCCCAACCGCGACCGCAACTGAGACGGCGACTTCAACGGCTACGGCAACCGCGACTACGACTGCAACTTCGACCCCGACTCGGACCGCGACGCCGACAGCGACCGCTACGACGAAGATCACAGTCACCAGTCCGTTCAGCGTTGGCAGCGCCCCACTCTCGCAGACTGTGACGAAAAATCTCCCGGTTAAGAATTCGGGTAAGGCAGCGCTTTTTGTTTCGAGCATTAACTCTTCAAACCCCGAATTTGCAGTCGGTCCCACGACCTGCCAGCCAGCGGGCGGCGTAGCGCCGGCCGCAAGATGCAGGATCACATTGCGCTTTACGCCTGCGGCTCTCGGAACGCGCACGTCGACCTTGACCATTGCGGCGAATGTTGCCGGCGGCACGAAAACCGTTGCTCTGACCGGAACCGGGACCGCCGCTCTAACGACATCAACTACAAGCCTCGGGTACGGCAGCGTGGCTGCCGGCGGCAAAGTCAAAAAGAGCTTCACGGTCACGAACCACCGCAAGCTGGCGGTCACCTTGAGCGAAAGCATTACCGGACCGAACTCCGGCGATTTTTCTCAGAGCGGTGGAACCTGCAGCGCGTCGCTGGCCGCCAAATCGAGTTGCTCGGTCGACGTTACCTTCCAGCCCACCTCGGCCGGAGCGAGCAGCGCGACCATGGTCGTCACCGACAGCGACGACCCTGACAGCCCGCACATGATCGAGCTGAAGGGACGTCGCCTATAGCGCCGACAAATCGCTCCATCGTTGCAACCAATTTGAAGTGAGCCACCTTGATGCTCGGGCTTCGGAAGTGACGCCTGCGTGGGCGGACGGCCGCAGATACGATCGCTGGTGGAACAACTGTCGGCTAGGGTAAGCGTCCGTAGAGAGTCGTGATAGTGGTCGCGTTGCTCGGATTGTCGATATCAGCGTCATAAATCTCGACGAACACCGCCCCGGCCGCCAGCGCGAGGTTGTCGGCCGCGCCAAGCCGAGTCCCCATGACTCCGACCATCTGGTAACCGGTGTTGATTTGCCCCGCGTAGGTGCCTTCGAATGGCCAAATCCAGATGTTCGACAACCCGTCGTTTTGCAGCATGAACTGCGCGCCGTACAGACTCACCGCGGACTCAACCATATCGCTGGTCGCTTGCGGATCGTCGGTCTGGCCGGAAATGAGATTGCCGTTATCGTCGATCGGCGGAAACGCCTTGGGCAGCATCATCGCTGCAAACGGTTTGTTTGGAAACGCCGCCGCGTACGCGCTCGACACCTGGGACCACGCGTTCTCGATCTTTACACGCGTGTAACCTGCCGCCTGCCAGTCAGCAACGTCGTTGTATCCTCGACATGAGACTGTCCCGTTTGAGATCGATTCATTTTTGGAGATGGGAAGAAAAATCTCGGGGGTCTTGGAATTGATGCCGCTCAGCTTGACGTGCGCCACCGTCGGGTTTGCCTCATATCGAGCGCCGAAGGCAGCTATGAAGGAATTCCACTTCGCCAGGTAAACGGGATCCCAAGGCAGCGGCATGGTTTGCACACTGCATAGCGCCGGCCCCCAGTTCTTGTCCCAAACGAACTTAAAGGATTTCGCCCCGTCTGTGTAAACCCAGGAGGGTGTCTGAAACCCGGCCATCACGGTCAGCGAGACGGTTTTGCGGGCGGCGGCAGCTTGAGCGATACGAGCATCGACCGATTTCCAGTTGTACTGGTTTTCCAGGGGCTCGACCGAGTTCCAATTGAAGAAAAGCATCACCCCGTCGACATGCGGATTGCTTAAAACTGCGGGGTCGATTTGGCCGGACGATTGAACAGCGTTGACGGCGTACACACCGCCTACGGCCGCGGCCGGCCACGCAGCAAATGCCGATCCTGGGGTCGACCCGAGGGCCAGAACGAGGACGGCAGCCGCTGTTCTTAAGAAATCCCGCATCGGTCTCCCCAGCGCAGTACTGTGTCGCAGACTATGCTCCACCAGATATACACACGTTCCGTGCCAATGAAACCGGCCCTATGCGAGTTGAGATAAATTCTCGACAAATTGTAGGGAATTCTTGAATACTCCGCAAGCCGACCGCTATGATGAGTTTGTTAATCGTTGCGATTTAGCGACATCTGTTGCATCCAGAAACCCGACTGGCACAAGGCGCAAGCAATCGTTGTGTTCGGCGCGGCTAGACGAGTTGCAATTCTCTTCGTAGTATCCCGACTCGATCGATTGTCACGCGTGCCCACTCCGAGCTTCTGTTGCGCGATCTACGGTAACGTTGGCAACCAAAAAGTCTACGTTTTTGCTAGTTGCCGAGTCTCAGAACCCTTGTTGTACTGTGCAGCAGAAGATTTGAAGACCGGTGGGGCCACCGGGCCCCTTCCTCCTCCGAGCCATGATTTTATCTCCACTTCTTCTGACGGGTCTTCGAGTCGATGGGCGATTTGCCAACGAGTTCCTATAGCGGTTGTAACCAGTTTCTCTCTTCCGCGCCGGGTAGGTTTTCCCAGCTACTTGCCGAGTTGGGCAACGGCATTGCGCAGCGGAGCGCTGGAAATCTCAATCAGACCGCCGAACGGCCGGTCCAGCTCCAGGATCAAGAAGATCGCACCGGAAACCGACAGCGCGCACAGGAACAGGGTAGCGATCACGGTTGCATTCGGGGGCGCGAAAAGGCCGAAGCTGACATAGATTATAGTCACCCAGAATATCAGCAACACCAGAAACGGCATCGGTATCGAGCGGCCGCTCTGCTCGAAGAGCATCAAGCGCGTTTGTCCAAGATCGATGCTCATCTTCAGGGCTTGGGTCTGGAGCAAGCGCTGCACCTCATTGCGCGGCGAGAGTTCTTGAATTTCGTCGTAGAAGGCTTCTCCCCCGACCGCCGGCGATCCTTGCGCCGCTTGCGAATGGTCCTCGGACCAAATCCGATCAACTATGTTAGCAGCGGCGTGGCCCAGCATATCTCTCGCTGCCTTCGTCTCCGGACCGTAATGGGCAAGAACGCGATCGAGCAAAATGACATTGGCAGCAAGCTGAGTGACTTCGCTTCTCTGCGCGTCGTAAGAACTCTTTGCCGCGGCAATCAGCAGGGCGAGGACCAGAGCCGCCATCGTCGCGGTCAGTCCCATCGCCAGCTTGATTACATCTTTGGAATCCGAGCTCAGATGTTGCTGGGGCAAAATCGTGCGTAGCACGACTCCCAGTACTGCACCTCCAAAGACGCACACCAAGACAATCCAAGCGATGCTCGTCGGGCTCATCAATACTTCCTCCGAATCCAGTTTGCGTCCCTGAATAAGTCGTTCTGCCGTGAGAACCGATCGGCCCTGGCTAGCGTGCCGCTTGAGAGCCCCAGAAATCAGGATACAGCAGCGCGAATCCAAACGTGATTGCGTATCGTGGCGCTGGCCCATCGTTCGTTACGTTCCAAGCCGGCTCCACGAAGCAGTTGACGTATTGTGGGCCGATCTTGAAGACTCGGCCAATTCCTGCGTCGATCGGCAGCACCTGCTTGTTCGTCTCCCAATCGAAGACCATCTGCGGCTCCGATCGCAGGAACCATCCTTGACCAAGCTGGTAGGTTATGAATGGTTGAAGAACCAACTCGTTTGCTGCCGGGCGTTTGGAATTTCCGGCAAACGAGATTGGATTTTGCGCTAGTACTCCGAGTAGCCACTTGCGCGCTGCGAATGCCGCGGCTGCTGCCGGCCCGACCTGCCATTTGTCCTGACCTGTGGCTGGATCGCTCGCTGTCGGGAACACGAACGTAGGTCCTATGCCGAAGAGGAGGCGGTGGCCTGCGTCAATCACGGCGAGATCGACGAATCGGATGTCACCAAATCCGGTAAATGAGCCCGTTGGCAGAGGAAGCGTGACCGCGGCGGGAATCGTTAGAAGTGATAGCTGCGGAAATGGCAGCAGCCGATATTGCGGCAGAGGCATACCGACGGCGATCGAAAAGAAGTTGCCCTGTCCGCGCAATTGTCCCTGGAAAGCAGGCGCGTATGTATCCTGGAGTCTGATTTGGAAAAGACTCGAGATAGGCGCGTTAGCTTGATTGACCAGATTTGTCTGAGAGGGATTGGCCAAATTTCCGCCATCAGCGTGCGCGGCATTCAGTCCAGTTACTGTGCCGCTCAAAACCGCCAGCAGAAGTGCAATGCTCCCTGCGATACCGGCTGACCGCAATGGCAACCGGCGATAGCACTCAAATGCCTTGGCGCTTTGCCGGCGGCGCACGACGGCCTAGTCTCTCGCTCGTGCAAGCTTTTCTGCAATTGCCTTTCGATCTGCGACCGTCAACTGCTCTGGCCCGAGATTGAACGTCAGCTTGTCGATTGTGCCGGTGAATCGGAAGGGCAGCTTGTAATCGTCGTTCACCCCGGTGCGCGTATCGCTCCCAATGTCGAACGTCTCGTCTGCGGTCATGAGCAATGGAATTGTGTGATCGATCTTCTTACGAGCGATCTCCTTGCCATCGACCGTCAGAACTCCCTCGCCACCTTTGCCGGGGCCGGGACCATCGTATTTGAAGTCGAACACTATCGAGTGCTTGCCCGGCTTGAGAGCATCGGCCGTCAACCCGTGGCCTAACACTCCCCCTTCCCAGCGGTAGTGCTTAAGATCCAGAAGGTTATAGTCGAAGACCGGCTTGCCCTTGAGCAGGTAGAGGCCGTAGCCGCCGAAGCGGCCGCCCAGCGTCACAATCATTCCTTCAGCGCCGCCCTCCGGGACCGTTACGTTGGCCGTGATCGTGTAGTCCCTGTCCAGAATACTGGGAGCATTTCCGAAGGGAATGCCGGCATTCTCGCCGGTGTAGGTAAAGACCGTTTTGCCGGCGACAGCGCTGGGTCGCGCTGTAAGGGCCCGCGAGAAGGCCGAGTTGTCTAGGGGCAGTACCTGATACTTTGCGGCTTCACTAAGAAACAATGCCTGCATTTCCTTCAGCTTGTCCGGCATTTTTGAGGCGAGGTCGTTGTATTGCGAGTAGTCTTCGGTGATGTTGTAAAGCTCCCAGTTGTAGTTGTTGACGTCGGGCAATTTGCCAGTTGCCAGCAGCCACGGAGCTGCGGGAGGCGTCGTCGATGCGATCCAGCCGTCATGGTAAATCGCGCGGTTGGCAACCATCTCGAAATACTGGGTATCGTGCTTCGACGGCGCAGCGGCGTTCGCCTTATCGAACGTGTACGCCATGCTCACACCTTCAATTGGCTTCTGCTTGATCCCATTTACCTCCTCGGGCGCCTTAATGCCTGCGGCCTCGAGGATAGTCGGAACAATATCGATCACATGATGGAACTGGGTGCGTATGCCACCGGCATCCTTGATGTGACTTGGCCATGAAATCGCCAGACCCTGACGAGTTCCGCCAAAGTGAGACGCTACCTGCTTGGTCCACTTGAACGGAGTGTCGAACGCCCACGACCATTGCACCGCCATGTGCGGATAGGTTTTCTCCGAGCCCCAGTTCTCGTAATGCAACATCTGTGCTGCTATCGGCAAGGTCAGAATGCCGTTGTAGGCAGTCATCTGATTGAAGGTGCCTTCCAGCGTGCCTTCGGCGCTGGTGCCGTTGTCGCCGACAATATAAATGATGATCGTGTTATCGAGTTTGCCCTCATCCTGGACTTCCTGAATTACTCGGCCAATCTCATGGTCAGTGTAAGCGGCGTAGGCAGCGTAGACCTCCACCTCACGCGAGTAGAGCTTCTTTTGTACGACTGAAAGCGAGTCCCACCTGGGCAGCTTTGCACCACCATACGCTGCCTGCCCGTCCGGCCACGGCGTCAGCTGGGTATTTGCGGGGATCACGCCGAGTCGTTTCTGGTTGGCGAAGATCACGTCGCGCAACTTTTCATAGCCCATGTCGAACTTGCCCTTGAACTTATCGATCCATTCCTTGGTCGGCTGGTGCGGTGAGTGGGTCCCACCGGGCACGTAGTAAAGGAAGAAAGGCTTCTCGGGCGCGGCTGCATTCAGATCATGCATGTACCTGACAGCGTCATCCGCCAGATCGGTGGTGAGGTTGTAACCGGGCTTGCCGATCCACGGAAACACCTGGGACGTATTCCGAAAGAGGTAAGGTGTCCACTGGTCGGTCTCGCCGCCCATGAACCCATAGAAATACTGGAAGCCCATCCCGAGCGGCCACTGGTCGAACGGCCCGGCGACGCTGTATTGAAAGCTGGGCGTGTTGTGGTTCTTGCCAAACCACGAAGTGGCATAACCGTTGTCGCGCAGGATCGTACCGATGGTGGCGCTATCCGGCTCGATGATGGAGTCATAGCCAGGATAACCGGTCGACAGCTCGGTGATCACACCGAAGCCCACCGAGTGATGATTGCGGCCTGTAATCAGTGCGGCGCGCGTCGGCGAGCATAGCGCTGTGGAATGGAACTGCGTGTAACGCAATCCAGCCTTTGCGATGCGATCGAGCGCGGGCGTCGGGATGACGCCGCCGAAGGCGCTCGAAACTCCGTAGCCCTGATCATCGGTCATGATGAGCAGGATGTTGGGCGCGCCCTTTGGCGGCACCACGCGTGGCGGCCACCACGGCTTCGAGTCCACTGCGCTTTCCTTGATCACGCCGCCGAACGGCATCGGCGGTGGCGGGAGCTGTTTTCCGTCCAGCGTTACAGTGGCGTTGGCGGAACCCGGCACGCCATTGATTTGCTGGGCGGATGCAGGAACCGCCGCCAGCGCGATCAAGCAAATGATCACCGCGATCAAACAACAGATTGTGGGTCTTGTAGATTGCATACGTCTTTTCACTCCGATTGAACGCAGGAGATGACAGTTCAGTACCAAGCGCGCTTTCATCTCAGCGTCGGAATCAACGCTTCGTATGTAAAATATTGCGTCGCGCCAAGTGCGGATATTGTACTTTGGTACAATACGGAAGACCGTAACGGGATCCTCCCGGGCTTACTCTTTTGTCTTGTCTTCGGCGCGCGGGGTCGGAGATTGGGTCATCTGCATTCCGACCAGCCGCGCGACCAGGATCGCGAGGTAGAACTGGCCTGTGATGCCCTCGGCCACCGCTGCGTAGCGCGCCTGCAGAGTTACCGGAGTGATGTCGCCAAAGCCGATGGTCGAGAGCGTGGTCAGGCTGAAGTAGATGAGAATGGGGATAGTCTGTTGCTCTGAAGGCGGACTTCCCGCACCGAAGCTGAAGGCATTGGGCTGCAGGTCATGAAGTACGATGTAGAAAAGCCCAAATGTCAATCCGAATAGCAGGTAAACCGAGATCGCCATGCTGATGACTTCTCGTGTGATATCTCTCTGCTTCAACACCGCGCGCAATTCGTTCCACGTGATGTAGGCAAACAGCAGCAGCCAGAAAATTGAGCCGGCCAAATAGAGCGAACGGCTTGGCGCTACGACAACTGCGAATCGTTCCACAATCGCAGGAACTGCCAGCATCCAGGCAATGATGCTTCGTCTCCGTCTCTGGGCAAGAAGGACTTTGCGGTCGCCCACCAACTCATCAACGTCGATGTTGTACAGGGACAATAGAAGGAGCACCAGCAACGCCGAGCTGAACAAGATGGGGCCAGCTCCGGAATCGCCGATCAATGGTCGTACCAAAAAAGCGGCGATGATCGCAGTGAGCAGCGCCGTGTGCCTATGTGGCGCGAGAAGACGATGGATTTCCTCTCGCAGTTGGGCCATAAGGCTGGCCTCGATTGACTTATGATCGCGATGCGCCATTCGGTACAGCTCTATGACGTACTTTGGTACAGTACCCCGTCGTCACCGACGTCAGCCCTTGAGCAGAATCAATTGACGGTGTAGCCGCGCCCCTGCAGACAGGCGGACATCGCGCGCATATATGCATCTCGCCGAGGATTAGATGCGGCCTGCGCATCAGCCTTGACATCTGCTTGTCGGATTCTTTCGTCGCGACGGCGGAAGCCGCCAACCAAACCACCCATGGCGGCTCCTGCGGCGGCGCCCTTGCCAGTGTTGCCCGTAATTGCGCCGCCGACGGCTCCGAGCGCGGCTCCTCGACCAGCTCCCTTCAATACATGGGGTTCCGACGGCTGATACTGCTTTGGCGAGTTGGAGGCTGCGACTTGCGGTTTACTTGGGTCGAATCCCGTTTGCTGTACCGCCCAGGAATGGCATTCATAGCGATCTCTATCCTGTTGCGCTTGAGTCTGTCCCTTCGAGGGATAGATGAACATGTCTGCTTGCGCTCTCACCACTTGAGGGCAGAGGAATAGAAAGAATGAGAGGCTGAAGGATAATCCGACGAACATCCTGAGCTTTGGCGAAATCATCGTTTTTCTTCTCTTGGCGACTCGTAGGTTTTCAATCGATTACGATTTCTGCGCGGCTTCGGCGCGAATTGCCGCGGCGATGTCGCTGCTCATTCTCGTGAGCGCCCGGCTGTGCGCGGCAGCGAGCGCGTCAAAGCCTTGACCCTGCACCGCCTCTCGCGCGACGGTCCGGCCCGAGCGCGTTTCACCGCCGACAGTCTTTTTTACCGTCCACACTGCCTCTACAACCGCCGCGTTGCCGCGGATCGATTCGAAGCGCTGGACATCGATTGTGACTCTGTAATCCGGATTGAAGTTTGACAGCTGTGAGGACGCCACGTTCGGCGAGCCGAGCAGGACCACAAGGTCGCCGGCGACCGCCCTCGCAATGCTGTCGCTGAGCGGGGCGACCCAGCGGTTGAACTCATCCACCTCGACGCGGTTGGGCGCGACCTGTACCACGAACTCCGGTTGATCGACCGACGCGGGCACAGTGACTGGGCCAACCATCACCGAGGCGTTTGCGGCCGGCGCGTTGTCGGCGGTCGCGGTTGAATCGAGCGAGTAGAAATGTGCCGGTGCCGTGCTGCATCCGGTCGCTGTCACGATGAAAGCTATCGAGATCAGATACGCGACACGCGATGCCATCACTTCGCCCCTCCTGTCTTGCCGCGGATGAGCGCTTCAGGATGGCGCTCGAGATAGTCTGCGAGCACGCGTACCGATCTGGCCGCACGGCTCACCTCCTGCAGGGTGTTGCCGAGCTGCTGGACCTGCGCGGAATTGGGCTGCGTGAGGTTGCTCGTGTTATCGAGCGTACCCTGCGCACTGACTAGCGTGCCGCGCGCGCTCACAAGTGCGAGGTCAAGGTCACTGAGTGACTTGCGAAGGTTGTCGCCGATCTCCTGCAAGGGCATCTTATCGACCTTCTTGATGATGTCCTCGACGGTCGCCTCGGTCGCCTCAAGCTGCCCTGGAGTAGTCGGCAGCTGAACCGGCTCCTGCGACCAGTCCACCGTCGCGGGAGGCGCGCTCGGAACGAAGTCGAGCGATACGAATGCCGATCCAGTCAGCAGATTACCCGTCTTGAGCTGCGCGCGTAGTCCGTGGGCGACCAGCGAGTCGATCAACCTGTGGCGGACCGCTTCGATACCTCCGACGGCTTTCACCTCTGTGAACTTGACCCCGAGTCTCTGCGGATCCAGGTGGATCATTACCGGCACAGAAAACTTGAAAGTCTTGAGATCGATTTGCGCCTTGATATCGCCGACTTCGCCCACCGGAATGCCGCGAAACTCCACCGGCGCGCCGGGCGTAAGCCCTCGCACCGAGTCATTGAATATGAGCTGGTAGGTCTGCGGACTGCGCGGAGGCGGGTTGAAGGCCTCGGTCCGATCCTTGAACAGAGTGAAGACGGTGTTCGCGTCTGCTGCCGGCAGGATTTGATCGGTCGCGGCAGTCTCGAACGCGATTCCACCTATCAGGATCGACAGGACCGACTGGGTTTGCACCGTCAGACCGCTCGCCGAGAGCGACACATCAACTCCGCTGGCGTGCCAGAAGCGCGTGTTCGGGTTGACGTATTGATCGTACGGAGCTTGCACGAACGCCTTGACGGTTAGGTTCTTGCCGTCCGGGTCGAGTTGGTACGATGCGACCTGACCGACTTGCAGCCGCCGGAAGTAGATTGGCGTGCCGGTGTCGAGCGAGCCCAGGTCGGGGGTCTTCAGAATAAAAAAACGGCCGGGAATATCGCCGGTTACCACCGGCGGCGTTTCGAGCGCCACAAAGTCGCGGCGCTCTTCTTTCGAAGAGCCTATCTCCACGCCGATGTACGCTCCGGAGATCAAAGTACCCAGTCCGCTGACGTTGGCTCCCGATATCCGCGGCCGCACTACCCAGAACTTAGTATCTGCGACCAGAAATGTTTCCGTCTTGGGCGCCATCTGCGCGGTCAGGATTACGTGCGCATGATCTTCCGACAGCTCAATGGTCGTCACCGTGCCGATATCGACGCCGTTGTAGTGGATCTTGGTCTTGCCGGCATCCAGTCCTTCAGCCGATTTCATGACGATCGTTAGCTTCGGACCTTGACTCAGGATCCTCGTCACCGCGACCCATGCGCCGACTATCGCCGCCAGGATCGGGATGAACCAGACCAGCGACAGCCGCGTGCGCTTCTTGGGCACGCTCCTCGATTCAGGAACCGAAGGGCGCGGTGGATCGCGATCAGGCATATGCAACCTCTTTCGAATCTGCCTCTTTCGAACTTATGGAATCCCAGATCAGGCGCGGATCGAACGACTCGACGGCGAGCATCGTAAACACCACCACCGCCGCGAAGAATACGAGGCCGGGCCCCGGCTCCACCGACATGAGCGGTTGGAGTTGAATGAGCGCCGCGGTGAAGGTATCGACGAATACGTCGACCATCGACCAGCGCCCGATGAACTCGACCATCCGGTACATCCGCACCCGCTGCTCGTTGTTCGCCACTGAGCCTCGCTGCGCTGTGATCAGCAGGTATGCGAGCGCCAGGATCTTCGCGCTCGGGATCATGATGCTCGCGACAAGCACGATGATCGAAAGCGGCCATCCGGTTGGCGACCACAGCAGCACGACACCTTGGAGGATCGTATCGGAATCGGCGCCTGCGGCCGTTGTTGTCGTCAAGACGGGAAGGACGTTGGCCGGAATGTAGCAAACCGCAGCAGCGATCAGGTAAGCCCAAGTGCGTTGGAAGCTCTCATGCTTGCGGAAGACGAGTTCCTCGTCGCAGCGCGGGCATCGGCCGTCCAGCTCGCCGGGTGCGGGACGCGACAGCAGGCCGCATCCATCGCAACTCTGCAAGCCCTGCTGCATTGCAGTGATGGCGACCGGACTCACGATACCCCCTCCGGCAAACTGTCACCGGCGGCGTCGCGCTGCGCTTCGTCCGCCCACTCGATCTTCTCCCAGACTTCGCGGGAGTCGAAGCTGGCCGACATCCCGGCCAGGACGAAGACAAGCGCCCAGAGTACGAACAGCGCCACTCCCGGAATCACCGTCGCGTAGTCCGCGATCTTGACCAGCGCGACCAGCACGCCGACCATCATGACCTCGATCATGCTCCATATCCGGGTGGTCGGATGATGCCTCAGCAGAGCGCCCACCCATCTCGGGGCGGGTTGGCGCATGGCTCCGAGCAGTATCGCGAGCATCAGGCCAATCTGCAGCGCGGGCGCGATTACCGCCGTGAACAACACGAGCGCCGCGACCAGCTGTTGTCCGTTATTCCACAGGTGCTGGGCGCCTCCGATCACCGTCGTCGAGGCGCCGCGCCCTACGATCGTAAGACCGAGCATCGGGACTGAGTTCGCGATCACGTAGAGCACTGCGGCCGCGAGCGTCAGCGCGAGCGTTCGATTCAGTGAGTCCTCGCGCCGGCGCCACAGCTCTTTGCTGCATCGCGGGCATCGCGCAGACGCCCCGGGCTCTAACTCCGGGAGGCGCTGCACAAGGTCGCAGTGCTGGCAGGCAATAAGAGAAGAGTCGTCGAGCGGCTGGTTATACACTTGGCTATGCTCTGAGGACTGGCGGATTTTTTATTCTGCATCGCGCGGTCAGGGCACGACTATTGTACTAAGGTACAATGCTCTGCCCGCGCGACTGGTTCGCACGCCACTCCGTTAAACTGCGCTGCGCTCCTGGTTCCTGTGTGGAGACACCGCCCATTGCTCGAAAAGACTATAGCCCAACGCCACCAGCGTCGGCCCAAGGAACATCCCGATTAGTCCGAACGCAAGCGCTCCTCCCAACACTCCAAGCATCACGAGAATCATCGGCGTCGATCCTCCTCCACGGCTGATGAGGACCGGCTTCACAATGTTGTCCAGCGTCCCAACCATCACTCCCCATGCGACCATGAAGATCGCCCACGCGGTCGAACCTTGCCGATAAAGCCAGAAAGCGGCCGGTGCCGCGACGATCAGCGGTCCGCCCGGTACGAACGACAGAATGAACGTGGCGAATCCGAGGGACACCGCGCCCGGGACTCCGGCGATAGCGAAGCCAATGGCTGCGACCACGCCCTGAAGAAGCGCGGTTCCGAGGACCCCGTAAACGACGGCGCGAATCGTCGCTCCAGCGAGTTCGAGAAGTCGATCGCCGTCCGTTCCGCCGATGCGGTGGAGCGCAGCCTTTAGTTGTTCGGCAGCGGCATGTCCGTCGCGATAGAAAAAGAACGCGATCAGGAGACTCAACGTGATCTGCACGATGCCATCGGCTACCGCGCTCCCGCCCCACAACACGATTGACTTCGCGGCGGGCAGCAACTTGGCCAATTGCTCGAGCCGCATGGAGCTGCTCTGGTTCAGGCTGTTCCAGTAGTCGGCGACGCGGCTGCCGATGAACGGAATGGTCGCGACCCAGTCGGGAGGACTTGGTGGGCCCTCATGGATGAGTTTTTGAGCGGCCGCGATCAGAGCCGTTACGTTGTCTGCCAGTGTCGCTCCCAGGATTGCGACCGGTACGACAATTACCGCGGCCAGAAACAAAGTAGCGATCAACGCCGACAGCGTACGCCGTCCGCCCAGCAGATTTTCCAGGCTGAGGAAGAGCGGCCAGGTTGTGAAACAAAGAATCGCGGACCATAGCGCCGCGGAAATGAATGGACGTAGGACGAGAACGCACAAGAGTCCCAGCACAACAACCGCTGCGCCACCAATCCACAGCTCGATCGGAGTTCGCCTCAAGCGATCTGTTGCTTCAGCCATGCAAATGCTCGTTCAGCTTCGGTTCCGGCAACCCCTGGCGGATGCGCGCGGAGAAATCCGGTGAGTCGTCAGCGGCTTTCGCTTTTTCTGTGATATCGCTGCGATTTCTCAGATCGTTGAAAGACATGTCCGTGTCGATCAGACCCCGTTGGTAGAGAAGTTGATCGAGATGGCCATTGGCGAGCAGCCTCCAATCCAGACGGCCGCCGGCGCCAATGTTTTGCGCATGGCCGCGGATCGCAGTCGTACAGTTCTCCGTCAAAGCGTTGTACCATTGCGGATGGTCGGCAAGCGAATTGACTTCCTCGAGATAGTCGACCAGCAGCGCTCGCGCCTGCGCGTCGGGCACTTGGATTCGATACAGAAATACCTGCTCGCCGCGATAGTTGGTTCGCAATCCAACCAGATCGCGTTCGTCGGCGACTACGTAGTAGAGCTCGTACTGGCGGAAGAAGCCACGCAGCGCTGAGTATGTTTCGCCTTTCTCCTTGCGCGTCTCGATCGAGATCGCGAGATGCTGGCCGTCGTCGAAGTCCCAACTGACGATCGTATGCGCAATTTGCGTCGGTCCCCAAAACGACAGGAAGAGGTCCACACCTCGAATTCCGTTCAGATCGAAAGAGCGCGTATCCCAACGCTGGTCGTAATCGGATTCCGATCGGTACCTGAAATTCCGCACGTTCTCGATCGTGACGTGGTTGCCGTCGAAGGTCGCGCGCGCGCAGCGAGCCACGTCAGGCGTCCAATCGCGGTTATTGCTCGGCGGTATCGACGTCCACCAGAGCGCGACAACAACCACGGGAGCGAGCGCGACCACTAAGCCTCTTAACAGGGGTCGAACGATTACAACCAGAACCGCGCTGACCGAGGCCAATACCCCGGCTATCGTCCCCGCAAGCAGGCGCGACTGCGGTCCATCGAACCACACCGCCACCACGCTCCAGGCGACTGCGGCGATCACGATCGCCGATAAAACTAGCGTCGCGATCACGCGGATTGCGCGTCGGACCATCAATGGATGCCCGCATGCTCGTACAGGATGCGACGGACTTCTTCGATCGTCTGCGGCGTCGCCTGAGTCGAGTGGCCCGAACGCACGACGAGCTCCGACTCAACGCCGTCGATGTGCGCGCTCTTGTACTCGACGACTCCGTCGTTGCCTTCTTCGACCGGCCCATCGCCTTTGACCGGTATGATCGAGTGCGCGTGCACGCCGGGGGCGATCGTCGTTGATGTCAGCGCCTTGATGAACCGATTCGATGCATCCATGTTGTCCAGCGCGGTCGGAATCGTAAACGGAGTTCCCATCATGCTGGTCGGGCGAAGGTTTCCGATGGCAACCGCGGTCTTGGCAAGGCCGCCCGGCAGGTTCAGAAATTTGTTCCCGAACTTAACTATGGGATTGCTGGCCATATAACTGCCACGATGGGGTGTGGCGATGAATATCACCCGCGTTACGAACGGTTGCGGTTTGAAGAACGCCGCGCGCGAGGCCAGGTCGCGCGTCTCGGGATCGAGTTCCGCCTGCTCAAACGGGACCGACGTGATGTTGTTCCAGAAACGATTGCCGCTATCGACGACCATCATCTTGGTCAGGAGACCGCCCTGGCTGTGGCCAATCACTACCATTTGGTCGAGCGCGGGATCCTTGCCTGCGGGATCGACGTCTTTGCGCACGGCCTGGAGCGATTCCCGCAAGCGCATCGCCGACAACACAATGGGATTGCCGCTGTTATAGATGAAGAACCAGAGCTGATAGTGCGAGGAAATCGCCGGATCGCCGAGCAACTCGTTCGCCATCTCAGCCCAGCGCGCCGGACTCGACGCCGTTCCGTGAACTAACACCACCGGGATCATGTTCGCGTGGTATGGATGCAACATGTAAAGGCCACTGCTGTCGCTTTTG
>Ga0210407_10002065_pt1 | contig 17691 bp, 21 predicted proteins | sample IncBWC27MmetaG_FD_150860 | JGI IMG/M metagenome (GOLD analysis project Ga0210407, IMG submission 150860) | Forest soil microbial communities from Barre Woods Harvard Forest LTER site, Petersham, Massachusetts, United States - Inc-BW-C-27-M | ecosystem: Environmental > Terrestrial > Soil >...
TCACGCGCTCGACGCGATCTTCCGAGCGGAACCGGTTCTCGGTCTGGGAGCCGGTCTTGATGTTGCGCAGTTTGGTTTGCACCATCCCGCGCCAGTTGCCGGGCGTGATGTGCGTGATGGTCATGATGCGGTACAGGTCATTGTTGTATTCAACGATCATACCCGGGCGCAGTTGCGTCGCTTGAATCAGCATTTATATGAACACTCTCGATGCGAAGGTTAAGAAGGGAATACTACGCAAGCCCGCTCGACGCGGCAAGTTCGCGCGGCGCATGCGTCAATGCAGGAATCTGTTGTACCACGGCCTGTTCGCCGGCGGCGGCGTGGTTCCGTAGTAGGGCGTGCCGTAAGGCGGCGGTCCGTAGCCAGGCGGATATCCGTAAGGGTAGGGCGCGTAGGGATTGACGCCCGGTGCATATGGATTGGCGTAGGCGTACGGATTCGGCGGGTAATATGACGGCGGATAAGCGTACCCGGGAGCATTGTGATACTGCGTCATCCCGCCGCTTCCGTCGACAGTGTCAATCGACGCTTCGACGAAATTGTCGCCGTTGCCGTAGGCGCGAATTCGCGCGTCGCTGCCGGCCGGCATCGGAAACGTCACGTCGAAGGCGCTGTAGCCGCCGGCGCTGACGGGAATCGCTTTGGCCAGCCGCCCGTTGACGAACACGCCCGCGCGCCGCACCGCGGGTCCCGCAATCTGCCCGACCACTTCGACCATCCCTGGCGCCGCCATCAGCTCCTCGGCGTCGATCACGTTGATCTGCACGTTGGTCAGTGGTGCCAGCGAACGACCTTCTTCGATATGACGGCGCGAGGGTGAGTGCGCGTCGGTGCTGCTTGGAATCTCGGCGGTGTTATTGCGCGCCGCGGGACCCGCCGACGCGAGCCGATCGTCCGGCGCAGGACCGATCGCGACGCCCGAGGAAGCGCCCGCGGCCGGCTCGACTTCGATCAACTCCTCATCTCCCTTCATCGAGCCAACGCCCGCCGGGTTGGGCGAGACCATCGCGCGTGCTTCGCGTCCGTACGCGTCGGTGACGCGAATCGATTGCGAGGGAGTCGGCTGCTCGATCGAAAAATCGAAGTTGACGCGTTGTTCGCCAGGCGTCGATGCCACGTCGATGTCCTTGCTCTTCTCATCGCCGTCGAAAATTCCAGCCGACTTCAGATCGGTGCCTTCCAGATATCCCTTGACGCGAACCGATCCGCCCCTGAAGACTCGCGAACCGATCGCAACCTGCGGCGCGGCCGGTATCTTCTCACCCGCCGGCGGAGCGGTGGAGACGGTCGGCGACGATGCGCCCACCGAAGACGTTCCGCCTGATTCGATCGAGTGCCTGGCCGTCGGCACAGTCTTTTCCAGCGCCGCGATCTTTTCCCTTACGCTTTCCCACTCCTCCGGATAGCGTCCTCCCGCAATCTTCGCAGCGGCTTCGATTCGGTCGCGATCGCTCAACACGGCGGTCATCGCGCTCCCTGCTGTTGCGTTGTCGTGCGCGTCGAGCGCCGTCGAAAGCGCCTGCGCATCGCCGGCCAGAGCCGCCACCGGCGCGAGAATCGGTCCCGGCTTGTTGGCACTGGCGGTCGCGTTAATTGAATTGAGCATCGCGAATGCGCGATCGCTCAACTGCAGAGCCTGCGCGCTCGCATCGTCGGCGTAACACCGCGGCGTCGTGCCGGTGGTGAGCACAAATGCTAGCAGCGCCCCGATTGTCAGGGCGAAGAAGGTGCGATGGCGCTCATAACTGCGCCACGGATGCGCGATCGACCTGATCACGCGACTCAAAATTTTGCTCCTCTTACGGCGATTGCTTGTAGCGTTCCGCCGTTTGCTTAATCTGACGTGAAAGCTTCAGAAACAATTCGCCCTCATCGTAGATGAAGAGCGCGAGCGCGCCGCCTGCACCGACAATCAGACCGAGGATGAATGCGCCCATGGTTCGCTCCTCCGGAACGCGTGATTATATTCAAATTGTATGGCGAAAATGAACCTGTGAATATGCGCAAAATCCGGTACGAAAGGGCGCCGCTTTCTAGTATCTTGATCCTGTCGCGATCCTGTCGCGGCAAATCTCGAAATGACACAACTTACAACTCCGACCAAATCCAGCACCGACACGGCGGCGTTCGACGCCGATTACAATGCGGCGATCAACGCCGCGGGTGTACGTGTGCTCAACGGGCGAGCCCTCGTGCGCGTGGTCGGCGACGATCGAGTGTCGTTCTTCCACGGGATGTGCAGCGCCGATGTTAAAGGTAGTGTGCCGGGATCCGTTCTCGCCGCGCTGATTCTCACCGAGCACGCGCACGTAATCGCCGACTTGTTCATCTGGGTCACCGACGATGCGCTCCTGCTTGATATCGATGCAGATGCGTGGACGCGGGCGCGGGCGCATCTCGAGCATCTGCTGGTTGCCGACGACGTGGAGTTTGAAGATGTGTCCGATTGTTCCGTGATCGATATCGAAGGGCCGGGAGCGCATGAGGCGGCGCGGGTCATAGGCGGCGAGGTCGCTGGTTCGCTCGCCACGTGGCGCTCGGTAAGCGTCGGTAGTATTCGAATCGCGAACCTTCCGCGTGTCGGCGCTCGGGCCGCGTCGATCATTGCTCCCCAGACTGAGGTGGATTCGATCGTCGCTAGGCTTCTAAGCTCGATCCCGGATTCGCGCCGCATTGGTCCCGCGACGCTCGAAGCGTTGCGAATCGAAAACGGGATTGCGGGTATCGGCGTGGATACCACCGACAAAACGATTGCACTCGAGGCGCGGCTTGATCGAGCGATCTCGATGAACAAGGGATGCTATCTCGGGCAGGAGACGATCGAGCGGGCGACCGCGCGCGGCGGTTTGAAAAAGCGGATGTTCGGAATCAGGTTTGACGGACGCCCGGCCACCGCGGGCACGGTGTTGAGTCTCGACGGCAAGGAAGTAGGGCGGGTAAGCAGCGCGATCCGCTCGCCACGCTTCGGTGCGATCGGCCTTGCGATCCTGCACCACAGCGCGTGGCGTCCGGGCACCGAGCTAAAAACTGACGACGGCACTGCGATCGTGACTGATTTGCCGTTCAAGTAAGATTGAAGTGATACTTTAAGTTATTAAAACGGGCCGGATGGCCCTATTCAGGAGCGATCCAGATGGCAAACGTACTGGGCAAACGCTACATGTGCGAGAAGTGCGGCACCGAAGTGCTCTGCAACAAGGCCGGCACCGGCGGTCTCGAGTGTTGCGATAACGAGATGAAAATCAAGGAAGCCAAACCGCTTCCGTCTTCCGACTAGGAAATCGAAGGCCGACGATCAAAGTGGATGCCGCGCCCGGGAAAGCCGATCTGGTCGTGCACGAATGCGTTGTCCTCGGGCATCCGGGGATCGACTCGATTGCGATCGCAGGTGGGCAGATCGTCGCGCAGGGCAAATACGCGGATCTGAAACCGCAAGTCGGACCGCGAACTCATCTGCTGAAACTCGGGGGCCGCACCGTCGCGCCCGGCTTTATCGATTCGCATCTGCATTTTCTGGAGGCGGCCGCAGCCGCAACCGGAATTGCCGTGAATCGAAGCCGCACGGTTGGAGACGTCCTCGCCGATTTGCGAATCGCCGCCGGCAAGACTCCGCCTGGAAACTGGCTGCGCGCGTTCGGATGCGACGAGGCACTGATGCTCGAGCGGCGCGGGCCGACGCGCGCCGAGCTCGATCACTCGGTGCCCAAGAACCCGGTTCGGCTGCGGCATCAGACTCTGCACGCAACCTGGCTCAACTCGCGCGCTATCGCGCTGCTCGGTCTTGAAGCTCCTGATTTCATGCCGCCCACTGGCGCCAACATGATTCACGATGCCGCCGGAAAGCTGACCGGCCTCGTGGTCGGGATGGAAACCTGGCTCTCCCAGCATCTTCCGCCTGTGACTCCAGCCGAATCGGAATCGCGTGCGCGAATCATGAGTCGTGAACTGGCCGCGGGCGGGGTGACCAACTTCACTGACGCGACCACTCGTAACGGCCTCGCCGAGGTCGAACTGTTCGCGAAGCTTTCCCAATCTGGCGCGATTTGCCAGCGCGTCGGCGTGATGATCGGCGGGCAACATCTCGAAAGCGCCGAACGATGCGAACAGATTGCGCACGCCGCGGGAATCAGGCTCGCCGGTGTCAAGTTCATGCCCGCCTATCAGTATGATCGCGCCGGACTCGCGCGGCCGGTGAGCGCAGCGATTGCGCGCGGACTCGATTGCGCGTTTCATGCAACCGAGGTCGAGGAGTTGGCCGAATCCCTCGCCGCGATCGAAACCGCAAAAGCAAACTACGCCGGCGCAAATGACATTCCGCGGTTTCGCATCGAGCACGGCGGACTGATTCCGCCGAACTATATCGATCGGCTCGTCGCGACCAACTCATGGGTCGTCACCAATCCCGGCTTCATTCATTTTCGCGGCGCGAAGTACGCTGAAGAGCCCGGCCTGCTTGCCCATCTCTATCGCGCGCGGAGCCTCAAGGCCGCGGGAGTGCATCTTGCGGGCGCTACCGATGCGCCCGTCACGCCCGCCAGGCCTCTCGCGGCGATCTCGTCAGCGGTGTCACGCACTACGTTTGAGGGCGTCGAACTTGCGCCCGCCGAGGCGCTCTCGATCGACGATGCGTTCGCGCTCTTCACCATCGACGCAGCGCGCCTGGCGCAACTCGCAGCGGGCTCGATCGAACCGGGCCGCGCAGCCGACTTGATCGTTCTTCCGCGCGACCCGTTCTCGCTCAACTCTGCCGACCTGATGAACCTCGCGGTCGATATAACCATCGTCGGTGGCCGCGTCGTCTATGAGCGCGGTCGTCCCGCAATCGCGAGCAGCGACAGCGCAGACTTGCATCAAGGCTGATGTCTTCGACCGGCGCGAGTGCGGTGCTCTATGCCAGGCGCGGCGCGGTCGCGTGGGTCACGCTGAATCGTCCCGAGCAATTCAACGCCTACAATATGGCGATGCGCGATGAGCTGTTTCAAATCCTCACCGCAATTCACGAAGACTCCAGCGTCCGCGCGATGGTGCTGCGCGGCGCCGGCAAAGCGTTCTCGACCGGCGGCGATCTTGCCGAGTTCGGGATGGCGCCGTCGCCGATCGTTGCGCGATGGGTCCGCTTTCGCCGTGATGTGTGGGGCATGATGCGAGCGCTTCCGATCCCGACCGTCGCCGCAATCCACGGCTACACCGTCGGTGGCGGACTCGAGATGGCGCTGCTGTGCGACGTCGCGATCGCTGCGACTGACACCCGAATTTCCCTGCCCGAGACCGGCGCCGGGATGATTCCCGGAGTCGCCGGCACTCAGACCGCCGCGCGCCGCCTCGGCCTCGGCCGCGCGCTCGATCTCTGCCTCACCGGCCGTTGGATTGACGCCCAAGACGCGTTACTTGTAGGTTTGGTCGCCGAAGTGGTTCCCGTGGCGGACTTGGATCAGCGAGCCCTTACAATTGCCCGCGAGCTTGGGCGCGTTCCCCGCGAGCGCGCCGCGATACTCAAACTGGCGGTCTGGGAAGGCCTCAATCTGCCGCTTCGGGACGGACTCGAACTCGAACAGCGCGTTGCGCAACGATTTTCAAATATGACCGCCGGCAAAAATCAGAAAACGTCCACGCGCGGGAGGAATCGCGCTAAGTGAACACCATCAACTTCGTAACGATCCCATCGTCGATCGTCCCAGACCAGGAAATTCTGGTCTTCGACGCGAAGCGGCTGACTTATGCGGATCTGAATGATCGGGTCGCTCGCTTGTGCGCGGCGTTCAAGCAACTGGGCCTCAAGCCGCGCGATGTAGTCGCGGTGCTCGACACTAATTCCGATCTTTACATCGAGTGTTACTACGGCGCCGCGAAGGCCGGTCTGACTTTTCTGCCGCTCAACTATCGCGCCAAAGATAACGAGCTCGAGTACATGATCAACACCGCCGACGCGAAGGTTCTGCTCGTCGGCGATCGCTATCTCGATCTCATTGCGAGAATTCAGCCCCGCCTCAAGCCCGGCAAGATCGTCGCACTCGGCACGGGCGCGAAGGGAATGCCGCGGCTACCGGATCTGATCGCAAAGGCGGAGCCCGACGAATCCGAGGCCGAAGTCGAAGACGAAGATATCTCGATCCTGATGTACACCAGCGGCACGACTTCGCTGCCCAAAGGTGTCCAGTTGCGCTTTCGCGATTTCGCCGCGTACGTCACCGCCAACGTCGAGATGGCCGACGGCACCGATCGCGGCGTCGCGCTGGTGTGCGTGCCGTTCTATCACATCGCCGGAACCACCGCGTACATGACCAACATCTGGACCGGCCGAAAAGTGATCGTGATGCCACAGTTCGATGCGAAGGCGTGGCTCGACCTCGTCCAGCGTGAGCACGTCACTCATGCGTTCGTCGTGCCCACTATGATGAAGCAGATCATCGACGAGCCCGGGTTTGCGAGCGCCGATCTCTCAAGCATCACGAATCTCGCGTACGGCGGCGCGGCGATGCCGGTGCAGGTGATTCGTCGCGCGATCGAAGTCTTTCCGAAAGACGTCGGCTTCGTAAACGCCTACGGCCAGACTGAAACCACGTCGTCGCTGACCGTGCTCGGCCCCCACGACCATCGCCTTGAGGGCACGCCCGAGGAAGTTGAACTCAAGCTGAAGCGCCTCAATTCGATCGGCAAGCCGCTGCCTGACGTTGAGATTAAAGTTCGTGACGAAGACGGAAAATTTCTGCCCCACGGCGAGGTCGGCGAAATAATTATCCGCACCCCGCGCATCATGAAGGGTTACGCCGGCCGCGAGGACGACGCGCGATTGCCCGACGGATGGCGCGCGACCGGCGATCTCGGATGGATCGACGACGACGGATACGTATTTTTCGCCGGCCGCAAGGACGACATGATCATCCGCGGCGGTGAAAATATCGCGCCTGCGGAAATCGAGACGGTCCTGATGAGTCATCCCGGCGTCGAGGAATGCGCGGTCATCGGCGTTCCTTCCGTCGAATGGGGTCAGACCGTCAAGGCGTTCGTTGTTCTGCGCAAAGGACAAGCGACGAAGCGCGATGAGCTCACTGAGTTCTGCCGATCGCGCCTTGCCAGCTTCAAGCGTCCCGAAAGCATCGAGTTCATCGAGGCGCTCCCGAAAAATCCGCTCGGCAAAATACTGCGCAAGGATCTCCGCGCCCCGGCCGGAGGCATCTGACGCCACGCCGCGCGAAAAAAGTCTCGAGCCCTCGCGCGCATGCCCGAGCCTCGGACGGCGCCGTCGAGGTCGTGTTCGCAAGCCGCTGCGTTACCGCGACGCTCCGCTACCCCGGCGCGCGCGCCCACCTGACGCCCGCGATGGCGGTGCGGATGCTCGAGGTGATCGAGCAGGTGGAAGACGACAACGAAGCCCGGATGCTCGCGATCACTGGCGCCGGTGCCGCTTTCTGCGTCGGCTTCGACGCAGGCGTTGATGCGCGCCTGGTCGAATCGCTCGCGGTGCTGTCCAAGCCCACAGTCGCAATCATCAACGGCGACGCCTTTGACGAAGGCCTGGAACTTGCCATGGCTGCCGATATTCGGGTCGCAATCTCAACCGCTAAATTAGCGATCACTCAACTGAAACGCGGCGCGATGCCGCATTTCGGCGCGACTCAGCGTCTGCCGCGCCTCGTTGGCGCTGGAAATGCGCTGCGCATGATGCTTACGGGAACTGCTCTCAGAGCGGACGACGCGATGCGCCTCGGTCTCGTCACTTATCTCGCCAAGAGTCGAAGTGACCTCGCTCGAGTGAGCCTCGGCGTCGCCGAAGCCATACTCAGCCGCGCGCCGCTTGCCACCCGCCTGGTCAAGGACGCCGTGCTCAAGGGCTACGACATGACATTGGAGCAGGGCATCAGGCTTGAGGAGGATCTATACGCCCTGCTACAAACGACTGCCGACCGCGCAGAGGGCGTGCGCGCTTTTCTCGAGAAGCGCAAACCGTTGTTCCGTGGCGCGTGATCGTTCGCAAACACTTTCATGCAATAATTCAGACAGAGGATCAGGATTTCAGAATGGCTAATCAGCTCGGCAAAGTTTATATCTGCGGAAAATGCGCTTCACAGGTCATCGTCACCAAGGCCGGTACCGGCCAGTTGAAATGTTGCGGCGCTCCGATGGAACAAAAGAAATAGCGGCCCGCAAGTCAGGAGGGACCACCCAGGAGGAACCACGAATGCTAGGCGCGATCATAATCGGAATTCTCGCCGGATGGCTCGCCGGTAAGGTGGTGCGCGGCCGTGGCTTCGGGCTGATTGCCGATCTGGTGCTCGGCCTGATCGGCGGCGTCATCGGCAGATGGGTATTCCAACAGCTCGCGATTCAAGGACCCAGCGGAGCCCTAGGCGCGTTGGTGGTTGCCACGGTCGGGGCGGTGATCCTGGTCGGAATCGCTCACGCGGTCCGCAGCGTCTAGCCAAGCGCGCGGATTCTGAGTTCCTCGGCCTGTGAGCGAAACGGCTCGGGCAATTTCACTTCACGCGCGTCGATCCAGTTCCGCTCCAGCCGGTAGAACTCTCGCGCGGGCTCATAGAAGAGATGCACCACCACATCATCGTAATCGAGCACGACCCAGTGCGCGTGATGCATCCCCTCGACTGAAAGCGGGCGCTGCCCGGCCTTGCCCATCCGCTCCTCGATCCCGCGCGCGATCGCCTGCACCTGCACGTCGGATCGCCCGGTAGCTACCAGAAAGTAGTCGGCGACGGGTTTGAGATGCTCGGCTTCGAGCACCACCAGGTCGTAAGCTTTTTTTTCGAGTGCCGCTTCGACCGCGGCGTATGCCTTCGCGAGTGCCTTCAATAAGCGATACCGATTTGCGAAGAGAATTTCGCGCCAACAGCCGCGTGTTCGCGATTCGATCCGGTGAGGGGAAAAAACCTAAGCAGAGTGATCCTCAATAGAGCGCGTGACGCAGCACATAGTCGACCAGGTCGGCAGGCATGAGATACCTGATCGACTCGTTCCGCTGCAGCTTGCCGCGTATTTCAGTGGCTGAGATTGGAAAGAAAGTAGTTTCGACAAATGAAAGCGTGTTTCCGCTCGCATGCTTGTAGTGATCGTCTTCCTGAGTGTAGCCAAACCTTTTCAGCGCGGCAACCGAAATTCGCGGCGGTCCCGATTCTCCTTGTATGAATCTTGTGTGAACCACGATGTTCGTCAGCCGCACCAGCTCGTCGGGATCCTTCCAGGTGTCGAGCTCCGCAAACTGATCCGCGCCCATCAACAGGTACAGCGACGCGGGTTGGCGCAACGTCGTCAGGAAGTAGCGAATCGTGTCGATTGAGTACGAGCTTCCCGAGCGCCGAATCTCAACATCCGACGCCATGAAGTGGCGGTTGCCCTTGGTCCCCAGGCGCACCATCGCGAGCCGATGCTCCGAGGGCGCGAGATCGCCCGACGGCTTGTGCGGCGGCGACGCGGCCGGGATGAAATAAACCAGGTCCAGGCCGAGCGCCTCGCGGACTTCCTCGGCCGAGCGCAGATGGCCGAAATGAATCGGATTGAAACTGCCGCCGAACAATCCTACCCGCATGCGGTCCGACTTCGGTCGCGCGCCGGTTCAGCCGCGAACCTGTCCGTTTCCGGCGATGACGTACTTGTAGGTGGTCAACTCATTCAACCCCATCGGCCCGCGCGCATGCAGGCGGTTGGTGGAAATTCCGGTTTCGGCGCCGAATCCGAATTCGAACCCGTCGGTGAATCGCGTCGACGCGTTCACATAAACGGTAGCCGAATCGACCTCTCGTTCAAAGCGCCGCGCCGCTTCCGCGTCCGCGGTGACGATTGCGTCCGCCAAATGCGAGCTGTGACGCTCGATAAACGCGATCGCTTCGTCGAGCGAATCGACCACTTTTATCGACAGGATCAAGTCCAGGTACTCCGTATCCCAATCCTCGTCGCTCGCGGCGCATGCTTCAGGAACGATTTTACGCGTGCGCTCGTCGCCCCGCAGCTCGACCCCGGCCGCCTTCATCCGCGCAGCAAACGCAGGCAGGAACTTCTCCGCAATCTCGCGATGCACCACCAGGGTTTCCATCGAGTTGCAGACCGACGGCCGCGAGCATTTCGCATTGACGCAAATTTCCATCGCCATCTTCAGATCCGCCGCGCGATCGACGTAGGTGTGACAGAGTCCGTCGAAATGTGGCAGGATCGGAACCGGCGAGCCTTTCAGCGCTTCCTTCAGCGCCTTACCGCCGCGAGGAATTATTAGGTCGATCAATTCCACCTGCTGTTTCATGATCTGGATCACTTCGCGATCCACATTGCTGATGAACGTGACCGCGTCGGGATTCAGGCCGCCGTCCTTGAGCGCCGCTGCGATCAAGTTTGCGAGAAACGCGTTGGTCTCGAGTGCTTCCTTGCCGCCGCGCAGCACCGCCGCGTTGCCCGCCTTGAAGCACAGCGCGCCCGCGTCGATCGTCACGTTCGGACGCGATTCATAGATCATCGCGATCACGCCGAGCGGTACCCGCACCTTGCTGATTTCGAGACCGTTCGGACGCGTGCTGCGTTCGATCACGCCTCCAACGGGATCCGGCAGTGCCGCAACTTCCTCGACGCTATGCGCCATTGCCTCGATCCGTGCCGAATTGAGCGTCAGCCGCTCGACGAATGCGCCGGTGCGCCCGTCGTCGCTCGCGCGTTTCAGATCTTTCCGATTTGCGGCGATTATCTTGGCCGCCGACGCGCGAATCGCACCTGCGAGGTTTTTCAGCGCCGAGTTTTTCTCCGCGGTGGTCGCCAGCGCCATCCGCGGCGCCGCCGCGCGTGCGCGAGTCAGTGCGCCAATCACTTCCGATTCGAGGGCCATCTGTTTCCCTTCAACCGAGTTCCTTCATGAGCACGAAGTTATCGCGATGGATAATCTCGTCGGCGACCTTGTATCCGAGCAGGTTCGGGATTTCTGCCGAGCGCCGGCCCGCGACCTTCAGTACATCCGCGGCAGGATAGTTTACCAAGCCGCGGCCGAACTCGACGCCGTCGGGATCGAGCAGGCTCACGCAATCGCCGCCGCCGAAATCTCCGCGCACTTCGCGCACTCCCGAGGGCAGCAGCGAACGGCCCTTGTTGCAGAGCGCTTCCGTTGCGCCGCGATCGACGCCCAGCGATCCAGCCGGACGCAGCGCGAACGCTATCCAATGCTTGCGACTCTTGAGCTTCACTCCCGCCGGCACGATCAACGTACCGGTCTCGCGCGCCGGGTCGAGCGCGATTGTGACTACGTCGTTCTCGCGCCCGTGCGCGATTATCACCGCGATCCCCGCGCGCGCCGCTTGCCGCGCCGCCTTGAGTTTGGTCGCCATCCCGCCGCTGCCCAGCGGCCCCGCGCTCTCAGCGACAAGTCCGCGCATCTCGGCTTCCGGATCGGTGATCACCGCGATCAGCCGCGCGTCGCTGCGCTCGCGAGGATCGCCGGTCAGAACGCCGTCCACATCGCTCAACATGACCAGAAGCTGCGCCTGCACCAGGCTCGCGACCAGCGACGACAGCACGTCGTTGTCGCCGAGCCGAATCTCCTCGACCGCGACCGTGTCGTTCTCATTGACGATCGGAATCACGCCCGCGCCGAGCAACTCCGAGATAGTTGTGTTTGCGTTAGCGCGCCGGCGCCGCTCCGCGAGGTCTTGATGGGTCAGCAGAATCTGCGCGACCGCGCGATCGTGCGCGCCGAACGCGCGCGCCCACGCCGACATCAGCTCGATCTGTCCGGTGGCCGCCGCGGCCTGCCGCGCCGCGATCGTCGCGCCATGTAGTTTCGACATCCGCGCTCGCCCGGCCGCAACCGCTCCCGATGTGACGATCACGATTTCGCGGCCGGCACGCACCGCGGCTTCAATCTGGTTCGCGAGCCCCTCGATTACGTCGACGCGCAGCCCGGCAGCCTCGGAAAGCACCGCGCTGCCGACTTTGATCACGACCCGGCGCGCGCGCGCCACCGTCGATTCCTTGTAGTTCAGCTGGGACATGCGACCGGTTGATCCATCTGATGCAACATCCGCGCGATCGCCTCGACCAACGGCGCCAGTCCTTCTGCGTGATCGGCGGAAATCGGGAAAACTTCGAGCCCGGTCCGTTTGCGGAGTTTGCGTACCATCTTATTGGCTTCGTCGGGACTCACGAGATCGGTCTTGTTGAGCGCGACGAGCGCCGGCCGATCCGCGAGCGCCGGATCGAACGCCGCGATCTCGCCGCGCACCGTGTCGAACGCCGCATCGGGATTCTCGGCCACGTCGAGCACGTAAACGATCAGCCGCGTGCGCGCGAGATGGCGCAAGAAACGGATTCCGAGCCCGAGCCCGCGATGCGCTCCATCGATCAATCCGGGAATATCGGCGAGCGTGAAATGTTCGTCGTCGGAGATCGACACGCGCCCGATATTCGGCGCGAGCGTGGTGAAAGGGTAGGAGGCAATCTTCGGCCGCGCCGCGCTGAGCGCGGTGAGCAGCGTGGATTTGCCCGCGTTCGGAAGTCCCACCAGGCCGGCCTCCGCCACCAGCCGGAGCTCCATGCGGATCCATCGCTGCTCGCCCGCGGTGCCGGGCGTCGCGATTCGCGGCGAGCGCCGCGTCGACGAGGCGAAGTGCATGTTGCCGCGTCCGCCTTCGCCACCCTGCGCGATAGTCGCTTTGTCTGTGGGCATCACCAGGTCGGCGAGCGTTTTGCCGGTGTCTTCGTCGAAGACGATCGTGCCGGGAGGCACTCGCACCACGACGTCGTCCGCACCGTGCCCGTACTGTTCCTTGCCGCGCCCGTCTTCGCCGTCTTTTGCGATCAAGCGCGGCTGGTACTTGAAATCGAGCAGCGTCGACAGCCCTTCATCTACTTCGAAAATAACACTGCCGCCGCGTCCGCCATTGCCGCCCGCGGGTCCGCCGAAGGGCCGAAACTTTTCGCGCAAAAACGCTATCGCGCCATTGCCGCCTTTCCCGGCGTGCACGAATACCCTGGCTTCATCAATAAATCGCATGGCGGCGTGACCATTATAGTCCCTGCGCGCGGCGACGATCGCCTACAGACAAATCTCCGCCAGCGCGCGGACCGTGTTGATATCGCCGGTGCCGATCAGCATCGTCTTGACCGGCGAGTCCTTCCACGCTTTCAGGCGATCGGCGATTCGCTCGCGATTTCCGACCAGCGCGACTTCATCGACCAGCTTGTCCGGCACCAGCGCCATCGCCTCGGCCTTCTTGCCGGCGAGAAACAGGTCCTGGATCTTGACCGCCTCCGCTTCATAGCCGAGGCGCTTGGCGTAGTCGTTGTAGAAATTCTTGTTGCGCGCGCCCATCCCGCCGATATACAGCGCCATCATTCCCTTCACCGGCATCCGGCACTTCTCGAGGTCGGAGCCCATCACGCAAGTGACGAACGGCGCGACTTCGAAATTGTCCTTGCTCTTGCGGCCGCCACTTTTGGCGAATCCTTCTTTCACCGGCGCGTCGTAGATGTCCCACCTGTCGGGATTCATCCAGACCGGAATCACGCCGTCGGCGATCTCGGCCGCGAGCGCGATTCCCTTGGGACTGATCGACGCGGTGTAGATCGGCATGTCCTTGCGCCCGTGCAGGATGCTCTTCAGTGGCTTGCCCAGTCCCGACGCGCCCGGTCCGGTGTAGGGGATGTCGAATTCTTTTCCGTGATGCTCGACCGCAACTTCTCGCGCGAGAATCGTGCGCACGATCTGAATATATTCGCGCGTGCGCTGGAGCGGCTTGCCGTACGGCACGCCGTGCCATCCCTCGACCACCTGCGGCCCCGACGGTCCGATCCCGAGGATGAAGCGTCCGCCGGAAAGCGCGTCGAGCGTCATCGCGGTCATCGCGGTGGCGGCCGGCGTGCGCGCGGGCATCTGCATGATCCCGGTGCCGAGGCGAATCTTTTTGGTGAGCGCGCCGATCCACGCGAGCGGCGTGATCGCGTCGGAGCCGTAAGCCTCAGCGGTCCAGACCGAGTCGAAGCCTGATTTTTCCGCCTCGAGAATCGTGTCCATCGGCAAGCCCATCCCCGCACCCGAGTAACCGGTGATTAATCCTAGTCGCATCGCGTTTCCTCCCGACGAGAAGTTTCGGCAAAAACAAAAAGCCCCACGGCGTACCGCGGGGCTTCGGTTCGATCTTGCGGGATGATGGTCCCTATGCGGACGCCCCTGCGGTGTCAGTACTCGCGGGAAGCGGCTCGACACTGACCTGCCGCTTCTCGCCCTTCGGTTCGTACTTAACCACACCGTCGATGAGCGCGTAAATCGTGTAGTCGCGGCCCAGCCCGACGTTGCGCCCGGGATGAACGCGGGTGCCGAGCTGGCGGATTATGATATTGCCGGCCTTGACGGTCTGGCCCGCGTAAATCTTGATACCGCGGCGCTGGCCCGGACTGTCGCGGCCGTTGCGCGTCGAACCTTGTCCTTTTTTGTGCGCCACGGAGAGTCTCCCAGGTAAATGCCGACTTATGCGCCGGCGGAAATTTCTTCGATCTTGAGGACGGTGAGTTCCTGGCGATGGCCGCGCTTGCGGCGGTAGTTCTTGCGCCGCTTCTTCTTGAAGACGATTACCTTGGTGCCGCGCGGCTGCTCGAGGATTTTCGCGGTGACCGAAGCGCCCTCGACGAGCGGGGTGCCGACCTTCGCAACTTCGCCGGCAGTTGCCAAGATTTCGTTGAGCGATACCGATGCGCCGACATCGCCGGCGATCCGCTCGACCGTAATCTGGTCGCCGACACCGACTTTGTACTGTTTTCCGCCTGTTCTAACGATTGCAAACATGAGTATTCCTGAATCGCCCATCCTATCGGAGGCATTGGGGCGCGTCAACGCGTCGCGGCCAGCAGGGTCCTAATGTGGAATCGCGACCTCCACCAGAACGATCATTACGCCCAAAAGCAGAAGCAACAGAATGGTCCGAGCGCGGATGCGGGGTGCGCCTCCGCGAATCGACCAGACGCTGTCCGCCAAGATAAAGATTAAGAGAAGCATGTAGAGAAGAATCATCGAATTGACGATTGGATCAGTTTCCTCGACCGAACATAGCCGAGGTGATGTCTTAATTTCCTTTGAGGCGCGGATCGTCGGTCGAGACGCAGGCGGCGTCTAGAAATTGCAAGCTGGCAGTCCGGGTGAAGGGAAGAAGATGGGGATCTGTTAAGGCTTTTTCTGCGTCCCGAATCGAATCTTCAAGCACTTTCCGACATTCAATCGCGGCGTCATACGAAGCGGTCATTCGCCAACTGTTAAGTGGTGCTGAGGTATCGGTATGACCGCCGACCATCGGCGGCAGCATCAGATACCATCCCACAAGTGCGAGGGCGGCGGTGTGGCGTGGGTTCATGACGCTTTGTCGTTTTCGCTCGCTTCCCATTCGTCCACGATTTCGAGGGGATCGTCAATTCGGGGCGCCGCTCTGGATTGTCGTTTCAGCGTGGCTGAGACTCTACTTGTTAGCACGGTATAATCCGAGGGACTGGGAAGAGAAGTGAAAAGGTATCATCCTTTGATTGTTCGCCACGCAACCGCGCTCGCGATGGCCCTGCTGCTATTCGGCTGCGGCTCGCAACCAAGGAGATGCGTCTGTCCCGCTCCTGACAACTGTTGGTGCGTTCCTCTGTCAGTATACCTATCGTGCAAGGTTCGCCATCTGGGCGATTCGACTGCGCAGTCCATGTGTGTGTGGGGTGGGACGATTGGTGGGGGTCATCATGAACTCGGAGTCTCGCCGCTCGGGACGCCGACCGCCGCGCCGACGCCGTAGCGCCCGCTACTCCGCTTCATCTGGTCTGTTGCGGCGGTGGTTGCCGAGTTCGAGGAAGTCATTTACGGTAGGGGCGTTTCCGGATTGGGGCGAGGGCGCAAATTCTCGAATCGGGGAAGCACAAAGGATGGAAAATTCTATGAAGCGGATTTTCGCGATTGTCGGGGTCGTGGTGATGGCTGCGCTTATGCAAGGGGTTGTGCTCGCGGAGAGCAACCCATTTATCGGCACATGGAAGATGAACGCCGAGAAGTCGAAGTTCAGTCCGGGGCCGGCGCCCAAGAGTCTTACGATAACTATGGAAGCCGCGGGCGATGGCGTGAAGTCCACGTCGCAGGCGACTGGCGCGGATGGGACCAGCACTTCATGGAGCTACACGGCGAACTACGACGGCAACGACAATCCGATTACCGGTACGGGCGTGCCGGGTGCCGCCGACACCGTGACCCTTAGGCGCATCAACGTGAACAAGACCGAGTTGACTCTGAAGAAGGGCGGCCAAGTGGTTCGTACCGCGTGGCTCGTGGTCTTCAAGGACGGGAAGGTGCTGAAGATCATTGCCAAGGGTAAGGACGTAGACGGCAAGCCGTCGAAAGTCGGGCTGGTCCTCGACAAGCAGTAGAAAAAGCGACTCAGTCGATGCCGAGGCGCTCGCGGCCTTCGGGGGAGATCATTTGCGGGGTCCATGGCGGATCCCAGACCAGATCGACGTCGGCTTCGGACACACCGGGCAGGCCCATGATTTTGTGACGCGCGTCCATCGCGATCGACGCGCCCATCCCGCATCCCTGCGCGGTCAGGGTCATCTTGATTTCGACTTTCTTGGTGCCGTCGTCGGCGTCTTTTACTTCCATCCCGTAGACGAGTCCGAGGTCAACGATGTTGACCGGGATCTCAGGGTCGAAGCACGTTTTGAGCTGCTCCCATACCATCGCTTCAAGATCGCCGCCGGTGGAAACAACTCCGCCCGCTTGCTCGGGAGTCTTGCCGAGCGCGTCCGCATCCTTGCCGGCGATTCGGAACAGACCGCCGTAGGCAGGGACCTGGACGGTGAAAGTTCCGCCGAGCGATTGCGTGATAAAGGCCTCGAGGCCCTTTTCGAGCATCATCTTGTTGCCGGCGGGGACTTGTACGCCTTCGCATTCGCGGGTGAGTTCAACGCGTTCCATGGGGGATTAGTCTCCTAGTTCAGAAGATCGATTGTATCGCGAGTGGGCAACAGGGGCCACAGGCAGGGGAGCAAGAATCTTAGTCACGCCTGCGCGGCTGGCGGCAGGGGCTGACCCCTGCACCCGGTGTCCATCCATCAAGCGCAAAATGGCGCGAACGCCATTTTGCTCTAGGTCGGGGGTGAGAGTGCCCTGGCCGTTCGGGTTCGCGGGTACTTAGTGAAGGTGGGGTTTCTTGCGCTGGGAAGGATCCGTGGTGGCGCGAGTTGGAAACTCGCGCGTCATGCACGGGCAGGGATGCCCATGCCACTATTTTTTTCGTGGCCAGCGAAGGTTCAGCATTCCTACCGACAACTATTGCGAAATGCCGTCTGCGGCATTTCGCTCCGTGTAGATACCGGGTTCAGGGGTCAGCCCCTGCCGCCAGCCGCGGAGGCGTGACTAAGATTCCGGGTCGCGTTTCTTTTGTTTGTGCGGTAGAAGGCGAGCATGAAGATGCGGCATGCGGGGGCGCTTGCGATTGTGGGGTGGTATCTGATGGTGCCGCCGACGGGGCGCGATTACCCGATGGGTAATGTGAATGCGCCGCTTGGCCAATGGTTGAAGCGGCCGACGATCTATCGTGACGAAGCGGAATGCGAGCACGTGCTGGATCGGCATCGGCGGCTGACGAACGCGAAGAATCGGCAGACTGCGGTCAACTACTACAAGCAGGCGCAATGCGTGTCAGCGGACGATGCGCGGCTTAAATCAAAGTAATTGGACGCGGCGAT
>Ga0210407_10002066_pt1 | contig 17688 bp, 17 predicted proteins | sample IncBWC27MmetaG_FD_150860 | JGI IMG/M metagenome (GOLD analysis project Ga0210407, IMG submission 150860) | Forest soil microbial communities from Barre Woods Harvard Forest LTER site, Petersham, Massachusetts, United States - Inc-BW-C-27-M | ecosystem: Environmental > Terrestrial > Soil >...
GGGGAAGTTGAGCTTGCCAGATCGGTGATCACGCATCATCATACATAATGATGATGCGCTCCCGCACTCTGGTGTTTGCCTTCTTCGCCGCTGCGATGCTGTTCTCGGTGGTCCGGGAGTGGAGCGCGCCCTCAGCCTGCCCGCGGCTGCCCACGATTGGGAAGGTTCGTCTCCGGTAGCTCGCCCGGCCAGTTCTCGCGTGCTGCAATCGCTGACAGGGACTGGCTCGGTGGCTGAGGTTACTATGATGCTGATAGCATCTTCACTTTCCGTGCGCCAACACCAAGATCGGAGTTGATACTGCCGGGGACTACCACAAGTTGTCCCAAAGCCGGTGGCCGAGTATCAAGAACGCCTGACAACTTATAGCTCGTTCCAATCGTTGTTGCAAACTCTTTCATCCAGACCGAAGCTGCGCGGCAAGCAACACTGGATTCGACTCTCCCTCCCTTAAATTACCGCCAGAAAACCGAGTTTCTGTCCCCCGGGGTGAGCACTCTTGCTCAGACGAATGGCCCGTGGCGTGCTAACTTCGAGGTGGGCTTTCAGAAGGTGTGCTTCCAGCCGAATCGCCGAGCAGCCCCGCTTGCCGCTTTGCGGAACCGAGTTATGGTGAAGCGAACTGCACCAATCCGGGTCATATCCTTCCTTCTAATGGCTGCTTGCGGAGCGTTGTGCCAGAGTGAGCCTCCTTCGCCCGATTTGCTTGAGGGGTTACACTTCAACGGCTCAAATGTGTCCGAAGCGCAGCGCCAGGAGATGCGTGCGTGGAAATCCCTTCCTGACGCTCCCTCGTTTCAGCCTCCAACTCAAGCGGAGAAGTTTCAAGCGTTCGTCGATGAAGCCCGCTCGCCTTTGATACTTGGCGCGGTGGGAGTCAACGCGGGCGTAATGCGCGAAGCGGAACTGGAACACTTCACTCCCGGACCGCAGCCCAGCTTTGCCGCTCTTTATCGAGTCGCGCTCATTCAAAAAGAGTCCAGCGCCTTTTTTGGTAAGTATCTGTATCCGTCGTTGCTCAAGCAGGACCCACGGTATTACGCTTCGACGAGCGACAGCTTCATGGGCCGGGCCACCTACGCAGCTTCGCGTATTTTTATCACGCGTGACGACTCCGGGAAGAGGAGAGTGAACACCTCATATTTCCTCGGAGTGCTGACTTCGGTCGCTATCGCCACTGCTTACCGCCCATATTGGGCTCGCTCCACTTCGGGGGCATTCAACAATTTTGGGACGACGATTGGGAGCGACGCGGGGATCAACGTCCTGCATGAGTTTGGGCCCGGCATCCGGCAAATGGTGAACGCCCACACTCCAAGGTTCGTGTCCAGGATCGAAGAACGCATCACTCACGAGCAGTTCCCGAGCGACGTTGAGGCCCGCATCCCCGCGGGAAGATAGAAAAGCGCGAAACGGACCACCCGCCGCGAAGGTACTATTGACTATCCTCTGAAGCGCACGGACAGAACTCAAGGATGCGAGCTCAGAATCGGCAGGGGTGGCTCCTGGGGTTCTGATTCGTCGTGAACCGGCCTGGTGTAATCCTCGGCATTCGTAACGTAGCAGGGCAATGGATTCTTGTGCCGCGACAGATTCAGGGGCGGCGCGGAGGCCGAGTATTTGAGTTGTGACTGATCCTGGCGCCAGTCTCCCGTCTGGCCGGTCGTGATCTGTGCCAGCGTCTCATCGCACTGCGGATCTCGCACCGCACGCAATTCGTGCAGAGTGGAATAGTCGAGACCCTCATCAGACAATCGCGGCTGGTAGGAGAGAAACATATACACCAGCTTCACTAATCGCGTTTCGTCTTTGACCAATTCCTTGTCAGCGACAAAGACTTCTTCATTCGCGGAAAAAGAAGAACGCGGATGATTCCAAGCCAGGGCCACCAGGCGTAAACGCATCGCTTCCTTCTTTGGCGCCGCCCATGGCAGATTGCCGCTAGCGGTCTCCGATCCGCTCAGAACGCACACCGCCACCATCAGAACCATGATCGAAAATCTTACTCTGGCCATCGTCGGGGGCCTCAGTCCAGGTGATTTGTTCTTTGATGCTAGTTGCTTAAGATGGGGAGCGTAAAGTCACGGCAAAATCGGTACGGCACTCCCCTACAATTATGTTAAGGAGTCTCGACCTAACGCCTGAGTAAAGGAGAGCTTATGACTCGCGAAGCCAGAATGATGTCTGGGATCATCCTCATGACCGTGCCCACGATTCAGTACGGTGGATATTTTCTGCTGACCTCGCTGATGAGCAAGGGCAGCGGCTACATGGACAACCCGTTGCGCCAGAATTTTTTCCGTGCCGGGCATGCCCATGCGGGCGTGATCGTGATTCTGTCGCTGATTTGCCAGGTGCTGGCGGATGCGGCCGTGCTTCCCAGTTCGTTGCTTTGGGCAGTCCGAATCGGAGTGCCACTGGCAGCGATTCTCATTTCGTCGGGATTCTTTTTCTCGATGCTTCCGCCAAACGCTACCGAAGCCGGTGGAGCAGTCTCCCTGATCTACGCGGGAGCGGTGATTCTCGCTCTTGCGGTGGTCACGCTCGGGGTTGGATTGTTGCGGTCTCAGCAACCGAGCTAACACCCGATTTCTGACAGCCGGGCGGCCTGATGTGGACGCGCAAAGCTGTATGACCCCGCCCTCCTCGGCGTTCCCGCGATTCACGCTGGACCTGTGGCCTTCGGCGGCTGAAGCCGGACTTCTTTCTTCGGCTTTGAGGGGACGACTGGAAGTCGTGCCCTTCCCGCTCGTGCCTCAGTCGAGTTTTGTTAAGCACCAGGCTGGGCATGAGCACGAACCGGAAAGATAGCCGCGAGAACTGTGAAGGCACGAGTTCACTCATGCCGCAAACCAGCAGAATCGCGAATCGTGCTGCGGCTTGTCTATAATCAGAAGCTTACTTCCAAAAGCTCACTTTGAACTCAAGGGACACTCATTGGCACTCGACGAAAATATTTATGAAATCCGGCGCGAGAAGCTGAAAAAGATTGAGGCTCTCGGTCATCCCGCTTATCCGCGGAAGTACAACTACAGCCACACCGTGCCGCAGATTCTGGCTGAGTATAGTGGGCAGACTACGGAGGAACTGGAATCTCCGCGGGTGACGGTGCGGGTTGCGGGACGCATCATGGCGATCCGGCTGATGGGCAAGGCCGGGTTCGCGCACTTGCAGCAGGACGGGCAGCGGCTGCAGATCTATGTCAAGAAAGACGCGATCGGCGATGCCGGCTATGAACTGTGGAAACTGCTCGACCTGGGCGATCACATCGGGGTTCGCGGATATCTGTTTCGCACGCGCACGGGCGAACTCAGCATTCATGCCGAGGAGCTGACATTTCTGTCGAAAGACCTCCTGCCTTTGCCGGAGAAATTTCACGGGCTGACCGACGTTGAGTTGCGCTACCGCCAACGCTATGTGGATCTGGTGATGAACCCGGAAGTACGCGAAGTATTTTTGAAGCGCAGCAAGCTGACGCAGTCGCTGCGGCGGTACTTCGACGCGCAGGGATTCATGGAAGTCGAGACGCCGATGATGCATCCAATCGCGGGCGGGGCGGTGGCGCGTCCATTTAAGACGCATCACAACACTTTGGATATGGATCTGTTTCTGCGCATCGCTCCTGAACTTTATTTGAAACGGTTGACGGTGGGTGGATTCGATCGCGTGTATGAAATCAACCGCAACTTCCGCAACGAGGGCCTGGGGTGGAGATGGAATCCTGAGTTCACCATGCTCGAGGCCTACCAGGCGTACACGGATTATCTCGGCATCCTGGACACGACGCAGGGAGCGATCGAGCAGGCTGTGAAAGATGTAACCGGCGGGATGAAGACGAAGTGGGTTGAGCATGAGATTGACTGGTCACACGCGAACTGGCGGCGGATGACGATGCGGGAGGCGATCGTGCAATTCTGGCCGGAGAAGGCTGGCGCAAAGCCCGAGCGCAACGACTTCGCGGCGCGCGAGTCGGTCGAAGCGCTGGTGGAGCGAGTACGCGGCGCGGGGATTAATTTGAAGTACGACGCGGTGGCGCCGGTCGGCAAGACGATCGCTGCCATCTTTGAGGCGGTCGCGGAAGAACACTTGACGCAGCCGACGATTATTTATGAATTCCCCACCGCGGTCTCGCCGCTATCAAAGCAGAAGCCGGACGAACCGGACTGGACTGAGCGCTTTGAGATATTCGCGGGGAAGATGGAGATCGCAAACGGCTTTAGCGAACTCAATGATCCCGAGGATCAGCGGCGACGTTTCGAAGCGCAACTGAAAGAACGCGAACGCGGCGACGAAGAGGCCCACCAGATGGATGAAAATTATATAAACGCGCTGAGTTATGGCATGCCTCCTGCGGGGGGCGTGGGGCTGGGAGTGGACCGGCTGGCGATGCTGATCACCGACTCGCACACCATTCGGGATGTGATTCTGTTTCCGTTACTGCGGCCGGATAAAACTTCGAGCGCGGACGAGGCGGAGGAGAAGTAGGCCTGGCTGGGCCCGGCACCTAAAGAATTACTTGAAGTCCTATTGTTGAGAGCTCATGCTGACACTAGTTTGAACATGGGCGGCGCTGCTGTAATGGCCACTTCGGGCGTTGGGTCGGCAGCGCTCTGCTCCTCTACCATTCCGTAAATCCTAGAGCGCCGTTGCCAAAGGCAAATTGCCGAGTTGCGCTCGGCTGGACGGGCGAGGCGCCCGTCCCCACACTAGCAACTAGTCGGCTGCGCTTCCGGACTTCTTTGCGGGCTTCGCTGCGTCCTTGGCTGCGCCTTTCCCGGGACCAAAGTTTTTCGTCAGGTAAGTCAGCAAGGCGTCGCGATCCGCGTCGGAGACGACCGCGCCCAGGCCTTCCATTTTGTCGAGTTCGTCAGACCACTTCTTGCGAGTCATGTGCTGCTCGGTGATGCGGCTGGCGTTATGGCAGGAAGTGCAGGCGGCTTTCACTTTGGATTGCATGGGGCCGGGAGGAAACGGTTTGCCTGGTGCGCTGGGCGCTTGGGCACTCGCCAGAATGATGGATGCGAATAGAAAGATTGCCGGAAAAACTCGTTCGAACAAGCAGGGTCCCTTTCTCAGTTCTCAGTTCTCAGTTCTCAGTTCTCAGAATTGGATGTGCTTCGTGTTTTGTGGTTGCTATTATTTCGCTGTAGTTTGCGCTGGTGATTGGGTCCCGCTTCTTGGAGCTGCGTAGGCGGGTTGGTCGGCGCCGAAGTTCGCGGTCAAACGGCGGACGCAGTTTTCAGGAAGTCCCCGCGGGACGTCATGGCTCATCTCCAGGAACGAAAAGACTACTATATTTGTAGTGATTAAGACAAGTGTTGGCCGGGCGGGGGATGTTACGCCAACAAGCTATTTTGTGGCATGATCGCTCTGCTGGACGAGAGGTTCGCTATGATCTACCGCGCGTTCAAGGCGCTTGCTGGAATCTTGTCCATTTGCACGATCTTTTTGGGCGCCTTCTCACATGCCCGGTGCTCGGTTGATGTAGTCATTGTGAACGGTCGGGTCGAACATGCACCTCGCAAAGGTGTCGTTCGGGTGCAGCTTCTTTATCCGAAACAGAAGCGAGAGATAGGCGAATCGGGCGACGTGACCGTCGAAGGCGGATCCTTCCGCATCCAGATCCCTTTCCTCACTCAGAGTCGCGCACCCGGACTGCTTGGTATCCGGGAGAAGTGCGACCGTAAACCAGAAACGGTCGTCGTGACCCTGGTGGAAGCTGATCAGGAGCGCGACCACGAGTATGATCGCGTTTCCCTGGATCTGGCTAAAGACTTCAAAATGGCAGATCCCAGTGCTTACGCCTTGCGCTCTGCGATTCTGCTACACGGTCCGCCGACTACGCCCCCGATTCGATAGAACAGGGAACGAGACTCCGGTCATCGCCTTAAAGCCCGCGGCTGAGTTGCGCGTTTCCCCTTCCACCGTGGATACTGAACATACTCCATCATGAATACAAATCTCTCTTCCTCGATTCCGTCTCAACTTGAAACCGATTGCCTGGTCGTGGTTGTCCTTGATCGAAATGAAAAGGACCGCGGCGAAAAAGAGAAGCCAGTTGTAACCGTCGAATCCAGCGACGCCGCCGTACGCGAAGCTGCCAAGGACGTGATTTCGAGCGGCGAAGTGACCGGCAAGACGTTTGAAACCACACTGCTGCATCGCCCCGCGGGATTGAAAGCGAAACGATTGCTCCTCGTCGGCGGCGGCAAAGCCAAGACCTTTTCGGCGGCGGAACTGCGCAAGCTTGCCGGTGCCGCGGTGCGCACGCTGAAAAGCAAAAGCATCCGCAGCTTTGCCTTCGTTGTTCCTGAGACCGCCGTTCCAGCGAAACAAGGCGTGCCCGCGATCGTCGAAGGCGCGTTCGTCGGCAATTTCGATCCTGGCTACTACAAGAGCGACCGCAACGAGAAGGACCAGAAGATAGACGTCGTCACCATCGTCGTATCAGGCAATCTGCATGGCGACGCGCAAGGCGATGCAAAGGCCCTGGAAAGCGCGATGCAAGCCGGACGCATCGTCGCCGAGTCACAGAATTTCACGCGCGACCTGGTCAATGAACCCTCCAATCGCATGACACCCACAATGATGTCCGAGCGCGCCAAGAAAATGGCGGCGGAAGTCGGCTTGAACTGCGAAACCTACGGCGCCGACAAGATCAAACAACTCAAGATGGGCGCATTCTGGGGAGTGGCCCAGGGATCCGACGAGCCTCCCGCGCTGATCGTCCTGCGCTACGATCCCGTGGGCGCGGCTGACAAAGTACATCTCGGTCTGGTCGGCAAAGCAGTAACCTTCGACACTGGCGGCATCTCCATCAAACCCGCCGACGGCATGGAGAAAATGAAGTACGACATGGCCGGAGGCGCCACCATGATCGGCGCCATGCGGGCTATCGCGCTGCTGAAGCCCAAGGTCAAAGTTACCGCCGTCATCTGCGCCACCGAAAACATGCCCTCCGGCAAGGCGCAAAAGCCGGGCGACGTGCAGATCGCCATGTCCGGCAAGTCGATCGAGATCATCAACACCGACGCCGAAGGACGCCTCGTCCTCGCCGATGGCCTGTACTACGCCCGACAACTCGGCTGCACTCATCTCGTGGATGCCGCCACCCTGACCGGCGCCGTAGTCGTGGCCCTCGGCTACGTAAATGCTGGAATCTTTGCCAGCGATGACCAGATGTATGAGCGCTTCGCGAATGCCACCAAACAAGCAGGCGAGAAAATGTGGCGCCTTCCGCTCGACGACGAATACAAGGAAAACCTCAAATCCAACATCGCCGATATGGTCAATGCCGGCAGCCGTTGGGGCGGCGCTATCTTCGCCGCCATGTTCCTCAAGGAATTTGCCGAGGACACACCGTGGATCCATCTCGACATTGCGGGCACCGCCTGGATGGAAGACGCCAAACCGTGGATCGCCAAAGGCCCCTCTGGAATCGCCCTGCGCAGTCTGGTGGAGTTTGTGAAGGGGTGGGAGTCATAAAAGGCCGTCAACAACTTTCACAAATCAAATCAGCCACGCGGTGGGCATATGATCGGAATCACGTCTCGTCTATTCCGCCGATAGACGCGGAAATCGTTTTCATCGACCGTGAAGACGGGCAAATTCTCATACAGTTCGCTCATACGAATGAGGCATAAGTCTGCGAGATCGGGTGTACGGTCCCGATACCGCTCCGCTAGCGCCACGATCTCCTCGAGATTATTTGGGAGATCAAAGGCAATCCTCAGGAGTCCCTCCTGCGCCAGCGCAAGGACTCGACCCACCGACCCAACCTGGAAAGCGGTTTCCGCCAACACCGCTTCACAGGTCAGTAACGGTTGCGAAACACCCTTCGCGATTTCGGTAGCCCAGTCGTGATGCCGGTCGGAGCGATTCAGAAATGCCACCACAAAACCGGTGTCCGCGATGCCCTTCATTTCCTTGAAAATCCTTTGCGGGACGAGAGATCGGCCGGGCCGCTGATCGATCCGGCATGGCGCATGAAAGACTTATTTCCCGTCTCCTGCTTCGCACGTTCCAATTGCTCACGAACCAGTCGACCAACCGGCACTCCTGTCTTGCGGGCAGTGCTCTTCAGCCACGCCGCCAGTTCCTCTGTAAGACGAATTGTAATCGTGTCACTCATATGACATTATTGTAACACACTCCTGTTCATCTGTTTTACATTACACTAAATCCAGGGCCGCAATGGATCTCCCCCAGAAAATCCGCTCTCTCCCCACGTCCGCCGGCGTGTACCTATACAAGAACGCCGAAGGCGAGGTGATTTACGTCGGCAAGGCCAACAACCTTCGCTCCCGCGTCTCCTCCTATTTCCACGAAGGCCGCTGGGAAGACGCGAAAACCGGCACGCTGGTTCGCGAGGCGGTCGACGTCGACTACATCGTTGTCGCCAATAATAAAGAAGCGCTCGCCCTTGAGAACCACCTCATCAAGCAGAAGAAGCCGCGCTTTAATATCCTGCTGCGCGACGACAAGACGTATCCCTACGTGAAACTCACCCTCGCCGAGCGCTTCCCCCGCGTATATGTAACCCGCCGCCTGCGCAAGGATGGCAGCGCATACTACGGGCCCTACTTCCCTGCCAATCTCGCCTATCGCATCGTCGACCTCATTCATCGCCACTTCATGGTCCCCTCCTGCAAAGTGGATTTGACACGCTACCATCCGCGTCCGTGCCTCCAGTACTACATCAAACGCTGCCTCGGTCCGTGCGTGATGGATCTGACCACGCCCGAGATTTATGCCGAAGCCGTCCGCGACGTAAAGTTCTTTCTTGAAGGCCGTCAAACCGACCTGGTCAAATCTCTGCGCGAGCGCATGTCCGAGGCTGCCGAAGCGCAGGAGTTCGAGCGCGCCGCCCGCTATCGCGACCTCATTTCAACCGTCGAGCAACTGCAGGAGAAGCAGCGCATCGCCGCCGTAGAAGGCGACGACGCCGACGTCTTCGGGTATCACTACGAGAACCAGATGCTGGCGGTGAACCTCTTCCACATGCGCGGAGGAAAGGTCCTGGACCGCCGCGAATTTTTCTGGGAAGACCTCCCCGACTTCGGCACGCCCGTGTGGCCCCGGTTCTCCGACCCGGACGCGGGGCAGAGCCCCGCCACCACACAAGAATTCCACCCCGGAGAATTCTTCTCCGCTCTAGTCAAGCAGCTCTATCTCGCGCAGCCCTATGTGCCGCGCAACATCTACGTTCCCGTCGATTTCGAAGACCGCGAAGAACTGGAAGCAGCCCTCAGCGAGCAACTCGCCGGCGAAGGCGGACGAGCCACCCGCGTCCACATCACTGTGCCGCAGCGTGGAGAAAAGCGCGAGCTCATCGGTCTAGCCGGCACCAACGCTAAGCAGTCTTACGACCAGCGTTTCCGCGTCATGAAGCCAAACGCGCGCGCCATTCAAGAAGCCCTGCAGGACGCGCTCGCCCTTCCCGAGCTGCCAAAGCGCATCGAGTGTTTCGATATCTCACATATTCAGGGAGCGGAAACGGTCGCATCGATGGTCGTATGGGAAGAGGGCAAGATGAAAAAATCCGACTACCGGAAGTTCATCATCAAGACCGTTGCCGGCGTGGACGATTTCGCCTCCATGCGCGAAGTGGTAACGCGCCGCTACAAGCGCTTGTATGAAGAAAAAAAGCCTATGCCCAGCCTGGTGCTGATTGACGGTGGCCTCGGACAGCTTCACGCCGCCGCCCAGGCGCTCGACGCCCTCGAAATCATCAACCAGCCGCTCGCGGCCATCGCCAAGCGCGAGGAAATTATCTACGTATACGGACAGGAAGATGAGCCCGTCGTCCTCGACCATCATTCTCCCGTTTTACATCTGGTACAGATGATCCGCGACGAAGCGCATCGCTTTGCTGTAACTTTCCATCGCAAGCGCCGCCAGATACGCGACCGGGCCACCGAGTTACGAGAAATTCCCGGCGTCGGAGAATCTACCACGCGGCGCCTGCTGGAACATTTCGGAAGCCTGCAAGCCGTGAAGCAAGCTGACGTAGCGGCGCTGTCGGCGGTTGTAACGCGCACACAGGCGCAGGCGATTCTGGAGCACTTCCGGAGTCCGCAATGAAAATATTTGGCAACAAGAAACCCGCTCCCGAACTGGTCACGACCGGCCGCTTTGAACTGGAGCGCGACGGACACGTGGCCACTCTCCAATACACCGTCGCCGGCCATGTCCTCGCGCTTCTTCATACCGAAATTCCCGAGGCACTTCGCGGGAGCGGCGTAGCCTCAACCTTGGCACAGACCGCATTCGATTGGGCCCGAGCCAATCACATGAAGGTCGATGTGGTCTGTCCCTTTGTCGCCGCATTTCTCGAAACCCACCCTGAATATTCGGACCTGGTCCTGCGCTAGCGGGATGGCCGCCCCGACGCGGCGCTAGCTCGGGCGCAAGGACAAGGGTTGGTTGTCGGCGTACAATTCCAACCGTGGCTCGTGATCGCAATCGAGCGGGAGGCCCCCATGCCCGTGTATGACTACGTCTGCAACGACTGTAACGAAACTTTCGAATTAATTCTCACTCTCAAGGAACACGAAGTAGACGCGAAATGCCCCAAGTGCGGCAGCAAGCACGTTGAGCAAGAAGCGACTGCTTTTTATGCCGTGACCGGGAAGAAGAGTTAAGGCGAAAAGCCAGGCCGGGAATAAACAAGCGATATGCCCTTTGGCGGAGTTGGGGAGCTTTCTGCCCCAACGATTCTGTTGGCGCGCGGCCCTACAAGACCATCGGAACGTGCCCCCAAAGTTTTTCGGCGACCGCCGATTAAAATCCCGTGCGGGACACTTCCGTGGAATCCCACCCTTGCGCAAAAAACGCACAAGGATGGGGCACCCGCCTTTGATAGAGAGTGGAATTTCTCAAAAACCGCGAAACCTGGCACACGGCCACCGGCCGTCCCGGGAGACCAGCCTCGGTAGTCTTGTTATGGCGTGACCTCGTAAACCACGCCGCCACCATTGCCGCCGCCGGCTGCCGTGCCGTAGAGGTTGCCTGCACTGTCGAACACAACGCCACTGTAGATTTGGCCCCCGTCAGCCCCGCCGGTGAAGGTATACAGCACGGTAAGGCTCCACTTGTTTTTCGCGCCGGGAGTTAGTTTGAAAACGTTACCGGCAACGTCTGGGCCTCCAAAAACAGTTGTGCCGTAGAGGTTTCCTGCAGCATCCATAACCACGCCGGCACCCGGGAGAGCGCCGTCGGGCCCGGAAAAACTATGCGCAACCGAGGTACTCCAGACGTCAAAGTGGTATAGGCTTTCCGTGAGCACGTAAACGGTGCCACGACCACCAACTCCCCCATCGTATGTGGTGCCGTAGATCTTCGACGGTCCGCTTGCATTAAATACGAGCAGCAGCTCACCTAGGGGGTGGCGGCCCGCTGCGCCCGTAGAGTTAAAGACATGCTTCGCCACCAGGTGACGGCCATAGGTCCACTCGTATACGTTGCCCAGTCCGTACTTTCCTCCATTGTAGGTGGTGCCATAGCCATAGCTGTTGATGCCGCCCCATGGATGGTTCCCATTGTTTAGTGCAAAGGCGGCATTAAAATAATTGCCACCTGAGGTCTGGACCCTGAAGACCGTGCCCTGGTTACTGGGACCACCATTGACGGTCGTTCCGAAAAGATAACCACCACTGTAGCGCAAGCTGGATCCAGGTTCACAACCATCCGTGCCGCCAGTAAAGGCATGCAGGACGGTGAATGTCCAACCGCTGTTGGACGGCGATAGCTTGAAGACTATGCCACACTGGGCTGAGGGATCGCCATCGTTGGCGGCGGTGCCGTAGAGATTGCCTGCCTCATCGATAGCCAGGCCACCGAGCGGCAAATCTCCGTCCGGAAATCCGGTGAAGTTGTAAAGAACGGTTTCGGTCCAGCTGCCGCCAGAAGGCGTGAGCTGAAACACCGTGCCCTTGCCATAAAGGCCGCCCGCTTGTGTAACTCCATAGAGATTGCCTGCCGGGTCAAAGATCACGCCCGCGTAGGGTGAGTTTCCGTCGACGCCGCCAGTGAAGGCATACAACACTTTTTGGGTCGCTGCGTGGCCAATGGAGATTGAGAAAAGTAAAAACGTGAGAACTACAATAGTCTTCGGTCGCATGATGCTGTCCCCCTGGGTTGATATCGCAGAGAGAAAATCCCGATTGGGGGGTCGGACAGTCTGCCGCGCCCAAGTATAGACCGAGAACAGGCGAATTTGCACTGAGATAATTGTCAGGTGGGTGTGAGGAACCAGATCGCGATCTGATTTGCCTGTCGCAACTCGCTGTGATGCGCAGCAAAAGTCTTCGGGATAAATAGCGGATATGGGTTCAAAATACTCTTCGGAGGACGGGAGCATGAAATTCTATCGTCTCGCATTTGCGCTCTGCGTAATCAGCGTTGCCCTCCTGACAGCCGGGTGTAACTCTACTCAGAATAATCCAAATGAGAGCACGCCCGAAAAACCGGCCTCCGGCGCACCGCCGCAGACTAAGGAGCCCGTGCTTTACACCGGTCAGGAGGCATTCAATCGAATGATGGGGCTCGCCTTGAAATGGTCGCCGGATGCTCAGCCGGCCCGGCTGGAATCCGTTCTCACCACGGAAACCAATGGCCAAAACGGAAAATCAACCGTCTGGCGCGGGTTCTTTGCCTCGCCCCGCCGCCGGTCCGTCAAGACCATCGTTTGCTCGGGAAGCCGTCGGCCGGATGCGCCGCCCTTCGGAGTTTCAGCCGAGGGCAGTGAAGGCGCCTATAACGCCGACGCCGCCAATCTTGCCTTTTTACCGTTGTTGCTGAAAACCGATACGGATAAGGCGTTCGAGATCACGCGGCAACACGGGGGCGATGCCATGCTCAAGAAGAATGCGCAGCAGCCAGTCACATACCTGTTGCTCAAGGATCGGAAGCAGAACGTGCCCGTCTGGTACGTCATTTACGGCACCAGCGAGACTGACAGGAAGGGCATCGGTGTGATTAACGCGACCACGGGTGCTTTCATAAGCGCCGGCAAGTGAGCCTCTCGGAGGGGGAAAGAGTGCGGCCTTGCCTGAAACCAGCACTAGCGCCCGTCCGTATTTTTCGTCGCCAGGAACGATTTCACCACGATCTGGTTAGGTTGCATGCCAACAGGAATGATGGTCAGCAGGGAATATTCCGACGGCTCCAGCTTCTTGGGCTGGCGCTTCTGAATTACGGCCATATCGCCGGAACCGGAATCGAGTACGAGCAGATAGTTCTGATTCTGTGAGAGTGCCAGCGCATCCGGGTGCGTTCCTACGGGAAGATATGCGATGACCTTCCCGAGGTCAATGTCGTAGACCGCGATGTTATTCGATCCGAAGTTGGAGATATACAGGCGGGAGTTATCAAGCGACACCACGCCGCGAGCAGGCTGAGCGCCGATAAGATAGCTGCCCGAAACTTCGTTGCCTGAGGTCTCGACGATGGAGATGCTGCCGGCGTCGAAGTTGAAGGCAACCAGTTCTCCCCCGTCCGGTTTCAGCGCAAGACTCACTGGAGATTTTCCGACGTCGAGGAGCGCCAGCAGCTTGTCGCTCTTCAGATCAATACTGGCAACCTGGCCCGATCCCGAACAGGAAACGAACGCCTTGCTGGAATCGGGCAGGATGGCGATGTCCTCGGGATGGATACAGATGGCGATGGCGGAACGCACGGCGAGGCGCGCGGTGTCGACGATGGAGACGGAGTTGTCGGCACGATTGGCGACGACCACAGTGGATCCGTCAGGCGAGACGCGGGCGAGTCCGGGACTTCCGCCGACGTGAAGCGTAGCCGCCACGGTACGACGGTCGAGATCAAGCACAGAGACATTGGCGGACCCGGAATTGGCAACGTAGGCGCGGTGGCCGTCAGGAGAAACGTCGATGAAGAAGGGGCGTCCGTAGACGCCGATCGTGGCAACAACTTTATTCTGCTCCGCATCGATCACGCTGACGCTCGAGGCGCCGGTGTTGACCACGTACACTTCGTTGCGCTTGGGATTGGCCGCAACTCCGGTAGGATCGGCACCAACCTGTAGCGTTCTTACTGGCCGAAAACTGCGCAGATCGATAACAGTAACCGTGTTGCTCTTGCCGTTGGTGATATAAGCGTATTCGCGGTAGAGCGGTCCGTAGGCGGGAAGAGTGCGCTCGTGGAAGTAGTACCAGCCGGCGGCGAGAATCAGAGGGACGAGGACGGCGAGTAGCAGGAATTTTCTCAAAGACGACTTGGCCTCGCTGCAGGCAAGAGATTATCAGATGTGGCCTCAATTTTTGTTGTAGAGGTGGAACGAGGTCTCGACTGCAATCAAGACGGCGACGGGCTTACCATCCTTGGTTGCCGGGTCGAATCTCCAGCGGGAAACCGCCTCGATGGCTTTCTGGTCGAGAGCTGGGGTAAGGCTCTTCTTTATCTTAAGGTTTGCGGTTCGTCCCTCCTTGGTCACAATCATTGAGAGCACAACTACGCCTTGCACTTTGGCCTTGCGAGAAGCATCGTCATATTCGGGATTGGGCTGGTAAGTGGGGTGCGGGGGTGTCACCATGTGACTGATGACGCGATAGACTGGCTCACCGTCATATGTTTCTACAGTCGAATTGTCTTGGCCTCGCAGTTGAGTTGGCTGAGCGATGGAGACGAGCCAGACGCAGAGCAAGGATAGGACGAGTGCGATCAGCGATTTGTGTTTCACATTTAGTCTCCGGGCACTACAGCTCCAGCGTGAATGTGGCTCGGTGTGGGAACCGTTCGTCCCAAGACAAAGGCGATCTGTCTCACCTGCACCATGAGCGCATCGAACTGATCGGGAAATAGCGACTGCATGCCATCGGATAACGCGCGGTCCGGATCGTGATGGACTTCGACGATCAAACCGTCGGCTCCGACGGCTACGGCGGCGCGGGACAGTGGCGTCACCTTGTTGCGCTTGCCGGTGCCGTGGCTGGGATCAACCACGATGGGCAAGTGGCTAAGGCGCTGGACCGCAGGCACGATGCTGAGATCGAGCGTGTTGCGAGTGTGATCGGCGAAGGTTCGCACTCCGCGCTCGCATAGGACAATGTTGTAATTGCCCTCGCTCATGATGTACTCGGCGGCCATGAGAAATTCTTCGAGCGTCGCCGAGATGCCGCGCTTCAGGAGGACCGGCTTGCGGGCGCGTCCGGCACGCTTGAGCAGAGAGAAGTTTTGCATATTGCGAGCACCGATCTGGATGACATCGGCGTACTGGTCGACGAGGTCGAGCGATTCGTAATCGACGGCCTCGGTGACGATGAGCAGGCCGAAGCGGTCGCGGATTTCGGCCATGATCTTCAGACCTTCTTCGCCCAAGCCCTGAAAAGAATAAGGAGAGGTGCGAGGTTTGTACGCTCCGCCGCGAAAGAACTGGGCTCCGGCACGAGCGACGCGCTCGGCGGTTTTGAATGCCTGATCGCGAGTCTCGATGCCGCATGGGCCGGCGATGATGGCCAGGTCCAGGCCTCCGATGGTTACGGGCGAACCCTTCAAGTGAGAATCTGAAAACTTGATGACGGTGTTGTCCGGCTTGGTGTCGCGACTGACCAGTTTGTAGGGTTTAGTGACGCGGATGACTTCCTGCACGCCGGGCATTTCGTCCAGCGTCCCGGATTCGACCTCGCCCTGATTGCCGGTGATGCCGATGGCGGTGCGTTGCGCTCCGGGCATCGAGTGGGCGCGGTATCCAAGCGATTCGATTTTCTGGCAAACGGCGCGGACCTGCTCTTCTGTGGCCTGCGCCTGCATGACTACTAGCATAGGGAATACTCCGAGGTATTAAGTTTAGCGGGTGGTGCGGAACAGGGCAAACAGTGGGCGCCAACCCCCATCTCGCTTTATTTGCCACATTGTGAAAAACCCTTCGCGAGAAACTGATCATTCTCACGGCCCGCGCTCTGGTTTAGAATGACCTATCGTATTGCACTCATAGGAGGATGTATGAAGCTCACTCCCGGCAAACTCGCCGGAATGAAGGCTGTATCGAATGAACGCGGCGTAATCGCCGCCGCTGCCATGGACCAGCGCGGCTCGCTGCAGAAGTCTCTCGCCAAAGAGAAGGGCTCGGCTGTCACCGACGAAATGATGGAAGAATTCAAGATTTTGGTGAGCGAGGTGCTGACGCCACATGCCAGCGCCATCCTGCTCGATCCCGAGTGGGGGCTGCCCGCTTCGAAGCGCCGTGCAAAAAACGCCGGCCTTTTGCTGGCCTATGAAAAGACAGGCTATGACAAGACTGGGCCGGGTCGCCTCGGCGACCTGCTCGACCACTGGTCCGCGAAACGGCTGAAAGAGGCGGGCGCCGACTGCGTCAAAATTCTGCTCTACTACACTCCTTACGATCCCAAGGACGTGAACGACAAGAAGCACGCCTGGGTCGAGCGTATCGGCGACGAGTGCCGCGCAAACGACATCCCCTACTTCCTCGAGTTTGTCGGCTACGAAGAAGGTGCGGACGAGAAGGGACTGGAGTACGCCAAGAAAAAACCGCAGATTGTCACTGAGAGCATGCGGGAATTCAGCAAACCGCGCTATGGTGTTGACGTGCTCAAAGTCGAAGTGCCCGTGAACATGAAATTTGTCGAGGGCACGAAATCGTTTGGAGGCGAGAAGGCATACACAAAGAAAGAAGCCATCGACCTGTTCCACAAGGCAGCCAATGTCGCGACGAAGCCGTTCATTTATCTCTCGGCCGGGGTCAGCAACGCGGAATTCAGCGAGACGCTTGAACTGGCTGGAGAATCGGGCGTGAAGTTCAACGGCGTGCTCTGCGGACGCGCCACGTGGAAAGACGGTATCCCCATCTATGCCAAGCAGGGTGCCGCCGCGTTCCGCAAGTGGCTGGAAACCGAGGGCGTGAAGAACATCAACAACGTCAACGGAAAACTGAAAACCGCGACCTCGTGGCACTCGATTTACGAAGTGGAACCCGCGCTGGTCTAGGCATTTCCCTTTCCACTCAGAGGCGGGTCTCCGGACCCGCCCTTTGTTTATTGCCGAATTGCTAAGTGCTGAATGCTAAGTGCTGAATGCCCGCTCCCGCCGAAACCGCTCTGATCACCGGCGCCTCGTTCGGCATCGGGCTGGAACTCGCTCGCATCTTCGCGCGCGAAGGCTACAGCCTGGTTCTCGTCGCCCGCAGCGCGGACAAACTCCGGCAACTCGCCTCCGAACTGGAGAAGGCCCACGGCACTCGTTCGCTGATTCTGGCCGTCGATCTGACTGAACCGGGAGCTCCAGCATATGTACTCGATCAGACGACGCGCGCCGACATTCAAGTGGATGTTCTGGTCAACAACGCGGGATTCGGACAGTATGGTTTGTTCGCCGAAAATGACCTGGAAGAATGTCTGCGCCAGATCCAACTCAATGTGGCGACTCTCACCCACCTTACGCGCCTGTATCTCCCAGCGATGATTGAGAGGGCCAAGGTTGAGACAACGGCTGAGCGCAAGAGCGGCGGCATCCTGGGGGGCATCCTAAATGTGGCGTCCACTGCGGCATTTCAGCCGGGGCCGCTGATGGCCGTTTATTTTGCGACCAAGGCTTACGTTCTGCACTTTTCAGAGGCGCTGGCCAATGAGCTCAACGGGTCGGGTGTCACCGTAACAGCCTTGTGCCCGGGTGCGACGGCGACGGAGTTCCACAAGCGTGCGAATGCAACCGGCA
>Ga0210407_10002067_pt1 | contig 17681 bp, 17 predicted proteins | sample IncBWC27MmetaG_FD_150860 | JGI IMG/M metagenome (GOLD analysis project Ga0210407, IMG submission 150860) | Forest soil microbial communities from Barre Woods Harvard Forest LTER site, Petersham, Massachusetts, United States - Inc-BW-C-27-M | ecosystem: Environmental > Terrestrial > Soil >...
CGGCTGAGGACAAGAACGACTTCAGTTTGGCCTTTCTTAGATTCTGACTTCAGTTCAGCTTCGCGCAATGCAGCATACTTCACGGTTTGGAACATTCCACGGATTAGGTCTGCGTCGGGAGAAGATGGACCTTTCACCTCGACGCCGACCCAACGCTCGCGGTTTCGAAAAACGATGTCAATCCGGTCGGCAGAGGGAAAGTAGTACTCAGTCTCGCCCTTGCCGAAGCCCGGCAGTCCAATTAGGTGTGGATTGTTGGCAACGAAGTCTTTCAGCTTCCTGTGGTCTTCACACTCTCCAACGCCTCCGCCTTGGCCCGCCTTCGCGATGAGAGCGGCCACCATCGGGTCGCTCGCAAGAGGTTTCAGATTAAAGGCAGCTAGCACTTTTCCCCATATTGCGTAATTAAATACTTTTACCAGTTCAATGTCTAGAATCTGCCTTCGCTCCTCGGGAGTGCGATTCTTGAAATCGCGGAGGTCACTGATGAACCATTCAACACCCTCACCGGGCAAGCCAGTATTCCTGTTCACGACTAAGCATTGGAGCGGCGGAATCTCCGCCGCCCAATCGGCCGCGAGGCCTGCGATTGCCTTTCCGATTGCGCCCAAGACGTAGTTAAGGTTCCGTGGATTAGGCATCTTCAATTCGTCCGCTAAATCGGAATAGAAAATTGTTTCACTTGCGAGGGCTTGCCGTACAAGTATTGGAAATGCTTCACGGGCGCGTTCGAGGTACGGTCTGTGTCCTGTGAGGACCGACGTGGCAGTTGGAGAGTGCTCGCTCCCTCTTGATTGCAAATGTATTTTTTCGGCAGTTGGTGCATTGCCAGTCCGCTTCGTGCTCCGCTCTGTCTTTCCCTCGTAATCTCTCCAGTTCTTCGGGTCTTTCAGTATGCCCATGAAGCGACTGAACCTTTCCGGATTTAGTGGTTCGATAGACTGATGAACTTCTCCGTTCGCATGACGCATTTTGCGCGGCACTTTGGCAATTTTGGCTGGGGGAGGTGTTCCGTTTGACATCCACTCGACGTAGATGCGTCGTCCCAGTTCGGCCTCTCGGCGATTTCCTCGGTAATGGCCTTTTTCGACGGTGGGCTTCCAGTCAGCATCTGAAACTGCAACGCTTGCGACCTTCCCCGGAACGCCAAAACGGTTGTGCATCAAGTAGGGAATTACGATATCTCCGGTGGCGACCATTAGAAGGCGCTTTCTGGCTATGTCCCATCCTTCATGGTCGGTGTGTCCGTCCATGTGATAGTGAGACGGTGGCCAGCCCACCGCAACGCAGTGTTCATGCAGCCAAGTCCCCCAAACACCGGGTGCCTTCCTTTCCGGACAAATCACTGCCCAATAGTTCTGTGTCATAGCAATCCAACTCGGCGGTCTCTGCGGTGCATGGTCGCGGTTCCTCCTCTTTCCATTTTGTGCTTCCAGCTACGTAACGAGCCAGCTAATGGTTGGCAGTCGTGCCGTAATGCGAAACCCCGGACGACAAAGGTCTCCGGGTATTCGCGCAACATTGGTGTGAAGGGTCTTCGGGATATCGAGAGACGACCGTACCAGATGCTCCGCCCCTGAGGTATGCGGTCATAGTGACAACGATTTCAAAATAGTTGTCCGGTGTCCACGCAGCGATGGCATTAGACAGGGAGTTGGAGCAATCATTGGCGCACGCCTGGAGCGAGAAGAGAATGATTGGGTTGCTGGCTTACAGATTGAGCACAGCTTGCGGAGGCGATACGACCGCTATCATGGCGTCATATATGCTGAGTCTATCTCCCATGATGAAGCCAACGAGAACAGAACAGTCGCGCACAGCGATGCCCATTCAGGATTGTCCTTGAGCAATTGCGTCCATGTGTAGTCGTGCATTTCGAGCGGAAGGTGCATGGTGCGCCCATGAGACCAATTAGCCAATAAAGGGGAGAGTCTAAGTGAACCGACTTCCAGACGCTAGCGACAGAGGGAATTTTGACATCGAAGAACGCTACCGAACCGACCAGAGCGCGAAGGACTCAAAATTGGGTTTGGAACAAACCTCAAAGGAAGGAGTCGGTGACCGTACATTCTCGATTGAATTGTCATACTTTGGCGGGACCCTTTGAAGGGCGGGTCCACGCACAAAATTGCTAGAATTGGCTTACTGGGAGTTCGACCGTGATTTGCTCCAGAACCGTCAAGATTTTCTCTATGTCGTGTCCACCATCTTCGCCGTGCAGCCTGTGTATCCATTCTTTCCGACCATCGGAAGCCGTTACTTTCAGTTCCCACACAGTATTGGTCTGTGCTCCAAAAATACTCACTCTCCAATCGTCCGGGTACTTCTTGAAAAATTCTTCCACTCTTGCACGCAGTTTTTTCTCCGTTTCGGGATTTCCGAGAAAATTTGCCGAGACTGTAGCTGGCATAGAGAACTCCCCCAATCCATCGAAATGGGTCGTACCCGAAGAGGATTAAAATCGCTCGACAGATGCAACTGAAAAGTTAAACGGTATGACTTTGAGGCTCCCGTCAAACCTGTCGCGCCAGAAATCCACGGCGATGAAGAAGGGACCATCCACCGGAATCGCAGCAGGCTTGCCCTGCAAGGGGTGGAAAAAACCAGCACTTTCCTCCTTCGAAAACATCTCGTCGTCCGCAAACCTAATTCGAACATCCCGAGTGCCGTCTCGAAGCATGAGATAGTCCGCACCGACCTCCTCAATTTTGAAGACTTCGACGGCGGTCATTGAGCAATCTCCGTAATCTCCTCGTCTGCCGAGTCGAGTTGCTCGTGCAGTTGAGCCAGTGCATCCGCCGCCGTCTCGTAGGTGCCTGTCCATCTGGTTTCACGCCCGTTGTTGTGAGCGCCAATTTGCCAGACTGGTTCTTGAGTAGCCGGACGGACATTTCGAATTGAAATCTTTCGACCCTCCGGCAGACCTTCGACTTCAAACAACATGACGGGTCCAGTTCCGTATTCTGTGCCGGTGCGAGAACGTGCGATTGGCTCCAAGGTGAGTTTGTATTTCACGGGATTGTTCTCCTGCGCCGAAGAATACCATGTCGATGGGCAAATAAAAAGCGAAGAGTGGTCGCCTAAAAAAGTTGCAAAGATGGTCGTCAGGTCGGTCGTTTGAGTTCTTGCCGGTGAGCCTCCACGCTCGCATCTGTCCCAACCGCATTTGTACATTGAACTATTAAATATTCTGACATAACCTGCTCTTGCCCAGCGACCCTTCGGGTTGCCCCTCGAAGACAGCACATGGCAAAGCCAGAGACCTATTTCCTATACGCACCAAAGCCACGGCGCTTGGTCTGTCGTATACATAGACCGACAAAGAAGGGTACCTACTATTTGCTTAAACCCCTCCAGCGACGACGAGGTCAACATGAGTACGTGGGTCAGATTGCGTTATCGGGTTTCACGTCACTGCCTAGTGGTCTAAAGCGAGACGGAAGTGGGATACCTAGCTCGGGATATCTGGTACTCAAAAGCCTTTCGGAGAGCCTCGGTAAGTTCAAACTGACTATCGACAGCAGTGCCGAGACGTCCCTCGATAACGATAGAGTGGTCCTGAATCATGAGGAACTACGAATTCTTCTGCGAAAAACCCGGGCGATTAAGGCAGAGCGATTTCGAGAAATAAGCGGTACTGTCCAATCGTTCTTGCATTCCGGTTTTCCGTCAACATTCGAAAAGCCGGAGTCGGGTTTAGATACCGAGTACCGACCGAATGCAATTGCCGATGTTCTTATGAGGAGCCAAATCCTCAATAAACTTTCGAAGGATGACGTTGCCGCGGTCGGGGGGTTTTTCCCTGAGTTCATCCAAAAATATGGCGCTGTCGGCTCGGGCAAAAAGAAACTGTTCATCCTCTCGGGCAGCAAACGAGCAACGGAAGTTGTTTACGTGCGGAAAATCATTGCAGACTTTGAGCGCAGGTTAGCGGCCAAAACTCAAAGTGAACAATCGTGGCAGGACTTCTTACGCGATTACATTCTGCTCTTTAATTCCAACTACGCAACGGTTCTCGAAAAAGAGAATATCGCCGTTTTGGGTACGAGATTCCCGGATTTTATCTTGATAGATGCCTACAGCTACCTCGACATTTACGAAATCAAGAAACCTACAACGAACCTTCTAAGAAAAGATGAGAGCCGTGGGAATTACTATTGGGACGTCGAGCTGACGAAAGCGATTTCGCAGGTCGAGAATTACATTTCTCACGCTGACCGAAACGCTGGACAATTGTGCGCCGAGATCAAGAGGCAAAAGGAACGGGAAGTCCGAGTCATCAAGCCACGAGGGTTCATCATTGCGGGCACTCGAAGCCAACTGAAAGACGAAATCATGGAAGACAATTTCAGGCTCCTGAATAACTCGCTGAAAAATCTTTCGATAATCCTCTTTGATGAATTACTCAACAATCTTACGAACTTTCTTTCTAAGTTGAAGAGCGGCTAAGGGATTTTCACAGAGACGCACGTAGGCGTTTTGACCTGTTGTAGGCACGCCAGAATTCGGCGCTGTGTCTCCATGGATGTTAGAATTGCGCCCGCTATTCTTTGTTTACTGAGGGGGCCAACCCGATGGCGTCGAAGACGAAAGCGCCGAAGACGAGGCCTGCCAAGAATTATCATCATCTCGAATCCGAAAGCCCGATTCGGCCCGAAGCCGGGACTCAACGCCTTTGGTTGGAGCAGCCTGAATCATGAAATGGATAGCTCCGTCAGAAAAAGACCACGCCAACAACACGCTGGAAAAACGGCTTTGGGACGCAGCCGACCAATTCCGTGCCAACTCTGGCCTCACTGCCGCGCAATACTCCCAACCAGTCCTCGGACTAATCTTTCTGCGCTTTGCCGAGGTTAAATTTTCCACGCAACGCGCCAAGCTGGACAAAACCGCCTCCTCATCCCGGCGCGGTTCACGCTTGGACGAGCCTTCGGCGTACCACGCTGATGGCGTGTTATACCTCACGCCCAACGCCCGGTTCGACCATCTCCTCGGGCTGCCCGAAGCAGCCGACGTGGGCAAGGCCGTCAACGACGCCATGCGAGACATCGAAAAGAATGACCCACAGCTTGCTGGTGTTCTGCCTAAGACCTACAGCCTTTTCACCGGCACGCTCCTCAAGGAACTGTTAAAAAAAGTCTCAGAGATTCCCGCCACGCTCGACTATGACGCTTTTGGTCGAATCTACGAATACTTCCTCGGCGAATTCGCCATGACCGAAGGGCAAGGGGGAGGCGAATTTTACACTCCGTCCGCCATCGTTCGCCTCCTCACCGAGGTCATTGAGCCGTATCATGGCCGCATCCTCGACCCTGCGTGTGGTTCGGGCGGCATGTTCGTCTCGTCGGCTAGATTCGTCACCGAGCACAAGAAAAACCCCTCGTCGGAACTCTCCATTCACGGCGTCGAGAAAACGGACGAAACCGGACGCCTGTGTCGGATGAACCTCGCGGTCCACGGCTTGGAAGGCGAAATCCGCCACGGCGGCAACGTTAACAGCTACTATGACGACCCGCACGAGGCGACCGGCAAGTTCGACTTCGTGCTCGCCAATCCGCCGTTCAACGTCAACGCGGTGGACAAAGAGCGGCTGAAAGACTCCACCGGCCCACGCCGCCGCTTTCCTTTTGGACTACCGCGAACAGACAACGCCAATTATCTGTGGATTCAACTTTTCTATTCCGCGCTGAATGACAAGGGTCGTGCAGGATTCGTCATGGCCAACTCCGCCTCCGACGCACGCAGTTCCGAACAGGACCTTCGGCAAAAGCTAATTGAGGCCCGCGCGGTAGACGTGATGGTTGCCGTTGGGCCGAACTTGTTTTATACAGTCACGCTACCTTGCACGCTGTGGTTCTTCGACAAGGGCAAAGCGAAGACACCTCGCGCCGACAAGGTGCTCTTTCTCGATGCCCGGCATATCTACCGCCAAATAGACCGTGCGCATCGCGAATGGACCACTGCTCAAATCAGTTTTCTTGCCAACGTCGTCCGCCTATATCGCGGCGAGGAACTCGACTTCACCGTAGGAGGCGATGAAGCCCACGCCAAGCTTAAAGAGGTTTTCGGCAGGATTCCGAAATTCGCCGATATTCTCGGCCTCTGCAAAGCTGCGACTCTCAAGGAAATCGAAGCACAAGGTTGGTCTCTTAATCCCGGACGGTACGTGGGAGTCTCACCGGGTGAAGCCGTGAGCGATGAGGATTTCAAGGAACAAGTTGAAACGCTGAATGAGGAACTCGAAACACTCAATTCCGAGGCTCATGACCTCGAACAAACCATTGCTGCCAACGTAGCCAAGATTCTGCAAGCGTGACCAATGAACAATGCTAAAGCATTTCACGCACCTCTGCATGTGCTTGACACCGAGAAACAGACGCACGGGTGTCGGCACATCAACCCCGACATCTGCTCCAAGTGTTGCACGCCGAAAACGTGCGCGTTCACTCTCGGCGACAATATCTGCCTGTCGCCTCCAGCGTCATGGCCGAAACAATATAAAAAACTCCGGGAGAGCAAGGCGAAAGTTAAATAGCGATGGAACTCAGTGAAGTATGTGAACTGATTGTAGATTGTGAACACAAGACCGCTCCCACGCAGGAGTCGGGCTATCCGTCCATCCGCACCCCGAACATCGGACGCGGTCGTTTCATTCTCGCGGGCGTGAACCGAGTTTCCGAGGAGACGTACCGACTTTGGACGCGCCGCGCGGTCCCGCAACCCGGTGACCTCATCATGGCTCGTGAAGCGCCGGTTGGAAACGTCGCAATGATTCCACCACGGCTTCAGCTGTGTCTTGGTCAGCGCACACTTCTGATTCGACCTGACCGCTCGAAAGTCGAGCCGTCATTCCTCAACTACTTCTTGAATGGACCACACGTTCAAGGACTGATTCAGGCCAAGACGAACGGTGCGACCGTAGCACATCTAAACATGGAGGATGTGCGGACGATGGAACTCCCCGAGCTTCCCCCTCTACCGGTGCAGAAGCGCATAGCGGGGATACTGTCGGCATACGACGAGCTGATGGAGAACAATCAACGACGCATCCGGATTTTGGAGGAGATGGCCCGCACTCTCTACCGCGAGTGGTTCGTCCACTTTCGCTTTCCCGCCTACGAGAAAATCAAATGGGTGGACTCCACCCTCGGCCCAATTCCTCTAGGTTGGGAGGTGAAGAATCTCGGCCAGATAACTGCCTACTTAAATCGGGGTCTTTCACCAGCATATGACGAAAACGGAGATTCTATGGTGATTAACCAGAAGTGTATTCGTGACCGCCGTCTGAGCCTTGAACCGGCGCGGCGGCAGACGAAACCCATTCCGGCAGAAAAACGCGTTCGGTTCGGTGATGTGCTTATTAACTCTACTGGCGTCGGTACGCTCGGGCGCGTGGCTCAGGTTTACGAAGACTTGGGCACGAGCACAGTAGATACCCATGTCACTATCGCGCGACCAGAATCCGAAACGGATGTCGATTTCTTCGGCTGCTCTCTTCTAGGCTTGCAAGCAACGTTCGACCGGCTCGGTATCGGGGCAACCGGGCAAACCGAACTAGGACGCACGGCCATTGCCGGAGTCGAATTGGTCTGTCCACCCACTTTGATTCAGCGGCGTTTTGGTGAAATTGTGCGTCCGATGAGGTCAGCAGCGACCGTCCTACAAAACCAAATTGGAATGCTCCGTCGGACGCGCGACCTACTGTTGCCGCGTCTGCTTTCGGGGCAAGTCAATCTGGAAATCATCTAAGTCATGCCCCACGCCTACACCGAAGACCAGCTCGTCGAGCAGCCCGCCGTCCGGCTGTTCGCGGAGCTTGGCTGGCAAACGGTGTCGGCTTTGGAGGAAACCTTCGGCGCAGGTGGCACGCTCGGTCGCGAGACAAAAGGCGAGGTAGTCTTGGTTCCCCGTCTGCGCGCAGCGTTAGAGCAGTTAAATCCCACAACACCGCCAGAGGCGATTTCCGCCGCCTTGGATGAATTGACCCGCGACCGTTCCGCTATGCTTCTTCCAGCAGCAAACCGCGAAGTCTATTCATTGCTCAAGGACGGCATCAATGTTGCCGTGCCAGACCGGGAACGCGGGGGCCAGAAAACCGAACGCCTACACGTGATTGATTGGCGGAACCCGGAAGCGAACGATTTCTTACTTGTCAGCCAGTTCAGCGTCACCGGCACGCTTTACACTTGCCGCCCGGATTTGGTCGGCTTTATCAACGGCCTGCCGCTGGTGGTCATTGAGCTAAAGAAGCCCGGCGTACCGGCCCGTGCTGCGTTCGACGAAAACCTGACGCACTATAAGCAGGAAGTTCCTGCGCTGTTCTGGTTCAACGCACTGCTCATCGCCTCTAACGGCACAGACAGCCGGGTCGGCTCGCTCACGGCGGATTGGCAGCGGTTCTTCGAGTGGAAGCGTATCGAGCGCGAGGACGAGCCGCGCCGCGTATCACTGGAAGTGATGATTCGCGGTACGTGCGACAAGGTGCGATTCCTCGACCTCGTAGAGAATTTCACACTGTTCTCCGAACGCAAGACCGGGTTGGCGAAAATCATCGGCCAGAATCATCAGTTTCTCGGCGTCAACAACACCATTGCCTCGATGCTTGAGGCCCGCAAGTACGGCCACGGGCGCGGCGGCGTGTTTTGGCAGACGCAGGGCAGCGGCAAGAGCTTCTCGATGGTGTTCTTCGCACAGAAAGTTCTTCGCAAAATACCCGGCAACTGGACTTTCGTGATAGTGACCGACCGCGTGGAGCTAGACGACCAAATTGCCAAGACGTTTAAGACGACCGGGGCGGTGAGTGAAGCCGAGTGCCACGCTGCCAGCGGCGCACACCTGCGGGAGTTATTGCGCGGAAATCATCGCTACGTATTCACGCTCATCCATAAGTTCCAAACACCCGATTTGCTCTGTGACCGTCCCGACGTGATTGTGCTCACGGACGAGGCCCACCGTAGCCAATACGATACGCTGGCTGTGAACATGCGCTCGGCGCTGCCGAAGGCCCTGTTTATCGCATTCACCGGCACGCCACTCATCGCTGGCGAGGAAAGAACGAAGGACATTTTCGGTGACTACGTTTCTATCTACGACTTCCAACAATCCGTTGAGGATGGCGCGACTGTCCCGCTTTTTTACGAGAACCGCACGCCGGAGTTGCAGTTGGTGAACCCCGACCTCAACGATGACATTTATGACCTCGTCGAATCGGCGGAACTCGATTCCGAACAGGAAACTAAACTCGAACGCGAGTTGAGCAGGCAATATCACATCCTCACACGCGACGAGCGATTGGAGACCATCGCTCAGGACATCGTAAGTAATTTTCTCGGGCGTGGTTTCGTCGGTAAAGCGATGGTGGTTTCCATTGACAAATCCACCGCTTTGAAGATGCACGATAAAGTGCGGAAGTATTGGGCAGCGGAAACGGAGCGAGCGCAGAAGGATTTGGCCCGCCGCGACCTAAGCGACGCGGAGAAGTTGCAACTTCGGCAACGTTTGGACCTGCTTCAATCAACTGACATGGCGCTGATTGTTTCGCCCGGGCAGAACGAGGTCGCACAGATGCAGGCGCACGGCCTCGACATTGTGCCGCACCGTAAGCGGATGAACGAGGAAGACCCTTCACTCGATGAAAAGTTCAAAGACCCGAAAGACCCGCTTCGGATTGTGTTCCTCTGTGCAATGTGGCTGACGGGCTTCGATGTGCCGAGTTGTTCCACCGTGTATCTCGACAAGCCCATGCGCAATCACACGCTAATGCAGACCATCGCACGCGCGAACCGCATCTTTCCCGGCAAGCACGGCGGCGTAATTGTGGATTACGCGAATGTCTTCTCCTCCCTAGAAAAGGCACTTGCCATCTACGGCGCAGGCAAAGATGGCAAATCGCCGGTTAAAGACAAACAGAAGCTCGTCGAAGAGTTGCGCAAGGCGGTGGATGCAACAGTTCTCTTTTGTGCGAACAAGAGTGTCGTGTTTACTGACATCGAAAAGCTTCCTTCCGGAGACTTGAAACGGCTTGGATTGATTGATGACGCGGTGAATGCGCTGATTTCACCCGACACGTTGCGGCGGGAGTTCTTCGGCCACGAGCGGCTCGTCGGCACGCTTTACAAGGCGGTCAAGCCAGACCCGAGCGCATTGGAGTTTGCCAGCCGTATCTCCTGCCTCGCGACCATTGCCGACGTAATCCGTGCCAAGCTCAATCCAACTCCTGCGGACATTTCGGGCGTGATGGGTGACATCAACAAATTACTCGATGCCTCAATTACAGGCGTGGCGATGCCGTCCAAACCTGCACCGGTAATGGATTTGTCGAAAATTGATTTCCAAACTCTGCGCAAGCGGTTCAAAGAATCCAAGCACAAAAACGCAGATTTGGAAGTGCTCAAAGCCGCCATCCGCGCCCAAATTGAAAAACTGATTCGTCTCAACAAGACGAGAGCAGACTTTCAGTCGAAGTTTGAGGAGCTTATCGAATCGTACAACGCCGGGAGTCGGAACATAGAGGACCTGTTCAACGAACTTGTCGCGTTAAGCCGCACACTGAGTGAAGAAGAACAGCGGCATGTCCGTGAGCAAATGACAGAGGAAGAGTTGGTGGTCTTCGACATCCTGACCCGTCCCGCGCCGGAGTTAAGCACAGAAGAACGGGCCGAGGTGAAAAAGGTGGCAAAACTACTATTGGTGCGGTTAAAAGAATTGCTCATTCTTGACTGGAGGAAACGTCAATCGGCCCGCGCCCGAGTCGAGGATACAATTAAAGACTTGCTCGATTCCGGGTTGCCGCGTGCCTACTCAACCGACCTCTACCAACAGAAGTGTTCGGCTATGTTTGAGCATTTCTACGAGAACTACCTAGAGAAGGACGCGAACGTTTATGTCAGCTGACACCGCGACCGAAGTCGAGGAGCCACGCTGACCGACTCCACGGTCAACCTGTTGTGTGTTAGCTTATTTTTGGAGGCCGTCCGCGAGATGGCAAAACCCTCTTTCGTAGTTGGAGAAACTTATCAGGACCGGAATGGCCCGTATAAGGTCATTTCTATCGAGGGAAACCGCCTAGTCTATGAGTACGCCAATGGGATTCAGCTAAAAGGGGACGCCGAGACAAAATGGAGAATTCATTGCAACATTCTCTCCGGGTATAGTGCTCTGCGTAGCGTACACCTTTCGCAACGCCTTCAGTCGGCCGATAGTGGAGAGTTTTTCACCCATGCCGAAGCGTTTCCAATAATTGCTAAAGCAATCGAGACGTACAATAGGACCCACACGGACTTCATGAATCACCGTGAGCTGGTTCAGGCAGTCATAAAGGACCCTCAGGGGCAAGTAATTCTTGACCGGCGTCTAGACAAGTCGAAAAAGTGGTTGGCTGGGTGCATGGTGGCTTGGTTCAGCAAAATGTTCACCGACGGCAGGTCAGACTATGATAATTGCTTCGAGCGCAAGAAAATCGGCTTGGCTTGGGCTTACCGAGTGTGTCGGAGGAAAAACTAGTCCCTCATTAAAAGACCTGCGTCGGAACGACTGGCAACGCTCGACAAGTAGTGGGTTTTGAGATGTTTTCCGTACCCAAGAACGCTATGACTCTATCCGGCTTTTGACCTCAACCATTGGAACACCGCCCACATCGCTTCGAGGTCTTCCTTGTTATAGGCGCCGATTTTTTCCATCAATTCTTTTCGCTTCCCCTCGTCGCTTGTCTCCGTCGCCTCGATGAAAGTCGCCATTGCCCAAGCCCCACCATACTCGGCTTCCTTGCGCTCGAAGCCAACATAGTCCTCGACGACCTTGAGACTAAAACTCGGCAGCGGCAGCACGACCGAGTCTCTCGTTACCGTCAAAAGGTCGAGCAGGTTTGCCTCCACACGGGCAGCGATGCCCTCGACGTCGCCAAAACGCTCGACGTACCGGCGCAGATATGTCTGCTCGTAGGGTGCCCAATGTACGAACAGGATGTCACCGTTGTTCTTGAAAATCTGCTTCGCATTCTCTAAGAATCTGAGCCAACCCTCTTTGTCGCCATCAGCCCCAAAGCCTGACAACGCAAACATGAACTCGCTTGGTTTTTCGCCGTAGACCTGCGTTCCCCAAAGATAAATTTTGTCGAGTTCGTCCAAGTGAGGGGGCATCCCTTCCAAATCAAACATGACGTAGTTGTCTTGTTGTGGGATGGCCGGGGCATCAAGAACCTTTTCTTTTCCACTCTCCATCGCATCGGCAAATTGCAGAATTCGTTCGGCCACTTTTCCGACACGATGCTCTCGCTTGCCATACGGACGCTTGAAATCGCTCAGGCTAGCAACATCGAACTTCGTCAGCAATTCCTTTCGAGTACGAATCCCCTGACTGTTGAGAGTTCGGGCAAGGCTCTGGTCCACGCAATACACGAGTGCGACATCAGAATTTTGCTTGGCCTTCTCCCAACAGCGGTCATTGAATCCACATCCGAGGCACTTTGACCAACCGACCGGTTCATACGGTTCGACATTCAATTGTTTGATTGCCAAGAGCCGCTCCAACTCCTGCAAAGCCGATGCGCCGCCGTCATGGGGAATGGACACAACTTCGCCCGTGCCGCAGTGGACCTGCAAACTCTTAGGAGCAGTCCCGCAGCTCTTCTCGAAAAGCCATCCATAAAGCCGAACTTGGAGCAGGATTTCAGGATGGTTTTCCTCGTCAATACGACGTGACAACTTGGAGTCCCGAATCAAATACCCGTCACCATCGAGGATGAGGAAATCGGGAACGCCCACAACTTCTACCTCGGATTTGCCAAACTTCGCCGTCACAAGAAATGCAGCTTGATAGAGAATGGGCACTTTCTTGGCGATGGCATCCGCCGTCTTCCTGACTTGCTCCTGGAAGGAAGCGTCGGTCATATCGGCGGTCGCTCCAAGAGTCGCCAAATGGTCCTTCTCGTGTTTGAGTCCGAGCCGACGCAAGACCTCATCGTATGGACCGGGAGCGGCTTCCTCTTCTCGCCGGTGGCGCAAGAACACCCGCAAATCGCAGCGTGTCGGTCGGTGGTATGAAACGAAATCAGAAGCTGTCAGACGCATAAGAAATTGGGACGTTGAATCTCTTGATGGGTCCGAGCGGCTTGTACCGTCCCGACAAACAGACCCAACGTGCGAGCTATTGTGCGCCAAGAATGTCGGGAAGCCCTCAGCGATTCAATCCGAGTTGCGTCCACCGTTTCCTTAGTCTCCCGAAGGTCTGTCGCTCACTTTCAATCTTTCCAAGTAAGGCAGTCCATAAACTGTACCTTCTGGACTACCCTCACGCGGCGAGGCCCGGTTCAGTGGAATGAGAGACTTGCGGACCCTGGAGAGAGACCCCTTTTGGACCGTCCACGCTTACCTTCGCCAGACGGCACACGCTCGCTCTCGATATTCTGTGCTTCTTCGCGACCTCAGTCAGCGACATCCCCGAAAGCCGGTCGCGCACGACTTGCTCTCGGTCAATATTCAGCGGAGTACGGCCAATTTGCCGACCTTCCAATCGCGCTCGCCTCATTCCGGCTCGAACGCGCTCGACAATTAGACTCTTTTCGAGCTCTGCAATCGCTCCGACAATGACAACGACCGCTCGGCCCAGTGGGCCTCCAGTATCAATGCTTTCACGCTGGCTGACGAACTCGATGCCCAGATGGTTGAGCTCATCGAGAACCTCCAAGAAATGACGGACGCTCCGGGCGACTCGGTCGAAAGCAGCGACAAGTACAACGTCAAACCGATGTCGGCTAGCATCTGTCCGTAAGCGGTCGAGACCAGGGCGTTTTGCCTTAGCGCCGGAAATCGTGTCGATGTATTCGCACACGACTTCGTATCCACGTTGCGCGGCGAGCTGTCGCAGGTCCAGTAGCTGCGTTTCAGGATGTTGGTCCCCGGTGGACACGCGTGCGTATAGGACCGCGCGTTTGGCGGAACGGGGCATGGCCACGGTTTGCGCTTCAGTTGGTGAACACGGGGGTGCTAGCGTGTGATTAGCCATGACTCAAATCTCCTTTGAGTTGTTGGTCAGGGGCGTCGCGGCGCTGATAACACCGTGGCGTCCCGTTTACTTCAATTCCTTGGCTCGCTCGCGTAGGTACTTGTCAACGGCACGCCGAATGAGTTCTGCCACCGGAGCGCCGGTCTTGTCGGACAGCGCCGACAGCTTCTTGAGTTGGTCTTCCTTCAGGAAGAGGGCCGTCCGTCGCATGGGCACATAGTATCATACAGGCATATATATGGCAATAGACGCTAATCAGGAGTTAGCCTGCCGCTGCTGGGGCCGATTGCTGTTGAGACGATTTATCGAAAGCTAGCTGTGAGGAGCCCCGGAGTCGTCGGTACCCGTCCACCGTGCCCTGAAAACAAGAAAAAACAAAAGAGTCAACGGTAAGCCACAGACTATGGCAACAACGCCTGCGACAGCCGAATGCCACTTGATGCAGCCCAACGCGAAATCGACCACGGCGCAGATTGAAAAGAAAACTAGTGCAGTGGGACGCTTCATGCTAATCGGCATTATGCTCCACTCTGCACAATGCTGAACATACGTAGCGAAATCAGGCGTTATCACGTGTAATTAGGCGTTGGGTTCGGAACACAACGGAGGCGGATACGGCTCGGCAACATTTAATCCAAGTTCCTTAGCCCTCTGATAGCATCCCATCGCATCGTTCCAGTGATGCTGTAGCTCGGGTAGGTGTGAGGCATACAGCGTTCCGAGATTGTTCCACGCGACTGGATTGTTCTGTTCCGTGGCTTTCAGTAGCCACCGCTCGGCTTCCACCACATCTCGCTTGACACCTAAACCAAGCTGATAAAGCAGCGATAATTGAGTCTGGGCATCGGAGTTGCCCGCAATTGCGTGGGGCAGCGTCATCTCGACGACACGGTCGTACTCTTTCCGCTCGAACACGTCCATAGCTTCCGCCGAGTTGAATTCTGAGGAATTCACGACTGCAAATATAGCATCGAGCCGCATCGCCATGCACGAAGCGCAGATATCCGGTAACACGACCTATCAGGAGTTGGGCGGGTGTTGGTGTAGCATGAGACGCGGAACGTACGTCAGTCTCGATCTTTGAGGAATTGATGGGCGAAATTAGTTGGACCTTTTACCGAATCAATTGGACACTCTACCGCGACGCTGCGGGCCTCTGGATGGCGTTCAGCTCCACCGGTGAGAGCCACAACACGACGGACAAGTCGAACATGGAGTCGTGGCTCATGAATCGCGGGCTTCAAACCGAACACGTCGAAAGTCTAATCCGCGACGTAGAAAACAAAGGTGAGGCGGCGATCACCGTTTCACACCTGCACGAACCGCCAGGCTAGGCAAAGACCCGTCGAATTCAGATTCTGGCTGATTAACGCATCCGCAGAAATGGCATCCGACCAAAACCACTTGTACGGTTACACGACTAATTAGGACTTAGCGACCGATGGCGTAAAGATGCTACCGTATGGAGCGAGGAGGGAGTCGCTCGGATGAAAGGAGTACCGCGTTTTTCCGCAGTCTCAGTTATGGGTGCGTGTATTCTGTTTTTCACATCACTTTTTCATTCGCAACACGCTACGAAATCTAAAACTTCTCCGCAAATAATTCTCGAAGTCATTAACAAGCACTTCACAATGGGACTCCAAATTCCATCTGTATACCTGCGTGTGTTTTCAGATGGCACAGCCGATTGCCATGCGTTGCGATACGGCCGCGAACTTGATGTTGTCAAAAGGAAGACGCTGACCTCGGACGAATTTTCCAAACTAAAAGCCGTCTTGGAGAACCAGGAACTTCTGAACGTCCAGAAGAGATATGAGTTGGTGAACCTTGTCATCGATTCTTGGATGGAATGGAATATCGCGGTCCCGCACGATGGCGGCACGCAGAGAATTCAAGTGCTGAACTTTTCTCCCGGTTCAGTGGGGGAAAAGAAGAAGCCGTATCCGGTTGCGCTAGTGAAGTTGGGCTGTTCCATCTGGAAGCTGCGATACGAGACATACGGCGATGAGGAATATGGGGATACGCCCAGTTATCTCGCCGATGGCTGCAAGAACGCCTTCACAACTCCTGATTGATTAACGCTGCCAGCTCAACCGGTCGATGCAACACCTTCCAGTGCATTGATTCGACAATGCTTGCGCGGGGAAACCATCTGTTTGGCTGAACTCGGTCAAAACCCAGCCAGAACTGCGTTCCGCCTGGTCTAACCCTAGCAAGCGATTTTAGCTTTTGTTTTCAATGCCAGGCGGATTCTAGATTAGTGTTGCGTCGACCCATTGAGACCACCCGACTAATCAGGCGTGACGCGGAGTTCCTAATCGGCAACTCAACCGCAGGACTGACGAGCAGGTCTTCGGTGTTAAAATCTCAGCGATGCGGCCTTCAGTGTGCGTGATTTCGCAAAAATGTTGACAGGGGGACGGTATGAACGATGTGCCACTTAGCGGCGAGCAAGACATCGCGGATTACCTCAAAAGCATCGAAGACTTTCCCACATTGACCATGGAACAGCTTCGCACTGAGCTGCGAGCATACCGGTTGGGGGCTGCGGCAGAGAAAAGACTTATCGAGAGTTACTTGCGCCTTATTCCGAAGATAGCTCAAGAGTACGTGAGCTCAGGCGTCTCTCAGCTTGAGTTACTTCAAGAAGGCAATATTGGCCTAATGTACTCCGTGCGGCGGTTTGCTGGTGAACCAGAGGAGTTCGAGAGCTTCGCAATCGAGTCAATTCGCAAGAACATTTCTCGCGTCGTGCACGAACGGAAAACCTCTGAGTCGTAAATGTTGACCTAAATAGCGGCGTAGAGAATCAACGCGTGGACGCTCGACTTGTCCGGTAACGCGACTTATCAGGAGTTACCGGAGAAATGGATTTCACTTGTTCGATTAGGCTATCAAGCCGCATGATGTTCGTCCGCGAGGATTTCTCTTGAGCGAATTCGCTGCTTGGATGGCGGTCCTTGCCTACCCGGCGATTTTCATTCTCGTCTTTGATTGGACGGGCGCAGGACCGCGTTGGGCAGCCAAGCACAAATCGTTTTTTCCGCCGGCTGAAATCACCCTGAGACAAGAAAAGACGGGACGACCGCTACTCCTCGTGAAATTCGTGCTTCTGTTGCTTGTCATGCGGGCCCTTGCCGGGAGCGGATTGTGGCACGTCGTACCCATTGCAACTCATTCGCGACCGTGGTCCGTTCTCATTGTTGCGGGAACTGTCGGTGGCGTACTCATGTTGGCTTGTAGACGCGGCATTTCGCTGCTGTCGCCGCGCGCCGCCGAAGCCGAGAAACATGATTATTTCCTACGAGGTTCTGTCGCTCTATGGCTTGGAGTCTTTTGTGCGGGTGGTTTTGTGGAGGAGCTGTGGAGAGCAGTTTGTATCACGACCTTCCAGGAAAATGGTTACAGCGCCGCATCCGTGATTCTCTTAACTTCATTCTGCTTTGGAGTCGCACACGTTAGCGGGCTTCCGTCTCGGGTTTCTCCCGGGGGCGTTACCGCCGAGATGATAATTGGCGTGATGCTCGGGGCGACCTTCGTATGGTCCGGCAACATCGTCGCTCCGTATCTCGCCAGCGTGATTTATTTCACGTATAGCTTTTTTCGCGTGCGCGGGGACTTGGTACACCTCAGGTGTTGCGGTAGGGACGACCATCGCTGATCGCCCCCCGCACAGAACC
>Ga0210407_10002068_pt1 | contig 17680 bp, 15 predicted proteins | sample IncBWC27MmetaG_FD_150860 | JGI IMG/M metagenome (GOLD analysis project Ga0210407, IMG submission 150860) | Forest soil microbial communities from Barre Woods Harvard Forest LTER site, Petersham, Massachusetts, United States - Inc-BW-C-27-M | ecosystem: Environmental > Terrestrial > Soil >...
TCACCTCTAACAATGCTTCTGAACTGGCGACCGTCAGGAAAATAGAGAGCTCCGCAAAGAGAACTCTGCTGGTGCCTCCTGCATTCGAAGAGGAAGGCGGGCCTGTAGAATAGCTCGTTATTGGCGATAAATCCCCCATTACACTCATTGAGAATCGAAGTCCTTTACTGGCCTCAGATGATCCTCAAAAACTTCTTGGCGCGAACGAGTTCGGGGAACAGTTTTTCCTCCTCCTGAAACTCCCGCGGGTGCACGCATCTCCGGCTCCCCCGCAACTTGACCGGGTGCTTCAAGTGCAGCATTTCGTGGTAGAGAATGTATTCAACCGCGTAGCGCGGCACGCGTAAATGGTCGAAAACGCGGCTGATGACGATGGCGTTGTGCGCAGGGTCGTAGTGGCCGAGACTGCTGCGGGCATGGTTGCGGCTCCAGGTGAGTTGCGGGCGTCCCATGAGTCCGTGGAAAAAGCGGCGGTTGAGATCGTCGAAAATTTCTTCCAGATGGTAGTGATGGCCGCGGGCCGAGCGAATGTGTTTGCGTCCGCGCACCTGGCGGACGAGCCGGGCCTTGGCGGCAATGTCGTGGCCGGCGATATAGCGGCGATAACGCGCGCTGTGTGTGCGATCGACCGGCTGCCGATAAAGCTTGGCGAGCAGGATGTGGGCGATCGAGTGCAGCACGGTTTCGGGAGCGCCTTCGAGCAGGTCGGAAAGACGGATGTAGAGTTCTCCCTGGCGCAGGCGGATGGTGTTGTTGATGGAGACGAAAGCATAGAAACGAACATGCATCGGCGGCGCGGGCGTCCGGGGACGAAGTTCGCGATAGGCTTCGTGAAAGACTTCGGCGAGCTTTGGGGACACGTTGAGGGTAGAGTAGCAGAGGCAGCAGTCAGCCGTCAGCGCTCAGCGGTCAGCCATTAGCAACACCTCTTCGTGCCCAGACTTTTTTCTTATCATCGCCGATAGACGACTTTGCCGTGCGTGACTGGAAAGTCTCTGCCGAAGGTGCCACCGATGAGTGCGCCAATGCCTCCGAGCAGGAGGGCGCCGCCTCCGCGGGTCAGGGTGCCATTGCCATTGCCGGCACCCACTGCGGCTCCGATGCCTCCGCCAATCGCCGCTCCCGTTGCGACGTTGGCCGCGTCGCTGTGCTCGAGGCGCACTTCACGTATTCTTTTGCGCTCGTAGACGTACTCAGATGGAATGAACGCCCCATGGGGACCGTGCAGGATGTGTTCACAGACCAGTTGTTCGTCGGTAGCCCGCTCGAAGATGCACAGGTTGTGAAACGGGCTGGCGGAGTGCACTGAGATTTTCGTGCCGTGCTGAAGATTCTTGACTGCTTGCCAGTCTCCGGTTTGTGCTGGCGCGGTGGATGCGAGCAGCACCGCCGCCGATAAGAAGAAGATAGCTTCTATGTTTTTCATGAATTGATCCTAACGATCGCTCGCGGGGTCGGCTGGCGAGGCTGTGACAGTTTCTGGAGTGACACACTGGAGGGGCACGCCGTCGCGAAGGCACGGCGCGTTGTCTGCTGGCTGATAGACACTCTGCTCTTTCGGAATGGCGGGGCGGCGACTAGCGACGCCCTCGGAATCGGCGAGCGTCGGCAAAGACCCCGACTGCACCGTCAACGGCCGTTGCAGGACCATCTCAACCCTGGTGCCGACGAGCAGCGAAATTTCATTGCCGCGCGTGAACAATACTTTGGCTACTCCAAGCCCGGCGCCAATTAGAGACCCTGGCCGACGCCAATGCCGACATGGCGGATTGATCCGACAAGAACGCCTGCACCCGTTGTCTTGGCCACGGTGTAGACGTCCGCATCGATCTGGTCAACTGGTTCCAGCGTGCCTTCGTTGTTGACCGTCCGGTTCCTGCTCGATCCGGGCAGGCTTTGAAGGCTTCCAACCACTGAAAGCTCGCGGTTGTCGGGGAGAATCAACTGCGTGAATCGGAGACGGATCTGGGCGCGGCCCTGGACGCGGCCTGGCCGGCGCTCGTCGGCGACCACTCCCATCACCCGAGTATGTTCTGGGATCACCACGCGGCTGTTCTCGACCACGGGAAACGCGGTCTCGAGATAGGCGCCCGACCCGGGCGTTGAGGAGGTGGTGTGCAGAGGGCTGATCAGTTTCATGAGCAGATGCGTGCCGGCGGGAATGGTTATGACTTCAGGATTGGGCTCGATGGGGTGGTTCGTGTCCGCGAGAAGCACGCTCTGCTGCGCCCCGCTCCAGCGCGCAAGAAAGAGGAGGCTACAGATCAACAGCAGAAGGCGGTTTTGATTGACGTGTTTCATGAGCGGATCGTAACCCCGAACGAGCGGGAAGAGTCGCAGGCTTGTGACACTTCTGCGAGTGCCACATTGACGAAAGAGCCAGACTGCACTCAGGTAAGGACATGCTTCCGCTCTCCTCAGTTCCGACCGGCGCGGAGAGCACATGGCTTGCAGGTCTGTGGGGCGCGAGCCTCGAGAACAGCCCGAAGTGTGCGCGGCATGTGTTTCGGAACTTCGAAGATGGCAACCTGCGACACGTTGTCAGCACCGCGATACGAAATGCGGAAGTAGTGCCGGTGGCGGCGCATCTTGACGAGCCCGACCCCAATCGCGGGCAGGACTCCCAGATGACGAGTTACTTCTGTCGAATATTCGAACGACTGGATATCAGCGTATGGAATTAAGAGTTTCGCGCCCGAAGACTCGAAGGTGAGCGATTTCTCGGAAGTGGTGTCCAAGCGTCCGACAACACCCACGCGCAAAGCCGGAGCCGTGCCGCCGGCGTACATCACTTGGTCGTCCTCGACCGCGGCCATCGGCAGCGCCAAGGCTAAGAGCAAACAGAGAGTCGTCAATTTCTTCATGCTGAACCTCCTCAGGTTTCAACAAGTACATACTGATTGATCGGCCGGAGTTTGGGAGATTGGGTTGTGACACTTTCGCAAGTGTTACGAGGTGAGAGGACTCCGGATGAACTCAACGTAGCGCCTAAGTTCCGCGATTGAAGGTTCGGATAACAAGGGGAATGGAATTGCGCGGCAGCCTGCTGGCAGTTCGGTCGCGGTAACGGAATCGCAGACCACGGCCGCCGTCTGCTTCAGCCCGCTCTGCCAGTTCGCTTTGCGTGCGTCCCGAAATACCAGGGCGTCCGGGTGGAAGCCCGCGGCATTCAGCATAGTGCGCGCCAGTTTCAAGAAGTCTAGCCATGCCGAGGCAATGCCGATCAGAGCGCCTGACGGAGCCGGCAGCCATCCGGCAAGCGAAGTGGGTACCGACCGGAAATGCAGCGTGAGCACGTCGGTGCCTTCTGGCAGCGCCTGCCGCACGGCGGCGCGATTCGGAAGCACGACTGGAATGGCGCCGTCCAGAGTCTTCGGGCAGTCGTGCGGATTGCAACTCTGGACAGGAAAAGTTACTGCCTGCTTGATCTCAGCCGCGACAATTCGTCTGAGCTCTTCCTCTGGCTCAATCAACAGGAAATGGTCGGGCGGCTGCAACTCCAGCCATTGTCGAAGGCGGGAACGCACGGTACTAAGAGGAGCGCCGAGTTCGCGGGCTGAGCGAAAGAGGCGGGCAATCAACTGATCGAGCGCGAGGGCCGACGAGGGAGCCAACTCAGGTTTCCGCTCGCGGACATAGACGCCGCTTCCGTGGCGAAACTCAACCCAGCGTTCCCGTTCGAGCTGGCGGTAGCCTGCACTGACCGTGTTGGGATGAAGACGGAATCGCCGTGCCAGTTCCCGCGTACTTGGCAAGCGTTGGCCCGGCGCTAGGTCGTCGCTGAGGATCCCGAGGATGACCTGCGTTACGAGTTGTTCGCGGATGGTAACTTCGCTGCCGCGGGCAAACCAGAGTTGCATGACGGGCTATCTTACCGGAAGCCCTAAGAGCTAACCACAGGGGGCACGGGGGAACACGGGGAAGCACAGGGGGACCGCGTCGTTCTAGTTCTTCTTCTTGTTACGCTTCATGTATTCCCCAACTTCGGCGAGGGTCTTGCGGTGGTCGTCAGCGCTCGAATCTACGGTGTCTAGCGCGTCGGTCAGCAGGAATTCATACTGGCTCGCTTCGGCGGCATTCGTGTTCGCGGCGTTTTTGAGGGCGCGCAGCTTGGACTGAAATTCGGTGTCTGCTTCGATAATAACTTTCAGCGGCTTGCGGATATCGTTTTTGCGGCCAACGTACATGTCGATGTTGTCGTTCAGTTCGTCATAGACGTCGAGGAAATCTTCCAGCATGTCATGAGTCTGGCGGGCCCGGTCGGTCGTCTTCGGATCGCTGCGCATTTGCTCAAGCTTGCTCATACGATCCCGGGAAAACTTAACGTAAAGCTTTAAGCGCTCATCGGGATCGAGCATGGCGTCGCGGAGCTGGTCAATCTCCAGCGGATTGAGGGGATCGCGGCGGCGCTGGGCCGAAAGCGGAGACCGATTCGCAGCCACGAGCGGAAAAATGAGCAGCATCGCTAATCCGAACGCAGTGCGGCAGCGCGCCTTCATTTCTTCTCCTTCTTGTTCTCTTTCTTGCTTTCTTTGGCGAACATATCTTTAAGCAGGGTGGTGCGGACATCTTCGAGGCGCCGGATGGCCTGCTCGACCGGAGGCTGGTCCTCGAAGGCGAGAGTGCGCTTGATGTCACGCAGCTTCTCCGCCATCTTTCGGGTGTCGATCTCGATATTCTTGAGGTGCTTCTTGGTCTGCGTCGCGGCGTCGCGAGCTTTCTCAGAGTAGGTAACGATGTCATCGACGGCGGCACGGCCTTGTTCGATGTTGCCCTCGCCATAGAGCTTGTCAGCATTGCGAAGCTGATGCTGTGCGATCCGGATGCCGAGTGCGGTGCGGTCCTCGGGACGCGCGCTTTCGAAGCGTGCTTTGAGTTCGTCTATGGTTTCGTCTTTGGCGGCCGCGCACACGACGAGCGTAAAGACTATGAGAAATATCGAAATGGTCAGCCGGCGCATGGTCGTCAACGCTTCTTGGGCTCGATCGCGATCAGGCGATGTCGAGCTTGCCACTCCTGATCCGGATACTTACCGTTGGCCACATCCAGAAAGCGATGATAATCGACTGCGGCCAGTTTGTAGTCACGCAGATGGTCATAAGCGGAGGCCCGAAGAAAAAAACAGATCGCGGGCAACTCCGCATTTAGAAGGGTCCGCCCGTTGAGGGCTCGGATCGTCAGTTCGTAGTTCTTGTTCTCGCTGGCGGCAAAGGCGAGATCCACATAAACATCGGGCGAGTCGCGCTTCAATCGGAGAGCGGTCAGAAATTCGTGTTGAGCTTCGGGGAACTTTTTCTGGCGCAGCAAGGCCTGTCCCAGGCCACGATGCAATTCAGGGTCCTTCGGTTGGGCTGTGACCAGAGCGCGATACGTGTTTTCCGCGAGATCATTTTTTCCGGCGCTCGCGTAAAGGTCAGCAAGCTCGCGCTGGGCCTCGGAATCGGCGGGGGAGAGTTTCAGCGCTGTCTGCATTTCCGTGATGGCATCGTCTTTCTTGCTCTGCGCGGCCAGTACTCGCCCCAGTTGGAGATGAATGCCGGCGTCATCGGGGCGCTCGGTAGCGAGCCGTCGCAGCAGGGGCTCGGCGTCGCCGAGGCGGCCGGACTTCATGTAAATGTTGGTCAGGCCGATCGCGGCTTCTGTCGAGTTTGAATCGAGTGTCAGGACTTGTTTGTATTCCGCTTCGGCGTCGGAGAATTCTTTTTGCCGTTCGTGCAATAGGCCGGCGGAGAGATGCGGTTCCGGATCTCTCGGCGTGAGTTCGGAAGCTTTGCGGTAAGCCGCGAGCGCGTCTTCCGGCTTGGTACTTTCCAGCAGATGTGCGAGTGCAAGCCAGGCGCGGGCCTGACCTTCTTCTGGCTGAGCCGTGGGTTTGAGTATGGTGGCAGCGCGCAGATAACGCTCGGCCTCGGGGCTGTTGAAGCGGACCAGCATCAATCCCAGGTTCAAATTCGTCTCGAAGACTTCGGGCTTGGCGGCGACCGACTGCCGGTAGGCATGGATCGAGTCCTCAACGCGGCCCAGGCGATTGAGAACAAATCCGAGATCGAACCATGCCTGATAGTTCTTGGGATCTTTATCGATAGCCTTCTTCAGCAGAGTTTCCGCGGCGGTGAAATCGTTTTTCTGGATGTCATCTTCGGCCTGCGCGATTTCCGGCGGTGTGTCGTCGATGCGTTCTTTGTAATGGCGGACGGTGGTGTGCGTTTGCGCAGCGGCGGCCGCGGTCAGGGCAATGAGCAGGATCGCGTTTGCGAACCGGTGATTCATGCGCGGGCCGCTGGCGCCGGGCGAGGGCGCCCGGCTCTCCACAAGTATTCTATCGGTCACCATTGCGCGCGCCGTTTCCGTTTAAGACCCGCTTCAAGTATTGTCCAGTGTAAGAGTTTTTCAGCTCGGCGATCGCTTCGGGCGTTCCGGAGCCGACAAGGTTCCCACCGCGATCGCCTCCTTCCGGACCGAGGTCAATGACCCAGTCCGCGGTCTTGATCACTTCAAGATTGTGCTCGATGACGACGATCGATCCTCCCGCATCGATTAGACGGCGGAAAGCAGAAAGTAGCTTGCTGACATCGTCAAAGTGCAGGCCGGTAGTAGGCTCATCGAAAATATAAAGCATGCGGCGCTTGCGTTTGGGCCCGTCACCGCCCTCGCCGGAGTGGTTGGCCAGGCTGGTGCCGAGCTGGCGAGTTCCGGGCTGAAGATGCGCGGCCAGCTTCATGCGCTGCGCTTCGCCTCCGGAGAGCGTCGTCGCGGACTGGCCGAGACGCAGGTAGCCGAGGCCAACTTCGTCGAGCACGCGCAATTTTTCCGTGAGCCGTGGAACCTCGGCGAAAAATTTGAGCGCCTCCCGAATGGTGAGGTTCAGAACCTCGTGAATGTTCTTGCCTTTGTAATGTATTTCGAGCACTTGCGGCTTGTAGCGCGAGCCCTTGCATTCGTCGCAGATCAGTTCCACGTCGGCAAGAAACTGCATTTCTACGGTGACGGTGCCGTCGCCCTGGCAGTTTTCGCAGCGTCCGCCCGGCACGTTGAAGGAAAAATGCCCGGCAGGGAAGCCGCGCTTCTTCGCTTCCGGCAGCGACGCGAATAGTTCTCGGATAATGTCGAAAGCCTTAATATACGTGACCGGATTCGAGCGCGGAGTGCGACCGATGGGCGATTGATCGACAAGGACGACCTCGTCCAAAAACTGGTCGCCTTCGACGCTGTCCCACAGAACCGCTCCGGAGCCAGCGCCGTTGGTCTGCCGCTTGGCGGTGGCAAGCGCCTGATAGAGGACGTCATGCAGCAAAGAAGACTTTCCCGAGCCAGAGACGCCGGTAATCGCTACCAGCATGCCGAGCGGGATTTCAAGATCGATGTGCTTCAAGTTATGCGCGCGAGCACCGGTGATGCGTAGTTTGTGCGACCCCGGCTGGCGGCGCTTTGGCGGAATCTGGATGTGAAGTTCGTCGGCGAGGTAACGGCCGGTGAGCGAGTGCGGCATCTTTATGATGTCGTTGTAAGTGCCGGCGGCGACGACTTTTCCGCCATTTTCTCCGGCACCGGGGCCGAGGTCAAGAATGTGGTCGGCGGCGCGCATGATGTCGGGATCGTGCTCGACGACGAGGATGGTGTTTCCCAGGTCGCGCAGGTCATGCAGGATCTTGATGAGCCGGTGCGTGTCGCGGCTGTGCAGACCGATGGACGGCTCGTCGAGCACATACAACGTTCCGACCAAACGCGAGCCGAGAGAAGTCGCGAGCTGAATGCGCTGCGCTTCGCCGCCCGATAGCGTCGAGGCAAGACGGTCGAGAGTCAGGTACTCAAGCCCGACTTCGTTGAGGAATCGCAGGCGCTCCCGAAGTTCGATGAGCAGCTTGTCGGCAATCGACGCTTGTTGAGTCGAGAGCTTGAGCTGATCGAAGAAGCGGGCTGCCTCTTCGACCGTCATACTGCACACCTGGCAGATATTTTTGCCGTCGATCTTTACCTGGCGCGCTTCTACGCGGAGGCGAGTCCCGGAACATGCCGAACAAAGCGAGTATCCGCGATAGCGGCTGAGAAAGACGCGGACATGCAGTTTGTACTTCTTGCGCTCGAGATGCTTGAAGAAGCCACGAACGCCGCCGAAACTGCCGTCGCCATCGACAACGAGCTTCTGCTGCTCGGCGTCGAGTTCGTACCAGGGCACGTCCAGTGGAATTCCCGACTGGCGCGCGAAGCGTTTGAGTTCCGTAAACAGCGTCCTGTACTTTGGCTTCGTCCAGGGCTCGATCGCGCCCTCATTCAAAGTCTTGCCTTTGTCGGGTATGACGAGGTCGAGATCGAAATCGATGGTATTGCCGAAGCCCTGGCAACGCGGGCAGGCGCCGTAAGGGTTGTTGAATGAAAATAGCCGCGGCTCCGGTTCTTCGTAACGGCTGCCGTCGTTCTTGCACTCGAAGCGCTGGGAAAAACGCAGCCGCTGCGGATGAAGAGCTTCGCCATCGCCGTCCCCGTTCCGAGGAGCGATTTCGAAAATTACTTCGCCCGCTTCGCGATAGCCGATCTCGACTGCATCGACGATGCGGGAGCGCTGATCGGCGGAGACGACGAGGCGATCCACCAGTCCAAACACAGGTTCGGAAAAGTTAACGTCGAGCAGCGACTCCGGAGTGGAGAATTCGAAGACCTGGCCGTTTTGAAACAACCGGTTGAAGCCGCGTTTGCGCAGATCGAAGAGCCGGGTCTTAATCGCGTCGGAGGGAAGATTAGACTCGGTCGACTTTTTCTTGGCGCGAGACTTTTTAAGCCCCTTCTCTTCCGTAGCTGGCACATGCGTCTGAATCGGAAAGAACACATTCAGACGAGTGCCCTCGCCCAAAGCCAGCAGACGGTCAACGACCTCGTCCACCGTATCTTTTTTCACTTCCTGCCCGCAGAGCAGGCAGTAAGTGCGTCCGACGCGTGCGAACAGCAACCGCAGGTAATCGAAGATCTCAGTAGCGGTAGCGACGGTCGAGCGCGGATTGCGTGTCGAGTTCTTCTGCTTGATGGCAACCGCGGGCGCGATCCCGTCGATCACGTCGACGTCCGGCTTCTCGATCCGCTCCAGAAACTGGCGCGCATATGCGGACAACGACTCGACGTAGCGCCGCTGCCCTTCGGCATAGATCGTGTCGAAGGCGAGCGACGATTTGCCGGAACCGGAAACGCCGGTGACGACGGTCAGAGTGTTGTGCTCGATTTCAAAATCAATGTTCTTGAGGTTATGAACCCGGGCCCCGCGAACAACTATGCTATCTGTGGACATCTTCCCCTGGCACTACAGACGGATCAAAACTCGCTACCGAATCTTTCTATTATAAAGGGTGGCTAGCCGAGAGTGGGGGCTCGTTAGTGGACACCGAAGTACGGCGAAGGGAATAGGGGTCCTTCGACTCCGCAGGTACTTCACTTCGTGAACTACCTGCTGCGCTCAGGATGACAAGTCTTAAAGATCACTGCGGCTCGGAGAGCGCTGCGGCGCCACCGCATGCTCTGGCCCGTCCGATCAGCAGCTCGCGTTCGCGAGTGTTGCGCGTGAGCGCGGCGGCGCGCTCGAACTCTGCGCGCGCCTCATCCGTACGGCCGAGTTTTTTGAGGAGGTCGCCGCGGACGCTCGGCAAGAGATGGTAATTTTCGAGTGAGGGTTCGGAAGTGAGCGCGTCGACGAGTTCAAGCCCTGCAGCCGGACCGAAGGCCATGGCTAGCGCCACCGCACGGTTCAGCTCCACCACCGGTGACGGCGTCAGCCGGGCGAGCTCCGCGTAGAGCGCCACGATTTGCGCCCAGTCTGTATCTTCCGGCGTCCGCGCTCGTGCGTGACACGCGGCAATCGCGGCCTGCAGCGCATATGTGCCCTCCGGACCACCGTCGTTTCCGGCACGAAGCTTTTCTGCGCGCGCTTTTTCTGAGCGGGCGAGCGCCGCGAGTCCGCGACTGATTAGAAGTTGATCCCAGCGCGCGCGGTTTTGATCCATCAGCAGGATCGGCTCTCCCGAGGGGCCCGTGCGCGCCGCCGAGCGCGATGCCTGAATCTCCATCAGCGCGACCAGGCCGTGGACCTCCGGCTCCCGCGGCGCGAGCTCGGCCAGGATTCGCCCCAGACGCAGGGCATCTTCGCAGAGCGCGGGCCGCATCCAGTCGTCACCGGCCGTTGCCGAATAGCCCTCATTGAAGATCAGATAGATGACCTCGAGCACCGACGACAAACGGGCGGCGAGCTCCGGGCCTCGCGGGACCTCAAAGGGAACGCGCTTTTCGGTAAGCGTGCGTTTGGCGCGGACAATGCGCTGAGCGATGGTCGGTTCCGGGACGAGGAACGCGCGCGCGATCTCAACCGTCGTCAGACCTCCGAGCAAGCGGAGCGTGAGCGCAACTCGTGCTTCGGTCGAGAGCACGGGATGACAGGAAACGAACACCAGCCGCAGAAGGTCGTCACCGACATCGTCATCGAGAGCTGAAGTAAGATCCGGCACGACCATCTCTCTGGTTGCGAACTCGCGGCCGAGTTCCTCGTGTTTGCGCTCGAGAAGCGTGTTTCGGCGGAAGTAATCGATTGCACGATGCTTGGCGGCGGCCATAAGCCAGGCTCCCGGATTGTCCGGGACGCCCGACTTCGGCCACTGTTCGAGCGCGGCGACGAGAGCATCCTGCGCGAGGTCCTCGGCGACGCCTATATCGCGCACGATTCGCGCGAGGCCGGCGATGAGCCTGGGCGACTCGATTCTCCAGACCGCGTCGATCGCGCCGTTGATCGAACCTTTGCTCGAACTTTGGCTCGGACCTTTGCTCGAATTAGATGTGTCGGCAGCCACTGCTACTGATCACATCATGCTTTGATCCGAGTGCGCAAGCTCTGGTCAGTTTGTGAAACAGTACAGGTTTCCGAGCTAAGCGGTCTTCCTCCCCGACCGCTCGTCGAGGCATTGCGCTGCGAAGTCGTCCGGGCCGAATATCTGGCGAACCTGTAGTTCGCCCTCCCATTCCGGCCAGTACTTGCGGTGAAGCTCCATGAAGCGGACCGCTCCTTCGATCGCCTCTTCCTTCGATTTCAACTCAAATTCCGCATAGCCGCCGACAACCTCTTTGGCCTCGGTGTATGGCCCATCGGTCACGGTGAGCTGTCCTTTCGAAATCCGGAGGCGAGTACTCTGCTCAATCGGCGCGAGGCCTCCGTTGCCTAGCATCGTGTGGTTCTTGACTGCCTCTTCGCTGAGTATTGCGATGGCGTCCATCAATTCCTTGGGAGGGGGACCCTGGGTTTTGGTGTGCGGCGAGACTAACATCATGAATTTCATCTTCATATCTCCTTTTTAAGTTCTGGGTTGCAGGTTGGCTTTCCGAACCGCTTTGACTGCCGGAACTCCAGCCTTCATTTATATGTCGAACGAGGAGCGGTGAAATCGACAAGTACAACATTCATTTTGTCGATAACCTACGATACCTTACGCTTGGACTGCTCCTGCAACTCGGAAAATCCAGCGGCGGCCTCCTGGACATCGGCCGGGAAATCCGACATTTCCTGCACTTGACGAAGCTCGATCACTTCGTTGTCGGAACCGGGGCAGCGCGACGCCCATTCCACCGCCTCTTCCTTCGACTTGACCTGAATCATCCAGTATCCGCCGATAACCTCCTTTGCCTCGGCGAAGGGTCCATCGGTCACCTTGGGCTTGCCGCCAGCGAACGTGACGCGCGCGCCCATCGAGGGCGGGTGGAGGCCATCGAGCGCCAGCAGCACTCCGGCCTTCTGCAGAGCTTCGTTGTACTTCATCATGGCGGCAACGGCCTTGGCGTCTGGCATCGCGCCGGGCTGGGCCTTCTCGTATCCCTTGGGAATCATCAGCATCATGAATCGCATTGGAATTCTCTCCTTGCGGTCTTCCTGGTCTTCGATTCGGAGCAGGGTTTCCGGACGGTTTCGATCGGCCGAACCTCAGCTCTCTACTCTAACGTCGAACGAGGGACAGCAGATCGACACCTACAGTACCTTTTTTGGAAAATATTTGTTGAGGGTTAGCAAAGGGGGTCGGCCGGAAGCCGAGCATGATACTGGGCCAGTACGGGACACGCCAACCGGGTTCCTCTCCCGGGGGTTTGATAGCTTTGAGAACCCCTCAACGTCTTGGATCGACAGTCGCCAGGGGAACATGCCGCAGCCCATCCGACAGAAATCCGCTCGGACTGATGCGGGTGGGATTCGGCACTTGGCGCCACGTTTCAAGACTCTGCCGGTAGGACGTCCGAGCTTCGTTCGCCAAGCGGGAACGCTCCTCAGGAGTGTGCGCGTGGTGCGCGAGGGCTGCTGCCACGTCTCCCAAGCCAGCTTGCGCTTCGGCGACGACGTAGAGAGCGGGTACATCCTGGTGTTCCGCCGCCACCGGTGGATCGGCGATCTCGAGCGCTTTCTGATACGCCGACGCTGCATCGTGCAGGCTGCCCAACCGCGTGAGCGCATGGCCCATCTTCATGTAGCTTGTCGCCAGTTCGCATCGTGTATCGTCGTCCATCGCTGGCGTCACGTTGGTTGGCGTCACTTTGGTTCCTAGCGACGCGATCGCCTTCTCGTAGTGCTGCAGGCTGCGGTGAGGATCTGCGCGCAGGGCGAAGAGTTCACCAAGCCAGATGTAAATGGACCCAGTTCCATGAGGAGAGTCGTCGGAGGAGCGGCCCAGGGCGCGGTACTTCTCAAAGACACCGAGGGAAAGCTGCATCTTGGCGAGCGCCTCGGCGTGGCGTCCAGCAAGGGCCAACGCTCGGCCCTGGTGGTAGTCCATGCCAGCCACGTCGAGCTGAAGCAGAGTGTTTTGAGGGTCGGCCTCGGCCATCGGCTTCAGGGAACTGCGACTGTCGCGATAGGCTTGTAATGCGCCACTCCTGTCGCCGTTCATCAACAAGATGTCGCCCCGTTTCTGGCGGGCGATGTTGAGTTCGCGCTTTATGTTGATGGCGTCGTCGCCCTTCGGCTGCGATTCGAAGAAGCGGATACCTTCCTCTACATCTTTCAGGCCTTCCTCGCGAGAACCGACTCGGGCGAGCGCGGTCCCCAGCATCACGGACGCCATTCCAATCCCTCGCCGGATTCTTCGATAATCGGGGTTCGTCTTCAACAGGCCCATTTTGAGCTCCAAGTTCTTGCGATATCCCTCCAATGCAAGAACCCGTTCCCCGGCAGCATCCCGCATCAAAGCGAGGTTCTGGTATTCGATGGAGCGTTCACTCCGGACCTTGGGATTGGCCGGATCGCGCTGTAGCAACCGTTCCGTGATTGCCATAGCCTGTTCGAGGTCGCGATGCCCGCTCGCTTCCATGAGTGAGGAAAAGGCCAGGATGCGGTGCATCATGGCCACGTTCAGCTGGTCGATGGTATTGTTCGGATTTGTTTTCGCGACGGCCTCGAAGAGCGCGAGCGCCTTGCGATCGCTGGCCAGACCGCCTTCGACGTCACCAAGATTCGATTCCGACGAACTGCCTTGTACCACGGCAATCCGCTGATAGCCCCATGCCAGTTCGCGTTCGAGATCGGGATCGCCAGCGGCGTCCTTGGAAACGCCGTCCAGGTAATCCAGGGCCCGATCGAGAAGAAGTTTCCGAGCGGGCGTGGCACCCGGCAGATTCTGGATGGCATCATGAACGTCAAAGATCAGCGAATCGGACAGCTGGCGCACGTCGTTAAAACGCTTCTCCGCACGTGCCCTCTGCATGCTGGCAATGCGCGCCTCACGGATGGTAGCGAGCACTCCACCGAGGATCGCGAGCGCTACCACTATGGCGGCAGTCACACCGATCTTGTTCCGACGTACAAACTTCCGTGTGCGATACAGAAATGAATCAGGAGTGGCGGTCACCGGCCTGCCGTCGAGGTGGCGGCGTATGTCCTCCGCGAACTGCTCTGCCGATGCATAACGGCGTTGCTGCTCCTTTCGCAGTGCCTTCAGCACGATGTTGTCAAGGTCTCCTGCAAGGCGCCGGCGCAGCTTTGCTGGAGAGCCTTCGCGCGAACTGCTCATTTGCTCAGGTGTTGGTTGGTCCGCTTCATTCTCGTTGCCACCTAAGATCGTTGGAGGCTTCAGAACGGCAGTGCTGGGGCGGCTCGGATCTGTTTCGCAAACTGCGCGTGCCAGTTGCAACGGACTGCGGGTTTCTCCAGGGTAGGGCGACCGGCCGGTCAGCAAGACGTAAAGGACGACGCCGAGAGAATAGACATCGGTTGATGTGGTGATGCTTTCTCCGCGTATCTGTTCAGGACTGGCATAATCCGGTGTCATGGCCTGGCCAAGCGTGCTTTGAGCATCGCTGCCCGGGTCCAGAAGCTTTGCGATGCCAAAATCCAGCAGCTTCGGCACGCCGTCTTTCGTGACCAGAATGTTGCTGGGCTTGATGTCGCGATGGATGACCAACCGCTGGTGAGCGTAGTGCACCGCGCCACATACTTGCCGGAATAACTGCAACCGCTTGGTGGTCGAAAGCTTGCGAACATCACAGTACAAATCAATACGCTCGCCTTCGATCAACTCCATGACGAGGTAAGGGACGCCATCGTCGGTGGTGCCACCATCGAGAAGCCGAGCAATGTTGGGGTGATCGAGCGACGCGAGAATCTGGCGTTCATTGCGAAAGCGGTCGCGCACCAGGCCGGAATCAAGTCCCCCGCGCACCAGTTTGATGGCCACCTCTTTCGTGTACTGGCCGTCGGCGCGAACAGCGCGGTACACCTCACCCATACCGCCGTGGCCGATTTCGTCGATGATCTGGTAGACACCGATGCGACGACCAGAACGACTGGGAGAAGAAAGGGAAGGGGACTTGAGTTCGAGGGCAGGATTCTTCAGAAAGGCGGTTCCGGCTTGTTCATGCGAGGCGAGCAGCGATTCGACTTCGTTCCGGAGTTCGGAATCCCGGCCGCAGGAATGGTCGAGGTGTGCTGAGCGCTCCATCGGGTCGACAAGGATGACCTCGTCGAGCAGTTGCTTCACCTGTTGCCAGCGTTCGGGGTTCATGCCGGCGCATCTCCGGTCATGGCGCGGAATAACCAGGCGCGTGCGGTAACCCAATCCCGTTTCACGGTAGCGGGGGAGATGCCCAGTACTTCAGAGGTATCTTCGATGGTGAGACCCGCGAAGAAGCGCAGTTCGACGATTCGGCCCTGCTGCGCATCCAAGCCGGAGAGTTCGCCCAACGCTTTGTCGAGCGCGACTACATCCACATCCGTCTGTTGCGGAAGGGCAACGGCGTCGTCCAGGGTTAGCGTGAGTGCGTTGCCGCCGCGCTTGGCGGCGCTGCGCCCGCGAGCATACTCCACCAGGATCTGCCGCATGATATGCGCCGCAATCCCAAAGAAGTGGGCGCGGTTCTGCCACTGCGGAGGGTTCTGCCCCGCCAGTCGCAGATATGCTTCGTGCACTAAGGCAGTACTTTGCAGGGTGTGATCGGTGCGTTCCCGGCTCAGGTAGCGATGAGCCAGCCGCCGCAGTTCCTCATAGACCAGCGGCATCAATTGTTCGAGTGCCTCGCGGTCTCCTCCCCGCCAGCGAACAAGTAGCTCAGTTACCGGACTGGAGGCCTCGCGCGGCACAATTTTCAGACCGCCCCAAAGCGCCGGGGGAAGCGCTGTTTGGCCGAAAGCTTAGCCTTTCCGCATTTGGTTGTCAATGACCTGAAAACACAAGAGTTATGAATCTAGAACTTGATTGCGAAAGGAATCTTTCGGGTTCCTTGAGCTAATTTGCCCATGCTTCTCACATTACTAGGTAGGGGAACTGGCTCGGAGGGAATTCACTAGTCCTCGGTCGCTGAGTCGTGGACTGGCCAAACTTTCCGGGCTAGGTCAAAGCAACACCGTTCAGGCGGGGAAGGGGTGGCTTCGGGGAAAAGTCACCCGGACCCGTTGGCGACTCGCCTTTGGGCGGAAGAGGGCGACAAGAAAACGATCCAGGATTCAGGAGAGAAACCATGAAGACACTCAAGCTTTTTCTGTTGGTCGGCCTCGTCGTGGCCTCGACGCTGGTTCACGCCCAGATCTACACCGAGCTCTACAACTTCGATTGCGTGAAGAACGGATGCAATCCGAATCAACCCGCGCTCTTTGCTCAGGGCCAGGACGGCAATCTTTATGGCACGCTGCCAACTCAGATCTTCGGCAATGGTACGGTCGACAGCTATTCAGTCTCGGGCACGTTCAGCACCCTGTATAACTTCGGTCCCTCGAACTATGCGCCCCAATCAGGACTAAGTCTTGGATTCGACGGAAACCTCTACGGCACAGCAGAATTTGGAGGGTCCTCGCACGACGGCGTGGTGTTCAAGCTCTCGGGTGGAGCGGTTACGGAACTCTACGATTTCCTCAACGGCGCCGATGGAGCCTTTCCCTGGGCTCCTCCCATCCAGGCCCCGAACGGAAATATCTATGGCGTGACGTACAATGGCGCCACTCCGGGGACCGCGTATCGGATTACACCCGGCGGTACCTTCTCTGTGATCGCGAACCTCCCGTCAGGCACCGTCGCTCCCTTGATTCTGGGAGTGGACGGAAACCTCTACGGGACGACCCAATACGGTGGTACCTACAACCGGGGCACTGTTTTCCAGTTGACGACGACAGGAAAGCTCAAGATCGTTTACAGCTTTGATGCTTCCACTCATGGTGGAATACCGGTCGGTCCCGTCATGCAGGGCATCGATGGAAAATTCTATGGCACAACCACGGACGGAGGGACCTTCGGCCAGGGGGTGGTCTATTCGGTGACGTCCGGCGGCGCCTACAAAGTGCTGCACAACTTCCAAAGCACGACCGACGGCACCTACTCGACCTCCGGATTGGTGCAGGGCAGCAACAAGTTTCTTTACGGTGTCATGTCTGCTGGAGGCGCTAACGGTTATGGCACGCTTTACAAGATCAACACAACGGGTACGACGTTTGCGGTGCTGCACAATTTCGACAAGCAAACCGGGGCGGTCCCAGCTGCGACGCCCACACTTCACACCAACGGCAAAATCTATGGTGTTACGCAAACTGGCGGCCCGCAAAACAACGCTTACGGTGTGGTCTACAGTTTCGACGACGGGTTGAAGCCTTTTGCCTCGCTGGTCGTGATCTGGTCAGGCAAGGTGGGCACGCCGGTCGGTATTCTCGGCCAGGGTTTTTCGAGTGCCACCAGTGTGAAATTTGGATCGGGTGCGGGGACATTCTCCGTAGTGAGCGACACCTACATGGTTGCAACCGCCACCGCTGGCGCAACCACGGGCAACGTGACTGTGCTTGAGCCAACCGGCAACCTGTTCACGCCGCAAGTGTTCAAAATCATTCCTTCCGTCTCGAAGTTCGCGCCGACCAGCGGCCCGGTTGGCACTTCCGTGGTAATCACCGGGATGAGTCTCACGCAGACCACCACCGTGACCTTCGGCGGAGTCAAAGCGACCGTCTTCACCGTGAACTCCGATACCCAGGTGACAGCGACAGTGCCGACCGGCGCAATAACCGGCAAGGTGGCAGTCAAGACCAAGGGCGGAAGCGCTACAGCTCCGGGGACTTTCACGGTGCAGTAGTCCCGAAAGCCGCTTCCCGCTGGGGCAACTCCGGCGGGAGGCGGCATCATTCCGTGAACACATCAGGTGTTCGGCCCACCCGTGCATTCCGACCTCACACGTAGAAAACGGTTTCACTTGTGCGATG
>Ga0210407_10002069_pt1 | contig 17674 bp, 14 predicted proteins | sample IncBWC27MmetaG_FD_150860 | JGI IMG/M metagenome (GOLD analysis project Ga0210407, IMG submission 150860) | Forest soil microbial communities from Barre Woods Harvard Forest LTER site, Petersham, Massachusetts, United States - Inc-BW-C-27-M | ecosystem: Environmental > Terrestrial > Soil >...
ATTTCCAAAGATTAGTTAACAAATTGTATCACAATCTGGTGATTTGCGCCGGCAAGCGAGTATGGTAACGTCCCTGATACAATGAGTTACATTTTGTTATGTTCATCAACTCTGAGAGCAGTAGGAGGCGGGCATGGCGGTTGAACTGCCATATCTCCGATGTGACGTCGTCATCGGCACTCGTCCGGAAGCGATTAAGCTTGCCCCGGTGATTAGGGCGTTGCGCGACCGGCCGAGCGAGTTTTGCGTTCGCGTTGTCACCTCCGGACAACACGGGGAAATCTGCCGCTCGGCGCTGGCCGCATTTGGAATTGCCGCCGACAGCGCACTAGACACCGAACCGGTCGGCTACTCACTGGCAGATTGGGCCAGCGACTTGGTGCGCGCCTTCGGCCACCACATCGCGCAAAGCCATCCTGATCTCATCCTCGTCCAGGGAGACACAACCACGGCGATGGGCGCTGCGCTCGCGGGATTTTATGCGAAGGTGCCGGTTGCCCATGTCGAAGCGGGGCTGCGCAGCGGCGATCTCGCCAATCCTTTCCCGGAAGAGGCTAATCGGAAGATTATTGATGTAGTTTCGACGATTCTTTTGCCGCCCACCCCGCAGGCGCAAGCGAATCTCGTCGATGAGGGCTTTTCTGCCGAAAGGTGTCCGGTTACCGGCAATACGGTGGTTGACGCAGTCCAGCTACTCTGTGCGGCGCACCCGGCGGTATTGGACGGGAGCGGCATCAATGAGGCTGATCTTAGAGGCCGTCGCCTCCTCCTGGTGACGACGCACCGGCGGGAAAGTTGGGGCGGCGACCTTGAGGCAATCTGTGGCGCGCTCCGCATCGTCGCCGAAGGGCATGAAGATGTACTTGTTGCCCTTCCTGTTCATCCCAACCCCAATGTCAACGGACCAGTTACCAAACTGCTCGGCAACCACCCACGCATCAAACTGCTGCCGCCGCTGAGCTATCTCCCGTTCCTCTCGCATATGCGGCGCGCCTATCTGATCCTTACAGACTCTGGAGGCATCCAGGAAGAAGCGCCTTCTTTAGGCGTTCCCGTGCTGGTGCTCCGCAAGACCACCGAGCGCCCGGAAGCCGCACGAGCTGGGCTCGCTCGCGTCATTGGCACAGCCTCGGACACCATTGTCACCCATGTCGAGGAGTTGCTCCAAGACAAGCAGGCCCACCGCCAGATGGCAAACGCGGTCAACCCCTTTGGCGACGGCCGGGCGAGCGAAAGGATCGTCGAGGTGCTGCAAAACTGGAGGAGAGGCCGAGGCCTACTGCCCGAGGAGCAGTGGTTCATACCCAGGCTATCCTTTGAGGGGAAGGTCCGGCACCCCGGACAGCATTGGCAGATTTCAACTGCCGCACCCGCTGGAGAGATCTTGCCAGCCGACGTCGGGAGGTTCGCGTGACGCCGCTCGCTACGTCCTCGTCGTCAGTTGCGTTTGCAACGCCGCACGCGGGCGAGGACTATTTTGCGACCGAGGCGCACTACCTGTCGCTCGCGGGGCGGATCGTCGCCGCTTTGCGCCAGGGCTCCGTGTTTGTCCTCCTCACCGGCGATCCGCCGCCAGATCCGCTCCTTTTTTCCCGGGTCCTGGAGATCGCAACAGCGTGGTGGTATGCCGTTATCATCATTGCGCGTGAGCCCGGAATCAGCCGCGATCAGTTATTGAGCGGTCCGCCGCACCTCGCTGCTTCAGGCGCCATCCATCGGCGGCTTCAGGCAGCCGGACCGGCGCCACCTCTTACGCCACTATTCGTGTTTGACGCAGCCGACGGGCTTGCCGACGAACAGATTGAGAATGTCTATCAATCTTTACTGCGTCGTGAGGGGATGAAGTCGGCAGGAGTGTTGCTGGCTCGGACCGCATTCCTTGCACGCCTGGAACAGTTGAGTCCGCGTTTGCTCGAGGACGGACTGATTGCCAGTTTCCGCCTCCAAGAGTTGGCACGCGACGAAATAGAGACGTTCATCCGGCGTCAGCGCTGCCCAGACGATCAGCCGAACGCTTTTACGGCCGAAGCTATCGCGGCGATTGCCGATGTCTCGCGCGGCGATCCAGCCCTGGTCAACCATCTCGCGCGACTCACGCTCGAATTTTCTGCCTTGGCCCGCAGCAATGGTGGAGAACAGGGAATTGGCGGGGTCGACGCGACAAAGGGAGCGGCCGCTACCATGGCCGAACAACGACCCACCGCCGAAGCTGCGGCAGGTCGGCTACCGAACTCGCCAGTGTATCGCCGAAGGTCAGCTCGCGAGGTGCAGATTGGTCTGGTTCTCTGCCTCGCGATCGCTGGAATCCTCGCCGTTCCGGCTGACGGGGTCTTCTCGATTGCAGAACGCGCCATACAAAGCCTCTCGGCTGTCCGCTTGAGCGACTTTGGGGCTTGGATCACACCTAGTGACCGTGCGGCTCCGCCACCCAAAGCGGCCAATGCTTCGCAGCTGGCGGACGTCGCCCGTCCGCCGATCGCCGCCGAGCGGGAAACCGAACCGCGGGCCCTGTCGGGTTCCGTTGCCGTTATCCCGGAGCAGTCGGCCAGCAAACCAGCCGGCCCATTAATGACCAATGAGGCCGCCCTGCCGCAACCGACGTCCCCGAACGATCGGGCTGAGTTGATCGCGAACCCCGCTCCCGCGGCGATTTCCGCACTACCAGTGGGAACGGATTCTGTTGCCCCGGTCGCAGCAACCGCTCGACCGAAAGCAGCGCAACCCAATCTTTCGACTGAGAATATTGCAGCGTTCGTCGCGCGCGGCGATGCTTTTGTCGTGGCGGGCGACATCAGCTCGGCACGTCTGCTCTACGAGCGCGCGGTTGAAGCCGGAGACGGGCGCGCGGCCCTGCGGATGGGCGCGACGTTTGACCCTGCATTTCTCAATCAAGCCAACATCCGCAGTGCGTTCGGCGATCAGCGGCAGGCTCTTTCCTGGTACCGGCGGGCCCGCGATCTCGGTCAAGCCGAGGCCGAGCGCCGCTTTAACGAGCCCAAGCCGCAATAGGATTTACCAGACGGACCCCTCGTCATTGGGAGCACATGGGATGCGAGCAAGATCTGCAGTGCTGAGAATGGGCGCCATAGCGGCGCTCTCGACAGCGGCATTCGCGAGTGCCGCTTTTGCCCAGCCGTGCCCGCTGGCGTTTCTTTCGACCTACCTAGCCACCGGCTTTTCCTGCACATTAGAGGACAAGACACTGAGCGGCTTTACCTACACCCAGAATCCAGGAGCTCCCTCACCCACGGTGGTGACGGCGTCCCCAGAAACTGGCGTACCTCATAATCCTGGGCTTGCCTTCAACTTTACCGGCGTCCTTACGGTGCCCGCGGGCAGCACTGTCACCGTGCCATTCGGTTTCAACATTCTCGCGCCGGCTAATGATCCGATCACCGACGCTTCCCTTGCCGTCACCGGTACCGTGACAGGCGGTGGTTCCATCGTGGATCAGGAAACATTTAACAACGCCCCCGCGCTAATGGCTTGCGTGGGGGTCACCGGTTGCCCCTCAACCGTAACCGAGAACTTCGCGACAGGGCTGACGAATATCACCGTCCTCGACACTGCCACCCTGGTCGGCGGCGCCACTGACTTGATCATCACGAAAAATTTCTCGGAGGCGCCCACAGTGACCCCCGCCCCGGAACCGGCTTCTCCGACCCTGCTTGGTGCCTGGCTTGGTATGTTTGGTCTGGTCCGACGATGGCGCAGAGGATCGACCGGGCGTTCGCCACAGGCCGTACGCGCAGCACTCGGCTAACCAGGAAGACAGACGATAAACACAGGTGGGACAACGGTGCAGCGAATCAATGATGGGGAGCACATGACATGACACGCATGAGGCGGCGCCAATTTCTAGTGGGTACGGGAGTGGCACTCGCGCAGACGGCAATGGTCGGGCGTTCAACGCGGGCCGGCCCGTCTGCGCCACCCGCACCACCTGATCCACCGATTGCTCCGCCTAAGCGACCGGCTCCAAACGTTGTACAGCCCAAGCCAGGAGCGGCACCCGGCTACATAGTCTCCGGGCGTGGTCAAGATTTATCCAATCCTTACTTCCGGCCGTTGGGCGGGCCTTCCAACAAGCGGACCCCGACACCGCCGGACAAGCATGGAAAGGGCGTCAACGAAGACGACCAAGGGGAGAACCAGCAATGACTTCGACGCTCGTGCTTTATGATACGACAGGGCAATGGGGCTGGCTCGGTGAGCTGTACGGAATCATGTCAGCGAATTTGGCAAGCCATTTCGGCTCGTGGACGGCTAAGCCCGTGGTCTCGTATACGTCGGGTATGCTCAAACAATATAGTGCAACAATCTATATCGGGTCGACTTATGGCGAACCTGTGCCCAACGCCTTTTTGGACGACGTGTTCGCCACGACTACACCCGTCATTTGGGTTTATGACAATATCTGGCTGCTAACGTCGCGTTACCCGAACTTCTTCTCGACATATGGCTGGATTTGGTCGGCGTTCGACTTTTCCAGCGTCGCCGAGGTCGATTACCCGCTGCCACCGTCAAGCCGCGCGACGCAGAAGTTGAAACGTTACGCCGCAAACAACGCTGGAATCATGAACTACTTTCCGGTGGCCTCCACGGTCACGGTCTTGGCCAACTGTGTCCGCTCCGACGGGTCCACCTTCCCTTGGGCATTGCGCTCGACCGGGCCGAATGGAGGAAGCCTGACCTATATCGGCGAAAACCCGCTGGCCTATATGTCCGAAGGCGATCGGTATCTGGCTTTCTGCGACTTGCTGTTCGATGCGCTGGCGCCAGCGGCATTGACCCAGCATCGCGCTCTCCTGCGGCTTGAGGACATTGATCCAACCTACGCTCCTACCGAATTGAGGTCAGTCGCGACTTGGCTCCAGAGCCAAAACGTGCCATTCGGCTTCCAGATCATTCCTTTGTACCTCGACCCGCTAAATGCCAACGGTGTGGGTACCAACATCGCGCTGCAGTCGCGGCCGGCGGTAGTCAATGCGATCAAATTCATGCAGTCGATGGGAGGAGTCATGATGTGCCACGGCTACACCCATCAGTATGACAGCACCACTAACCCCTACAGCGGGTCAACCGGCGATGATTGCGAATTTTATCGAATAACGGAGAATACCGACCATAGCTTGAACTACTTGGGCCCGGTGGCGGAGGACTCGCTGAGCTGGGCGCAAGGTCGGTTCACTGCCGCTAAGACGCTGTATCAGAACGCAGGCTTCCCGATGCCGCAGTTCATTACCTTCCCTTCATACGCCGCCTCCGTGGCCGATTACCAAGCAGCAAACGGGTTTTTTACGGTCGCCACCGAAAGAAGGCTCTACCCCACCGGGCTGCTATCGGGACAGCCGATCAACTATGGCCAGGTGGCAGGGCAGTATATGCCGTATACGGTTCGCGACGTGTACGGGATGAAAGTTCTGGCGGATACCCTCGGCGGCATCGATCCTCTGCCGTTTTTCTCATTTCCCGCTCGGCTTCCCGCCGACATCATCGCCGACGCGCAACGGAACTTGGCCGTTCGCGACGGCTGGGCAAGCTTCTTTTATCACACTTACGACAACATCAGCTATCTGCAGCAGACCGTCACGGGCCTGAAGAACCTGGGTTATACCTTCGTGTCCCCCACAGCCGCCTAGATAATATAGTCGTCACTGGGTCGCGGCACTGTCTGTCCTACGGGGGATCTGTGACTTCAACGGACCTCGTCGCGCTCGGTTTGGTCGCGCTTCAGGCCGGATTCGTCTTGATCATGGTCGTCTATTTGATCTCGGGCCTCGACGACCTGTTTATCGATCTGATGTTCTTCGCTCTCGTCGCCGCGCGTAGGTTTGAATGGAACTGCGGACACCGTCAGCTCAGCCTGGAGGATTTGCCGGCAACGCCTGAACAGCCATTCGCACTGATGTTTCCGGCCTGGCAGGAGGCCGGCGTGATCCGCCGGGCGCTAATGAATACGCTCGCCAATATCGACTACCGGAATTTTCACGTCTTCGTCGGCGCTTACATCAATGACCCTGACACCCAGCACGAGATCCAGGAGGTCATGAGGCATCACACCAACGTCACGCAGGTCATCGTGCCGCATCCGGGGCCGACCTGCAAAGCCGACTGCCTAAACTGGGTGATCAGGTCCATCCGCGAATACCAACAGCAGCACCGTGTTCGTTTCGCTGGGGTTATACTGCACGATGCCGAAGACGTCATCGACCCCCTCAGCCTGAAGCTCTTCAACTGCATGATGCCCGAGTGCGACCTCGTGCAGATCCCGATCATCTCGCTCGAACGGCCGTGGTGGAATCTGATCGGTGGCCATTACATGGACGAGTTCGCCGAGGCGCATTGCAAGGAGATCCACGTCCGCGAGTGGTTCGCCGGAATCGTGCCGGGCGCGGGGGTCGGAACCGGCTACTCTATGCGGGCGCTCGAGGCCGCCGCTGCGGCCTCGAGCGGCGACGCCTTCGCGACCGACAGCCTAACCGAGGACTACGAGTTCTCCTTTCGCGTCCGCGAACTGGGGCTGAAACAGACCTTTGTGCAGCTCCCGGTCGAGCGGCGGGTGCAGCGCCGATCCCTGGTGAGCCGCGAGCCGCGTCTGGTCGGCCGGCGCGACTTCATTACCACCCGCGAGTTTTTTCCGGACTTATTTTGGGCCTCGGTACGGCAGAAGACCCGATGGGTGATCGGGATCCAGCTGCAGGGCTGGAAGAAGTTCGGCTGGCACGGCGATTGGCCAGTCCGCTATCTCTATTTCCGTGACCGCAAGGCTCTGGTCACGCAGCAATTTATGGTCCTTGGCTATATCGTCGCGCTCGGGCTGGTGGGCGTGCACGCGTCGTCTGCGCTGTTTCCGCAACGCTACGCCTTCGCTCCGCCGCTCGCAGACGACAGTCGGCTCTGGTACCTCTTCTACGTCAATGTAGGCTTGTTGGCGAACCGGCTGGCGCATCGGCATTTCTGGACCTGCCGAATCTACGGATGGTCGCAGCTCCCTCTGATCGTGCCCCGCTATATACTGGCCAACATTGTAAACTACCTCGCTGTGACGCGCGCGACGCTGCGCTATCTGAAGCACCTGAGAACAGGCGAGCGGATCGGCTGGGACAAGACCGCGCATGCTTTCCCTGAGGAGGAGCTGCTTGCCGCTTATCGGCGCAAGCTTGGCGACGTGCTGATTGAGCGCGGCCTGATCACCGAGGAGCAACTCGAGCGAGGGCTGGCCGGGCAGGCTGCGACCGGGCGGCCGTTGGGTGCCGCGCTCGTCGACATCGGTTGCCTCGATGAGGGCTCGCTGATCGAGGTCTTGTGCGGCCAGCTGCGAGTCGCACCTGCCGGCGCGATCGACCCTCGCGGCGTATCTCTGGAGCTCCTGCGCCGTCTTCCGGAGGCCTGCGCCAAGGCGCATTCCGTGTTCCCGCTCGAGGAGACGGAAGGCGGTCGGATCGCTCTCGGCTGCGCCGTCGTCCCCGATCGCGACGGTATCCTCGAACTCGAGGCCGTACTCGGCGCGCCACTCGAGTTCCGGCTGGCCCGTCGCGGCGAGGTCGCGTTAGCGCTTGGCCAGGGGTATACACGGCTCGCGCCCGGCGCCCCCGACGATCCAGGTCCACGGATCGGAATTCGTCCCTTCGCACACCGGCCGATCGGTGAGCTGCTCATTGACATCGGGGCCATTTCTTACCCGGATCTCATCAAGGCGTTGCCGAATGCCGCCGGGAACGGCAAGCGCCTGGGCGAGTACTTGCTTACCGAGGGGCGCATCGTCGAGGCGCAGATAACACAGGTGATAGCACTGCAGCTGGCTGGCGAGCCGCAGCCGAGCGACCCGGTCCCCGCGGCAGTCGACGCAATCCCCTACGTCCTGGATCGCAATTTAGCCCCGCACGGGGGCATTGCTCCGGCGGGGTGAGCGCTGACGCGCGGAATGGTGATCCGAATGAGTACCTTATGGCCTTAGGGTGTGTTGGCTGCCGATCAGATCGGAACAGCAGAGCGGCTGCCAGTTGGCTATGCCGTGCTGGTTATCGTCGTCCTTATTCTGCTGTTATGGGCCATTCTGCTCATCCTGCTTTGGGGCTCGTCCCGCACAGAGGGCCTTTCCAACATCAGACGCTGGCTTCCAACTCGGCCTATCCACAGCGGGCGCGGCTGGCAGCGGCATCCGTGCTGGCAACCAGCCTGCTGGACCGTCCTTCTCAGACTTGGCCTAAATCGCAGCGATTTCTTTCCAGCATAGTGCGAAGATGTTGCCGGGGCTCGCAAGGTGCGGTAAACGAGTGCTAAACTTTTGCTTGCTTAGAACACGCATTCGGCAGAAGCAATGAAACGGCAGTGGGAGGCTGAGCGTCAGCGGGTTGAACCGACTGGTACGGCGGGCGCCGTTGTCGAACAGGCTGCGCCCCTACACCTGCGGATCATTAAGTGCCGCCTTACGCGGGAGGGAGTTGCTCATGCCCTTGGCGCGCTGTCGCTGCTCGTGGCGGTGTTGCCCGCACTCCCTAACGGTATTGTAGGGGTCGCGGCGGCAGAGACCACGACGCCCGGCGCCGCCGAAGAAGCCGGCGCGACCGGCAAGACCGAGACTTATCTGGCACAGCTGCGGATGGCGGTACCGTGGAGCTGGCTGGAGCAGGAGTTCCGACGTCAGCGTTCGTTTCCGGCGCTCGCGCGCAGCAGACAACTTGTTGCTAAAGGGCAATACGACGAGGCGGTCACTGAGCTCGAGGGCTATCTCGCCTCCGACCCCGAGGACCTCGGCATTCGATTCGAGTCCCTCGTTCTCGCCATCAATCTAAAGCGCTACCGTGCTGCAATAGGCGCGGCGGACCGCATCCTCGATGCCGTTCCCGGTTTCGCACCCGCATTATTTTACCGCGGGCTTGCTCGGGCTGCCCTAGAGGAGAACAAGGATGCGCTACCCGATCTCGCCGCCGCGGCCGACAGCGGTGCACTGGCGTCCGACGATGCGCGGTATGCGCGGCGCTCTCTGGCGGTGGCTGCGGTGGCGAGCCCAATGCCGTCGGAGGCGTTCGCCTTGCTGGAACGCGCGGCGGCGACGCCCACCGCGGACGCGGGCCTGATCATCGCCAGGGGTCAGCTCCTGGAACGCCTCGGTCGGACCGCCGATGCCGCAGTCGCTTATGATAACGCCGCCAAGCGAACCGGCAATACCGACGACAAACGCGCCGCCTGGGTCTTTGGTGCCGAGCTGGCATTGAAGCGCGACGACCTGGCTGGTGCCTTGTCGCGCTCGCAGGCCGCATGGAAGCTGACGCCGGGCAATCCCGAGGCCGCCGCCGTGCTGGTTGAAGCCGCCTCCCGGCTCGGCCGATCCGACCTCGTCGAGGCGGTCGAACGCATTGCCAATGCGGCCGGCACTGCAGACCGCGCCACCCGTGAGGCTGTCGCGAACGCGCTGTTTCGTCTCGGGCGTCATCAACAGGCTGCTGCCCGTTTTGACGAGCTGGCGGGAACTGCGGTCAGCCCGGCCGAGGAATATCGTCTACGCCGTGCGGCAGGTTTTGCGGCGCAGAAGGCCAACGATGCGCCGTGGGCGCTTTTCGAACTGCAGCAGGCGGCCGGGATCAACCCCGAGCCGGAAGCGCTCTCGGCCGCGGCGGAGGCAGCCCTGGAGGCAGGCCGCTTGGATGTCGCCGCGACCGATCTCAGGCGGCTCGCCGATGCCGGCGAGGGGCAAGACCGTGCTCAGGCGTTATCGCGACTGAGCATCGTCGAGGAGCGCGGCGGCCATTTCGGCGAGGCTCTCGCCGCGCTGGATCAAGTCCCGGCCGACCAGCGGGATGCCGAGGCCGAGCGCCGGTCTGCTATCCTTGCGGTAAAGGCCGGCAATCGTGACGCCGCGGTCATGCATGCGGAGCGCCTCGCAGGACTCGAGCGGACGCAGGCGAACCTGCGGGCGCTCGGTGAGGCGCAGCTTGAGGCCGGGAGAGCTGGCCTTGCAGCCGAAACATTCGTAAGAGCCCTTGAGGCCGAGCCGGAGGATGATCCGAGCCTGCGCGAAATGCTCGCAAATGCGCTCGCAGCCGCGGGGCAGCCGGAGCGCGCCGCAAAAGAATTCGACGCTCTAGCTGCAAGGGCCAAGTGGCCCGCCGATCAATATCGCTTGCGCGTGGCTGCAGGTTTTTCGGCGCTCAAAGCCGGCGAGTCGGAGCGCGCGCTAACGGCTTTTCGGCAGGCGGAGGAGCTCGACCGATTGGCGGCAAAGGCCCCGCAGCCCGCCGATGAGTATCGCCTGCGACTGGCGGCCGGCTTCGCTGCGCTTAAAGCCGATGATTCAGACCGCGCGCTCGCAGCTTTCCGGCAGGCGGTTGAAATCGAAGCCACCCGAAAATCCCTCGGGGCGGCCGCCGAGACCGCCCTTCGGGCGGGTCAGCTCGCCGAAGCCGCCGGGTATCTCGAGCGGCTTGCCGCGGCGGACCGCGACCTCCTGGCGAGCGCACAGCATCTCGAGCGCCTTAGCGTCGTCTACGAGATGCTGGGCCGCACGCAGGAAGCGGCGGGGGTGCTGGTGAGACTGCCGAAGGCTGCCCAAAGCAAGCCGGAGATCATCCGGCGTAAGGCGGTGCTGGCCCAGAAGCTCGGCGACCGCAAGGCCCTGCTCGCGTATATACGCGAGCAGGCGGCCGTCGAGCCGAGCGAGGATAATCTCGCCGCTCTCGCAGACGCTCAAGTCGCGGCCGGCCAAGTCAATGCTGCGCTGGCGACCTTCGAGGCTCTGCGCGCCAACCAAAGCCTGCCGGCTGAAAGAAGAGCGCGCTACACCGAGCGCCTGGCCAATCTCGAATTGGCGCGGGGAAACCCGAGCAAGGCGCAGGCACTGTTCGCACAATCCTACCAACTCTCCCCCGACCATCCGCCCCAGCGGCTCGCGCAGGGTGCAGAAAGCGCGATTGCAGCTAAAGATTGGGAGCAGGCAGCACGCCTTTACCGGGCCCTGGCGGGCGACGAACGAATCGCGCGGAAGACCCGCGCCGATTACGCCGCCCGGCTCGGTCTTGCCCTCGCCAATCTGTCGCGTGACGAAGAGGCATTGGCAGCATTCGACAAAGCCCTCCAGCTCGGCAGTGCAACGCCGTCGTTGCACGAAAACCGGGGAGCGGCGCTTATGCGTCTCGGTCGAGCTGCGGCGGCCTTGTCGGATTTTCGCGCGGCCTATGACGCCGGCCCCCGCGCCGATTTGGCGCTGTCACTGGGCTATGCCCACCAGGCGGCGCATCAGCCGGGTTTGGCCATCGTATTCCTGCGCCGTGCACTCGCCGATCCGCAGGCCTTGTCGGCGGCGCAGCGGCGGAAGGCCAACGCTGCGCTAGGCTATGCCTACTCCGAAACAGAGCAGTATGCTCAAGCGGCAGGTTGCTTCGAAAAGGCGCTCGGCGCCTCGGCGCGCCCCAGCTGCGCTGCCGGGAACCACGAGCCGAGCACCCAAGAGAGGCTGACTCTCTCGCTCGCCCTGGCGCGATCATACCGCCTGGCTGGCCAACCCCAAAAGGCTCTGGATGTACTGGAGCCGCTGGTGGCCGCGTCGTGGGACTCGGCGGCCCTGGAAGCCGATTACCATGACGAGGTGGCGCGAGACGAGGACGCCCTGGGGCGGCCGGCGCAGGCGCTGACCGCGTTGAAGCGAGCCGTCGCTCTCGAGCCGACTGCCGAGCGAAGGTTCCGCCTCGGCCGGTTGGCCGACCGTCTCGGCGACCACGAGGAAGCGCGGAGCGAGCTCCAAGCGGCTGTCGCAGCCGAGCCCGGAAACGCCGAGTACAAGGCAGCACTCGCCTATACATTGCGCCGCGCTGGCGAGCTTGCCGAAGCCGCCCGGCTGTTGTCCGAGGTGCTCGCAGCGGAACCGCGGCGCTACGCGCTCCATGAGGACCTCGGCTACATCTATCTCGGTTTGGGCGAGAACGAAAAGGCGATCAAGCAGTTCAAATGGGCGATCGACAACAGGCAACTCTATCCGGCTGAAACTTCGGAAGAGCGCACGACCACGGAACGGAAAATGGAGGCGCTGCGCGACACGATCTCCAGTGTCGAGCCACATTGGACCGCACTCGCCTACTCGAACCTCTGCCTCAGCGGCAATTACTGCAGCCGCCGGACAACCAATCTCGGCAGCCTGATCAGCGCCAACCAGGGCGGTATCGAGATCGGCTATCAACCGCCGGAAATTGGCTATGTCGACGGCCGCACGTTCCAGGGTTTCGCGCGGACCTACTTCAACTACGACCCGGGCACGATTGATCCGCAAGGCAAGAGCTTTCAGGGCGGCGTCGGCATCCGCTACAAACCGTTGCCTGACTACAACCTCGTGCTCTCCGGCGAGCGCCTGTTCAAGCTTGGCTCGAACGCCCAGAACAACTGGCTGGCGCGCGCAGCCTTTTCGACCAGCACGGGCTATGCGGGCTATATTGTCGAACCGACCGCAGGGCGCCCGCGATATAGCCTGTTCTATGTCGATCTCGCTGGCACACTTACCTCACCGCATCAATATCTAACCTACCTCGACGCGCGCGAGGGGCTGAACTTCGGGCTGGCCGACCGGCTCGTCGGCTCGCCATTCGCTTATACGATCTTTCGCGGCAACTATGGCGTCGGTGCAAATACATCAGCCGAGGCCGGCCTCGGTTTTTCGCTTCGCGGCTTCCTGGGTGGAGACGAGTATCATGCACCTCCCGTTGCTTTAGAGGTCTTGCCGCGTCTGGGCTATACTGTCTACGATTCGCTGGCACCGACGAGCGTGGTCTTCTCGATCACCCTCGTCGCGAGGTTCTGAGTGAACCTGCAAATGCTGACTTTGGCGATGTGGCGCTCCGGTTTGCTGCTGACCTTCACACTGACGTTCTTGCTAATGAACACTCCGGCAGAGGCGGCCTGCCGCGGCCTCCAGGGCACGTTCCTCCAGCTGACTGAGGCACAGGCCAGCCGCCCGGCCGGCGATTGGCGGCAACTCATCGACGAATTGCGGAGCCTCGCAATCGACAATCTCTTCCTGCAATGGACGGTGGCCGACAGGAAGGCGTTCTTCCAAACGGCGCGGTTCGAGACGCCGGTCAACACGCCGTTGCCGTACATTTTGGGGCTCGCAGCCCATGCCGGCATCCGCGTGTGGATCGGGTTGGCCATAGATACACGCTATTGGGAGGAGATCAAGCAGAGCCCTGAGCTGCTGCGCCCCTACTTCCATAAACGCCTGCAGGATTTGGCCGGCTTCCTCGGCGATCTCGATAGCTCCATCGCTGGCGCGCCGTTTGCCGGCTGGTATATCCCCGACGAAATCGACGACCGGACATGGCTCGAGCCCGCCAAGCGCGCGGTCTTGAAGAAATATCTCGCCGACACGGTCAAGCTTCTCAAGACACGACGGCCCGGTTCAAAGGTAGCGATCTCTGGCTTCAGCAACTCCTTCGCCGACCCTGATCTCCTTGCCTCGTTTTGGGTCGACGTGATCGAGAGTTCTGGCATCGATCTGCTGTTGTTTCAGGATGGCGTCGGTGAAGGGAAAGTCGCGCTCGAGGACATCGGGCTCTATTACGAGCCCCTCAACCGGGCGGTTCGTAGAGCAGGGGCCCAATTGGGAGCCGTTGTCGAGCTGTTCAGCCGCATGCCGAACGGGCAGCGAGTGCCGGCGATGCTCGCCAGAATCAGTGAGCAGATTGCCGTGGCGGACCGCTCGACGAGCTTTCCTCCCGTCGCCTTTTCCGTGCCGGACTATATGAGCAGTCTTGCGGGACAGCAGGCGGGCGTCCTTCTTGCGAATTTTCTGGGGACGCAGAAACGCTGCCGCAATTGACGAGAAGGAGCCGCTACCCGTCTTCCCCGGTTAGTGTTTAACGTATCGCCGTATTAAGCACGCTCGATAGCGGGGTTCCCCACGGGACCATTTCCTCGGCAAAATACCACCAGAAATATCCGCCGATATAGCTGGCAGGAAGGCCGGAAGTCGTCTTGGCCATTGGGTAATACTTGTTGATCTCGTTAATTTCGAAACTCGACCCGTATTGCGGGTTGGCGGTGCCCAATTCGCCGAACCCGACTTTGGAGTTGGGGAAAATGTTGGCAAGCTCGCCAAACACCCACGGCCAATTTGGCGTCTCCCCCGGACATTGGTCGGGATACCAGCTGACGAGCACGTAATTCACATTCAAACGAATTTTCTCGGTCTCGGAAGAGCGCTGATTCGCCGGCAAGTTCAATTGAAATTGCTGCCGGATCCAGGTGAACATGTCATTGCCGCCGTGATCTGCGGCAATACAATTATTCGACTCGGATGGTTCGCCTTCATAGAAGAAGGTAAGGGCAGTCGCCCCTCCCTGCGCGGACACCACATCGTACATCGCCTCGATCTTTGCTAGTGTATTTGAGCCGAGCCAGTTCCCGTTGACCTCGTTACCGATCTCCCAGATGTCGACTAGGTTGCCGAGCGCCTTCGTGTAGCTTTGCGTCCAACTGGCGATTTGATTGACTGTATATTGCCTCATATAGGAAGAATCGACCAACTCGCCCATGATGTAGGCGACATTGCGCAACTGCTGAATTGGTTTGAGATAATAAGAGGGGCGAACGCCGGCATCAAAGACGATCCGAGCGGTGGGTACTTGAGCCATTTGACTTAGAGAGTTGACCTCCGCGGCTGGTTTGCTGACATCGTCCAGGGTCACTCCATAGATTGGGGAGGGAACGCTCCTGCCGGCGATCGTTCCGCCAAATGCCGCAGGAGAAACCGTGCCCGAGAGCAAGAGGCCTGTCATCGTCATACATAAGGTCAGTTTACTCACCTCAGGCATTACAAGCTCCACGATCCGGCCATCATCCTTTAGGGGAGGGCCTCAAATTAACGCAAGACCCGTCAAAAATCTGTCCCGGGCATCGGGCGTGTCAAAAAAGGGGTTCGCTGTTAAGAACCGAACACTTCCGACAGCCTGTGCGCGACGCAAACCGTTGAGTTCGGCTGCAGGCTCTGCTCCGCCCGACCCTGGTGGCGTTGGTACCGGAGAGCGAAAACCTCCACTTGGTGTGCTCCCAGCCGATCGCGGCTTACGCGGCGCACCGGCGCAACCGCCTTGCTGTCTCAGCCCGCTACCAGCGGCGCGTGGACCGGTGCCGGTCTCGTTGACGAAAGTACGCCTCGGTGTCGCTGATGAGTGAGCGGCCGCCCGTCCCGACCCGCGCATTCGGCCCCGTTGCGTAGGGAGTTTCCGAGCGCCGGAGATGACGCTGAAACCCTTCGGCGGTTGGCCCGTGAATTGAGCATCCCGGCAAAGGGGCGTGTCTGCCAGCGGGTTCTGCTGATCGCGAACCTGCTCGAGGGGATGGAGCATGAGGAAGCGGCACGGCTGGCTGGGCTGAGCCGGTCAGCGGCTTACGACTGGCATAACCGCTATGAAGAGGGAGGCATTGAGGGATTGCGCGACCGGCCGCGCCCGGGTCGCCAGCCCCGGGTCGACGCCGTGACGAGCGCGCGGTTCAAGCAACGCATGGTCGCTGGCGCCGCGCTGGAGCGGGACGGGGTAGTGGCGTTTTGTGCGGTCGATGCGCAACGAATATTGAAGGAGGAGTTTGAGATTGATTGCAGCCTGTCGAGCACCTACCGGCTGCTGCAACGCCGTGCTGGTCGGCGGCACCGGCACCGGCAAGTCGCATCTGGCCATAGCCATCGCGCGAGCCTGCATTCGCGGTGGCGCAAGAGGCCGCTTCTACACCGTCGTCGACCTCGTCAACCGGCTTGAAAGCGAAGCCCGCGCCGGCCGGCAGGGGCGGCTCGCCGAATATCTCACCCGCATGGACTTCGTCGTGCTCGACGAACTCGGCTACCTGCCGTTCGCCCAGACCGGCGGCCAGCTACTCTTTCATCTGATCAGTCGGCTCTATGAGCGCACTTCCGTCATCATCACCACCAATTTGGCCTTTGGCGATTGGCCCAGTGTGTTTGGCGACGCCAAGATGACAACCGCGCCCCTCGATCGCCTGACCCATCATTGCGAAATCATCGAAACCGGCAACGAGAGCTGGCGCTTCAAAAACCGCGCCTGAGTGCCACCCCGGCTTGCCTGTCCCAAGACCGGTGAGGGGTCCCTTTTCCATGCCGATCCGGGGTCCCGATTGCTTGCCGTTTGACACCAGGAGCATCCCGCTCCGCAGGAGAGAACCCTATGACTACCCACAAACTGGATTTGACCCGGACCAGGGCTGCCCTGGCTCAGTTCGACGCCGGTAAGCCGGCCCGGGACAAAATGCTCGACGACGCCCAAACCGACGCCGAAGTCGTGGCATGGGACGACGCCGAGCAGAGTGCCCTGCGCGTCGTGCGTCTTGCTTTCTACGACGATAGCAAGGACCGCAACCGCCGCGACAACTGCATGCTCGCAGACCTCCGCTGGCTGCGTCAGCTCTGCGCGGAGGCGGTTTAATGGCCACGCCGGGTTTCACCCACTTCATTGTCACCGGGATCGGTGTGCGCGAAGCACGGTCGGCCGTCGGTCGAGACGTCCTTGTGCGTGATCGCGCTGGCCGCCAGCAGGTTAAGCTCCAGGTCCTGAAGAACCGGAGAAGCATCGGCTACGTCGCCGAGCCGCAGTGGTTCGACGAGGCCCTGGTCTTCCTCAACCACGATGCGGCCGGCCGTCGATCTGTACCGCCGAGCCCGCCGGCACGCGCCGACGATCGGCAAAGGCGTATGGGCCGCTGCGTCGACCTGGTCAGCAAGAACGCTGTGCTGCACCCGGCCTGGCCCGGCAACCAGTAAGCCTCTCACCCCTGTACGCTGCGGCGTGTGGGGGTTCGGGGGTCAGGAGCAATCCTGCTCCCAGGAGAACCCCGAAACGGCCCTCCACTGGAGGATCGAACGCGCTGAGGATTGGCAGCAGCTCGCCGAGGACGATGAGCAGCGGAAAATCACCGAGGCGATCGTCTGGGCCGCGCTGGTCTACCACTTGAGCGACGTGACCGAGAAGAACGTCGACGAGTGGCGCTTCCGCCAGGAATTTGCCCGTCGCGTCGGCGACTTCTACCCGATCACCCGGCCTCGCTCGCAAGACCACAAGCGCAACCTATTCACCCGCGCCGAGCTCGAGCGGCGGATCGGTCTCTCGACGAACGTCACCACGACCAGTCGCGCGGCCTTCCAGAAGAAGCTGATCGACAAGATGGTCAGCGACCTTACCGGCGTCATCCGCGCGTAGCGAGCCCACACCCCTGCATGCAGAAGCGTGCGGGGGCTGGGCCGTCGAAGGCATCCCGCCTCGAGAAGGAAAGCATCCATGCAACCAATGAAGCTCGCCGAGGTGCGCAAGCACACCGGCAGGCAGCTCACCTATGCGGAAGCGATAAGACTCGCCAACCCGGGCGACCCGTTCCTCCGCAACATGGCCATCGCCTTGTCGCTCCATACCTGGAACAACACTGCCCAGGACTGGCTGCGCCTTGAGGCGGCCCTCGTGATCCTCCACCACAAGCCGCGGAGGACGTGCCGGTGAGCAAGCCCGAAATGAACCTGGGCGTCGATGCCCCCGACAAGGTGGCCGGCGTCCTCACCGCCGCGGCGACGGCTTACCAAACCAGCGCCGTGGAGCTCTCCGCCGCCTGGCAGGATCGCCATATCCCAATGATCTGGGCGGCGATTGCCAGTGAGCTCGATATTGCCGCTTGGAAGATCGAGAAG
>Ga0210407_10002071_pt1 | contig 17673 bp, 30 predicted proteins | sample IncBWC27MmetaG_FD_150860 | JGI IMG/M metagenome (GOLD analysis project Ga0210407, IMG submission 150860) | Forest soil microbial communities from Barre Woods Harvard Forest LTER site, Petersham, Massachusetts, United States - Inc-BW-C-27-M | ecosystem: Environmental > Terrestrial > Soil >...
GTCTTGGCCTTAAAAATTTTCCCCAGTTCCAGCAAGCTCAGCGCCCGCGCGGGATTAGCAGGATTCACCACAATCGCATAGTCAGTTCCGAACGCGACCGACGCGACGCTCAACAGCAACACGCAGACAATCCACCAACGGTTTCGCATAGCACTCTTACCTATATTTTCGATTTCCAGGAGTTCGCCTGATTACAAAATAGCATTCCACGCAAAACGCAAGTCGACGTTTTCGCGACGCCGTGTCGCGCCAGTTACCTTGCGGTGCCAAAAACTTCCACTACACGCCATTCGCCCCGCTTTCGCCGTCGCCGTTCTCTGCGTTAATCGTTCGTCGTTGCCTTTGCATTCGTAGCGGCGCACTTCACCGCGCCGTTGCTGCGACACCACAGCCCCGAGCTGATGAGCCCTGGAGCCGCCACCCCTAAACTCGCACGTGCCATTCAGGAACACCTCCACTCAATTTTCAGGAAACCTTTTCCGCGCCGGAGTATCTTATCTCCCGAGTGCAACCTCCGCACTCCACCGCGGCGCCAGCGGTACCCCCACGAAACGGGGATGGCTCGGCTATGTCCAGAGCCTTCCTTCGCGGGAACGCGTCTCGGTTCCCGCCGAGGATCACGGAGGATCCTATGAAGCGTCTTGTCTCAGTTTCTGCATTGTTGTCAGCCATGCTCTGGCTGACGCCCGCGGTACACGCGCAGTCCACCGTAATTCAACCCGGCACGCAGGTTCGCCTCACAATGGTCTCAGGCCTCACCACCGCCGTCGCGAAAGACGGCGACCCTTTCACAGCGATCGTCGCCGAACCGGTTTTTTCCGGCAATCAGTTGATCCTGCCCGCCGGGTCCAAGGTTCACGGCACAGTCAGGAGCGTCACGCGTCCGCGCTGGTTCGCCATGGAACGCGGCGGCGCTTCGATGAACCTGGTGTTCAATTCGGTCGAAATACAAAGCCGAATATTCCCTGCGCAGATGAGTATTCTTTCGCTCTATAGCGGCAGCGCGGAAGACACCAAGAAACGCAAAGACCTGAAAACCACAGAAGGTGTTGTGATCGAACAGAAGCGCGACATCAAGGGCGACATCATGACCGGCGGCCTGGGCACCGGGGCCGGCGCGCTGGTAGGCGTCCTGTTCAGCAACGTCGCACGCGGAACAATCATTGGCTTGGCGGGCACCTCGGCGTACATCATGGTGAAGAAAGGCAAGGACGTGGAGCTTCCTGCGCAAACGGGGATGATGGTGCGCATGGATTCCGCCGTGACACTGCCACCAGCGCTACTGCGCAGCGCCTCCTACACGCCAGAATCCGCCGGCAACTGAAGTTCGGCGAAGCGCACACACCGGGCGGTGCAAGGAAGCTGACCTATAAATCGCAAATCGCTGGGCATTGTGTTGCCCGAACTTGACTTCGTAGTGGCGCAGTTAGTGCGCCATTGATGGCGTGCCGACCACCCGCTACAAAGGCTCCCGAATTTTTCGCAGACTTTTCAGCCGCTGCAGTACCGATTTATCGTTCACGCCGCCGGTCTCGTCGAAGGAAAATCAGTCCAACGACGGCGCCCCGCCGAGCGCGTGCGCCGTCCGCATCGGCCACAGATCTTCGGCGCGCAACTTCCAGGCGCCCAACGCCCACGGACTCGGCTCGCGCTCGATGCGCACAACCTGAAACAGCACCGGCGACGCGTCTTTCCGGCGCCTATCGTGTCGTTCGATCACCCGCAAAGCCACAATCGCTTCACATTTCATTTCGGTGCGCAGGTAGAACTTGCATCCCCTGATACTGACGTTGCAGGTTTCCGAGCGCTCGGTAAAGAAATGTCCACAACGGTCAAAGCCGCATACTTCTATCGGAAATCGCAACGCGATTCGCTCGGGCCGCTGCGTCGCGACCTCTACCAGAGTTGCGGACCCGTTCGATGGTGATCCCCGATTGTTCATGATCCCGTACCGTCCTTCATCTGCTTGGCTGCACTCATTCGTTTCGCCGCCAGCGCCGTGCCCCTGCAGCCCACTCGAAATCGTCAAGCCGAGCGCCGCGCGGCCACCGAAACCAGTTTGTCCGAGCGCTTCAAGAAGCGATACAAGCTGGTACGCCCGATGCCCAGCACCTGAGCCGTGCGCACCCGGTTCCCATTGCACATTTCCAGCACCCGCTGGATGTGCACGCTGCGGACTTCGTCCAGCGGAAGCGGGCTCCACCCGGTGGCGGCGGAGGCGTGCCGCCGAGACCGTTGCAGGTGTTCTGGCAAATCGCCTACGTCAATGAAATCGGAATTGGCGGTGATTGCCGCGCTGGCGATCACGTTTTCCAGTTCCGGCACGTTGCCTTGCCAGTCGTGCTGGAGCAGCACGATGTGCGCTCGGCGCGTCAGCCCCTGAAACGGTTTTCCGTAGGTCTCGCCGTATTTTTTCACGAAGTGCTGCACCAAAATCGGAATGTCTCCCGGACGTTCGGCCAGTCCCGGCACGCGCAGCTCGATGCTGCTGAGCCGGTAAAAAAGATCCTCGCGGAAACGGCCGGCCAGCACCTCCGCACGCAGATCGCGATTGGTGGCCGCGATCAGGCGCACGTCCACTTTCCTCACTTCCGGCGATCCCACGCGCTGGATTTCGCGATTCTGAATCACCCGCAGCAACTTCGCCTGCATCTGCAGCGACGTCTCGCCGATTTCATCGAGAAAAACTGTGCCGCCGTTCGCGTACTCGAATAATCCTGGCCTTGTTTCCGTCTCGCCCGTGAACGATCCCCGCACATGCCCGAACAGCTGGCTTTCCAGCAGCGTGTCCACCAGTGCCGAACAATTGCACACTGCGAAGCGCTCCTGCGCCACCGGGCTCATCTGGTGCAGCGCGTGCGCCACCAGTTCCTTACCCGAACCCGTTGGCCCGGTGATCAGCGCGTTGGTGTAATGCCGCGCAATTTTTTTCACCAGATCAAAAACCTCCAGCATCGCCGGGCTGCGCCCCACGATCCCGTGGAACAGCAGGTTGTCCAGCAGCTTATCTTCCAGATCGCGTATCTGCAGGCCGCGCGTAAACGAATCCGTCAGGTCGTCCAAAGTTTTGAGCAATCGCGTGTATTCGATCGGCTTGCAAAGATAATCATAAGCGCCGTGTTTGATCGCTTCGATGGCGGAATCTACCGCGTAGTATCCGGTCACCAGAATTACGTACATCCCCGGGTCGCATTGCAGCGCCTTTTCCAGGAACGCCAGCCCATCCATGCCCGGCATCTTCAGGTCCGCCACCACCACGCGGCAGGTTCCTGAACGTACCTTTTGCAGAGCTTCTCCGGCACTGGTTGTTCCAGTCACCGGGAACCAGCTGCTTCTAGCCGCCTGGACGTCAGTTCGACGTGGTCCGGTTCATCGTCCAATATGCAGATCGAGAGATTCTTACGCGACAACTCTACCAGTGGTCTTTCTAGCAGAACGCTCATAGTAATCACACTCAGGCAAGGAATGGGCCAGAGCGGAACAACAATCGCTTCCCTCTGCGATTTTGATTTGTGCTGTGGCGTGAGTTTCTCGCCTTGCTTAATTCCAGCCGATCCTTCGTCTTACTGCATCGAAGTTGACAAACCGTGGCCCAAGCCAGACTTGCTTCGCGCTATTAGAGTCCCCATCCTCTCCAACTGGCCCGTGCCAATCTGGCACCGCCGGGTCAAAACAGAATTTACCCCTGCTCGACTGCGCCTCCGGCCCTCCCTTCAGTTGCCCGTCCGCCTTTCATTGATTAACGCGACTCCCCGTCAAACTTTCGATCCTGGGATCCTCACTCCCGCGCACCACCCTGTGCGGCTGCATTTGTTCTAGTCCCGCGTCCTTGCACGATGCGTCTTTGCTTCTATCTTCCACTCTCACAGCTCGATGCGGCACAGGGAAGTCAGCCCCTCCGCCCAGGGGGCGCAGCAGCCGCACAAATAGGACGCTATCGAGTCGCACGATCGCACGGAGCGCAACCGTTTTTCCTTCCCGTTCGCGCCAATCCAGCGACGTCTTCTCCACGAAGAAATTTTCCCTCGCGTCCCATCCCGATACTTCCACGCGGTAACTGTTGCCGCAGCTAGCCGCCATCGTCATCGCTCGAGTGTCGCCTGTCACGCAATTCATAATTCCACCTCGTATAGGCTTATTGCAGAAGAGATACCAACGAGGACGGCAGGCTTGTATTGACGTGGAAGGGCTTAACTGTGAGGCGTAACCCCGGCCAAACGCAAAGACTGTTCCGTACACGCCGCATCTGCCTTATTGAAACGAGAACCACACGAGGAGGTCACACTAAACTCGGCACGTTGTCGCTGGCGCTCTAGCCCCAACTGGAGCCAGGGTAAAGCGCCGCTAGCGCGAATCGAAAAATGTACGGGAACATTTTGTCATAGGCGTACCAAGCAAGCACCAAACCGAGCATCCCGAACCCCTGCGTGCGCACCCAGTACTGGAATCGCTGCGCCGTCTCTTTGTTCATCAGCAAGGTCACTCCCGTCACTCCATCCAGCGGCGGTACTGGCAACAAATTGAACGTTCCCAGCAGCAGATTCAAAAGAAAGACGATGCTGAGGAACGTCGCCGCGAAACCAGCAACTCCCGGCACCAATGGCTCAGTGATATGCGTGAAGTCCACGGCATCCGGTACGCCGAAAATTCCGAAATGCATCCCGACGCGAATCGCGATCGCCGATAAAATTACCAGCGTAAAATTTGCCGCTGGCCCGCCCAGCGCCATCCACGCCGCGCGACGCGGGTGGCGTTGTTGCCAGTCAGGGTCGTACGGCGCGCTGGCCCAGCCGATCATCCAGTGCGCGACAAAATACGAGAGGATCGGTACAACCACCAGGCCAAACGGCTCGCGCCGGATGTGCGGCCAGGGATTCAGCGTCACTTGCCCGCCGTGGAAAGCCGTGGAATCGCCGCCGATCCGCGCAATCAACGCGTGCGCGCCTTCGTGGCAGGTGGTCGAGAACAGGAAAACGATGTACCAGATTACGCCGAGTATCAGGAATTGGGGCGTCATGCCGCTCGACAGACTAAAGTGTCCAGCGGCTTTGCGCAAGGCCCGTCGCTTCAATGCCGGCCGTCCATATGCCATTCCAGCCGCATGGCCCCGCGCGAAAAATCTCGCACGTTCCACAAATATTCTTGACACTCTCTGGCGTCGGGTCTAGTCTCCGGTAACAGGGTTTTTGCCTAAACTGCCTCCCAAGGGTGGGTTCGTAAGGAGGGGCCGTGAGTTCGAATCAACGAAATACATCCCAGGCCAACGTCTGCTCGGAACAGGAATTCGAAAAACTGCTCCGCCGCAGCGAAGAGCATTTCAGATCGCTACGCTCCGGCACGCGTAAGCCAGATTCACAGCAGTCAAACTCCCTCAAGATAGTTCCGCCGATCCGCCGCCGCGATTCGGCAGCATAGCGAATCCGGATTTTACCGGCAGTCTCAGTTCGTTCGGGGCCCAAGTACAAGGTTGAGGCCTGCAGCTTCGGCGAAGGCCCTGAAGTCCCGATCCCGCGTCAGAAGAAAAACGCCTCCATCGATACAGCTTTGGGCGATCAGCGCGTCACCGAGACGCGCCTTGCGGCGCTTCGCCAATACCTTTGCTCGCAACCCTCCTGCCCTTTGCCAGTAGCCGAAAGAAATTTCCATCGAGGGTACTTCAGAAAGTGTTTCGGCAACGCCTGAGGGAAGGTTCGGGTCACTGAGAAGTTCGGTGAGCACAGCGGGCACCATAACCATCTGGCGGTCTTCTACAGCTTGATGCAGCAGCTGCACATCCTCGCCGGCGCCGCCTGCCAGAAACGCAACCCATGTGCTCGTGTCGGCTGCGATCACCGGTCTGCCTTCAACTCCGCCAACGTGCGCGAGAAGCGGACCTTACCTCGCAGACGGAGTATGCGAGCGTACGTCCGCGATGCCGCGACGAGCTGCAGCCCCGCACGGACGGTCTGGGTGACACCGGTACCGCTGGCTTCTTGTGCCTTCTCAAGAAGGTCCTCCGGCACCTCTACGGTGATCTTGCGCGCTATCGCCATAGGACCTCCTTTTTACCATACTGAATACCAGCATCTGATATGGTACCGCAACTGGGCCAAGCTGACAAGGTGCGCGCAAGAAACTCTCGCTCGGGATTGCAGCAGCCGCACGTCGAGCACCAAGAAGGAGAAACTTGCTGCTTCTAAATGATCGAACAAGAATGAGAGGTTGGCTCCGGGGCCTGGACTCGAACCAGGATAACCAGCTCCAAAGGCTGGCGTGCTACCAATTGCACTACCCCGGAATTGTTAATTTTCCTAACGTTTCATGCACTTTTTGCTGCTTTGAGCAAATGCGCGGGTAGCACTTGACCCAAACTTGACCCAACCCGAGTCATGGCGGCTTGCCTGTCACGCTCGTCGGTGATGTCGTACCGCTGAAACACGGCTATCGTTTTGTGGCCGCTGATAGACATGGCTACTGTCTGCGATACTCCAACGCGAATCATATTCCGCACCGCCGAACGGCGTAGATCGTGCGGAATGAGACCGTCGTAGGTGCCGTAATTCCCATTCTCTTTCCCTTTCACCCTCGTGCCGAGTCCAGCCTTAATGCAGGCCGATGTCCACGCCTTTCGGAAGTTCCCGACCGGAAACAACAGCCCTTTCTTCTTTTTCTGCTTGCGGAGCATCGTTACAAGCATGTCAACGAGCGGAAGCGTACGGGGTGTTGCGTTCTTTGTCTGAGTGCCAGCAAGACGAATCACGCGCTCGTCTAGGTGGACTTGCTCCCACGTTATTTGCTTCGCTTCGCCCGTTCGACAGCCAGTAGTGTACAGGAACAAAACAAAAGGCCGCAAGCGCACTGGCAATGCCACGAGAAGTTTTTTGAATTGGTTGTCGTTCACAAACCCGTTGCGCGGTGCCGATTCTTCAAGCATCGGGAAGTGCGGGATACGCTGCAACTTGTCTTCCTTGCGGGCAAGGTGGAGCATCCGGCGGAGCAATCCCATATTGCGGTTGACCGTGCCGTGGCTCGCGCCTTGCTTTTTCCGCAGCGCGACAAACTCGCGCAGCAAATCCGTTGTGATTTGCACGACGCTCCGACCGGCAAAGAATTTATCAAGATGGTTCAATCCCCAAATAGTTTCCGTCCCGTCCGCCTTCGTCACGAGGGAGTGGCCGCGCTGCTTGCCGTTGCGGTATTCGGCGAGCAGGGAATCACGAACTTGTTCGTAGCGGAGCTTCCGCAGTTCTTCGGGCGACTGAATGCCGAGCGAGACCCGCCCCATGCGCTCTTGAAGTTTCTTTATCGCTACAGCCTTGATGGGCGTGCCAGTGGCAATTCGCTTTCCGTCAACTTTGATGTACCAGTTCGCGCTGCCTTTGATCGTAAAAAGGCCGCCCTCGCCGCGCTCTCGCTTCTTCTTTTCGTTGTCCACGGTCGTTCCTCAACCGATAGCTTGCCAGTTGTAAGGGTCAAATGGAATGGAACCGAAGTACTAGCCGCGGACCGACCGATGTAAGATTGAGCATGGCTCAAAAAACTGATCCAATCGCGGGCTTGGTCCAAAATATCGAAGAAGTTGACCGACTCTTGGCGATTCACGAGCAGATCGGCGGGGCGACGCGAGGCCGCAAGCACAACCTTGAGGTGCTGAATAAAAGCGGGATCGTACTTCTGGTTGCATGTTGGGAAGCTTTCATTGAGGATTTGGCATCGGCAGCATTCGACGCAATGCTGATGCACGCTACGGACCACACAATATTCCCCGCAGACGTTCTCGCGTTCGCCTCGCGCGATCTCAAGTCAGCGCCCGACCATCGCGAGGTCTGGAAACTCGCAGGGACTGGCTGGAAGACAGTTCTGCAAAATCACAAGGCTGAGGTGTTTAAGACCTACATCGGTAAGCTAAACACACCGAAACCGAAGCAGATCGATTCGCTTTTTACGACACTCATAGGAATTTCCAGTTTGTCTAGCAAATGGTCGTGGAGAGGAATGTCACCGGACTCGGCTGTCGAGAAGCTAAACCGCCTAGTCGAACTCAGGGGCAGTATCGCGCATCGCGTTGCTGCTGCGAAGTCTGTGCATAAGTCTGATGTCACGGCCCACGTGGAATTTATTTATCGCCTCGCGGTCAGGTCGAGTAATCGCACTCGGGCCTTCGTCCGAGCACGGGTCAAGCATCGACCGTGGCCCACGTATTACTATGGCGAGATTCGATAAGTGACCCAACTCTAATCCCTTCCAATCTTTCACCTTGCATTTCAGACCGTTTTGTGGTAGACTGTTTTCAGTCTTGTTCCCTCAGGGAACATGTGGCTTTCGATGTCAGTCTATCGGCGACGACATGTAGGACGGTAGAATAGAACTGAATCGGAAGTAGTTCGAATGAAGTCGTCCACGTTAGTAAGGGCCCCGACCTAAATCAAAGGTTGGCAAGCTCACGTCGCTCATCGCGACCAATCTAAATTCAAAAAGATTGGTAACGCCATGAGCAATTTGCATTTTAGAAGAAAAATTTCCGCAACTGCGGAATCACTTCCAGCTGTTCACCCCGTCACTGTCACTCTGCCTACTGGCGCAGCCATGCTCGGGTGCACGGTCCGAGCCCTGCGCGAACTGATTTGGGCGGGGAAAATCAAGCACGCCAAAATCGGGAAACGATTCGTCGTTGACCCGGCGGAACTGCGCGAGTTCATGCAGCGCCAAATGGTGCGCTCGTGAGCGCGACCAGCATAGTTGAATTCCCGCAACAACAGATGCCCGTTCCGGGCAACGCGGTTGCAGACACCAGCCGCGCGACGTTCACACAGAGTGTGAATCGCCTAACGACGGAAGACCGCCACGAAATTCTCTACAACGCGCGGCTAGTCTCGTGGAGCAGGCCCATCCTAGGCGGCAATGTCGAACTGTATCCGCCTGTGTTCAGACCGGGACAGAAAGACGAGAACGACAACTATCAGCCGGTTCCCACGTACTGGCGACGAAGATTCGCGCGCGAGCGGATAACAAAATTACAACGGAATCTCAGTCTTGGGCGACAACCATTCTGGAAGGGAGAATCACGCCCGAGCGGGTACGAAACCGTTGAGTTGCGGCGACCGAATATCACCGAAGCAATGTTGATTCGATTCGCCAGCCATTGGCTGACGCGGAATCTTCGTTGGACTCTCGAAGGGAATCACGACGCGGGCAACCCACTAACCTACGCGTCACAACGCCAGCCCGCTGAGCGACTGGCTCGTGGCGAGAATTTCATGGACGAGGCCGCAGTAACTGCATTTCTCCGGCAGCAACCAAGCATCCGAAAATTACTCTGCTTCGAACACGGGGAAGAAATCGTAACCGAATTGCAGCGCGTGTTGACGTATGGCACTACGGTCGAAGCTAGTGCGGAAAAGTTAGCTGCGTTCGGCATTACGCAAGCGGCATTCGAGAAAAGAGTCCAACGGCTGCGAAATGACATGAAAGCACAAATGGAGCTTCCGTATGGCAAGAAAGTGATTGAAGCGTTGATGGTTGATGCGCCAGAGGGAACCAAGGACGTTCTTGAGCGCGCGAGTAAGCGCGCCGGTCGGAAGGTTGGAGAATTCTGGAAGACGTTCGCACCGTCACCGAGCGACGATCCAACATTCCAGAATCACCCGTTCGAAGAGTATTTCGACCGAGCCCAGAACCCCGTGAAATACCTAGGAGAGCGTCAATGAAGAAACAACAGCACTTACAGAGTGGTTTGTCCATCTTCGCGTGCAAGGGTGCAAGGACTAAAGGAAGCATGGCAACAATCGCAAGAATCAACATCAGCGACCGATGCGTTGAGGCAATCGTAATAGTGCCAGAAGACGCCGCCGGTCAATCGAAAGTCTATCACGTGCTCGGAGACGAAAATGTCTCGGAGGCGGTGGACTTGCTGAACCATGCTTTGATTCTGCGAGCGTCACGCGAAAAGTAGTTACGGCACTGGATAACCAGAACCGAATATACAAAGGACAGCAGCAATTGCTGCTAGGAATATGCCTCCGATGCAAAACGGCTTCACAGCCGGTGTAGTTGTAAATTACGACCGCGTCTTGCGGTATGGATGGATCGCACCACTCGATGGAGATGGGCCGGATGTCTTTGTTCACTTCTCACACATCGTTGGCGAACCCGACCGCCGGTACCTCGTTCGTGGCCAAAAATGTGCTTATAAGCCGCAGCTGAACCCGAAAAACGGGAAGCTGATGGCCACTTCGGTCATTCCGCTTGCTGATCCGCTAATCATCCCCACAAAGGCAGAAATCGCAATCGACAAATTGGGCTGTCCAGACCTTGGTGCGCTAGGTGCGCCTAATCTTGATGCGCTTGGTTCAAAGTCGAAGACTGGGGGCAACCGTGAACGCTAACCCACTGTCACCAGCTGCAATTCCAGATGCGAAAGAATGGTTCGCTCCGAAGACTCTGGAAGCGTCAGCTTCTGAGACTGCGAGCGTGGAACCATCGCAACCCACCGACGCAGAAATTGATGCGTACATCGCGACTCTCGCGCAACATGAGGCTGAGAATCTTCAACAAATATTGGTGGAGCGAAAGACCGCCCGCGACAAGCGCGAGTTGGCCAACAAGATTATCGCCGAAGCAGAACGCATCTGCCGCACTGCGCCACGGGGCACACAAGGCTACGTCTACGAATCTGTGATTAAAGCCCTTGTTGCTGGACAAATGATTCCCGCTTTCTGGCCATGCACACGATGCAACCGATTGCATGATGCCACAGTCGATCCAACGCTGCGTTGCCCAACCAACGAACCGGAGCCCGATCCGAAACATAAGGACGAGACATTCGAGCAACGTCGTCGAGCGAACTCGGGTGAACTTTCGTTCAAATATCCGGCAGTAAGCGGTACGCCAGAAGATTGTGTAATTGGTCCGATGCCGGGAATCAAGACGGAAGGATGGTTCGCGCGTGGTGACGTTCACCTCGTGGGCGGCCCATCAGGCGCAAGCAAGAGCACATTCATGATCGATTTGCTTGAAACCCAGTTGAAGTCCGAGAAGTTTCTTGGACACGAGACGTTCGGAATGCCGTATCTAATTTTAATGTCAGATCGTGGACGGTTCGCGCATCTTCGAACTGCAAAGCGTATGCGATTTGATCCTGATTTGATCCCAATCAAGTTTCTGCCTTCGGTGACCGGAATGGCGGCAGCCAAGGCCATACTCGCGGCAATCGAATCCGCACCGGTGATACCACAAATTGTGTTCGTAGAAGGCTGCGATATGTTAATGGAAAACGCATCGAAGATGGAAATGGTTGTTCCCTTCCTCGATGCAATCCAGAAAATCGCGGCGCACTATCACCTCGCGCTTGTCGGCAGCGTTGGCTCACCTAAGACAAAGCAAGGTGAAGGCTACGTGTCGAAGCGCGATAACCTGTTCGGCACAGTCGCGTGGGGCCGCAAAACTGAAACGATTGCAGTCCTACAATGCCACGAGGGTGACGACATGAGTCCACGTCGCAACCTGTCAATCTTGTTGCGTAATGGTCCGCCGGAGAAGTACTCGTTGAAACTTGACAGTGGACGGCTAGTCGAACTCGCGAAGGAAGAAGTCGCACCACCTGAGCCGCTACAAGTCCAGTGGTTCAAGGCGCAGACTGATTGGTTCACGTCTCAAGACCTACAGGACGGCATGGGTACATCTAAGGCCACGGCGGATCGCCACATCAAGTCCGCTTACTCGAAGGGCCAACTGAAGATGAAACCGGGGCCGAACGGCGGCGCGAGGTTGTACCGCTGGAACACGGGACCGGCCCAGCCTGCCGAACCAACCGATACCTCAGCCGGACAGGTGGAACCCGCCGGAGACCCGCTCGCGGACGTGCCGGAAACCGGTCTTTAGGGAGCTAGACTCATTTTGGCCGTGAGTCTAGACTCGCGATTTTGCCATTAATTATTTTCCAATAATTGTTGGGATAATTGTGGCACTTGGACTCATTTTTTTGGTGAGTCTGGTGAGTCTGGCTCGTTTTAAGTGCTGACTTTTCAGTGACGCCCTCGGGGATTTTGGCATTTCTCCTAGAGGGGGGTTGATGAGTCTAAGTGTGAGTCTATAAGGCCAAAAATCGACGAGGTAGACTCAGACTCATTGTTTCCCACACTGAGGCCCCGAGGTAGATAGACAAGCAGGCGGCAGTAAATTTCAGGGCCCCGAGGGTAGCTTTCGTCTAGCTAGCCAGCCAACAGCTACCGCGAAAATTGCGAGAATGGCAACAAGCAGGCCACCTATTGGCCAATGGAATGCTCTCCAACGAAAGGTTGTTCCGATACCAAAGACTAAGCCCGCGGCGACAAGGCTGAAAACATCTATGAGTGAAAGTGCTGGTTTGGGGCGCGTGTCGCGTCCGCGGAAAGCACCCATCAGCAGCATACCGCTCCCAAAGAACAATGCGGCAACTGCGACGTGCGCCCAGTCGCTCGATGTACCCATGGGTTGATTATAGTTTACATCAACCTGAAAAGCATCTAGCACTGCGAGAACTGCGTAGGCCGTCAAACCCGAGAGGAGACAACATGGCATCAACCAAACCGTCGATCATCGACGCAATCATCGAGACCGCTCAGAACAAGGACCTCACACGCGATCAGCGGGTGATCCTACTTCGCTGCGCGGCGGACCTTTTGTCCAGCCAACAGGAACGGAGCTTGACCAATGCCAAAGAATGACCGCAGTCTCGCGCACAAGGAATTGATTAAAGTGATGAACTCGCCTTTGGCGTCTGAACGCGTTCAGGCGGCGGCAGTCAAGGCAGTGGGAGAGTTGGAAGTTCAGTTCGCGAAGTTGAAACTCGCAAGATTCAAAGCGAAACAGACCCGCGAGAAGGAAAAGACAACCCGCAAGGGCTTCGGAGTAATGGACGAATAGAGGCCCGAAACGGACACCCGTCATATCCCGCAACTTGAAGAAAGCACTTGGGCACCGTGTACGACGCCGATCACCGGGCTCGCGAGAAATTGCTGACGGATTTTTGGCGAAGAGAGGCGAAATGGCTGGAAAATCGAAGACCGATGCCGAGCGGGCATGGATGAAGGCGCGTTGCGAGCAGATCGCGCGTAAATATCGCCTGTCGGACGAAGGAACGCCGAGCGGGCTTGAGGGTGGGGTTCCGGATTATTCCGGTAAGCTGCCCCCAGACATGCGGCTAGCAGCCGCCAGAGCCGTCCAGAGCGCGGCAGACGCCGATGGTGGAAAATAGCCGCGCCCAGTATTAGGCGAGCGGTACAGGCGACTCCCGAGCGCGAAACGCATCACTTCCGACCATCTCCCGAATTCGGTAGCCCGTCGAGCAAACGACTTGCGGACGCACATCGGCGAATAACGCAACACTTTGATTAGTTTGGTGCGATCTTAGTAAAGTCTGAAATGAGGTTATCCAATGAAGAGGCGAATAGTTTGGTGGGCGATAATAGGCTTCTTTGTTGGTTGCGTCTGGGTAGGCTATGCGTTCGCGACCGCTCCCGATTACGAGCAGCGCTCGGCGGCGAATAGTGTCGTTCAGGCATTGGCCTATGCTACGTGCCCGATCATTGCAGCCGCACCGCGCTTTTATTGGATTCCACTTGCGAACGCTGCGACGTACGCCTTTTTAGGTCTCATCCTGCAATTTGTCCGAAAGAAATAAATCGGGTGGGGCTAAAACAGTTCGAGCATCGTCGCTTGGACGGCGTGGTCTACCTGTTCTCGGCTGGGCTGGGCGTAAATTCCAGTGCTGGCCACGCTGCGATGCCCTAGCGCGTTCTGGACAGTAGTGAGGCTGCGGTTGGCTGAGACCATCGCAAACCCTAGGCTGTGTTTGCAGCAATGCGGGTGACGCTTTTCCGGTGGCATACCAGCTTCCGTCGCGACTGACTGGAACATCCGGAAGAATGCAGATCGATCAAGCTTGCCACCTTTCTGCGAGACGAATACGAAGTCACTCGCGTCTTGCCACGTCTTGCGCTCTTCGAGCCACGCATTCAACACCCGCGCAACGGATAGCAGTGGCTGGCCTTGAACGTTCGCGAGCGCGAAGACGCTCGTACGCGAACCCTTTAGACGCCGGATCGTGATTGCGCCATCTTTCACATCGATGTCAGAGAGCCGCAGCCCGCAAACTTCGCTTGCCCGCATACCGAAGCGAAACGCACACAAAATCATCGCGTGATTGCGTTTGGATGCGCTCGCAACTTTCAGAACTTTCAGCATTTCGTTTGGTGCGAGTGCTTGCATGTGGGTTCTCCTGTACGCAACCTTACATCTAAATGATGCGTTTGTCAAGTGCACAATACGGATGGTCGCAAGATTTTAGGCCCCGTTTTTGTTCCGGGGTGCATTCTGGAAATACATTCAGGCATTCTCCCGAACAGTCTCCCGAGTGTTAGCGGCGCCGCAGCCGCAATGGGTATTTTTTCTGTAGATCGAAGCAGGGGACCCTATGGCGCGTTTAGAGGCACGGGCTGGAACACCTTTTCTATATTTTTGCCACGAATCCCCGTGTGGGAGCGCAGGCAAATCCGTGAACGGTTCCTATTGGTTTGCGATCAGATCAGAAAAATCTGGTTTGCAAAATCAGGTGAAAAAATTTATCAGAAAAATCCGTCGCGATTCGCGCCGTCCGCAACAAATTGAACAAAAGAGGAATATATGAGCATCGCAGTTTACATTTTATCCGCATCCGTTGTCGGTACCGGCACATTACTCGGTCTCTGCGTTCGCAAATGCGCACGCGAGCTCGCACAAACCCTTATCAGCACCGCGAACGTTTTGAATACAGCGCTGTCTCAGCATCAGAACGCGGTCGTGAGTTCAGTGGCCCAACACCAGAGCGCATTGGCGACGAACAGCGAAAAATTAGAACAATTCTCAAAAAATATTCCAACCGGGGCAACTGTGCATACTCACGTCAAGGACACGAATGGAGCTCGTACGCTTCGAGAATCACACACCGTGGAGTTCAAGTAGAGGAGGAAACATGTCGACTAGTCCATGGGCACCCAGTGCCGGAACGGGCGCACGAACCGATAACAACCCAAGCGGACCAAATCCCGCAGTGCGGCAGCCAGGAACAATTCGACCGCAGTTGGTTCTCCCGGTCACCATCAATATTCCACAACCCGCGTTCACGAATTACGGTGGACCGCAGCCGGGTTCTCAAATCGCGCCAGCCCAACCAGCGAGTCCCGGAGTTGACGCAATCATTGGTAGTGTCCACGTGAAAAATCCAGCGTGACGATGAAGTTCAACAGAAAAGTAGGAGCAGCTTATGAGCAGCCCAACAACAAAGACAACGACCATTAACCCCGGCCCAAACCAGATCGTCCACAGCAATCCAGCAGCAGTGCCAGCCAACCCGCTAGCGGGAATTCCGGTGACTTCGTTACCGAAGTCTGCCGGACAACAGAATGGCAATGTCCAAGGCACAGTAGGTGGAAGCATCGTGTCGAACCCGGCTTGAGGAAAACATGAATACACCGAACGAATTTGAAATCCGCGAAGCTTGGCAGAAATTCTTGCAAATGCCCGAGGCACGCAATTGGTATCACACTCAGCGAAATGCCGGTCTCGTTCAACAGGAAGTCTTAGCGGGTGATTTGCCTTACACCGCGAACGCTCTGTTGCTTGCCTTTCGGAAGTTGACGGACGCACTCGACGTGAAGCAGCAACCAGTTCCAAGCCCGCCGCCAGTGGAAACCGCGCCAGCCGTTGACGAATCGTCATTGCCCGGTTATCCGGTCCGTGGCGGTCTCGAAGATGGTTGGTCCTACCAGAACCGTCTTACAGCGTGGCGCGAGGCCCGAGCACAGAAAGCTTGGCGAGACTCCGAGAACGCACGAATGCTTGCGCAGCCGCCAGCGGAATCCACGGTACGGCGTACACGAGCGGACCGAACGCTCGTAGCGGAGGAACAGCAAAGATATCGAGACCGACAAAGCAGTGAAACAAAATTCGGAAACAAACCCTAGTTACCGCGAAAGCGGACGGAGCACGACATGAGTAGTGACGCACTTGGAGTGATTGTTGATCGTTTGATTCAGAAGTACGGCAAGGCCGGACTCGAACAATTGAAGACAGCAACGTTCACGAAGGCACAACTATTGTCTCCGAGCTTAGACCCGGACCGTTATGCATATCTTGTGGCGACGCGATCCGCCGAAGTGGACACGGTTCTAAACGCTGAACAGACTTCCGCGCAAACAGCGGCTGATGCGGCAGCGACGAGCCTGAGAAAATTCTACGAGGGCATTCGGTCTGGTAAAAATACGCCCGAGATAGTTGCACTTTGGCTGAAAACGAATTTTGCTCAGGACTTTGAACAGTTCCGATCTTCGTTTCCTCAGACCGCGCCATCGGAAAGTGTTTGGAACAGTAACATCGCGCAGATCACTGCGCTTGTGGCCCCGCGATTTGTCGCTCCGAACTATTCCGAACTCGTTCGTTCGTACGAGTTCGCGATGAACCCACCAGATGGATCGATGCCGAAGCTCCACATCATGTGCCCGGACGGCGTGATCCGCACAGGCAAGCCTCTGAAAGACGCAGTCCGCCAATATTCGATTGAGCTGCTCGAACCAGCGAAGGCGAAGGCCGCTCCGGTTCAGAGCGCAGATGAATTCCTTCGCGAGCACCCGGAACTTCGCGACACTCGCTCACCGCAACTGCTTAAACAGAGACTTGAACGAGAATTCATGTCGTTTCTAAAATCTGACGTGGGCCGTGCGTGGCAAAAACGAATGACCGAGTACGGACATCTCGACAACAGCATCGTCCGAATCGAAGAGTACATGGAACAACACAAAATGCAGTACAACCAGAAGGGGTTTGAGCTAGCCGCGGTTGCAGTCGCTGATGAAATTTCCGTAACTCTCGATCAAGCCGATATCGGTGGGGCGCGTGTAAGCAATACATTCATCCACGATGGCGGGGGTTCGCATCATGCCCAACTTCCGATGGGCGCGACGATGGCGGGCCAGTTCTCGGCGAATCCGTACAATCCCAACAAGTCATGGACCGAGGCAGAGGTTAGACGCGAACTGAGTCGCATGAACGCGAATGAACTGGAACTGCGTTTGCGCGACAAGGCGTTTGTAGAGGCGTTGAACAAGTTTGGCCTCTAGCGCCGAGCGTCGCTCGCCGCATTGAGCATTCCTGTCAGCCGGAGATTCTATGACCCACGATACCCGTTTGCTTCAACGCATCGCCGAACAACACTTCACCGGCGGGACGCGAGAGTATTTGCTTCAACTCTCGAAGAAACGAATCAGAGAACCAAAATCAGAGGAAAAACCAGATGAACAAAATTGAGCAGAATCCAGAATTTGATGGCTTGCGAGTTCGTGTTGTCGCAGAGGCCGGTACACCGCTAGTTGAAACCCACCCGAACCACCCCGCCCGCAAAGCAACCGACGAAATTCCGCCGTCCGAAGCTCACGGCGGGCTCCGAGTACGCGCAATCAGATTGCCCGATCACGCGAGAGAGGCAATGTCCGCATTGGGAGGCCCGAAGTCTGAGGACGTGGCCTCTAAATGCCATCTTTCGAAGGGCGTCGACCAAGTTTGAGCGTTTCCGCCTTGAAACTATTCCGCACTCTTAAGAGTGAAGCTGTGAAGAAACATCCTGAGATTCACTCTTGCAAAAAATGGAGCGTGCCGTAAGCTCGCGGCATGAGCCAAGAAAAT
>Ga0210407_10002072_pt1 | contig 17665 bp, 16 predicted proteins | sample IncBWC27MmetaG_FD_150860 | JGI IMG/M metagenome (GOLD analysis project Ga0210407, IMG submission 150860) | Forest soil microbial communities from Barre Woods Harvard Forest LTER site, Petersham, Massachusetts, United States - Inc-BW-C-27-M | ecosystem: Environmental > Terrestrial > Soil >...
GAGCCGCAGCTAAGGGGTCAACGACCAACAACACGTACACCGTTACGGCGCAGCCTTTGGGTCAGGGATCGACTGGTAACCGTGGTTTCTTCTCTGACCAGTCCGGCGTGATTCGTTACACGTTGGACGGCTCGATACCGACGACCGGCAGCTCACCGTTGCAGTAAGTAAGAAGTATCGATATGTTTCTTTCGGGGGAGCCGTATGGCTCCCCCTTTTTTTATGGGATGTGCGGGCACTATCGGAAATCACTGCCACAGTTGCCCGCGCGTTTGGCCCAACAATTGCGCTATATCTATTGATGTCTATCAAATACTATTGGTCTGACGTTTACCAGGTTGATAAAGGTCTTCAACGAGGCATTTCGATGAAACCCAGGGCAACTTGCACGAGGGCGTTTCCGAAGAAGGTACCGAGGACCCAGACGGGTTTCTCGCTGATCGAGTTGCTGGTCGTCGTGGCGATCATTCTGATCATCGCGGCGATCGCCGTTCCCAGTTTGGTGAGGTCCAAGATGGCGGCGAATGAATCGGGAGCCGCGCAGTCTGTGCGCACGATTATCACCGGCGAAACTACCTATGCGGCGGGTTGCCCGGATACCGGCTTTTCGGCCACCCTCAATGAGCTCAATACCGGAGCGATCTGCACGAGCGGCAAGAATATCATTGACTCAGTGCTCGGCGGGGCGGACCCCTCGTTCAAGAGCGGGTATACGTTCATCTATACGCCGACAGCGACTGGCGGATCGAACACCGCATACACCATTGTTGCGGTGCCTGTCGCAGCGGGGATCACGGGCAACCGCGGCTTCTATAGCGATCAAACCGGTGTAATCCGCTACACATTGGATGGCACAGCTCCTACACCTACCAGTTCTGCCTTGCAGTAAATACTTCACGGTTTCCTGGTGTCACAAACGGGAGGTCTGCGACCTCCCATTTCTTTTGTGCAGGAGCAACAGCTTATTTTCCGAGGCTCTTAAGGCGCTTAAGCGCCGCTTGGGCTTCCGCATTGGCGGGGTCAGTTACGAGTGTCGCTTGGTATTCTTTGCCAGCTTCTGCAGGTTTGCCTTCCTTCTCCAACAGGCGCCCCAACTTCACATGCGTCGAACTGTCAAAAGGGTATTCCTTCGCTATCTGCTGGAGCATCGCCACCGCCGCGTCTTCCCTTCCTGTTTTCAGAAGTATATCCGCGAGATTCCGCTGAGCCATGAGAGAGGCGGAGAGCTGAATTGAACTCCGGTATTCCGCTTCTGCTTCGGAGTCTTGGCCTCTTTCCGCCAACTCTTGCGCAAGATAGAGCCTTGCGGTTCCGTTCAAGGGTCCCACTTCCACAGCCGTCTGAAATTCAGCCAGCGCCGCATCGTTCTGCCCGGTCTTCTTGAGCAACCTCCCGTAATTGAAATGAGAATCAGACCACCGCGGCTTGAATGCAATCGCGCTCTGAAACGTTTTCGACGCCTCTTCCGGGCGGCCCTCCTCGAGATACACACAGCCCAGGGCATTGAGAACGTTTGCGCTATCGGGTTTCAATTCCAGCGCGCGTCGCAATTCCTTCTCGGCCGCAGCGAAATTCCCCGCGGCAAAATAGCTAACGCCCATGTTCATGTGCATAACGTACGAATCCGGATCTGTCTCCAGCGTCCTACTGTAGAGGGCCATGTCGTCGTGCCAGATCCGGTTGCGTGCCCATATTCTCGTGGCGCCCATGGCCGCCAGTACAATTCCCGCGATACAGAGAATAACGCGCAAGAGCGCTCGTCCCCGCTGGTTTTCGAGGCGCAGGTCCCAAGCCCTTTCGGCAATTCGCCCTGCTAGCCAGCAGAAAGCCACCGAGGGCAGATACAAATATCGTTCTGTCAAAACGTTTGCGGCCATCCAACGGACATTCAGGACCGGGCCCAGAGTGAGGCCTATCCATAATACGCAGAACGCAAGCTGGGGCTGTCTCTTATAGAAATAGACAATGAACGCGAGGCAGCCGAGCACCATCGCCATGCCGGCCAATACACCCGGGTCCCGCAGGGATTCGCTCGCGTGAAACGTGTGAAAGGCAGAAAGGCGTGTGGGCCAAAATAACAACCGAGCATAGCTGGCGATCAAGGCAAATGCCGAATAAATCGCCTCGCGCCAGGTGATTTGGGGATGCTGCAAGACGGGAGCAAGTTTGCCGAACAGAAGACTGCGGAGGACGAGGTAACCCAGGCCCGCGAGGCAAACAGGGGCGTACTGCCGAATTTTTGCGCGGAAGGGAGTCTGTTGACGGCCGTCGCGCACAAAGTGCTCGTAGTAAACCAGCAAAGGTGCAAGGAGCAGCGCAGGTTCCTTGGCCATCATGGCCGTCACGTAGCACGCCACGACCGCAACATGACTTTTTGAATCAAGGATTGGCCGGCGGATATAAATGAGGAACGCGGCGACAAACAAGAGTGTCGCTTCCAGGTCCGGTACCGCCGCAATCCAGTTTACGGACTCCGTGTGGATTGGATGCAAGGCAAACAAAAGGGCAGCAACCAAAGCGAAGGATCGGCTCTTGAAAAGCTGTTGCCCGGCGGAATAAACCGCCACCACCACCAGGGCGTTCAGGAGAATATTGAACAGGTGATATCCAAACGGCAAATCTCCAAATGCCTTCCACAACAGTAGATAGGTGAAGGTCATCAACGGCCGGTAATAGTTCGAATCTCCCGCAGCCCCGATGAACGACCAGACTGTGGTGGTAAAAATCTGCGGCAGATAATGCCAACTCTTCACGTAGGGATTCGCCAGAATCTGCAGCTCATCGTCGTAGACAAAGCCATTCAACAGAGTGTTCGCGTAGCAAGCTACCGAGACGAGAAACAAAATGGGCGAAATCCACCGCTCCCACTTGCTGATCCCGGATTTTTCCAGCTCGCGCGGCGCCATCCAGCCTGCGAAAAGGTTTTGGTTTGTTGCGGTCATTGTCTCAAGTGTAGGGAAATATTACGAAAAAGCACACCGCGCAGCACCCAGGGTTTGCCTGACCAGCAATACGTTGCCGACTGATATACTCGTCCCATGCGGCGCTTGCTGCCAGGCTTCCTGATACTTTCCGCTCTTTCCGCTTGGGGCCTGCCCCGGCGCTACTCATTGCCTGCCGTTCCTGCGGCCTCGGGCAACCAGGTCCTGTCGGCGCTGGAGGCGCGGTATCGCGGGGCGACTACGCTGCAGGCGAATTTTCTGGAGCGGTATTCGGAGAATGGGACGCAGGTGCGCGTGGAAGCGGGGAAGGCATATTTTTTGCGGCCGGGGAAAATGCGCTGGGAATACGAGAAACCCGAAAAAAGCATGTTCCTTGTGGACGGGAAATTTGTGTGGTTTTACGCCCCGGACGACCACACTGCCACGCGGATGCGTGCCAAGAAGAGCGATGACTGGCGAACGCCGATTGCCTTTCTGACAACCGGAATGAAGCTTTCCCGCATCTGTTCTGAAGTGGGGCCGGCGCAGGATGTGAAACCTTCGAACGCGGGGAACGAAGTTTATCGTTGTGTGCTGCGAACCGCGGAGAACGAGAGAGCAAGCGCGGGGCAAAAGGTGTTGTTTGAAATTTCTCCGCAAAGTGAGCTTGCCCGGATCGTGATTCCCCAGGAAGCGGGGATGCAGATTGAGTTTGATTTCAAGGATTGGGAGTGGAACCCGGCGCTCGCAAAGACGCTCTTTCAATTTGAGCCGCCGCCGGGAACCGTGATTGTAAATGGCTTGCTACCCGAGGCCCCTGGCATGCGTCAGTAAGGGTGTAGGACGCTCAGGCGGTACCCCGGGCCAGCTTGCAGTTGACTCAGTAAACCCACCAGCCCCAACCCCTTGTTGGGGTACTCTCCGGATGAGGTAAACTAAAGGTCTATGGGGGAGTTTGTCTGCCGTGTAGCCGATGCCAACGGGCGAGTGTTCTCGCACGTGGAGGCGGCTGCTAGCCTTGAAGAAGCTCGCCAGAAGCTCTCGGATCGAGGGCTATACATTTACTCTGTCGAGTCGCGCAACAGCCTGATCAGCGGCATGCTTGGTGTGCGCAAAGAACGGAAGATCAGCGGAAACGATTTCCTGATCCTCAACCAGCAGTTCAACACCCTGATCAAGGCGGGCCTGCCGATCTTGAAGGCGCTGGATCTGCTGGCCACCCGGGCGAGCGCGCCGAAGCTGCGGCCAATCCTTACGCAGGTCCGGGACCGGGTGCGTGAAGGGAAGTCCCTCTCGGAAGCGATCGAGGAAGCCGGCGTTTTTTCGAAAGTGTATTCGACAGCGATCCTGGCGGGCGAAAAGAGCGGCAATCTTTCGGGCGTGCTGGACTACTACATCGCGTATCAGAAGGTCAGCACGGGCGTTAAGAAAAAAATCGTAGCTTCGCTAGTGTATCCGATTTTGCTGGTGGTGGTGGCGACCTGCGTAGTGACGTATCTGGTGACCGCAGTGATTCCAAAGTTTGGGACGCTGTACAAGGATTTGGGAGTGCCGCTGCCGGGCCCCACGCAATTTCTGATCGCGATCACCGTGGACTATCGCGTTTACATACTTTCGGCGCTGGCGGCGTTTCTGCTGGGGATAGTGGGCGTGTTTTTCTGGTCGCGGAGCGAAGAAGGCGGAGAGGCGTTCGACCGGCTGGTGTTCCGGATTCCTTTGTTGGGCGACACGTTGCTGAAGTTTCAGGCGTCGCAGTTCTGCCGGACCCTCTCAACACTTTTGACCGGCGGGACGCCGCTGGTTGCGGCGCTGCAAACCTCGGCGGAATCCGTCAGCAGCCGATTGGTTCGCGGCTCGGTTAAGAACGCGACGCAAATGGTCCGCGAAGGCGAATCGTTGCACGGCGCGCTGGCTTCGGGGAATGTAATGCCGGAGCTTGCGCTGGATATGATTGAAGTCGGCGAGTCGAGCGGCGCGCTGGCGCCAATGTTAAACAGCGTAGCGGAATTCTACGAAGAAGAGGTCGGGTTGAGGCTGGGGGCGATGGTGTCCCTGATTGAACCCGTTATTCTTGTATTCATGGGGCTACTGGTAGCCTTTATCCTGATCTCGCTCTATTTGCCAATTTTCTCGTTCTCGATCACCGGATCGTGACCGGGAGCATAAGGAAAAAGATTGATCATGGCCACGACAGATTCCAATTTGAACGATGCGAGCCTCCCGGGCGGCTCCGCGGACGCGGCGCAGGAACGCGAGCACGCGCGGCGGCTTGCGGAGCGCTACCGCTGCGGGTTCATCGACCTGACAGAACAGCGCATTGACCCGGAGTTGTTCCGCACCATTCCCGCCGATCTGATGTTTCGGTACAACTTCGTGCCGCTATTGGCCAACAACAATACGCTGGTGATCGCGGTTGCGGATCCCGGCATGGTGATCCTGAGCGATGAACTGCCGCTGCTGCTTGGAAAAAAGCTGGCGTACAAGGTGGCGACGGCGCGGCAGATTGGCGACCTGCTGAAGCGCACCGAACAGTCGCAGCGCGTGCTGGAGCAGGCCACCGAAGCGTTTACGCTACAAGTTTCGAAGGATGAAGAAGAGGGCGAGGAGACCATCTCCGGGGATCGCCTGACGCGCGACACCACGGTCAGCCCGGTCGTTCGCCTGGTGGAGACGATTATCTTCACGGCGCTCGAGCGGCGAGCGAGCGATATTCACATCGAAGCGCGGGACGCGGAAGTCGCGGTGAAGTACCGCATTGACGGCGTGCTGCAGCATGCCATGCAGCCCATCGCCAAGGAGTGGCACTCCACGGTTCTTTCGCGCATTAAGGTGCTCAGCGACCTGGACATCGCCGAGCGGCGCGTGCCGCAGGACGGACGATTCCGCGTGAAGTACAAGGGGCGCTACATCGACCTCCGCGTTTCGATCATGCCGGCGAGCCACGGCGAGGACGCCGTGCTTCGCGTGCTCGACAAGGAAACGCTGTCCGAGAAATTCCAAAGCTTGAGCCTCGACGTCGTGGGCTTCTCCACCGATGAGACGAAACGCTTTCGCCGCTATATCCACGAGCCCTACGGCATGGTGCTGGTGACCGGGCCGACGGGCTCGGGGAAGACCACCACGCTTTATGCGGCGATCAATGAGATTAAGTCCGACGAAGACAAAATCGTCACCATCGAGGATCCGGTCGAATACCAGCTTCGCGGGATCACACAGATTCCCGTGAATGAAAAGAAGGGGCTGACGTTTGCCCGCGGCTTGCGGTCCATCCTGCGCCACGATCCCGACAAGATCATGGTCGGCGAAATCCGCGACCAGGAGACCGCGCAGATCGCGATTCAATCCGCGCTGACCGGACACCTGGTGTTCACCACCGTGCACGCCAACAACGTCACCGACGTGATCGGGCGTTTTATCAATATGGGGGTGGAGCCGTACAACTTCGTCTCGGCGCTCAACTGCATCATGGCGCAACGGCTGGTCCGGCTGATCTGCAACAATTGCAAGCGGCCGAAGAAACACACTCCGGAAGAGTTGCGCGAATCGGGAATCGATCCCGCGAAAACCGCCGACTTTATTTTTTCGGAGGGCGCGGGCTGCCTGGAGTGCTCCGGGACCGGGTATCACGGGCGCACGGCCATCTGCGAGCTGCTGGATCTGACCGACCACATCCGGGAAATGATCGTGAGCCGCCGCCCGACCTCTGAAATCAAGCGCGCGGCAATCGAAGAAGGTATGATTACGCTGCGCGAGAGCGGCCTGGCCAAGGTGAAAAGCGGCCTGACGACGCTGCGAGAAATTAACAAGGTGACTTTCGTTGAGTAGCGGCGGCTCATATCAAGGCGGCATTTACAAGATCGACGCCATCCGACGATTAATGCTGTGGCTCGACGCCACGCCGCATCCGACGGTTGCGATCGAGTTCACGCCGGAGCAGGTTTCCGCGGCGCGTTTCACGCGAACCGGCTCTCTGGACGGCTTCGCGGTGGAATCGTTGCCACCGGGCGCGCTGGTACCCTCGGCGATCGAAACGAATATTTTGAACGCAATCGCGGTGAAAGCCGCCGTTGCCGGCGTTTGCACCACCCTGAAATTGAAAGATGAAGACGCGGCGCTGCTGGTTCCCGATCCGGTGATTCGCGTTTTCGTGCAGCATTTCGACGACTTTCCGCGCTCCTCGGAGGAAGCCATTCCGATGCTGCGATGGAAGCTCAAGAAGAGCGTTCCGTTCGAGGTTGACGAGACGCTGCTTTCCTACATGCGGCAGCAGCCGCGGGGCGACGGCGTTGATGTTGTAACGGCGATTGCCAGGTTGCGGATCATCAAGGAATACGAGGCGCTGCTTGAGCCGACGGGCGTGCGCGCGGGAGTGGTGTTGAGCTCCACGTTGGCGGCAATTTCGTTGTTGGAGGACTCGCGGCCCACACTCCTGGCGCGGCTTTCCGGAACTTCGCTGACGACCGCGATCGTTCGCGAGGGCGTTTTGGCGGGATACCGTTGCACCGAGCTTCCCGCAACCGCGACGGAAGTCACGCCGCAGATGCTGCTCGAAGAAGTTTATCCGCTTGCGGCGTATTACCAGGACACCTGGCAGGAAGGCATTCAAGCCGTGCGCGTGGCCGGATTGCGCCGGCGGTTGCCTGAATTTGTGCGCCCGCTGCAAGACGAGTTCAAGTGTGATGTGGGCTCGCTGCTGAATTCCGCCGTTTCGGAGGGACATTTGCGCAGCGATGCACGGCCGTTGGCCGACCGGGAGCTGGAAGGCCTGGTTGGGTGGATGATGCATCGCAGTTGAAGGAGAGAAAGCCGATACCGCCATGTACGTTCGCCTGAATCTCGCGACGAATCCCCTGCTCAGCCACCGGCGTTTCCTGGCCGGCTCGGCCGCGCTGGGCGTGTTGGGCCTGCTGTTGTTTCTCGGACTTGGGTGGCGCGCTTACAACCTGCGCAAGGCCGAAGAAGACCTGCGAGCCCGGAGCAGCAAGATTGAGAAGGATATGGCATCGGTGGAGGAACAACGGAAGCAATTGGAGCTTTATTTCGCGCAGCAGGAAGCGGCGGGATTCCAGGACCACGCGAAATTTGTAGTGGGCGTGCTCCAGGCGCGCAGCATCAACTGGACGCAAATGTTCATGGACCTGGAACGCACCCTGCCGCCCGGGGTTCGGGTTGAGCACATCGAACCGAAGCTGGAGAAGGGAATTGTTTCGGTGCATTTCGTGGTGGGAGCCACGGATCAGGAAGCGAAGTTGAAGCTGCTGAAATCGTTTGAAAATTCCGCTTCGTTCTCGCAAGTGAAGCTGTTGTCCGAACGAGCGGCCACGCAACCGGGTGCGGATCCCTTGACGATTGAATTTGTGGCGGAGTATCCGAATAGCTGACCATGAGCGACTTCAAGATCAAAAAACGCTTCATCCTCGCGGGGCTCGCGCTGCTGCTCGTTATCGATGGAGCCCTGGCATATCACAACTCCCGGCTTGCCGTGAAGGAAGAAAATCCGGATGCGGTTTTGAAGGCGCAATCCCGCCAGGTGGCTTTGGTGAAAGCTGATATCGAGCGGGCAAGCAAAATCAAGACGCGCCTTCCCGAAGTGCAAAAGTATTTTGATCAGTTCGAAACCACCTTGCCGCCCGCGGGAAAAGGCTACTCGATGGTGTCGCAGGAATTTGGCGATATCGCGCGCGATACGCACGTTCAGGTGCGGGACCTGAAGTTTCGTCAGAAGGAACTTTCCGGGCGCAATGTGGACGAAATAGAAGTCGATGCGCTGCTCGACGGCGATTATGCGGGAATCGTGCGCTTTCTGAACCGGCTGCAGCGCTCGAAGAACACTTACACGGTGGACTCACTGGGGCTGGATTCGAATTCAGGCGTTGGCGTCGGTAACCAGGCGCCTCCGGGCACAGTGAAAGTTTCGTTACGCCTGCGTTCGTATTTCAGGAAGACGTGATGGCGCAGACGAGGCAACAAAAAGAGTTGATTGTGTTGGCGTCGCTGGTGCTAATTGCGGCGGCGATCTGGTATTTGCATTTGGGTCGAGCGGCGACGCCGAACTCTGGGATCTCCACCGGCAATTATTCCCCAATCAACGCGCAGGATTACAACGTGATCCTCAATGGCCTGGCGAAAGCGCAAGGCACGGAGTACAAGAGCGCGGGCCGCAATATCTTTGTGATGGGGGCGATGCGCGTGGAGGCGGACCGTGGTCCCGTTAAGAAACCATTCGTTGCCTATAGCCAGCCGCAGCCACAGGTTATCCCTCCCGCCGAGTTGCCGATGGTGTTTTTTGGCTACGGCATGTTGCCCGCGGGGGGAGCGCGCCAGGCGTTTTTGAAGGAACAGACCGGGGATGATGTGCACATCGTTAGCGAGGGAGATGTGGTGCTGAATCACATTCGCATCCTGCACATTGGCAACGACCGGATCGACTTTGAGGACACCATCACGGGTCAAAAGGGATCGAAGAACCTGGAGGTGGCTCCGGCCGCATGAGAATGAGAACTCCAATTCGGCGGAACCTACGGGGACAGGATGGCTACGCCCTGGTTCTGGTTGTTTTCTTGCTCGCATTGATTGCGCTCGCCAGTGTGGCAGCCCTTCCCGACGTCATCACCAACGGCCGCCGCGCAAAAGAAGAAGAGATGATCTGGCGTGGGAAGCAATACGTGCGGGGAATTCGACTGTACGTACGCTACTACCAGGCGCATGGCGGCACCACGCGGTTTCCCACTTCGATGGAGGATCTCACCAAGAATAAAGTGGGCATTCGCTTCATGCGGCAGGCCTACAAAGACCCGGTGAACTCGGTGGATGGTTCCTGGCGGATGATCTACGTCGGGCCCAATGGGCAGCTGATTGGCAGCTTGAAGAGCCGGCCACTTGGACCTGATGGGCAGAGTTCTGGTTCTTCGGGCAGCAGCGGCGGATTTGGCTCGTTGTTTGGGGGTTCGCAAGCCTCGTCCGGGAACAACTCTTCGTTTGGGAGTTCATCGTTCGGGAGTTCATCGTTTGGGAACTCGTCATCTGGTGGTTCGTCGTTCGGTAACTCGTCCTTTGGAAATTCATCGTTCAACAACGGCGGCAATTCGAACGCGGGAAATGCGCCGGGGCAAAATGCCGGGCAGGCAACGCCCGGCAGCACTTCGCCGGATTCGATGTCCACGCCGCAGCCGATTGCCAATTCCGATGGCACGGACGGCACAACCGACCTGATTGGCGGAAACATCATAGGCGTGGGTAGCAAGGTCAACAAAGCTTCGGTCATCTGGTACGACAAGGCCAGGAATTACCGGCAGTTTGAATTCATCTGGGATCCGTCGAAAGAACCGGTGAACGGAGGCGCTGCCGCAGGCGTGATCGGCGTGCCGCCGGCGGGCACGCAGAACGGGTCGAACTCGATTTTCAGCAGCCCGACGGGGAACAGCAGTTTTGGCCAGCAGCCCGCTGGGTCGCCCACGGGCAATCCGAATCCTGGCAGCGGCAACTATCCACCGCCAGGGCAGAGCCCGGGGCAGACGCCGGGGCAGAACCCGCCGCAATAAACCTAGTATCAAAGGGCGCGCTTACGGTTGCGCGTCCGAAGAGATCACCTGTTAATTTTCAGGGAAGGAAAGCCTGCCCGTTGAATTTGCGGGTCCCGCCGCATCGGCTTTCAATTTCGCGTAGGTTTTCGCGATGCGTTGCACGTACTTCATCGTTTCGAGGTAGGGCGGCACGCGGCGGCCGTATTTGTCGACGCTGTCCGGGCCCGCGTTGTAGGCCGCTAGCGCGAGCGTGAGGTCGTTTCTATATTTTTTCAGCAGATCGCTCAGATAGTGCGAGCCCCCGTCGATATTTTGCGCGGGGTCGAATGAATCCTTAACACCCATGAGTTCGGCGGTGCGGGGCATCAACTGCATCAAGCCGCGGGCGTTTTTGCGGGAAACGGCCTTGGGATTGAAATTGGACTCGATGGAAATCACGGAATGGATGAGGTTGGGATCAAGATTGTAGCGGGCAGCCGCATCGTGGATCAGTTTCTGAAATGGCGTTTTATCGCTGAGCGGCTCGGTGCTTGGCTCGAAAATCTCTTCCGGCTCGATGGCGACGATGTCTGCGACGGGAACTTCCGCAACGCCACCCTGCACGTGCAATCTGTAGCGATCTCCGAGTAGCTCATACCCGGTGACATTCAGCCGGGCGCCGCTGCGCAGAACGACATAATCGGCGCGCGCCGGAACGCCCGCAGCCAGGAAAAGCAGGGCGGAGACGGCGGCGCATTTTGGAAAGCTCAGGCGCACTCGGGCAACTCCCGCAGGGCGAATCGCTCGATGGCTGCGGCGACACCGTCATCGTCGTTGGTGTGCGTCACGTGCCAGCCGCGGGTTTTCAGTTCGGGCACCGCGTTCTCCATCACCACGGGGATTCCTGCAAAGGATAACATCTCCTCGTCGTTGTGATTGTCGCCAATGGCCAGGATTTCTTCCCGCGCGATGCGGCGAAGAGCTGCCCACTCGGCCAGCGCCGTGCCCTTCGAAACACGCGGGTTAATGACGTCGATCATCGAAAAATCCTTGCTCTCATAGGCGGTCACCGCCAGGGCAAATTCGTCTACAAATTGGACGCTGCGCAGGGCCTGCTCGGCTGCTCGCATCGGCAGCACAGAACCGGAGAGCATCACCTGGATGGGGTTTTCGATGAGGCAGGTTTCAAGGGGCTTGGCTTCGCCGAGGAACGGCTTGTTCCACTTGTAGTAGGCGCCCCGGATGCCGTCTTCGAGGTCAATCGTTTCCATCATCACCTGGTTTACCCGTGGACGGTCAAACACGACAGAAGTGGCCTCTCGCCATTGCAGGGTTGCCTGCAGGACGCGGAGGGCGGTGTCACGCGGCAAGAGATGGCGCACCAGGGTCTCACCCTGTTTGGTGCGCACCAGGGCCCCGTTGTTGACGATCATGGTCAGCGGCGAGTCAATCTGCAGGGCTACAGGCATTGCGAAGTCAAAACGCCTGCCCGTTACCAGGGCAACCTCGATGCCGCGCCGGGTGGCTTCGGCGATCGCGGCGCGGTTGCGTTCGGAAACCATGAAGCGGCTGTTGAGCAGCGTGCCGTCGATATCGAGAGCAATGAGTTGCACGGGCATCTCTCTATTTTAGCTGATTTGGCAGCGGGTACCCGCGAAAACGCGTGTGTTAGAATTTTTGAATGTCCACCCGCCGGCTGTATTACGACGATTCATATTTGCAGAACTTTGACGCGCGGGTGCTGACTTGCTCTCCCGCGGAACCGGTGCAGGGAACTTCCGGCATGCAGCCGGCCTGGGAAGTATTGCTGGACCAGACGGCGTTTTATCCCACTTCGGGAGGCCAGCCGAACGACCTGGGATTGCTGGGCGAGGCGGTGGTGCTGGATGTGCGTGATGAAGAGGATGGCATCGTGCACATTGTGGACCGCGAAGTGGAACTGGGGGCGGTGAAGGGTTGCGTCAACTGGCCGCGGCGATTTGATCACATGCAGCAGCACACCGGGCAGCATCTGCTTTCGGCAATGTTTCAGGAGCGATTTGGATTGCCAACCGTGTCGTTTCATCTGGGTGAGGAAATTTGTACAATCGACCTCCACGGCGTTGAACCCACAAGGGACCATCAGCTCGGAGCACAGCGCGCCGCGAATAAGGTGATTTTTGAGGATCGCCCCGTCAGTGTGCGCTACGGAACGCGGGAGGATTTAGCACGGCTGGGCGCCCGAAAGCAGGTGGAGCGCGAAGGACTTTTGCGGGCAATTGAGATTGAAACCGCGGATTTGCAGCCCTGCGGCGGAACGCATGTGAAGTCCACAGGGCAAATCGGGATGATTCTGGTGCGGGGGTGCAGCAAGGTGCGGCAGGACTGGCGCGTGGAGTTCGTTTGCGGGCGCCGGGCCGAACAGGTCGCCACCGAAGATTTCGAGCGAGAGCGGGCGCTGATGGGTTTGCTGAGCTGTGCGCTGGACGAGTTGCCGGCTGCTGCGGAGAGACTGTTGGCTGAGCGCGATGCGCATTTCAAAAGCCTTCGCTCGGCGTTGCAGCAACTGGCGACGGTATGGGCCGTGCAGCTGGTTTCAACCACTCCTCCGGCGGCGAACGGTGTGCGGATCGTATCGTTAGTTTTGCGGGGGGCGCATCCGGAGCTGTTGTTGCCGCTGGCCACGGAAATCGCGAAGAACGATCGGACGGTCGCGTTGCTGGTGTTAGAGGAATCTGGGCAATTGGTGTTCGCGCAGCATCCCACCGCGGGGAAGGATCTTGGCGCCGTGCTGAAAAGTGTCTTGGCAGCGCATGAGGGAAAGGGAGGCGGGAACAAGGATTTTGTGCGCGCGAAGCTGGCCGATCCGCGCTCCTCCGCTGCCGCGCTGGAGCTTGCGAAGAGCCTGGTGGCTGGATGATCAACGCGCCCGGGATTTGGATTTAAGCGCGGCCAACGTGCGGCCGATGGGCGATTGCTGATTGAGCCACTCGCGTTCTGTTTCGAGGAGGATGCGGCGGCCCAGGGCGGCGAAGAGGGCGCGGATTGCTTCGGGCTTCGCGTTGGCGGAGCGAAGAAAATCAAGAAATGCGGGAGGCTGCTCGCGCCCGACGGCGAGAATCCCCAGCCCATGACCGTGCTCCATATTGAAGCTGGGAAAGTTTGGGGAAAGTTCCCGCCAGAGTTGGCGGACGCCGAAGCCATCGGCTGTTTCCATCGTGTCGTGGAAAAGGACGACGGCTCGTTCGCTGAGTTTTGGCAGCCAGGTTTCGTAATCCTTTTTCACCGCGTCATAGAAGTGCAGCCCGTCAATATGCAGCAGGTCGACGGAACGATCCGGCACGTGCGGCAGCGCTTCATCAAAAGTCATTCGCAGCAGCCTGGAAAAGGATTCGTACTGGCGGTGGTACTCGCTCAAATCCTGAAACACGGATTCCTTGTAATGGGTAGCGTGAACATCGCCCATCCAAGTGTCCACGGCGTAGCAGCGGGTGGCGAGTTTTGCCTCCGCGACGGCCTGGCAGAACGCGCAATAAGAAACGCCGTGCTGGGTGCCAAGCTCCACCAACACACGGGGCTGGAGCATTTCCACCAGCAGCATGGCCAGCGGAACGTGTTCCGTCCAGCCGGATTTTTTCTGCATCCGTTTGGGCAGACGATAAAGCAGTTGCCAGTCGAGGGGATTGAATTCTGTTGGCATGGTCCGATTCTACCTTTGGAGGGTGAGGAGGGCCAAACACGAGCGTTGCGTTCGCGCTGGGTGAATGCTGGCGAAGAGGGAACCGAGAATTTTCAGAAGAAGCGGCTGCGCACGCGATCGGGTAGGTTGACCAGATCGACGATGGTGAGGAAATCGATGGTCTTGAATTCGCGGTCGATTGCCGGAGGGCCGCAGATGCGCCCGGAGATTTCGAGATAGGCGCGAAAGAGGCGCGGGGGGCGAGTGGACTCCACGGGAGCGCCTGCAGACTGGCAACCCTGCCCAGGCTGAGGCACGGTGCGCAAGGATGGTTCTATGAGGTATTTATCCTTCAACGCGTCGTACATGGCCACGCCGTAGTTTTCGTCCTGCGAGGTGATGGAGCTGCAACCGATCAGGTAGCGGGATTCATGCCTGGTGGCGTATACGGCGATGCCTTTCCAGAGGGCGTGCAGCACCATGATATTGCGAAAGTCCACGTGAACGCAGGCGCGTCCGAGCTCGAGCATCTCCCCGCGAACGGGTTCGTAAACGGAAAAATCGAAAATCTGGTTGCCATAGTAGCCGAGGTTTTTCCGGGCGACTTCGCCGGTTTGCAAGCGATAGGTGCCGACCAGCTTTCCGGATTCGAGGTCGGTCACCATCAGGTGGTCGCAGAAATTGTCAAAGGGATCGATATCGAGGCGTTCGCGCTCGGAAGTGGAGAGGCCCTCGCCCAGCTCGACATTGAAGACGGAGTAACGCAGACGCTGGCAGGCGATGAGGTGGTCAGCCGTTTGTGCAAGACTGACTCGAAAAAGGGAGGTTTCGGCTAAGAGGGGCTCGTTCGTCACCGTTTTCACAGTTGACCTCTGGCTGCTGTCAGTTTCACGTGACCCAAGTTTCGGCAATGTTTCAACCAGGTTATTTTCGCGCTCAGACTGTGTACCGTTACGATACGCTGCTTTCTCCTGGTCCCAATTTTACCCAGATGGAAACGTAAAGGAAAGCAGCGAAGGAGCGAAGACGCGAAGTAGAAAACAGTCTGTAGAATGCGTGAGTCTGCTTGAAGAAAAAGAGTTTATCTTCCAGGCAGCAAATGCCTTGCGAAAATAGTTTATCGCCATCCCGGCCACCCCCCGCATCCAACCCAAGCTCGGTAGACCCGGTGCTTGTCCTAAACGATTGGCAGGATTAGGATGTTTCTCCTCGGCATTGCCGTTGAAAAGAGGCTTTGAGGCATGGAGGCTTCCTTGAGGCGCAAGCAGTCCGGTTCACGCCAGACTTGGAATGCCGGCGTGAGCCTCTTCTGGGGCAGGGTGTCAGCAAAGCCGGTTCAAGGGAGTTTTGCCGTTAGCGATAGAGGATGCCCTCAGAGGGGAATTGAAGCGGAATGTTGATTCATTGCCCTTGAATGCGGACATTCAATGCGCCCGCGGGCATAGCTTGGGACGAATCAGTGGGTGTTGCTGGGGGAGAAAATGAATACGCTTTCGAAATACAAATTTTGGATTGGCGGAGCGGTCGGCCTGGTGGTCATCGGAGTGGTGATCGGAGCGGTTCGACCGAAGCATGTGGCGGGAGCGACGGGTGCTCCGGCGGAGGTTGAGGTAGTGCAAGTTGAGCAGAAGGATGTTCCGATCTATGGCGAGTGGATCGGGACGCTCGACGGGCTTGTGAACGCGGATGTGCGGGCGCAGGTCACCGGCTACCTCATGAAACAGGCCTACCAGGAAGGCGCCTTCGTCAAGCAAGGGCAGTTGCTGTTTCAGATTGATCCGCGGCCTTTTCAGGCGGCGCTGGACCAAGCGGAAGGGCAATTGGCGCAAGCGAAGGCGTTGCTTGCCAATGCGATAGCGGTGCAGGGAAGAACTCAACTAGATGTGGAGCGTTACGGACCGCTGGCCAAGGAGCAGGCAGCGAGCCAGCAGGATCTGGACAATGCGGTTCAGAATAATTTGGCCGCAAAAGCCACGGTGCAGACCGCGGAGGCGCAGATCAAGAGCAGCGAGGCGGCCGTCGAAACGGCGAGGATTAACCTCGACTTTACGCGGCTGATTGCCCCTATCGATGGCATTGCGGGGCAGGCGCAGCTTCAAGTGGGAGCGTTGGTGAATCTGAGCAGCGGACCGGTGACTTCGGTCTCCACGGTTGATCCGATCAAAGTTTATTTCACGGTGAGCGAGCCGCAGTATCTCGGGTGGCGGAAGCGGTTTCCGACGGAAAGCAGCCGGCTGGAAGCAGACAAGAATTTGCGGCTGGAACTGATTTTGGCGGACGGTTCAGTCTATCCGCACACAGGTACGTTTTATTTTGCGGACCGGCAGGTGGATGTGGGGACGGGTGCGATACGGATCGCGGGGCTGTTCCCGAATTCGGGGAATATTTTGCGGCCCGGAGGTTATGGAAAAGTTCGCGCGGTGATCCGGCTGCAACAGGATGCGCTGGTGGTTCCGCAGCGCGCGGTGAGTGAGCTTCAGGGAGGCTACCAGGTCGCGGTGGTGGGCCCAGACAACAAGGTGAGTATCAGGACGGTGACAGTCGGGGACCGCGTCGGGAGCAACTGGGTGATTTCGGATGGGCTGAAACCCGGAGAAAAAGTGATCGCCGAGGGAAGTCAGAAGGCACGCCCCGGCGCGCTAGTGAATCCCAAGCCTTTCGGCGCGCCGGAAGCAAAGGGGAAATAACCCATGTCAAAATTTTTCATCAATCGACCCATCGTCGCCATAGTGATTTCCATTGTGATGGTGCTTATCGGCTCCCTGACGATCCTGGCCCTGCCGGTAGCTCAGTTTCCGAATATCGCGCCGCCGGAGATTCAAATTCTCGCCACCTATGTCGGCGCCGATGCGCAAACCCTGGAACAAGCCGTGGCCACGCCTCTCGAGCAACAAATGAGCGGCGTAGACAACATGAACTACATGTATTCGCTGAATACTACCGGAAACTCGTCGACGACCTTGATCGTCGATTTCGACGCGAAGACGGACCCCAACAACGATTTCATTCTCGCACAATCTCGCGAGACGCAGGCCGCCTCGCAGCTTCCCGTGGACGTTAACAATTATGGAATCACTGTGCGCAAATCCCCCACTGCACCGTTGATATTGTTCGACCTCTACTCTCCCCACGGAACTTATGACGCCACGTTTCTGGCCAACTACGCCTACATCAATCTGGTCGATCCCCTGCTCCGCTCATACGGTATCGGTATCGTCAATGTGTTCGGCGCCGGGCAATACGCGATGCGTATGTGGGTGCAACCCGACCGATTAGCGAAGCTCGGGGTTACGGTCCCAGAGATCATCAGCGCCGTTCAGGCGCAAAACACTGTCAATCCGGCGGGAAAAGCGGGCGGCGAGCCTGCTCCCAAGGGCACGGAATTTACCTATGCGGTTCTCGCGCAGAGCCGGCTAGTGTCGCCGGAAGAGTTCGGAAAAATCGTGGTACGTGAGAACCCGGATGGCGGTATCGTTCGTGTCCGTGACGTGGCTCGCATCGAGTTGGGATCACAGGACTACAGCATCTCCGGGCGCTACAATGGCAAGCCCAGCGCCGTTCTTGCGCTTTATCAGATTCCTGTG
>Ga0210407_10002073_pt1 | contig 17662 bp, 15 predicted proteins | sample IncBWC27MmetaG_FD_150860 | JGI IMG/M metagenome (GOLD analysis project Ga0210407, IMG submission 150860) | Forest soil microbial communities from Barre Woods Harvard Forest LTER site, Petersham, Massachusetts, United States - Inc-BW-C-27-M | ecosystem: Environmental > Terrestrial > Soil >...
CCACCTGCTGCATTTCCGGGTCGGCGCCAACCGCACGTTCAAACAGATTGCAAACCAGGGCAAGAAACGTCCCGTCGCCGAAACCGTAGTCCAGAAATGCCCCGCCGGCGCGCGCCTTCACCAGTTTGTATCCAATTTCGAAACGGCTGGTGTGGCTCCAGGAAATGAATTTGCTCTTGCACAGGATCTGCTTCCGGGCATAGCCTCCCTTCTCTATGAGTTCTCGATATTGCTCGTAGTGCTCTAACGTTTTCATGGCTTGCGCGGTGAGGGAACAACGTTGCCGGCAGTTTTCGCAGTCACTATTTCAGTCATCTGATCGAAAACCAGGCATCGCTCAAACTTGGCCAGGACGAGATCTCGGCCGAGCAAGGTCCTGCGTTGGGCTTCAACCGGATGGCCGAGAGCATCTTCGATGCATTTCGCCAAGGCCACTGCATCTCCAGGCGGATAAGACCAGCCAGTCTGGCCGTCGATAATGGTCTCTCGCAACCCTCCCACTCCAGCCGCGACCACGGGCGTGCCGCATGCGAGCGCTTCGAGCACGGAAAAGCCCAGTCCTTCTTCCCTGCTGGCTTGCACGCATAGATCGCAGGCCTGATAGTCCAGCGGCAGTTCGGTGAGAGGATGTACCGCGTCCGTCGCAATTACGTGCTGGTCCACTGCAAAACGCCTGGCATGTTCCAGAAATGTCCGGAACCCGCCGCTGCGGTGGAGAATCTTGACCTTCCGCCCGCGATCCACCAGTAAATGGAGAGCGGCAAGCAAAGTGCCGGCATCTTTTTCCGGAGCAATCCGGCTGCTGAAAAAGAGGAGCGCTCCCTCGGTTGGCAGCGAGCGACGGGCTTTGATCTCGCGCCTGGGACGATCAGGAAGACGAAACACCCTTGTATCGACGCCGTATACCGGAACAACATGAATCGGCCGGTGAGTACCATGCCCACGAACGGTTTCGGCCAGGTGCTGGCTGAGCACCAGGTATTGCCGGCCACAAACGGCATTGATGCGGGCAAACCCGCGCAACATTACAGCTTCATGCCATTTGTACGGCTTCGCCGGATCGCGCTCTTTTTTCCTGCATTTGTAATATGCCTCCACCGGACTGCAAACCAGCATGTATGCGGGGACACCTGCCCGGCGGGCGCTAAGATTAGCGGCCAGTGCGGCCACTCCATAGCCCTGTACGATGACGGCATCCATTCGCCCTTTACGCGCAGCCAGATACCTCATCAGAGAATATGCAAACTTGAGGCGGGAGGCCGGGCCAACTTTTACTACAACCGGATGCGACGGCGTTTGACTGACTTCAACTCCACCCTCGATTTTGCGTGCAAACACTTCAAGTTCAAAACGTTCGGCCAATCCCTCGAGCAGCCGGACGTCTGTGCCGCTCTCCACGACAAAGACTACCCGTAAGCGCTCTCCCGGTTTGGCAGCCTCTGATGGCAATCAAAGTCTTTCGGCATCCGCTGAAACAGAGGCCGGCGTTTCGCCGGATGTAGAACCGGCACTTGCGAAGCTGCCTCGGATCACCTTCTCCACCAGGAGATCAAACTCGTCGCAGTGCAACTCCAGCGTCCAGCTCTGGGCCAGCTTCCTGGCGCCCTCGCAAAGGCCAGGATGAATCTCTGGATCGAGCGCCCGTACAGCGGCTGCAGCAAGTCCGCCCGCGGTCGGCGGATCACCCGGAGCCAGGAATCCATTTTCGCCGGGATGGAGCCAGTCGGGAATTCCGCCTACCCGGAAGGCAACCGATGGGACACTGTAGAGCCCGGCCTCCACTCCAACCACGCCGCAAGGCTCAGGCCAGAGACTGGGAACAACCAGCAGGTCGGCTTCTGCGTAAGCCTGAGCCACCTGCGATTTTTCCAGCCATCCCTTGAACTCGATCTCTACGCCCGAAGTGGCCGATTGTGTTCGCTCGGCCGCGCGCTGCCATACCTTGCGTTCCGGACCGTCACCGACAAAGACAAGGTGAACGTCGTGATCCACGCCTGCCCGAATGGCCGGCAACGCTTTCAGGAGCATCTGGCCCCCTTTCAGCTTGTCCATTCGTCCAACAAAAAGGATTCGCCACCTCTTCTTTGATTCATCTGTGCGAATTGAGCGCGGACGCTCTTTACCGTCGGCAAAGACCGGATACGGTAAACGATGACCGATAAGACCGTGACGTCTGTACTCTTCGGTGAGGTGCTCCGAATTGGTGGCAATCACCGCATAGCGGCGTAGTAGCCGTAGACGGCTTGATTGTTTGGCATAGAGCCTGAACATAGTCACGGGACTCCGGCCACCACAGCGGCGTGGAAAGTACTGCACCAGACATGCCGGCCCGAAGAGCCGTGTGCAAGGCACCGGAGTTGGAAATTTGTGGGCTTTTAGCCCGCTGATGCATGTGCCCTTGTAATCGTGAGCAAAGAAAACTCCAGGCGCCAGCGTTAGCAATTGAGCTTCAAATTCAACGTCCGTCGATCCGTGGCTGAAAATCAAATCCGGTTTCCAGTCCCTGATTTGAGCAATCGTCTGCGGCGCGCCACAAACCTTGACCTGCCATTCCCGTATCTCAGGCGGAAATTCAAAAGCCCGCCGATTTGCCGGTCCGTCCTCCGTGTAGCAAATACCAACGTCATTGCCACGTCGCATATACGCGGGCACGATTGCATCCAGATAGCTCTCGGTGCCGCCGATCTTTCTGCGATAAGAGGTCAGGAAGAGGATGCGCATAAGGAAAGCCCCATCAGCTACGCGGCGCCAGGACTGATTGTGAGCTCATTGTGCCCTCAATGAGCTCTGGGCTCCACGGCTCTCGTTCACCGCGCAGAACCTGTGCTGAAATCGGCGTGTTAAACAATGCCTGATAGAGCTGCTTCCCAGCAACCGCCATCCGGCTGCGCTCACGGTCATCCGTTAACAGCTGCTTGGCTCGCACGATTAGTGCTGCGGTATCACCTGCACGCACAATCGCTAGTTGGTCGAAACCCAGCCAGAATGGTTCGGTGGAATGGCCGCTGGTCGTAAGTAGAGCTCGTCCATTGGCGAAAGCCGCCATCGCCGCACCCCGGCGCGTGCTGATTCCATCCACATAAGGCTGGACCATCAGATCGCAAGCGCCGATATGAGCGGAAATTTCATCCGGCGTCAGTATCCCACTGCAAGCAATACGCGCGGCGAGGTCCGGATACGCGTTTTGCAAGTCCCGCGAAAAGCTTTCACTGCGCTGACCAATCAGCAGAAAACAAGCTGTCTTCTCCTCGCGCAGAAGGCCGGGGATCAGCAGGCGGAGTTGCTGTTCAACCAAGGCAGAGCCAATCCCAAGATGCCCCACAATAAGGCTGCGTCCGCCCTCACAGCACCGCCTCCGGACCGCCGCAATGCATTCCGGCTGCGAATCTCCGGGAACATTGCTGGGAACGGGCAGCCAACCTATCGGTGCTTTCGCTCCATTCAGAAACGGTCTCCATGCTTCCCCGGAAATCCAGATCTTTGAAGCTGAGCGCTTCAGCAGTGCCACCATCACCCGGTGGACCGTCGCTGCAACATTGCCCTTCCAGCTAATGCCGAATGACAACCAGACTTCATGGAACATAACCTCGATCCGATCGTGCTTCATTTTTGCCCGCAGCCATAGCCAGAGGCAAAAGAACACGTTCACGGAGCGGTAGCCATACCCATGCGGGACCCACTGCACTAACAAACGGCGCGGTCCTGGAAACTCATCCAGAGACTCTCCTGCTCGCCTCAAGTCTCGTGGCGAAAAGGTGCCCAACTCGTGGTGGACTGTGACGCCGGGAGGCAGCGGCGTCTCACCCGTAGCTGATCCGCACCAAACATGCACTGGGTCTCCAGCTTTGGCTAGCTCTCTTGCCATCACAAACGAGTAGTCACTCACGCCGCCGATCTTGGGCGGATACTCGCACGTGATTAAGTGCCACTCAACCATTGACCACGGACGCCCAATTCAACAATTGCTCTGGCGCACACTGCCCAGGTAACCGCGGAACCAATCGATAGTCATCCGAAGTCCTTGTTCAAGAGTGACGCGAGGGGACCATTGCAGATGCTCCAGGGCCCGGCTTGCATCGGCATACATGCGCCAAATCTCAGTGGGCCGATATGGGAGAGCACCCAATTCCACTTGAGTGGCCATGCCGGAAAGCCGAACAATGGTCGTTATCAAATCGCGAATTGAGACTTCCTTACCCGTCGCCAAGTTAACCGGGCCTTCAATACTGCCTTTGACTTGAGCAGCTCTAATCAGGCCTTCGACTATGTCACTGACGTAGTTGAATTCCCGGGTCTGTTCCCCTTTGGTTGCACGGATTGTTTTTCCAGCCAGAGCATTGATGATCAACTCCGGAATGATCGCTTTGCTGCTCTGATATGGACCGTAGGTATTGAACGGGCGGACGATGACAATCGCTCCATCGTTGCGCATTCTTTGCTTGAGTCGACTGTAAAGTTCGCCGGCGTACTTAGTGATTGCATAGGGCGAAATGGGTTCCGGAGTCATGCTTTCAACGAATGGTACCTGGCGCTGATAGCCGTACACTTCAGAAGTCGACATGTAAACGAACTTCTCAACATCAGAACAGATGTCCAGTAAATTGGCCGTGCCTTTGGCATTAACGTCAAAACACTCTTCAACCTGCAGAAAGCTCTGGCCAACATGGTTATATGCAGCCAGGTGGAAAATCACTTCCGGGCGGAAGCTTGCAGCCAGGGACAGGGCTCCGCGGTTGCGCAAGTCAGCTTCGATGATCTCAATGTCATTCCAAGAGCGCTGAAGCCTCTCATTCTTCATCAGATTGCCATAGCGCACTAGGACGCCCACTTTAGCGCCATCAGACAACAGACGGTTCACCAGATGCGAGCCGATAAAGCCCGAACCGCCTGTTACTAAGACCCGTTTGCCGCGCATATTTAGTTCTCCAGGACCGTAAAGAACTCCAGCATTTCCACCTCCGCTTCGCTCCGCTCTTTCTCCGTGTTTACAGTCACGTGCTTGCCCTGGTGTCTGTAGGAATTCAGCCTGCCGGCCCTTCCCAACGCAGCGGCGAAGCTGGGCAGGTCGGTTCCAGGAGACAGAAACTCGAACGACTGTGGCTCACAGAGCATGTAACCGATGTTGATCCAGTAGGGCAAAACAGGCTTCTCGCGAACACTAACGACCCGCCCTGCCTCATCCATGTCGACGATTCCGAACGGACTATGGAAAGGATAAACGGTAAGCGTCGCCAACGCTTCGCTGGACCTATGCTGCGATTGAAGATTCGCGAGGTTCACATTGGCCAGCGTATCGCCATAACAGATAATTGCCCGGCCTTGGACAGTTTGGCGCGCGTGGAGAATTCTGTCCGCCATGCTGACGTCACCTGAGTTGACACACTCCATTTGCCAGCTCTCAGAACGAGACCGGCGGGCAAAATCTTCGATAGCATCCGCCTTGTGACCAACACAGAGCACAAAATGCCGCACACCGCCGGCCCGAAGGTGTTGCAGTAAATAAAACAGAAGGGGCTTACCGTTCAGCGGAACCAGGGGCTTGGGGAAAGTATCAGTAAAAGGGCGCAGCCGTTCGCCCTTTCCGCCACATAGAATGATTGCGCTCAATTCAGACATCGGTACCCTTCAAATATTTTGCAGCCGGCGCACATAGTTTGCGCGAAAGCGCTCCATCGTGAGCTCCTTCATGGTCTCTCGGGCGGCCCTTCCGAGCTCGCGCAATTTCGACGGGTTGGCGGCCAGGTACTCTAACCGGTCGCGAATCCCCGCGGAATCTGCAGGAGGCACAATGAACCCGTTACGGCCGTCCTCGATTAGATCGCTGGCCCCAGTCCGATTTGTAGTTATAACCGGTATCCCCGTCGCCATGGCTTCGGCCACCGCGTATCCGAAGCCGTCGGCCAGCGATGGGTGAACCAACACGCTGGACTTTCCGTAGACCTCAGCGTATCCAAGTTTCCGAACTTCAACAGGCCGCACGATAATGCGTGGATTTGCTGCGATCTGTCTCCGCAGATAATTGGTAACACCCCGCGACCCCGGTCCACCCCACAGAACCAGCTCCCCATTGGCGATTTTGAGAGAATTGAAGGCGTCGATCAGGTAGTGGAACCCCTTCCATGGTTCAATTAGTCCGACAAAGCTCACCCGGAACTTCGATTCCTGGAATTTTGCCTCCTCGAAGTCATTAAGATTCATAGGTGGCGTCGCAACAACGATCTTGCTCGGGGAAAAACCCTTTTCCGCAAAAGTCCTAGCAGCGCAGTTGGACATGACCCGAATCAAGTCGGCCTCTTCGTACTCCCGCAGAATGCGGTCTCGCATGCGCCGGTGCAGTGTCGGACGTACGCCAAATCGCGCACATTCCCTCCGTTGCTGCTCAAGAAAATCGTCGACGTGCACAGTGACTACATCAACCACGGTCCTGCACCCATGGCGTTTAGCGGCAGCAAGGCTGTCGGCACACTGTCCGGTTGCCCCTTGGAACAGGTCCGCGGGGCCGATCCTCGCTGCAACGAACCGATCGAAATCGGCGTTGGAAAAATATGTCTGCCAATCTCGCAATCTTCGAACCAAGGGAAAGCGGCCAAGTGCATTGCTTCTCTTGGATTCCGGAACCCTGACCATTGAAGAGGCAGCTTCCCCACCCCGGCAGAAGACAGTAAGATCGAAGGATTCGCGCAATCCTTCAATCATATGGAACAAATTGAGGCCCTGGCCACCCACTCGTGGAGCCGCGTTTGCAGACAACCACATTTGCCGCATTAGAACCTAGTTCCCAAGAGAGTATGGCGCCCAGACCAGATGCCGCTTACATCTAACCCGTTCAGGTTGCTGATGCCGCCACCGCAGTCTGTTTGTCTTCCTTTTGCACTATGTCGCCGCGACCGTCAGAAACTGGACGTGCAAGACGATGTCCGAGACGAACCAACGGCTTCTCCAAACAGTAGTAACTTGCCGCCGCCATCACCACCATCATCCCCGCATTGAAAGGAAAGTTTTGCACCCACCCAAGGGGCGCATTCCCTTGGCTCGTGCCATTCACAAAGAGCTGCTGCCACAAGTAGAGGCTATAAGAGAGTCTCCCGATCCACCGAAACGGGACGGATTCCAGCACTCTCCCGATAAGCTGATCGGGATGGAGGACGGTTCCGGCTATGAGAAATGCAAGCGCGATCGCTTGCATAGTTATGACCAGATGCGGCTTTAGCAACCCGAGATCCATCATCACATAAGCGACGGCCAACAAACTGAACACTCGCCAGGTCAGAGTCCGTTTCAGCACGTCACGCACAGCCGGAACTTGCAGAAGCAACGCCGCCAGACAGCCGCACAGCAAGCCATCGGCTCGAATATCCGTGCGCTGTGAAAATGTAATGCCGGGAATCAGACGGTCGAGATAGCCGTTATGGAACTCGATGTTTCGCCAAACGCTAACCATTGCGATCAGCGTCGGAACAATCCACCGGGCACGGCGTTGCCCCGCTACTACGAGCATCAGCGGCCAGAACAAGTAGAAGTGCTCCTCAATAGCCAAGGACCAAAAGTGGCCGGTATACCATTCCCCTGCTCCAGGGATGCCAGGGTAATAATTCCGCGCAAATGCCAAGCTGCTGACCCACGATCCGGGGGATAACGGGATCGCCTTCATCCACCCAAGACATCCCACAACGATGAGATAAGCCAGCGCTGCCGGCAAAATCCGGAAAGCACGACGGATGTAAAAGCGTTTGAGCGAGACCGACCCTAACGCCTGCTCTTCCTCTAATAATCTCCATGTAATCAGGAACCCGCTCAGACCAAAAAAGACATCTACTCCGCCCGGTCCCAGCGTCGCGATTACGGAGCTGATGCTGTTCAAACCGGCCCGAGAGGGATCGTAGGGGTAAATCACGACGTGACTGGCAATGACCCCTAGAATTGCAACGGCGCGCCAACCGTCCAACGTTGGAATATACCCTGATTGAGGTCTCATTTCACGGCCGCTTTTCTTGACGGCTATACTGGCACGAGCCATAAGCTGAAGCGTTGTAGAACGGGCTTAATGTAGATGGAACACGACGGCGACAACATCACCGGAAGCATCACCAACAAATAGACCAGGAAGGCCCCCGTGCCGGTGATCGCCATCACAGGAAAGGGTAGTGGGTCAGTCTGATTTCCACAGGTCATTTTTGCCGGGTCGTCGTCGTCTCCAGCATCCTTTTCGCGCTTTGAGCCGAAGTAATACCCAATCACGACAAACACAATATTCAGGAGGCCATTGGCATACTCATACTTCTCGCGCCACGCCACGATGAGTAGGCAAAGTCAAGAAGATAGTTTCAAGGCAAACTGCAGAACCTTTGGAGCCGGTAAGTACTTCTTCGTAAACTCCGGCTCAAATTCATCAATCATCGCACTTATCTCGCTGACCGAGTACCCAAGACCTTTGAGATGTGTCTGGACTAATTCGTCCAAAAGACTTGGCGTTTCAATCGGAATGTCTGTTTCTTCCGGCTCACGATAGCTGTGAGTAGTGGAACGAAGGTGTGAAATAAAACGGCTGCGTTGCGACTGCGAAATCATTTCCAATCGCGCCGCTTGCTCTATTAGAGCGCCGATTGACACTTTCCACTCACGCTTGAGAGCGGCCAATTTCGGCAAATTCAGCCGCGTCAATTGCGGTGCAATCTCTCTTGCGGGAAGCAATAATTCCGCCGCGAACCTGTCAGCTTGGTCCTCCATGTCGGGAACCGGAAATTGATGCATCACGACATGCCCCAACTCGTGACCGAGGCTAAAACGGATTCTGTCTCCGGTAATCTCAGGGCTCGAATTCACGAAGAACAGCGGCGGCGAAGGCTCTACCCATTCGCTGATTGCATCGGCTTTCCGCGTTCCGAAATCACACCGGATTATCACGCCACCAGCGTTTTCGATTGCTTCCGTGAGATTTCGGATTGGCCCAGGCGGTAGCCGCCATGCGCTGCGAATCGCCCGCGCTATGAGTTCAATCTTGCCGTCATATTCGGCGGGATCATAGTGACGGAAACCGAAATGTTCAATCTCTGCCGCCACGAGAAGTTTTTTAACGGCAAAGCGCCGGATATTTAATTCCGCATGTAATTGCCGGAGATGCTTGAGCGGCAAGCCCTGCCGTTTTCGGTGATAAAAAACACTGGAACCGAATCCAAATACCTTTTCAGTTTGAAAAAAGAAACTCCTCGGATAACGAAGTACCCTTGAAATCTTGTCCAGTAGATCGAGAGAAATTGGCATCATGCCGCCTTCGAGTTTCGACACCGTGCCTTGCTTCACGGCCAGCAGACGCGCCAAATCGCCCTGGGTATGGCCGCGAGATTCTCTTGCGAGGATCAGCATTTCTGGGTTGAATTGGTCTTTCATTGCTCAATTTCCGTCTGTTCCTCTGACGCTCTGATACGCACACGGCGCTTTGGTGCTTCGGCGTTTCCGGACGTGGGCGGTTTGTCCTTGGGAGATTTTCCCAGGATCACAATGTTGTCGTCACCCGGCTCATCTAAAATGATGTCGTACAGAAACCGGCCACCGGTTGTGTTCGAAATAAGAACATCCCTCACGGCAGTTTGCAGCCGATTCAAGCGATAACCAAGCGTAAGCCGTTGCGGTGCCGGTGGAATTCCAGGCAGATCGTCTCCATCGTCGTAATCCTTGGCGCGTTCGGTCGGATAGTTACTCGGCAATCCTTCATCGTCCAGTTTCTTGCAGCGGATCAGCACCTTCTCGTCAATCTCAATCAGAGTAACGCCCATCGGCGCATCAATAATCCGTGTATTCTTCACGCCGTCAAATTCTTTACGGGCTTCAATGACCATAAGATCGTAAAGAATGTTAGCGCGGGTTCTCGAAGAGTGAAGCGCCACGTTTGGATATGTACTCTGGAAAAGCGGAAATGGAGCTGCGCCTATCTGGTACAAACGCTCCGCATGTGGTGCAACTATCCGTATGGCTTGGTCGCGTGAGAGTCTAAGCACGTTAAATTCTCCGGTAAATCCAACTGCAAGAAGAATTTAACCGAGTCTCTGCAATAAATCAACAAAAATTATTCCTAAATATATTCACTTTGTTTTCTTGGACTTCCAGCTGTGCCAAGTAAGAGTCCGCGGCGAAGGCTCGAGCCCAGAAGGGCCCAAAAGACGGTTCGAACCACGCCTCAAAACGGAAAAACAGCCATCGGCTTAACCAATTGAAAACACAGGGAAATTAGCTCTTGCAATTCGCTATAGCTTCGCGGTACCATGCGCGCCGCATTCGGAGCAATTAGCAGTTAGCAAATGGCAATTAGCCAGAGAAAACCAACAGCCGGCCCGCCCAGGCGGACCGTGGAACGATCTTTGAAAACCTAAAGCGAGGAAGCAGTCGGCACTCAGCATTCAGCCGATCGCGGCGATCACCGGGGTCCCCGACACGTGCGGCTTTCGCGTGTTGGGGTGGGATGACGTGCGATGACGGCGATCACGTGCGATGCCCCCCTGTTCCTCCCCTGTTATTCCCCTGTTACGCCCCTGTTACTCCCCTGTTCCGAATTGACTCCGTCCGGGAAAAAGGTTCACGAAAGGCCCGTGGAATCGAGGTTTTGCATGTTTGGAGTATCCAAGAGCTCGCGTTCTCCCCTGTTTTTTACCCTGTTAGCAGGGGAGCGGCCGCGATGTCCAGATTCACGGCGCCGGGCAGATGTTTGCGTCCGCAACCCAGATTGAGAACGTCCCGTTGCAGCAATTCAGGGATGGAGTCCAATTTCACTCGGGACCTGCGGTCGTTGCCCGCACAACGTTCTTGCCGGCCTTGAAGGTCCGGCCCAAACGCAGTCGCATGTTCTGGAAAAATGGCTTGAGATACACCGAACACGGCGGCGACAACATCACCGGAAGCATGATAGCTAGATAGACCAGAACCGAGCCTGCACCGATCAATGCCATGAGCGGAAAGCTGTGCCATGAGAAAGAACGTTGTAAGAGAGCGGCGACCAGCACCAGAAGGATTAGCCGCAGGGCCCATCCTCTGATTGGCATAAGCAGGCGGCCGGGACTGGTGTTTAGCTCTTTCGAAAGCGCCCACAAGTTTGCCGGCAGGCTCACCGCACACACTCCGATGATTCCACCAACAGGCGCTCCGATCGGGCCGAGGAAATGCACAAGCACCATCGCCGAGGCGACGGTGACACAGCCGTCCAGCAATGACACCAGGGAAATCCAGCGTTCATACCCGAAGCAGAAAATGGTGTTAATCAGCGTTCGGCTCCAATGGCGTAACAGAACCAGCGCCATAATAAGGATGGTCAGTTTGAATCCGCCGTACTGGCCCGCGCCCACCCACCAGGACACAAAGCTGCGGTTCAGCACCAGTACGCCGCACACCAGTGCGCCGCTGAACAGCAGCATGATCTGGCTCAGTGCCAGGGAAGCCTGCTGGATCCGTTCCCGGCTTTCGGAGTATCGCATTTCGCTCATGCCCGGCAACGCCAGGTCCATGAGCATCTGGGGTTGGTTGGAAAGAACGCTGATCAGTTTGCCGGTACACACGTAAGGCACTACAGCGAGAGGGCCCAGCACACTGCCGATGATCAAAACATCAGAGCCGTTCAGCAGGATGGACGCCACACGGGAAACAGTCACCCACAGGCTGCGGCCCAGATAAGAGCGTGATTCCTGCCACGTCGCGGAAAAGATTTTGTTGGGAAGCACGTAGGGAAACCGCGCTCTGGTTCGCCAGGCCAGACAGACGATGGAAACCACCTCGCCCAGTCCCCAGCCGATGGCCAGAGAATAGAGTCCGAATCCGCGGAAGACCAGCGTCAGACTGACCACGGTGGTGATGGTCCAGCTGAGCATTCGTGTGAAGCCAAGAAAGGAGAGGTCTTGCAGACCGTTCAATATCCCCTGCAGGATTTGAAAGGGAAACAGCGCGACAAACACCACCAACATCACAGCGAGCGGAGCGCGTAAGGCAATCCAGGCGGCAGGAAGAATAAACCACGTCAGGGTGGCGGCGATCGCCAGGATGGGCCACTGAATCATCACAATACGGACGACTCTGGCGGTCAAAAGCGATAGCTGCGCGGCTTCCGGTCTGCCTTGAGCGAGGCCTGTAGCGTTTCCTGTTTCGCGCGGCAGCAACGCCATAACACCCATGTCCAGCAACAGCAGGTAGCCCAGAATCTGTGTGCCCAGGGCCCACAAACCATAGTCGTGCTGGCCCAGATGCCGCAAGAGAAATGGCGTGAACCAGAGACCCGCCACCATGACCACGGCCTGATAGGCATAGCCGATGCCCGCGCCCGCAACAAAACGTTTCGTTCTCCCATGCCTGGGAGCTGCGCCCGGAAAAGTTCCCAATTGAGTTGTTGGCGAGGCTGTCATGAGCGCGGTGTGGCGGGTGCGGGTCGCAGAGAAATCCTGGGCAGAGTCCGGCGCCTGGGGACCCTGCTGAAACGAGACGCCCCATAGAGCGCTGACGTCAGTACCCAAAACACGATGCCGCCCGAGGTATTGAATACAGGGCCTCCGAAGCAAGCGCCTGCCAGAGCGAGCTGCAGCACAAAAATTATTTTGGCGAGGTTGGCCAGGTTAGTATCAGGGTGGCGCGCAGCCACGCGATAGGCAAAGATCAAGGCGGCCATGATGGCGCCGCCGTACAGGAGCCACATCAGGATACCGCCGTCGTAAAGCCATCCGGTAATCTGGATTTCTGCCCACAACGGAGGGTGGATCCGGTTGTCAGCCTCCCCGAAATACGCATTCATCAAGCCCCAGCGGCCAACACCGGCGCCCAGAGGGTACTGCCAAAGCAGTTCCCGCATTGTATAGTCGACAAAGATTCCCCGGTTTTGCTGATAACTGCTGTAGGCCCCTTCCTGCCCTATACCAAGAAAGCGTTCCGAGATGGATGCGCCACCGATTTGAACAGCCACAAAATAGGAAGTGCAGATCAGGATCGGCCCGGCGATGGCAATCCATTTGCGCGAGAAGATCGGGGCACGGTAATGACGCACTAGCGCGAGCAATGCCACAGTAACCACCAGCACCAAAAATAGGCTCCGGACCTGGGCAAGATAAATATCAGTAATCCCGGCGAACGCGCAGCCTAGAGCGACAAGCCGTTTCCAGCGTTTCATTGCAGGATCGGAGGCCAGGCCCAGACCCAGTATGGCGGTAAACAAGCCGGCCAGGGCGGCGCTTCCCGCTGTATCGTTCAGGCCCGGAGGCCGCACAATTGTCTGTCCCGAAGCGCCGACGTAACTCATCTGTTCCAGGTAGTTAGGGTTGACGCGCAAGATGCTCTCCGCAAATTGCGGCGGCAAGAAAATATGTGGATAGAGGGCCTGGAGGAATCCCAGAACCGCGCTGATGCCGTTGGCGAGCAGCACGAGCCAAAGCAAACGCTGCAACCGAGCGGGGCTCTGGACCATTCCCGCGCCCCAATATAGCGGAAGAACAATGCATAACTGGAAGACGCACTGGGCCAGTCCGGCAGTGAATGCGCTCTCAGGATGCAAAAGCTCGAGGGCCAGCAGCAACAGCGCCGCGGCGATGAGGTGGCTGCCCGGCGCAAGCTTAAGGGTCTTGACCCTGGAGTGGTAGACCGGTACCAGCAAGGCGCAGGAAAGATAGGGCAGAGTGCGCAATACCGTCCGGAAAGCCTGGGTGCCCGGCAGGAACATGACCCCGGGAAGGAGGAACTGGCAAAAGACAAAAACTTCCATCCAGCCCACGTCGCCAAATATCGCGCTGCGCCTGGGCAATGACACATGCGGCAAGCGCGCTGTAGTGACGTTCAGGCTACGCGGCTGCATTCGCTGGGACCGTCCGTGGGCGGAGTTTTCCAATCAGGGCCTCATACCGATCGAGCATGCTATCCAGAGAATACTCGCGCGCTCGCGCCAGTCCATACTCGGTGAACTTCGCCCGGGCGGCTGGATCGCGGAGCAATTCGCAGAGTCTGCCGGCAAAATCGGCGTCTCGCGCCAACAGGCCGAACTCAGAGTTCCTCAACAACTCCTTACTGCCGGGATTCGGAGTGGCAATGACTGGCGTCCCACATGCCAGGGCTTCCAGATACGGAAGTCCAAACCCCTCGTACTGGCTGGGTGAAGCATAGACCCACGCTTTTTGATACAGTTCGATCAATTCATCCTGGCTCACACCGGTAAAGTAACTTACGCCCTCCATGGGCGGCCCTGGTTCGGTGACCATCATCAGCGTGGCTTCCGGAAATTGCGCACGGACAAACCGGTTGAATAGTGCCAGTAGAAAATTACCTCGCTTCCGGCCCTGCAAAGTGCCGACAAACAGGATGGACGGGGAGATCGTTTTCTTCTCGATTGCCGGCGCGAACCTGGCAAGATCAACGCCTGAAAGAATGATGTTTCGCAGGAACGGATTGAACCGGCGGCAGTTCTGGCTGACGCCAACACAGCCCCGTTGCAACAACGCGGCCAGCAACTCTTGCGGGTAAACACCGAGTTGGAGCAGGAAACGGAAAGGATGGCTCGCGGTCAGCGCCTCACCCAGCGCGCTGCCGTGCATGATGCGGATGAGAGGCTTGCGCAGCAAGGGCAAAAGCAGACTGTCGCCGTGGGCCATCAGGACGTCGGCATCATACTTGGGCATCAGGCTGATCAGATTGCCTATGTATCCCCCGGTAAGACGAAACCCAAGTTTCGAATTTGCGAATCCCAGCCAGGGGAGGGGGCGAACATCATAGGCAGCGCCGGGCGGCTTCGGATCGTAGCTCCAAACAGTCACGTCGTACCCGCGGCGGCCCAAGCCATCCGCCAGGTCATGAGCAACACGGTCCACTCCTCCGCGTTTCTGCCCAAGCACCGGCAGGCGGTAGCTGATCATTGAGATTCTCATTCGGTCAAAAGCTAGATCAGGTCTGGCTGGCCCGGTGCGAGCCATACGGTATGAGGCCATGGATCACTAAAAGTATGCTCGAGCGGGCGGAGGTACGTTCTGAAGTCTCGCAGCGGATCGTGGCTGGCGCGGGTGGTGGTCGCAAATGAGAAGTCCAACGCCCACCCTTTGTAACCCTTTGCGAGGAGAATGCCGGTGATTTCACGGAGAGCAGGCCGCGTCTCTCCCGGATGCAGCGGATGAAGTTCCAGCAAAATACAGCGATAGCGCAACCGCTTTAGTCCATCTTCCATGCCGGCCAGGGCCATGTGTTCAGCGCCTTCCACGTCCATCTTCAGCAAGTCAATTGTGTCCATTCCCCTTTCGTCCAGTAATGAATCAAGTCGCCGTGAGCGAACGGCAAACGTAAGGGGGCTCGCGCCGCCACTTTCAACCAGCCGCGACATACCACTGTTCTGATTCACTCCGTCATGACCAGCGAGGAGAACTTCGGCCTCCCGGTCGGCCGCCGCAACCCTGATTGGTTCGACCTGTTTCAGTTGATTGCGCTCGATGTTGGATTTCAATTTAAGGAAGACTCGTGGGTCCGGTTCCAACGAAATCACTCTTCCTGAAGGCCCAACCAGGCTGGCAGCCAGGAGGCTAAAGAGTCCCCAGTTTGCTCCCGTGTCCACGAAGCTCATTCCCGGGCGCAACCAGCCTCGCACAAAGGCGCTCTCCTGCGCTTCATAACAGCCAGCGAAAAAGGCTGAGCAGGCTATGTGATCACGGAGAGAGCAATGGACCTTGTATCCGCCCAGGTCACGCGGCATTCGCCCAACGAACTCCCGGTTGCGGCCATGACAAAGATGATGGATAACGCGATATTTGCCAGCGGGCATTCGACGAAGGACACCGGCAAGCGCGTTCGCCCAGAGAGGAGCAGGCGCCGGCTCACGGTAGGTCAGGTCGGCCTGCTGGCCGTGCACACCTCTTTCCAGCAAACTCATTGAGATCTCGGCCTCCTTCCGATCAACAAAACATTATCCGAGCAACCGCGCGGAAACAGCCGACTCAAGACTCGTGGGTAGTGCCAGGGTGTAAGAATGATCCGGCCCTGCCGGCTGTATTCCACGTCCACGTCCTCCAGTCCACACTCGGCGGCGATGCGCCGGAGATCAATTTCCAGCAGGGCGGTGAGATGGGCGGGATAACTTGAGTCCTGAAAATGATTGAATTGCTGCTTGAATAACAACGTCGCCAGACTCAGGAAACTGAGTTGATTGGGAGTGGTAACGATAATCCAGGCGCCGGGCTTGGCCACGCGGCGCAACTCACGAAACAGCGCCCGCGGGTTTTCGAGATGCTCAATCGTTTCCACGGAAGCGACAACGTCTCCAATGGCGTCCGGTACAGGCGTCCTTCCGCTGCCCAAATCAGCCTGAAAGAACTCGATCCCGACCGGAAGTCCGTCATAGCGGGCTGCATCAACGCCAACGCAGTGGACGAAGAGTTTGCCGATTTCCTGAAAGAGCTGCCCGGAGCCACATCCGAAATCCACAAAGGTACCACCGTTGATGCCTCGGCTGGATAGCGCGTGTACGACCATTCGATAAACCGCCGGTATGCTGGCGCCTTTGCTTAGACGGGCACGCTTCTCAACATCATAGAGTGCACTCGAAGCCATGTGGTCGAGGTTTTCTTCGCTAACCATTCACACCATTGGCCGTTCGCAACGGACCAGATCCGTGGTTCGCTGCAATGTTAGAAAGCTGATTGCAGAGCTTATTCAATCGGGTCTTGGGATCTGTTAGCTCTCTGGCCCGGGCCGGGCCGGCTCCTCCCAATGTGGCCCGGAGTTCGGACGAGTTTACAAGCCGGATCAACGCCTCGCCGAGGGCGCCAGCGTCCTTCGGCGGAACCAGAACACCGCAGCTCGTATTCACTACCTCTTTCCCACCACCAAAGTCCGTCGTCACCACCGGCAAGGCGGCATACAGAGCTTCGACAAAAACAATCCCAAATGGCTCAGGCTGCGCGTTAGGCTGGGCGAAAATGTCTGCAGCCTGCAACAGGCGTTCCACGTCGGAGCGTTGGCCGAGGAACAACACCCGGTTCGCAATGCCGTGTTCGGCAGCCAGCGCCCTCAATGAATTCAAGTATTGCTCTTCCCAGGGGCGTTGCGGCCCACCCGCAATCCAGCATATCCAGCCGGGGACAGCAGCCATTTTCGCCAAAGCATCAAGCAGCATTGGATGCCCCTTCCAGGGTTCCATCCTACTGACCTGAATAATGACCACGGACTCTCGCGAAGCTCCCAATTCTCTGCGGAGAGCATTGCATTCAACTTCGCCGTACTGGAGTTTGGGTGCTGGGATGGGATAATAAAGAACTTTCGACGGGGTCCCCGAATAAAGTTTCGGCAGTTCGCCCTGAATAAATTCACTGTTGCACAGCACCAAGTCCGGCTGATGCCGCCGGGCCCAACGTTCTACCCAATGCTTGCCGTTGGGAAGGTCGTGCAACCACAGAGCGTTGGGGATTCCGGCCTTGTGAATAGCTTGACCAAAGATGGCTTGCCCCCAGGGTGAGTGGGTAATGGCGCAGTCAAATTGTTGACTTGCCAGCAGCCTCCGCAACGCTTTGCGCACGCGCCAGATACTTGGCAGCCAGCGAGCCCGCGCTTCGCCGAGATGGTAGAGCGGTTCGCCGCGCTTGCGCAGTTCCCCGCTTAATCTGCCTTCAAAGCAGTAGGCGAAGTGCGATTCCATCTCCGGGCACTCCGATTTGCACTCGGCGAGGGTCTG
>Ga0210407_10002074_pt1 | contig 17662 bp, 15 predicted proteins | sample IncBWC27MmetaG_FD_150860 | JGI IMG/M metagenome (GOLD analysis project Ga0210407, IMG submission 150860) | Forest soil microbial communities from Barre Woods Harvard Forest LTER site, Petersham, Massachusetts, United States - Inc-BW-C-27-M | ecosystem: Environmental > Terrestrial > Soil >...
ACTTTATGTACCACTCGTTTTCGTATGTTTGGCGGTCGGTGTGCAACATTCTTGTCGGGGGCGCGGCATAAGCCCTACTCAAGCTCAATGGACATCAATGGCATCCGCCGCTGAAGCGAAGCTCGCACCACTTACCCAGGCTGTTGAATTACCCCCTGCACACATCTATTTTGGCCCGTCTGAGGCGATGCAAGCCGTCCGGCAACGGGTCGAACGCGCCGCTGGGCTTAACGTACCCATTCTCGTTTTGGGTGAAAGCGGTACCGGAAAAGAAGTTCTGGCCCGGTTTATTCACGAACGTTCCCCTTGGAATCAGGGTCCCTTTGTCAAAGTGAATTGTCCCGCGATTCCGGCCACTCTGATCGAAAGCGAACTTTTCGGATTTCAGAAGGGTGCCTTCACCGGCGCGCACGCCGCGAAACCCGGGCGCATGGAGATGGCGCAGGGTGGAACGCTCTTCCTCGACGAAATCGCCGAGATCGATTCGAGTCTGCAGGCGAAGTTGCTGCATGTCCTTCAGGACGGTCATTTCACGCGCATCGGCGACCACGAGGAACGGCGCATGGACGCCCGCGTCATCTGCGCCACCAACCGCCTGCTGCATCAGGAAATTGCCCGCGGCGGCTTCCGCGCCGATCTTTTTTACCGCATCAACGTGATCACCATTACGCTGCCATCCCTCCGCAATCGGCGCGACGACATTCCCTATCTCGTTGATTATCTCCGGCAACTCTTCAACCGCCGTTTCCAGCGCGAGGCCGCGCCGGTCTCACGCGAAGTGTTGCAGCTGCTCCAGCAGCGCGAGTGGCCGGGGAATATTCGCGAACTGGAAAATTGCATGGCGCGCTACGTGATCCTCGGCTCGGAGGAAGCCTTCCACACCGACCGCGATCCGTCCGCCGAAAAGAAACCGCTGCACATTTCCTACGAAATGAATGAAGAAGGGAATATTCCGCTCAAGCATATCGCGCAACAAGTCACTCGCCGCATGGAACACGACGTCATCTTGAAAGTCTTGCAAGCCAACCATTGGAACCGGCGCAGAACCGCTGAAGTCTTGAAAATCAGTTATCGTGCGCTGCTTTATAAAGTCCGCCAGGCGGGCCTCCCCGCCAAGCGGCCCGGCCGCAGGATAGATCCGTCCGGTGGCGAACTTTCCGAACCCTCTTAAATCCGCCAGCCTGCGATTCTGCGTCCTAAACCCGGATGTCTAAAAGGTGTTTGGCGCACGTGACCTGATAGCCCCAAAGCCCGTCCACAGCAGACCACCACTTGGAACGCCTCGAAATTTAGGCCGCGCGCACCCGTGTCTGGTATGAAATCCCATCTTCCATCTTTCTTGCCCCTGTGCGCCAATTCCGCTAGCCTTAGCTACGATGGTTAAGGCGACCACAAACTCCAAACTACTAAAGGTCTGCATTCTTTCCCCGCACCCCATGGTGCTGGAGGAATTTCGCCGCTTGCTCGAGGATTCCAATTTTCAGCTGGTGATCCGGCAACTCGATTCCATGCTCGCTCCGGATCTGCGCAATCTGGAAGTGCCCCGCGCTTCGGTCTATGTGATTGACGCACACGCGGCACGGCAAGCCACCGGCGCATTGTTGGGCAACATCCTGGACCACAATGCCGCGGCTCGCCTGCTCGTCGTGGGAGACAATCTGAAGGAATCCGATAGCTACACGCTCCTTCGCCAGGGTGTAAAAGGCATTCTGAATTACAAGGAAGCCCGCGAGCAGCTTCCGCGCGCACTTCCCCTGGTCGCCTCCGGTGGTTTCTGGGTGCCGCGCGAAGTCCTGTCGCGCTTCGTGGACTCGATTTTGAGCACCACTCAGGGACGCCGATTGCGCGGCGATTCCCCAGCCGAATTGAGCCGCCGCGAGCAGGAAGTCCTCGCCGGTCTCCTCGAAAATTTGGCCAATAAAGAAGTCGCGGACCGCCTGCACATTTCCGAACGCACTGTAAAGTTCCACGTCTCAAACCTGCTGGCCAAGTTCGGCGTGCGCCGCCGCGCGGACTTGATCCTGCTCTGCTACCAGCGCCGCGGCGCCGGCGTCTAACTCAGCAATTCGCTACGCCCGTCCTCCGCTCTGCTGGTTGTGACTCCCGCGCAGTTACGCTGCTATAATCTTCTTCCCGCATCCTCTCTGTGTGGAGCATGTGCGCAACTCATGGCTACCTTTTCCCTGGAAAATTTTGGCTGTCGCGCCACCGAAGCAGATGCTGCGGCGATGCGTCGAGCTCTGCGCAGCGCCGGATGGACCGTGCTCGACGAGCACGCCAGCGCCGACGTGGTGGTGCTCAACACCTGCACCGTAACGTCCGCCGCCGATTCGCAGGCGCGCGATGCCGTGCGCAAGATTCATCGCGCGAATCCCGCCGCGCGCATTCTCGTCACCGGATGCTACGCGCAGCGCGCGCCGGAAGACCTCGCCCAGCTGCCCGGCGTTTCCTGGGTCGTCGGAAATTCCCATCAGGACGAGATTCCGCGATTGCTGCGAGAATTGTTTGCACCAGTCGCGGACACGACGGTCGCCGCCGGCACCGTCAACAGTTCCTCCGGTCAATCCTTGGACTATGCGCCCGCGCGCGATTTCGTTCCGCTCGCAACCCTCGACACCGAACCCATGTCGCTCGCGCGCGGCCCCGCCAAGATCCTCACCGGAGACATCTTCGCGCAGACCTCCATGCAAGTTAGTCCCTTCGAAGGCATTCCGGCTGACCGCACCAGGCCCATCCTGAAAATTCAGGATGGCTGCAACAATCGCTGCTCGTACTGCGTCATCCCATTCGTTCGCGGGCGCAGCCGTAGCCTCCCGTCAGACGCAGTGCTGGAAGAGACGCGGAAACTCGTGGCAACAGGCGCGAAAGAGATCGTCCTCAGCGGAATCAATCTCGGTTCGTACGGACGTGATCTGGCGCCGCGTGTGGTTTTGGCGGATTTGGTGCGGCGCATTCTGCACGAGACCGCGCTCGAGCAGTTGCGCTTCAGTTCAATTGAACCACAGGACGTTACCGAAGATTTTGTCGCGCTTGTGGCGGCATCACCGCGCATCGCTCCGCATTTTCATGTCCCGCTGCAATCCGGTTCAGACCGAATTCTCCGCGCGATGCACCGCTGGTATCGCGCAGACCACTACGCCGAACGCATCCAGCTAATTCGCAGCGCGCTGCCGGACGCGGCCATCGGCGCGGACGTAATCGCAGGCTTTCCCGGCGAGACTGACGAAGATTTCGCCGCTACTTTCGAATTCATCGCGCGCCTGCCGTTCACGTACTTGCATGTATTCTCGTTTTCGGCGCGCCCCGGTACGAAAGCTGTTGAGCTTGGCGCGCCGGTTTCGCCGGCCGTCACTCGCGACCGAGCCCGCGCGTTACGCACGCTCGGCCAGCAAAAGGCCGCCGCGTTCCGCGAGCTTCAAGCAGGACGAAAGCTGCGCGCCCTAACGCTAGCACGCGGCGGCGACACCTGGACCGAAGCATTGACCGGAAATTATTTGAAGGTGCGTGTGGAAGGCCGCCGCCCGGCGAATGTATGGTGTGAAGCGCGCATCAGCGCCGCGCAGGAAGTCGCGGAACGCAACGAAGCGCTCAGTTCTCGAAGATAACTTCGGCCAGCGCGAGATTCCCGCTGTGCGTAATCGTAAGCGAAATGTTTTTCACGCCCAGCCGCTCGGCGACTTGCCCTGCCACGCCGTGCAGCCGCAGCGATGGTTTGCCGGTCGGTTCGCGCATCACTTCGATATCCCGCCAGCGTATTCCTGAACGCCATCCCGTTCCCAGCGCCTTCATCGCCGCTTCTTTGGCGGCGAATCGTCCTGCGTAGCGCTCGAATTTTCCGCGGAAACTCTCACAGTATGCAACTTCTGCGGGCGTGTACAGCCGCTCCAGAATCGGCGCGCCGTGCCGAGTGAGCGCCGCTTCGATCCGGTCAATCTCCGCGATGTCCAGTCCCAGACCCACGATCACATGCGCCTCGCTTCCGAATCGCACGCGAGAATGCAATCCCGCGCCGCAACGTGATTAATTATACCTATATAATGATTGCCCGCAGCGATTTGGCGTGAGGCTCGAACAATCGACTATGCCCACTCGTGTTGTAAAGAAAAAATCTTCACCGCCGAAAATCAAGGCGAAGAAGCTGCATCGTCCAGAGCAATGGAAATCGCTTCGCCGCGCTGGCCTGCAGATCCTTGAGTCACCGTCGCTAGCCCGCATCGCTTGGCTCACGCACGGTTTCAGCACCCGTCCCGGCGGCGCGAGCGAGCTCGCCGCGAATCGCAGCGGTTCTAACGCGAAGCAACAGCATGCAGGTGAAAAAGTCCTGAACCTGGGATTCACCGACTGGGATTCGCGCGATCGCGTTCTGAAAAACCGCGGCAAATTCTTCGCGGCGCTCGGCGCGGGTAAAATGCGCGTGGTTGCCTTGCGCCAAATTCATTCCGATATCGTTCACGTCGTTGGCGCCGCGGACATGCCACGAGGCGACCAAGCGCTAAAAGGCGATGCGCTCATCACACGCGAGCCCGGCGTCCTGCTGACGATCCAAACCGCGGACTGCATTCCGATCCTGCTTGCCGATACCAGGCAGCGCGCTGTGGCCGCAATTCATTCCGGCTGGCGCGGCACGGCGCAGCGCATCGCCGAAAAAACCCTGGGCCGCATGCAAATGGAATTTGGCTCGCGCCCGCAGGACGTGATCGCCGCGCTAGGTCCGGGGATTGGTGACTGCTGCTACGAAGTGGGCCACGAAGTGGTGAAAGATTTCACCGCAAAATTTCCCAACGCCCGCGAATGGTTCGCAGGCCCATTCGATGCGCTCGAAAATGGCGATAACGATCCCAACTGGCTGCCCTGGCTCACCATGCGTCCGCCGGGGCACGCGCCGCCCCCTCCGCGCGCTCATCTCGACCTGATCGCCGCGAATCGCGCGATTCTGGCCGGCGCGGGGATCGCATCCGAAAATATTTCTTCATCCGGTTTCTGCACCGCGTGTCGGAGCGATCTTTTTTTCAGCTACCGTCGCGAACACACCACCGGCCGCCTGATGGCCGCTATTGGAATTCTTGGATGACATACAATTTACGCGGCTACGGAGCGGGAGAAATGTGTTCCAGTGGAGATACCGCGGTGGGTGGCGCGGCTGATTCCAGCAGCGCCAACTGCCCGCAAGCAGCCATCACATCCTGTCCGCGCGAATAGCGCACAAACGCGCGCGCGCCTTTCTCCTCGAGAATGCGGCGAAATTCTTCAATGCGCGCCGCGTCAGGCTTCTTGTACGGCAGCTCTCCTGGATTCCACGGAATCAAATTCACTTTCGCGCGCAAATTTGCCAGCGACTTCGCCACGCGCCGCGCATCTTCCGGCGTATCGTTAAATCCTCCCAGCAGCACATATTCAAACGTCAAATGCTCCCAGGGACGCAGCGGATACCGCGCGCAAGCCGCCAGCAAATCTTCAATCGGGTACTTGCGATTGATCGGCATGATTTTGTCCCGCTGCTCGTTCGACGATGCATTCAACGAAATCGCCAGCTTCGGACGTACTTTTTCGCCCCCCAGCCGCTCGATGCCGGGAATAATTCCACTGGTCGAAAGCGTCGCGTGCTTCGGCGTAATCGCCACACCGTTCGGATCGAGCAGAATTCGCAGCGCCGCCATCACCGGCTCGTAATTCAATAGCGGTTCGCCCTGTCCCATCAGCACCACATTTGTCTGCGGCTTCAGGCTCGCGCGATTTTCGTCCAGCGCAATCAACACTTGTCCGACGATTTCTCCGGCCGTGAGATTGCGTATCAAGCCCAGCGTCGCCGTCAGACAAAAATGACAATCCACCGCGCAACCAGCTTGCGTCGAAATGCAAATCGTCTGGCGATTTTCTTCCGGCATGAAAACAGTCTCGACCGTCGCCGGCTTCGTAGCCTTGAATTCGCCGCTCGATTCGGCCGCCGGCAGCGCCAGCACGTAACGCACCGTGCCGTCACCCGAAAGGTATCGCCGCACGATCTGCGGCAGCGCAACGACAGCCTCGCGCGCCAAACGCTCGCGCAGCGTCACCGGCAGATTGCTCATACTCGCGATGTCAAACCGCTGTTCGGCATAAAGTGCGTGGTAAATCTGCGCGCCGCGATAGCCCGGTTCGCCAAGCGACTGCGCAAATGTCCGCAGTTCTTCTGCCGATTGGCCAAGCAGATTCGTCGGGACGCTGGAGTTGTTCGCAGGCATCTTACGATCATGATAGCACGCGGCTGCGCGCCGATTTTCCGCAGCCGGCGCGGCCTCGCAGCGATATAATGAAACGTTTGAGATTCGCACCTGCAAGTATCAGGAGGCGCGCCCATGAGCACCGTAACGTCAGCGGAAACCAAAAAGCCGATGGAATCGGTCACCATTGATGAATGGGTGAAGCAGCTCGGCGCCATTCCTGCAAAGGATTTCACGATTCCCCGCGTGCTCGATTTTACCGAGCGCAAAGCCATCCAACCAGAAACTCTGGCGCCCTACATTTTTTACGCCAACAGCCATTACACGCGGAATCTGATTTACAAGTGCGAGCTCTTTGAAATCCTGGCGATCTGCTGGAATATTGGCCAGCTCAGCCGCATCCACAATCATCGCGATCAGAATTGCTGGATGGTTACGCCCATTGGCCGGCTGCGCGTGCAGAATTTCCGCGTGGAAAATCGCGACGCCGCGCACGGCAGCTGCAAGCTGGTCCCTTCCGATTCTTACATCATGGACGCAGTGCATCCCGCCGTGGTGCGTCCCGAGGAGCCCGTACACCAGGTGCAGAATTTGCCGGAATTCAATCAGCCCTCCACCAGCGTACACATCTATTCGTACCCATACGATTCCTGCGAAGTGTATTCCATGGATAAAGGCGCATACGCCGATGTCCCGCTGCATTATTCCAGCGAGTACGGCAAGCTCTCGCCCGACGAGAAACTGACCTAAGTTCAGCGCGCGGATCGGGCCGTCCTGCGCTGCACACGCCACAACCATCCGCGGATTTGCGTATCGCCGCGAGGTTCACAATGCGCAATAAAACAATGGTCGCGTCCATGACATTTATAGGCCCACCGTGCCACAATGGAATCAGACAACAACATGCCTGACACAAATCATAGGGTCCATACGGAATCCCTTCCGAATGGGCTCGTCGTCATCACCGAGCCGATGGAGCATGTGCACTCCGTTTCCGTGGGCATCTGGCTGCGCACCGGCTCGCGCTGCGAACCTCCCGGCTTGAACGGCATATCCCACTTTATCGAACACATGGTTTTTAAAGGCACCACACGGCGCACCGCGGAAGATATCGCGCGTGAAGTGGACAGCGTCGGCGGCATGCTTGATGCGTTCACTTCCAAGGAAATGGTCTGCTTCAATACTCGCGTCCTCGATGAACATCTGCCGAAAGCTTTCGACGTGCTCGCGGACATGGTTCTCGATCCGAAATTCGCCGACGACGAAATTGACCGCGAAAAATCCGTCATCCTGGAAGAAATTCGCATGACCCAGGACAATCCCGAAGACCTGGTCCATGAGCTATTCACCCAGAATTTCTGGTCGCCGCACGCTTTGGGCAAACCAATTCTGGGAACGCCGGAAACCGTCTCGGCGTTCACTCGCGACACCTTACGCACCTGGTTCAAGCAAAGATACGCGCCGAACAACATGGTCATCACCGCCGCCGGCCATCTGACGCACGCGCAGTTGGTGGATCTGGTTTCCGAACGCTTCGCGAAAGGCACCTCAGCCGGTGAAGACGCCGCGGAAGCCACCCCTCAGCCCGCTTCGCACGTCACTCTGCGGACCAAGCACGAACTCGAGCAAGTCCACATCTGCATGGGCGTTCCGGCGCTGCCCATGACCGATCGCCGCCGCTTCGGCGTCGCGGTGCTCAACAACGTTCTTGGCGGCGGAATGTCTTCGCGCCTCTTCCAGAATATTCGCGAGCGCCAAGGCCTGGCGTACGCAATTTTCAGCGAACTCAATTCCTATCGCGATGCCGGCGCGCTTTCGGTTTACGCCGGCACATCGCTGGACACCGCTTCGCAGCTGGTCCGTTCCGTGCTCGATGAATTCCGTCGCCTGCGCGATGAACCGCTCAGCACCGAAGAATTGCGCCGTGCGAAGGACCACCTGAAAGGCGCTACTTTGCTGGCGCTTGAAGGCAGCGGGCAGCGAATGAACAGCCTCGCGCGCTATCACATGTACTTCAAACGGCACTTCACCGCGCAAGATCTGATCGCGCTCCTTGAAAGCGTCACCGTGGAAGACGTCCAGCAACTCGCCCGCGAATTCTTTCAGCCCGGCCGCATGGCAGCCTCCGTCGTCGGCAACCTCAACGGCTTCGAACTTACCCAAGAGCAACTCGCCATCTGATTTTCCGAATTTCTGAAGAGAGTCAATTCCCGTAATCAGCGCGATCTAGTTTCTCTTGCGCGACTTCGTATTGACGCCAGCGCAGCACTTTGCCATCATCCCAGTGCGGCGTCGCGCGCAACCGTTCACGGTTGTTGACGCGCACCGCGGGGGAAGCGCATCTCGTTTCGCGTATCCATTCTGGCCTCGGGCAGCACGGGCAACTCCACGTTGCTCGAATCAGGGTGCACGACCCTCCTGATTGACGCCGGGCTCGGCAAAAAAGAAATGTTACGGCGCTTTGAAGCTCTTGGCCGCGCGCGTCCCGAAAAAGTTGACGGCATCCTCGTCACCCACGAGCACAGCGACCACTCCAACGGTCTCGCGCAAATGTCCCGCGAGTGGAAATGTCCGGCCTACCTCACCGCGCCGACGCATCGCGAAATTCAAAAAATGTTTGGCGACGGCCCGAAAACCAAAATCGAGCGCGTGGAATACATCCGCCCCGGAATTAAATTCATAATCGGCGACATCGAAATCACCGCATTCACCATTCCGCACGATGCCGCCGACCCCGTCGGCTACGCTTTCTGCGCCAACGGCAAAAAAGTCGCCATCGTCACCGACCTCGGCTACATGCCCGAGCTCGTGAAGCACCATCTGCGCGAAGCCGATTTCCTCATCCTGGAATCCAATCATGACCTGGAAATGCTGAAGGTCGGCCCTTACCCTTGGTACATCAAACAGCGTGTGATGAGCCGCACGGGACATCTTTCCAATTCAGTTGTCAGCGAGTTTCTGGCGGATTCCGAAGTCTTCGATGGACGCGCACGCCACCTCGTCCTCGCGCACGTTTCCGAGCAGAACAATACTCCCGATCTCGCGCGCATCTGCGCCGAAGAAGCGCTCGGCCGCCGCCCGGGTGAATTCGCCTTTCGCGGCACCCTGCACGTCGCCTCGCAACGCATTCCCCTCGGCCCCTTCGAGCTTTAGTTTTTGCGGTTCCACCGCTTAGCGGGATTCTTCACGCTGCGTCAGACTGCTGTAGAACAAATCGTGTACCACGCGCGTTCGTCCCGTCTCCAGATCCGCGTCGCGCACAATCGCGAGGCGCGCGTCGAATAGGTTCTCGGCATTCATCGCAACTCCGGGCGCCACTTCGATCTGTACCAGTTCCGCGCCGCGGTGTCCTTCGCCCGCTATTTGCTGCAAGCCGCTACACTGATAACACACGCCCGATTTATTGATCAGCGCGCAAAGCCCGTCGTAATCCTCGATCATTTTTGCACGTCCCGCCGAGAGCCGATGGCGGAACACAGGCTCGGAAACCCCGAGGATTCCTGCCGCTTCTTCGCCTGTGAATCCCAGAACCTCCTTCAACATCACCGCTGCCTGTTCTTCCGGCGGCAACGTACGCGCAATACACGAAAAACAAAATGCAATGTGCTCGCGAATTTCGAAGCTGAATCCCGGTTGCTGCATCAACGCTGTAAGGCCCTCGACTCGCTGCGGATCAGCGGTGGCTTCCTTCTCACCGATCGATTGCGCTTCCACCCGCCAGCGTTTCTTCGCCCGCAGATGGTCCAGGCATACATGCGTCGCGATGCCGAAGAGCCAGCTTTTGAACCGCGCTTCGCCGCGATACGTTCGTATGCCTTCCAGCACTCGCACCAGCACGTCCTGCAACAAATCTTCGGCGTCTTGCCGCAGCGTCACCATCCGGTAGATGTAGCCAAAAAGCGGTTTGCGCCACGGCTCCACCAGCGACCCGAAGGCCAGACTGTCTCCCTGTTGCGCTTTTTCCACCAGCTGCGCTTCTTCCTGCAGTGCGATTTCCGGCAACGGATGCACGGCCATTTTTCTCTCCTAAGAAATAATCGAGCCGCGCCAGTTTACAACGAGACGCGAAACTGGCGCGGCTCTTGGCACTGCCGCTACGATTTACGTCTGCATCAACGGTTGCGCCAGCTGTAACCGGTTGCCCGAAGGATCGCGAAACGTCGCCAGCCTCACGATGCCGGGGATCTCCTCGATCTTGCCTTCGAATTTCACCCCAGCCGTTTCCAATCGCTTGTGCTCACGCTCGATGTCCTCCACGTGCAGCACGATCGTGGCTCCCGGTTCTTTACCGGCATGCGGATTCACCGCGATGCCGATCGTTTCTTCGCCTTCCGCCCCCGCGAATTCCGCCCATTGGGGCGCTTCAAACGTTTTCTTCAGACCAAGCACATTGCCATAAAACTTCTTTGCGCCTTCAAAATCATTCACGCTGAACCAGGAAAGTCTCACTTTCATTGTTTTGTTCCTCCTGTTGAATTTGCCCTGCTATGTATTAAGTCGTTCGGCGTGCGCGTTTCCGCCAAGCCTATGAAACTAAGCAGTTAGTCTTCATAAGCGCGGGCTGACCTGGTGCTTCGCGCACCCGCGCTAATTCGGGTATGATGGCATAGGGAATTCTTCTCGCCGTTTGCTGGAGTTCGTCACAGGCCTCGTAGTCTGGTGTGTTTCACTGGCGCGCGATTGCCGAGGGAGCAAAGATTGATTGCACGTTATACCCGTCCGGAAATGGGCCGCGTCTGGAGCGAGGAAAATCGCTTTCAGAAGTGGCTGGAAGTCGAGCTGGCGGCCACTGAAACGCTCGCCGAAGCCGGCGTGGTGCCGCGCGAAGCGGCCGCTATATTACGCCAGCGCGCACGGGTGGATGTCGCGCGCATCAACGAAATCGAAGCAAAAGTCCGCCACGATGTAATCGCCTTCACCATTGCCGTGCAGGAATCAGTAGCGGATCCTGAAGCCGCGCGCTGGCTGCATTACGGTCTCACTTCCAACGATGTGGTGGATACGGCGCAAGCGCTGCTGATCCGCGAAGCGTCGCACCTGATCGAAAAAAAAATCGAAGCGCTGGGGGAAGTCCTGGAGCGGCGCGCCTGGGAATTCAAAGACACGCCGGAAATCGGCCGCACGCATGGAATCCATGCCGAGCCGATCACCTTCGGCCTGAAGATTGCCAACTGGTACTCCGAAAATCGCCGCGATCTCGCGCGCTTTCAAATCGCCGCGCAGCAAATCGCCGTCGGGAAAATTTCCGGCGCAGTGGGGACCTGCACGCATCTCGGACCGGAGATCGAGCAGAAAATATGTCATCGGCTGGGACTGGCGACGGCGCCGATCACTTCGCAAGTGATTGAACGCGACCGCCACGCGCAATATCTAACCACGCTGGCGGTCGTCGCCGCGTCTCTGGAACGCATCGCGCAGGAAATTCGCCACCTGCAGCGCACCGAAGTGCGTGAAGTGGAAGAGCCATTTGGAGGCGAGCAGCGTGGCAGCTCCGCCATGCCGCACAAGCGCAACCCGGTCTCCAGTGAACAAATCTGTGGGCTGGCGCGCGTGGTGCGCGCGAATTCCCTTGCGGCGCTGGAAAATGTCGCGCTATGGCACGAACGCGATATTTCGCACAGTTCCGTCGAGCGCGTGATTCTTCCCGACTCGACGATTCTGGTGGATTACATGCTCCATCGCTCGACGGAAATTGTCGCGAACATGAAAGTGTTTCCGGAACGGATGTTGCGGAATCTGAATGCCACGCAAGGGTTGGTTTTTTCGGGGCAGCTTCTGCAAGATTTGGTGGAACATGGCGCGCCGCGCGAAGACGCTTACAAATGGGTGCAGGCGCACGCCATGGCTGCGTGGGACTCCGAAACCAGCTTCCAGGACCGCGTCGCTTCTGATGCCAACGTCCGCAAATTTCTGGACCAGCAAGCGCTCGCGCACACCTTCAACCTGCATCGCCAGCTGCGCGCCGTGGACGCCATCTTCCTGCGCGTCTTCGGTGCTAAATCCGCCGTCGCGGTCTAATCCTCAGGCCGCTGCCGCCTGCGGAAAGCTACTGCACTCTCTGGATGTAGCGCGCCTCGGAAGTATCCACCTTGATTTTGTCGCCATTGCCAACGAACGGGGGAACGTTGACGATCAATCCGGTCTCCAGCTTGGCGGGTTTCATCACCGCGCTGGCCGTTGCTTTCTGGATGCTCTGCTCCGTCTCAACCACCGTCAGATCCACCGTGTCCGGCAGCAACACGCCGATGGGCTTATCGTCGTAATACTCAATTTTCACGGGCAGATTAGGAATCAGGTAGTCCCTGGTGTCGCCCACGATATCGTTCTGCAGCGCCAGCTGTTCGTAATTCTCGGTATTCATGAAGTGGTGCGTATCGCCATCGCTGTAGAGATACTCGAACTGGATTTCGTCCACCACCACTTTTTCCAGCGTCTCTTCCGCGCGGAAGCGGAAGTCCATCATGTTGCCATTGCGCAGATTGCGCATTTTGGTCTGCATCGAACCGCGCTTGTTGCCCGGTGTGCGGTGGTCCACGCTATACACGACGCAGAGGTCGCCCTCGTGCTTGATGATCATTCCCGGGCGTAGTTGGGTTGCCTTAATCATTTGCTGCTCCTAAATTCTGGTCTGGAATTCCCCGCCCTTGTTTGGAGTTGACTCAACTCGTCTCGCGCAGGGCTAGTGTGGGGCGTAGCTCGCCCGCCGCACATGGGATCGGGCGCATGGCAGATGCTCGGCACAAAAGCCGAACACTGCTTCGGCGCGCATTTTGCCCGCCGCCGAAACAATGATTATAGCGGCTCGCGCCGCACACGGTCAAACCGCCAGACGCGGCGCCATCCTGGTGCTCTACGCGTTCGCAATAAATCCCGGCGTGATCGGAGTCGCCGCCGGCAATTTTTCCGCGGCGGGCGAGCCTATTAGACGATGGCATTTCTGTGTTGCGGTTAGAAATATGCGAACGGGATTGTTGCGGCGCGGCGCGGGTGCCGAAGTGGCAGAAAAACTAGCGATTCGAAAATATTTTCTCGTTTGTTGTGAGTGGGTTAGCTCGATTTCTAATAATGGACTAGCGATTAGAAGCGATAAGAAGAGCGGACGCGAACTGGCGATGGCGGATTTTTGAGACGTGATCGGAGAGTTGTGAGCGGCGAAATGGGTGCGCGGAGCGGTCCCTTCGAACCGGCACTGCCGTCCCACCTGCGGCGGGCAGGTCTCAGGGTGAATCGCGGCGCGACCGATTAGAAATGGCTGCGGCGGGAGAGCCAACAAATTGCGACAAAAACTAGCGATTGATTTGGATCGCTGGTGTTTGTTTTCAGTGAGTTGCGTCGATCTTCGATTATGTTTCGCTAGCGATTGAATTGGGGAGGGAGGGGCGGTCGCGCGGGGTGATGAGGAATCGCGCTGTTGCGCGATTCAGGATGACGGCGAAACACAAGGGCAAGGGCCACGTCAAAGGCGCCCAGCTGCCCTTCGACCCTTCCGCCGCAAGGCTCTGAGGATAAAAAGCTGGCCGCCACAGAGTGAAATGCAGAGGCAACGGCGAAGTCGAGGACGCCGCCCGAAAAGCAGGCGGCCGCATTTCTGGAACTTTTTCGCCGCGTATGAGGAACCCTTTATGGCAACTGAAGAACGCACGTTAGGGAGAAAAGATTATGGGAAATTATTCAAAGGCTGCATTTGCTGTGCTGGCGTTGGCGCTTAGCTGCTCGCCGCTCTTGGCGCAAGATGGTGCGCAGGATTCGCCTGGCCAGCACGAAGGAATGCGGGATGGGTTCGGGTCACGCCGCGGGGCGATGGGATCGGGCGAGGACCAAGGCCGGTGGGGCCATCGGCACGGCGGGTTCGGCTGGGACGGCCGCAGAGGTGGGCGGCATTTCGGTTTCGCGCGCCTGCTGAACGATCCATCTATCCGTCAACAAGTTGGTATCACGGATGAACAGGCCGCCACAATTCGCAAGCAGGAGCTGGACTTCCGCAAGACGGAAATACGCGGCCGCGCGGATGTTGAGGTGAAGCGTATTGATTTGAAGGACCTGCTCGCCGCCGACAAACCGGATCGCGCCGCAATCAACGCCAAGCTACAGGAAATCAGCGCGGCTCAATTGTCCCTGCAGAAATCCGCGATTGATTACCGCTTGACCATGCGCGACGCAATCACACCGGCGCAACGCGAGAAGCTGCGGCAAGCGATGCGTGATCGCTGGCAGCGCGGCGGCGGCCGCGATCGCGCGGGCCGGCAAGGCGGAGCGCGCAATGGGCAGCGCGGTGGAGCTGCGGCGCCTGGTGCGCAAGGCAAGCCGCAATCGAACGACTAGCGCTTACCGCATAAATACTCAGCCGCGATCGCAACGTAGGGCTTCAGGGGCTAAAGCCCTTCTCCTTACTGGGCTTGACGGCGGGGCTGAAGCCCCGCCCTTCCGGGTCGACCATTTATGAGATGGGTGCTAGGCAAATCTAAGCGGACGCCGGGAGTGTGCGCGATGAAACGCAGACGGCACTGCGCTGAGCAAAGGCAGTGCCGTCACGCGCGGAAGATTATTTCCCAGCGTACACCACTCGCCAGATGGTGTTCGAGCCGTCGTCAGTTATCAGCAGCGATCCGTCCAGCGCCACGGCGATTCCCACAGGACGGCCCCAGACGTTTCCATCGGGAAGCACGAATCCGGTAACGAAGTCCTGGTACTCTCCGCTGGCATGGCCGGTCTGGTGCAGCGGCACGCGGATCACTTCATAGCCGACGCGCAACGATTTGTTCCAGGATCCGTGTTCGGAAGCAAAAATATCGCCCTTATATTCCGCTGGGAATTGCTTGCCTTCGTAAAAGGTAATCTGCAGCGAAGCATTGTGCGGTTGCAGCAATACGTCCGGCGTGATCACGTTATCCTTCAGCTCAGGGTGCTTTCCCTCATGCCGCGGATCCTGGTGGCCGCCCATATACCACCACGGCCAGCCGTAAAATCCGCCCTTCTGCACGTGCGTGATGTAGTCCGGCACCAGATTGTCGCCGAGGGCGTCGCGCTCGTTCACGGAGCACCAAAGCTCACCAGTGTCGGGATTGAACGCGATGCCTCCGCCTGCGTTGCGTATGCCGTAGGCGTAGATGCTCATTTCGCTGCCGTCTGGATTGAATTCCAGAATGTCGGCGCGATTTTTTTCTTCGGGAGTGGTGTCTGGATCGTCGACGTTTGAGCGCGATCCCACCGCGACCAGCATTTTCTTTCCGTCCGTTGTGAATTGCACGGAGCGCGTCCAGTGTCCTCCGCCCTCCGGAAGATCTGCGATGTGCTGCTGTGGACCGCGCGCTTTTAGATCGCCATTCTGATAGGGAAAGCGCACAACCGCGCCGACCGTGCCGATGTAGACCCACTGCGGATCGGGGCCCGGAGGATAAAACGCGATGCCGTACGGCCGTTTCAGATCGGTCGCGAAGGTTTCTGTTTGTTGCGGCTTGCCGTCTGCGGTAATTCCGCGAAAAACTTTTATATCTCCTGGCTCGGATTCCGCTACGAAAAAATCGCCGTTCGGCGCGGTAACGATCAGGCGTGGATTCTTCAGTCCGCTGGCATATTGCTGCACGCTGAAGCCGGGAAGCGCTTGCGGCCATGCGTCGCTTGGGCGCGCTACCACTTTTGGGCCGTTGTTGGCAGACTTTGTCGCGAAAGGTTGCGGCAAATCCTGCACTGTGATTTTGCGAACGGTGCCGGGTTTTTCGAAACGATAATCTGTAAACGGAGCGTTCGGAGGTGTCGCGACGACCGTCGCGGTGATGGCAAGCGCAGCGTTGGCTTTTTCTGTCGGCAAAGGCGGATGCGTTCCACCCAGCGCTTTCAGATACGTGACGAGCTGCCAGCGCTGTTGTTCGCTCAGGCTCGCCCATGCCGGCATACCGTTGTTGGGATTTCCCTGCGTAATGAACCAGAAAATCGCGCCGTCGGGGGCGCTCTGCGCCGGCCCTTTGGCTAGCGCCGGAATGATGCCGGAGCCCTCGCCCTTCGTGCCATGGCACGAAGCGCAATGTCGCGCGAACAAATTCGCCCCTGCCTGCGCTGCTGCGCGCTTGCCTGCGTAGGGGTTTTTCGTCTGTTCGGCGGCGGCTGGCGCGTTGTGGAAGGAAGAATTCTGCGCTGTTACCGGCGAGAACGCGCCGATTGCCGCGAATAGAAGCAACGATGCGAGTTGCATTGAAGCGCGAGCACTGGTCTTCCAACTTCCGCGTATGACGACGTTCAAGGTTCCCTCCCGACTGATGGTGGAGATAGTTTGCGCGTGCAGCTGAACGCTCTGGCTTGGGCTCTTCCAACGCGCATCATTCTACATCGTCAAATGCAGGAACAAGAAGCTGCCGCGCCTGCACCGTTCGGGGTGCGCGCTAGGCGCGAAACGCTCCGCGATTTGCTCGCGTTGCGCTCACTCTATCGGGATCGAACCCGCGAATTCCGCGTGGGGATTGCTTTCGCGAGGCCATTTTCGGGCCATGCTATGCTGTTGACTATATAGGCGCTTGCGCTGCGAAAAACGCGAATTATCGCTTTTTCCGTGCACTTTAGCCGCAACTGTGTTACTGTTGTTTTGCGCTTAATACCTCGGTTGTGTTGTGCGGCCTCTGGTGAGCAGTTGATCTGAGATTACCCGCCCTTCAGTTCTCTCCGTAAGTCTTCAGCGTAATTTAAAACAAAGACTGGCAAGACCAGTTTGCAGTGCCCGCACCCGATGTGTGCAGTACGTGTGTGCGCGCCGCGACGGCTTCCGCCAGATAGAAGGCAACATCCAGATGGATAGTATTACCGAAACATTTTCACAAATGGCGATCTCCGCCTATACCAAAGAGCGGCTGGCATTCGCCAAGTTCTCGATTCCCACTCCAGTGCAGACGGCGGCAATTCCGCAGGCTCTGGCGGGGAAAGATGTACTGGCTACCGCGCAGACCGGTACCGGCAAGACGCTCGCGTTCTTGATTCCAGTGATGGAGCGCATGCTGCTGGAAAAGACGCCGGGAATCGCGGCGCTCGCGCTCGTTCCTACGCGCGAACTCGCGATGCAAGTCGTCGAGCAGTACAACGCGTTGCGCGGCAAACTGCTCGGTCCTGCGGCGCTGGTCGTCGGCGGATTGTCCGAAGGGCTGCAGCTCACCAACTTGCGCAAAGGCGCGCGGCTGGTCGTCGCGACTCCCGGACGATTGGAAGATTTCCTCTCGCGCAAGCTCGTGCATTTCCGCGATCTGCGCGTGCTGATTCTCGACGAAGCCGACCGCATGCTGGACATGGGATTTCTTCCCGCGATCCGCAGAATCGCATCCGTGCTGCCCAAAGAACGGCAGACGCTGTGCTTTTCCGCGACGCTGGAAGCGTCCGTCGTGCATCTCGTGAAGGATTACATGCGGAACCCGGTGCGACTGGCATTCGGGTCCGTGCTGAAGCCGTCCGAGAATGTCCGCGTACAGGCTTTCGAGGTTGCA
>Ga0210407_10002076_pt1 | contig 17638 bp, 11 predicted proteins | sample IncBWC27MmetaG_FD_150860 | JGI IMG/M metagenome (GOLD analysis project Ga0210407, IMG submission 150860) | Forest soil microbial communities from Barre Woods Harvard Forest LTER site, Petersham, Massachusetts, United States - Inc-BW-C-27-M | ecosystem: Environmental > Terrestrial > Soil >...
CCTGAGCCAGGAGATTCCGCAGATCGGCGGTGGCTTCCATGCGCCAGGGTAGCGAGAAGAAAGTGGGGATCGGCTGCCGAACGTAAAAGTTCAAGCCGGGTTCCGGGCGTATGGGCTGTGTCGTATAGATGGGGCCGGGGGTGATGGCGCGCTGATCCATCCATTGGTAGCTGGCGATGAAGTGGGTCCCAGTCCTGGCAATGGCGCCGGTCCCGCGGGTGGTGACAGCGTTGCGGCGGCTGGCGTGGATCATGGAGCGCAGATCGGCAAGGTTATCGGTCGCGAGCTCATTCGTTGTAGGCGCCAGCACACCGACTGACCCATAGATCACTGTCACATTGAAATTGTCGCCGAGTTTTTGCGTCACCGACGCGGTGTAGCCCAGAGTCTGATACTCGCCGGCATTGAAAACCGAGCTGTTGGAGAACATGTCAGGCAAAAGATCACCGCTCGCAAACATGCCTGCGGCTGGGCCGGAAATTGTGAGTGCGGCGTTGGTCACGCGCTCGCGGTATCCGGAAACGCGATAGGTGCGGGATCCCATTTTGCGCGAGTAGCCGACCTCGAGATCCTCGCCGCGCTGCACTTTAGGGCTGCCGGCGCGCAGCGAAACCATGGGCAGAACCGAGAGCGCGTGAATGTCGCGCTGCAGCTCGGAATCCGACGCGGAGGAATCAGCTCCTAAGTCCGGCCGTGCGTTGCCCGAGGTGTACGCTACGTCCAGGTTGCTGGAATCTGGCAGCGTGTAGTCCAGGCGCGCGTAAGGGCTGAAGTAGTGTAACCGGTCCAGGAATGAAACGGCATCCAGCGACACCCCGTACTGCACGCGAAGCGAGTCGGAAATTCTCTCTTCATCCCCAACGTTAATCGACATGGTGCGCAGCGGAGGGAGATCGCCCAAGGTTCCAGGCCCCCCCGCGAGCGCTTCCGTAATGCGGGGCAAGAAGGTTTCGCGCATGGTAAGGGACACAACGGGACTCACCGGACCGAGTTCGTGCGCGTAGCTGGTTCGAAAACCCGCCGAGGCCATTCCAGATTGCGCGGTGTATCCGAGGTTTCCACTCACCGCCACCTGATTGTTACCAAATACCGAGGCCGCGAACGCGAAGGCCGTGCCCAGGTCGGCTTCATTGCCGTAACCGGAAAGCTGTCCGCCATCCCCGCCTGAAAGCTTCACCAGTCCACGTGCCTCTGAAAATACTGCCGCCGTGCGGTGCGCGGAGCGATCGGGAATGGCATCGGGATCGAAATTCGGCAGGATGCGCAGGATGGGCCGCGTGGAACTAGCGCTTCGAAGCACCCATTTCCAGTCGTCGGTCATTAGGGCGCGCTCGCCCTCCGGAGGCGTGACCAATTGAATGGTGCTGAATAACGTGCTGAGATTCACGTTCAAAACACTGCGCAAGCCGGGCTGGACCACGATGTTGTCGCGGAACACGGGCACAAAACTGCGCAGGCTGACGCGCACGGAATAAATATCCGGCGCCAGGCTGAGAAAAGAAAAGGCGCCCTTCTCGTCGGTTAACGCGCGCGCGAAAAGGCGGTCTTCATGAGTGAACAATAGAACGGTAGCACCCATCTGCGGTATGCCAACAGGGTCGCGGACCAAACCCGTTAGAGCGCCGGACAGTTTTACGGGAGCGATCGCAAAGGAAGGCGAGGCGATAGATAGGAGGCCAGCTACCAGAACAGCAGCCCTCGGAGCAAACGGTCTCATCTGCCTTAATCCGCTATCCATTGCCGTTAGGCAATATCCCGAACATCCTTTAGGTTACCGTAAATGTCGCCGTGGGTGTTAACGTCTGATTCCGGTTCCTATCGGTAACCTTCATCTTAAGAGTATACTGCCCCGGCTTCAGGGTTTGCAGGGGTAGCAGCTTTTCGATGGTAACCTGCTGGGCGGAGGCTTCGGGTACCTTGGCGATATCCTCGCTGAAGTCGAAGATCTTCTCGTTAGTGCCGTTTTTCACCACTTCGTACTCAATCGTACCGTTGGGCTTCTGCGTCTTCTCATCCGGGCCAAAATTGTAGAGCTGTAGGTAGATGCCCATCTTTTCGTCCTGCCTGAAGCTGTCCGTGAGCCGGGGACGAACCTTAGAGGTGCCGACCACGAACTGGCCGGACCCGATGCTGCGGGTGGGAACCTTTTCAATCATATCGGCCAGAATCAGGCTGCTGGACGACAGCTTTTCGTCGTCGAAATGCGGCACGGTCATAGCCATCTCGTAGTTGTTCATGTTGCCGCCGATCACATCCTTCACCACGACGTTGAGACGGTACATGCCGGGCGCGAGCGGAACCGACTTCCAATAGACGCTCTGCTTCTTGATAATCTGCGGCAACAGTTCGGCCGGGGAATCAATGGATACCGTATCTTCGAAAACGTTGACCACGCGGCGCGACATAGTGGTAATGCGCGCGTAGATATTGACCACCGCTTTCTGAACGGTGTCTTTCATCTGGAATTGCAGGTCTTTGTTCTCGAACAGCATGGTGATGTTGGTCAACACGGAGGTGTTGGTGACCTTGATGAAATCCGCCTGCACTTTAATGGGCAGCAGGTTGAACGTGATGCGCGTGCTGACAGCGGCTTCCAGATCTTTAAACTTGACGGCCGGCGGTTTCTGCAGTTTGGCGAAGCGCTCCAGACGCTCGAATTCGTCCATGCTGGCCGGAGTGCCGCCGAAAGACTGGCCGAGATGCGTGCCGTCGGTGCGGTTGAACCGGTCCGTTTTGCTTGCCATGCCCATGGATTCCATGAGAGTCAGGCCCGCCCCGGGCACGTATAACAGAGCGTCCTTCTCAGACGGATCCATGGTCATGCGGTATTCGCCGCTCATGGTGGGATCGACGAACTCGATGATGATGTTGTTGCCGATGCCATCGATGTAGCGGTAACGCCACTGCTCGAAGGGGTAGGTGGAGGTTTCGCCGCCGCCTTCTTCCATGGGCCGCTCGTAGCTGCCGCCGGAGGGATGCGATTCGATCTCATCCGGCGGGCCGTAAGTGATATAGATCCGGCCGCGATCGGTTTTCCACCCGGGGATGCCTGAGGCGAACCGTTCGTTGGCGTACGCGATCCGGCGGTAATGCTCTTCCTTGAACTCGTTCTCTACAGTATCGGGAGTGGGGTCGCGCCGCAGCCAGAACTGCTCGATAAACTGCTCGCGCTCTTCATCCGTCTGCAGACGTTTCCAGGCCTGGCGCTCTTCATCGGTGATGATGTAGACAACGTCCTCGTTGAGCCATTTCTTGTAAGGCGTCTCGAGCTCTTTGCGCAGCTTGGCTTCGCGCTTCTTCTTTTCCTTATCGCTCAGTGGCTTGGCGATGGTCTCGCGCCCCTGCGCATCCGTGTTTGTTCCGTCGTCCTTCTTATCCGCGTAGCTATTGTTGATGGTGAATAATACGCTGACGGCTAAGCAGGGTATCCAAAGATGAGCCGGTTTCATTACCACACCGCCTCCTGAAGGCTAATTTAAGTTTAACTATATCATAGTATTGCCGGGAAAAATGCCAGTCAAGTGGGCGGATTCCGCACACTGTGGCCGTTCATTTCTCTGCAACGACGAGTACTTCGCCACAAAAGCGCCGCAGGGCTGGGAACCAACCCAGCACCAGGTCATCCGCCGATTCCAGAAAGCGAATGATTCTCTGCACCAAAGACGACTCAAAGCGACCGCGAAAAAGCCGCTTGGCCATGGCCAAAAAATTCATGGGTGTTACGTGAACGCGCCTCAGGTGAGCCCTTAACAGATCGATCTCTTTTTCGCTCAGGATGATTTCTTCGCCGGCCTCGTCCGGCTGGCGGCTGATCTGCCAGCGTGCGCGGCGTAGCCAGTTGAGCAGGCGATTGTTTCCATAGGTCTCCGCCAGCACCAGTTTGCCCCCAGGCTTGAGCACACGCAGCAGCTCTGAGAGTGCGTTGGGATACTTAAGAGTGTGATGCAGGGCAGCGCTGGCGTAAATCAGGTCGAACTCGCCGTCGGCGAAGCGGTGAAGATCAGCGGCATCCAGGGCGAAGCCGCGAACCCGTCCGGCAGCACCGTTGGCAGCTGCACGGCGCAATCCGATCTCGATCGCGACCGGAGAGAGATCGAGCAAAGTCACGCGGGCGCCCTCGGTGGCCATCAAGACGCCCCATTCGCCCAATCCGCAGCCATAATCAAGGGCCGACAGCCCGGCCAGCGGCTCGGACAGTAGCTGGTTGAGCACGGCGGTATAGAGCTTGCGGCGTTCGTAGAACGCACCGTTCGGTTCCAGATCACGGCGCATCGATTCGCGATTCGTGCGCAGGGCATCATCCGGCGCCTGACGATGCGCCGCATACGCCGCATCGTAGAATGCCCGCTCCTGATGGGCCGTGATCTTCAAAGACAACTAACCTTTATACTGCCCGGCGAACACCTGCTGCCGCGATCAGGCGGTCTTCGAAGCTGAAGTCCAGCTTGCGGCGCCGCTGCCTGAGATACCAGCGATGGGTTTCCTTGAGCCCGGTTTCGAAGGCCACGGGCTTGACGCCGAGGACGCGCTGCAGCTTACTGACATTTTCCGTGATCGGCGAGACATCCAGGTACTCGCCGAAGTACATGGGATCGCCCATGGGATTTCCGCCGGCGACGGCAATTCTCTCGCGCGGTACCCGAACCAGCTCCGGTTTCTTGCCGGCGGCGCGCGCCATCTCTCGCACCGCCTCCACCTGAGTCAGCGGTTTTGGATTGGCGATGTTAAAGGCCTCACCCACGGATCCGTCCACCTCAATGGCACGCAGGCAGGCGCGCGCCAGATCCTGCACATGAACAAACTGCATCAGGCGTGTGCCATCGCCCGGGATAATGATGGGCCGGCCGCTGCGCATGCGATCCCAGAAAAAGGCCTCGCGGTAGAAAGGATTTTCGGGGCCGTAAACGAACGGCGGGCGAAACGTGACGATGGGAAAACCATTCTTGCGGTGCAGGCGCAGCAGCGCTCGCTCCGCCATGGCCTTGTTGCGGACGTACGGCTCAGGATGGTTGTCCGGCGCGAGCGGATCGCCTTCATAATGATTGAGCCCATCGCCATAAGCCGCCACGCTGGACATGAACACGTAGCGTTCCAGGTGGTTGCCCATGGCGAGTGCGGTGGCTTCGACGTGGGCGGCCGTAGTGCCGCGCTCCCAGTCGTAGACATTATCGAAGATTACTTCAAAGCGCCGGTCCCCAATGACGCGGCGGATGGCGGCAGGATCATTTCGATCGGCCACCAGGTTCTCGACTCGCTTCGAGAAGTTATGCCGCGACCGGCGATGCAGAATGGCCACGGAATGGCCGGCCTTCAGCAGCTCAGTGACGAGCCGGCGGCCGATGAACAGCGTTCCTCCAATGACCAGAGCTTTCATGAGTAGAGTGCGAAAACCTCAGTCGTAATATTCCGGGACGAGATGCGTGATCAGTGTTTCACCGAGCACCCAGACGGCCTCCAGGCCGGCGATGAACGTGGTGGTAACTGCGCCGCCCATGCCGGGAGTCAGCACGCCCAATTTGCCATTGGCGGGCGCGATACGAACGTTCTCTTGCGCAGACACTATGCCATTCTCCCGGGGAGCAAAAAGGTGATTTGTTATAATAGCAAGTCCATGCGAGACCGCGCGACGGCGACGCTGACCACGCTGATTGTCGACGATGAATCGCTGGCCTGCGAAGAACTGGCGTACCTGCTGCAAGACTTTCCGGAAGTTGAAGTTGCGGCCACCGCCCGCAACGGTCTGGAAGCGGTAGATCTCATTCAGAAGATTGAACCCGACCTGGTTTTCCTGGATGTGCAGATGCCCGGCTTGGACGGCATGGGCGTGGTGCGCCAGTTACGCGAGCGCAACGTCCAGATGCCGCATATCATTTTCATCACGGCTTACGACCAGTACGCGCTCGAGGCGTTTCGGCTGGAAGCCCTGGACTATTTGCTCAAGCCCTTAGACAGGGCCCGATTGGCGGAAACCATCGAGCGCGCCAAACGCGTGATGCCGGACCGGCAGGAGAAGGAAGAAGTTGAATCCACTCCGCGAGCGGCTCCGCAGCGAACGAAGCTGCTGGTCCGCGCGAATAACCGTAACTTTATCGTCGACGCGCAGGACATGATTTATGCCACCATCGACAGCGGCTTGATTACGATCGTCGCCGCGAATGTCGAGGGTCATTCCAATTACCGCACGCTGGAGGACCTGCAGGCGAATCTGGACCGCGAAACGTTCTGGCGCGTGCACCGCTCGTATCTGGTGAACATCAACCGCATCAAAGAAGTGGTGCCGTGGTTCAAGTCCAGCTACCAGTTACGCATGGACGACAAGAAGAGCAGCGAGATCCCGGTGAGCCGCGTCCAGACCAAGCGGCTGCGGGAATTGTTAAAGCTGTAAGGTTACAAATCTAAAAAAAGAACCCCCTGACCCCCCATCCACGAACGTCAGTTGATACCTTGTGAAGCTTATGAGGCTAATTATTTTCTTCGTTCGCTGGCTGGTGTTTCTGCTGCTCCCCGCCCACGGGCTCTTTTGCCAATTCACGGGCCGCAACTACGGCCGCTCGATGGTCATCGCGCAACAAGGAATTGTCGCGACGAGCCAGACGCTGGCATCCCAGGCGGGTGCGCAGATTCTGGCGCGCGGGGGATCGGCCGTCGATGCCGCTATCGCGGCCAACGCGGTTCTCGGCCTGGTCGAACCGATGATGGACGGCATTGGCGGTGATCTTTTTGTGTTGTATTGGGACGCGAAGAGTGGAAAGCTGACCGGGCTGAATGCATCCGGGCCGGCGCCTCGTGGGCTAACTCCGGAGTTCCTTGCCCGCAAAGGTATCGAGAAGATGCCGGGCAGGGGCATCCACAGCGTCACCGTGCCCGGAGCCGTCGATGGCTGGGCCAAGATGCATCAGCGCTACGGGAAACTTCCGTGGAAAGATCTGTTCCAGGCTGCGATTGCGTATGCCGAACGCGGATTTCCGGTAACCGAAATGATCCATGAGGCGTGGGCAGTTCCCGATTGGATCAAGGTGGCGCAATCCCATCCGGAGTCGGCGCGGATTTTTCTTCCGGGCGGTGGGCCGCCGCAACTGGGGCAGATTTTCCGAAACCCGGAGCTAGCGCATGCGCTCCGCGTTCTGGCCGCGAGCGGGCCAGACGCATTCTACAAGGGCGAGCTCGCGGCAGCCATCCTCAAGACTTCGGACAGCCTGGGCGGAACCATGACGGCGGAGGATCTGGCTTCCTACTCGTCCGAATGGGTGACGCCGATTTCGATTGACTACCGCGGCTGGCGCATTTATGAGCTGCCGCCTAACACTCAGGGAATGGCCGCGCTTGAAATGCTGAACATTATGTCGTTCCGGCCGGCGTCGGCCGAAGGTGCGTCCAGCGCCTCCGAGATACACCAACGCATCGAGGCGATGAAGTTGGCGTACTCGGACCTAAGGCGCTACGATGCGGATCCGCGCTCGGTGGATGTGCCCGTGGCAGCGCTACTGTCGAGCGAGTACGGGCGCCAGAGAGCCGCGCTCATCGATTCGCAAAAAGCCAATTGCAAGGCGGTGGCGGGCCAACCGGTGGAGGGTGACACCACTTATCTGGCCGTTGTCGACCGCGACGGTAACATCGCCAGCTGGATTCAGAGCGTTGCCGGAGTATTCGGCTCGGGCGTGACAGTGGCCGGCATGGGATTCCCATTGCACAATCGCGGAGGCGGCTTCTCGCTCGATCCAAAGAGTCCCAATGTGCTCGCAGGAGGAAAGCGGCCGTTTCACACGATCATTCCTGCGTTCATGGAGCGCGGAGACACTCACATTGGTTTCGGAATCATGGGCGGCCCCAATCAGCCGCTGGCGCACGCACAATTTGTGTCCAATGTTGTCGATTACGATATGAACATTCAGCAAGCTCTGGAGTGGCCGCGCTTTACCAAGGGCGGAGCCAGCGGTTGCGACGTGAAGATTGAGTTTCGCGTGCCGGCCACCACGCTCGAACAGCTTTCCGAGCGCGGCCATGAACTGCGGATTCAGCGTGAATACACGCAGGCCATGGGGCGGGGCCAGGCGATTGAGCACAATTCGGCTTCAGGCACCAATTATGCGGCGTCGGATCCGAGGGCCGACGGAGCGGCGATACCCGAGCCTATCGTGCAGTAATAATCGGGGCGGCTGGACTCTACTCCTGCCGAACCGCTCCGGCACTCGCCGGTATCGAAGCGTCATTCGCCGATTCCTGCGGGAATCCGTACTGCGTTGGAGCTAACATCCAAACTGGAGTGAGAAACAATGACGACGGTTCATTCCAGTCCAAGAAGTTCCGGCGCCGGCCCGACGGCTGTCGCCTTCATGCTGATCCTGGCGGGCGTCCTGCTTCTTCTGAACAATTTCGGTATCGTGTGGGTTGCGCACATATGGGATCTCTGGCCGCTAGCCCTCATTGCCGCCGGGCTGGCCGAACTGCTGCACTGGAGCCAGCAGCGGGAGACCTGAGAGGAGAATATGGCCATGGCCGACAACCGGGGCGATGAACGTAGCCAGTCCGAGCGCGATTATGCCAAGTCGCTCGCGCAAAACATCCGCGACCAGGTGCATGCCGGCATTGGGTCCGGCGCCTGGAGTCGCCGCCGCCCTCCAACGGCCGGCATCATCATTGCCGTATTGATGATCGCAGCCGGCGTCCTCCTGTTCCTGGATAATCTCGGCCTGTTTCACATTTACAACGTTTGGAGGCTCTGGCCGGTGGCGTTGATCGCGGTGGGCTTCTCGAAGTTGTTTGACAGCCGCGGTGCGGGTGGCCTGGTATGGGCCTGCCTCGTGATGGCGGCGGGAGTGGTTTTGCTGCTGGACAATTTCGGCATCTGGCGAGTGAGTTGGGGTATGCTCTGGCCTCTTGCCCTGGTGGGAGTCGGCATCAGCATGCTGCTGCATGCGATCGAGCGCAAGAACTTGCCGGAAAAATCCCCGCCCTCGGCGAACTCTGGCACGTCGACCGCCGACACGCTCAGGGAGTGGGCGACCTTCGGCGGTGTGAGGCGGAGGCTCTATACCCAAGACTTTCAGGGCGGCGAAATGATCGCGGTATTCGGCGGCATCGAAGTGGATCTGCGTGAAGCCAATATGCCCCCCGGCAAAGAAGTGGTGGTCGATGCCAACGCCACATTTGGAGGCATCGAATTGCGCGTGCCCTATAGTTGGCAAGTGGTGATGCGCGGTATGGGTATCTTTGGTGGTTACGAGGACAAGACCGTACCGCCCCGGCCTACGGAGGGAGTGGCTGCTCCCCGGCTGTTGGTCACCGGATACGCGGTATTCGGCGGCGTCAGCATCGAAAATTGAGCCGCGCCGGGACGCCGAACAGCGATGCATCCCCTTCTCGCCAGCCGGACCAGATTCATCCTGTACCTCGCGTCATGGATCCCTCTGGGAGCGATGCTGGGCCTCGTGCTCAACATGTCGGCTCCCATAAACTGGAGGGAAACTGCAGCCATTACCGCGCCGTTGAGCCTGGTTCTGGCATTTGTCTGCCTTTCTCCGTGGTATTCGAGCCGCTTTTTGCCCTTGGGATTGACACCCGTGTGGAAGCTGCTTACCAACCACCTGCTGGCAGCTGTGGTTTTGAGCAGCGCCGTGTTGGTGATGGCCCGTACGCTGGCCACCGCCTTCGCCGGCATGTTCCCCAGGCCAGGGAATGCGCCTTCCCTAGATCAACGTTTCCGCTCTGCGGTGCCCGTGCTAGCAGGCATGTCCATTCTGCTGTATCTTCTGGCTATTGCACTTCATTATGTCGTGCTGGCCGTGCAGTCGCGCCGCGAGGCAGAATTACTGGCGCGCGAGGCGGAGTTGAGGGCGCTGAAGGCCCAGATCAATCCGCATTTTTTATTCAACAGCCTGCATTCCATTAGCGCTCTCACCTCCGTGGACGCGGGACGCGCGCGGGACATGTGCATCCGGCTTTCAGATTTCCTGCGCAACTCATTGCGGCTGGGAGAACGCACGACCATTCCCTTCAGCGAAGAATTGGCGTTGGCCCGGACTTATTTGGAGGTGGAACAAGTGCGATTCGGGCAAAGGCTGCGCGTCGCGCAGGACATTGAGGAAGGGTGCGGCGATTGCGAGGTTCCGCCGCTTTTGGTGCAGCCGCTGGTGGAAAACGCCATCAAGCACGGCATTGCCATGCTGGTGGACGGAGGAGAGATTTCCATGAGCGGGCGGTGTTCGGCAGACAACCTGCGATTCGTCATCGAAAATCCGTTCGATCCCGAGGCGCCTTCGACCCGCAGGAACGGAATCGGCTTGGCCAACGTGCGCAACCGTCTGGAAGCGCGCTACGGCAATGCTGCGCGCATGGAAGTTCAAGTGGAAAAGGACCGCTATCGCGTGACTCTGTCGCTACCTTTCGCGGCCAAGCGATAACATCGAGGGAACCATGGAACCGTCTTTAGTCTCGGGCGACCAAGTAGCTCACTACCGCATTGTCTCGCGTCTTGGCGAGGGCGGGATGGGCGAGGTGTATCTGGCCACCGACACGCGGCTCGACCGTAGCGTGGCGCTTAAGGTGCTTCCCACGGCGGTGGCGCATGACCCCATGCGGATGGAACGATTCGACCGCGAAGCCAAGGCGGCATCCGCGTTGAATCATCCCAACGTGGCACACATTTATGAAATTGGCGAGGACCGTGGCATCCATTTCCTGGTGATGGAATTCATCGAGGGACAGGCCCTGGACCGCCGGATCGATGGGCGCACTCTCGCGGTTCCGGAGCTTGCCGAAATCGGAGCGCAGGTCGCGGATGCGCTCGACGCGGCGCACGCCAAAGGAATCGTCCACCGTGACATCAAGCCCGCCAACATTATCATCACGCCGCGCGGCATCGCAAAGGTGTTGGATTTTGGACTCGCGAAAGTGGCGGAGCCGCGGGGCTCCGCGATCGAGACCCAGGTGGAAACGCGCGTTCTATCGGCGGCGGGAACGCTGCTCGGAACCGTAGAATACATGAGCCCCGAACAGGCATTGGGCCGGCCCGTCGATCACCGGACCGATCTATTCAGCCTGGGCGTGGTCCTGTATCAGATGGCCACGGGCCGATTGCCCTTTGAGGGGTCGAACCCTTCGGAAACGATTGCGCACATTCTAGACGATTCGCCTGCGGCGATGGCGCGCTTCAATTACGACGTGCCGGAAGATCTGGATCGAATCGTTCGCAAGTGCCTGGAGAAAGATCGCGAGCGGCGCTACCAGTCGGCGAGGGATCTGATGGTGGATCTGAAAGGGCTGACGCGCGAGCGGGAGACAGCAGGTCCGCGCCGCCAGCCGGGCGCCAAGATCCGAGCGGTGATTGTGGATGACGAGGACCTGGCGCGGCAGATCCTGCGCGAGTACCTTCGCGGCGAGGAAGACGTCGAAATTGTCGCCGAGTGCGGCAACGGGTTCGCCGCTGTCAAGACCGTCACCGAGCAGAAGCCCGACCTGCTGTTCCTGGATGTGCAAATGCCTAAGCTAGACGGATTCGAGGTGCTGGAACTGGTAGATCGCGAAGTGGCGGTTGTGTTCGTGACAGCTTTCGATCAATACGCTATGAAAGCGTTTGACGCGGCCGCGGTCGATTACTTGTTAAAGCCGTTCGGCGCGGATCGTCTGCGAACGGCCCTAGAACGCGTGCGGCGCAGGCTGGGTGAAAACCAACCCATGCCGGCGATCGCGGATCTGAAATCGGCGGCGCGCGCGCCGGGCCAATACGTTGAGCGCATCGTGGTCAAAGACGGTTCACGGGTTCATGTCATTCCCGTGGGCAAGCTCGACTTTGCGGAAGCACAGGACGATTACGTGTCGCTGCGCAGCGAAAAGAAAAATTATCTGAAACAGCAAACGATTTCGAGTCTCGAAGCGTCGTTAGATCCCGCGCGATTTGTGCGCGTTCACCGTTCTTTCCTCGTGAACCTGGAACGGATTGCGAAGATTGAGCCGTATACAAAGGATGCGCGGCTTGCGATGCTGTCGGATGGCTCTCAGGTCCCGGTGAGCCGCGCAGGGTATGCGAGGCTGAAGGAGTTGCTGGAGAGGTAGCATGACGAACCGCTCCCTTTTTGGCCGCGGCTCAGCAGAGCGGCGGATGCTTTCTCAAAACGATCCACAACACGTCGCTATGCCGCCAAGGCCAGTGACCTACGATGCGCATCAAGCTGGCGCGTAGTTCCAGGGCGCCTTCGAAATCATGTGGAAAAGTCGTCCGAAGATCTTCCGCTCAGAAGTATTGCTGAAGGTAACGCCATGATCGCTGCGCACAAAATCAGGATACTGTATCGAGGCAACAGGCCAGTTCTGCCGCAAGGACCTTGATGTTCGTTCCCGTGTTGATTGTGTCGTGATTGCCGGGAACTTCCTGAACTACAAGATCCGAAAGAATTCCGTCCCAACCAAGTAGCGCGCCGCCATCAAAAAATTCCGGCTGCGACTCTGCTTTAAAAAGATAAACGGGACCGGCATAAGGTCTGGCGCGGTAGTTCTCTGAAGCAAGCAGCTGCAAATCGAATATGCTGTTCGCAAGATTCGGCGGCCGCACCCCCATTAGCGCCGCGGATTTGTATATCGTGCGAAGATACTGCCGCCTCAATCGATCCCGCAAGTGACTGAGGCCGCGACGCTGGGACAGAGTTTCTCTCATGTGGTAGCGATAACGCCGAAGGCGATCCCGCAGCTGCTCTTTGGCCTTCGAGGCAGCCGGATTGTCGGTGTCAATCAAAACCACGGTAGACACAGGCTCCCCGGTCTCCGAGAGCTGGCGAGCCATTTCGAGTGCAACCAAGCCTCCGAAACTGTAGCCTATGAGGCAATGCGGTGGCATCTGTCCGGCAGCTTTGATTTGTTGGATGTAGTGCGCAGCGATACCCTCCACACGCAGAAGAGTCGGACTGCAATCACTGAGGCCAAAGGGCTGCAACCCATACAGAGGCTGCTCCTTTCCGAGCTCCAATGCCAGCCTCCGAAACACGATGACTTCGCCACTCATGGCGCCGATGCAAAACACCGGCCGTTTGCAGCCATTACGCTGAATGGGGACGAGCGCCGATCGCACTTTTTGGACTCCCGAGCTGCGCATGATCTCGGCCATACTCCGTACCGTGGGTGCGTGAAACAGGGCGGCCAATGGGAGCCGGAGCTTGAATTCGCGATCAATCTCCGAGAAGAGTCGAACAGCCAGCAGCGAGTGGCCCCCGAGATCAAAGTAGTCATCGTTCGCACCGATGGATTGCAGGCCTAGGACGTAACACCAGATGTCACTGAGACGCGCTTCAATCTCGTCCATTGGCGGAGTAGTATCGGATGTTTCGTAGGACCGGGAATCCAGGGTCGGCAGGGCTTGCCTGTCTATCTTGCCGTTCGGTGTTAGCCGAAGGTGATCGAGCATAACGAACGCGGACGGGATCATGTAGCCCGGCAACTTTCCCTCCAGGAACGTTCTCAATTCGTTGATATTGGACGACCCGGCCCGGGGGCAGACATACGCAACCAGCCGTCCATCGCCGCGGTCATTCGCCTGGAAAGAGACCGCTGCCTGAGACACCGCAGGATGTTCTCGCAGGGAGGCCTCTATCTCTCCCAGCTCAATGCGGTATCCACGGACCTTCACCTGATCGTCCATGCGACCCAGGCACTCGATCTCTGCACTTTGTCTATAGCGCGCCAGATCGCCCGTTCGATAGAGCCGTGACCCACGGTCGAACGCGTTCTGGATAAACTTCTCCGCCGTTAGCTCAGGTTTATTTAGGTATCCCCGCGAAAGGCCGTCGCCGCCGATGCACAACTCGCCTCGCGCGCCCACAGGCAGGAGGCCTCCATGATTGTCCAGAATGAACATCTGGGTATTGTGAATCGGTTTCCCGATCGTGATTGGCTCACTGGCATCCTGAATTTCACAAAGGGAGGACCAGACAGTAGTTTCCGTGGGGCCATACATGTTCCACAAAGAAGAGCAACGCGGGAGCAGGTTCGCGGCCAGGTCGCGGGTCATGGCCTCGCCGCCGCACAGGATCTTCAGGTCCTTCTTACCGGCCCATCCCGCTTCCAACAATAGCTTCCATGTCGACGGCGTCGCCTGCATCACGGTGCAATGCGATTCCTCGATTTTGGCGATTAGCCCCGTTCCATCTGCCGTCGTTCGATGCGCAGCGATCACCACGCAGGCTCCGGTGGTCAAGGGCAGATAGATTTCCAGGCACGCGATGTCGAACGATAAGGTCGTGACGCTGAGCAAGCGGTCTTGTTTGGAAAGCCCAGGCCGTTGTCTCATGGAGTGCAGAAAATTCACCACGGAGCGATGCGTGATCTGCACTCCCTTGGGCTGGCCGGTTGATCCGGAGGTGTAAATCACATACGCGAGGTTCTCCGCTCCCACAATGCTCTTTGGAGCCTCGACAGACTCGCGTGCCAGCTCCTCTCGAAGGCGATCGACGCATACGATGGCCACCTGATTCAGGGGCAAATGCTTCTTGATTGAATCGGTGGTGAGGAGCGCAACTACCCTGCTATCTTCCAGCATGAAGCCCAGCCGCTCAGTGGGGTATGCCGGGTCCATCGGTACATACGCGCCTCCCGCTTTGAGAATTCCCAGCAAGGCGACGATCATGTCCAGGGACCGGTCCAGGCAGATGCCAACTCGCGCTTCCGCGTCAATTCCCAACTTCCTCAAGTGATGGGCAAGCTGGTTGGCCATCTGGTTCAATTCTCGATAAGTAAGCTGGGAGCCTTCAAAAACGACAGCAGTAGCTTCGGGCGAGCACTCCGTTTGTCGTTCGAACAGCGTGTGAATGCACGCTTCCCGCGGATACTCGGCTTGAGTGCTATTCCATTCGTCCAACAGGGTGTGGCGTTCTTCCGGAGAAAGTAGCGGGAGACGCGAGATACGCTGATCGGCGTCGGCTGCCACACCCTCCAATAACGACCGAAAGTGCCTGAGAAGACGCTGGACGGTCGACCGCTCGAAGAGGGCTGTACTGTACTCGAGCGTTGCCAGTAAACCATCCGATTGCTCCCAAATGAAGAGCCGGAGATCGAACATTGAAGTCCGTCTCTCAAAATCAAACGGAGAGACAGCCAGGCCACCCAGATGCAACGGTTCAGGTGGAGCGTTCTGATAGTCAAACATCACCTGGAACACGGGCGCATGTGCCAGATTACGATCGGGTTTGAGTGCGTCGATCAGAACTTGAAACGGGATGCCGTCATGAGCGTACGCTTCAGAGCAGACCTGGCGGACGCGCTGCAGCAGCTCACGAAACGTCGGATTCCCTGATAAGTCTGTCCGGAGTGGAAGTGTGTTCACAAAAAGCCCGATCAGTTTCTGAGTCTCCGTTGAATTTCGCCCGGAGACGGGCATCCCCACAATCAAGTCTTCCTGCTGTGTGTATCGGAACAAGAGAGCTTTGAACGCAGCAAGAAGCGTCATGCCCGGCGTTACGCTTTCATCCTTGCTAAGCTGTTCCAGCGCAGACTTCAGCGAGGCCGGCAGCACGACTGATTCCCGACTACCCTCAAAGGTCTGAGTCGCGGGACGAGGCCGGTCGGTGTCCAACGCCAGCACCGCCGGGGCGCCCCGAAGTTGTGTTTTCCAATAGCCGAGGAGTTCCTCTAAGACACAGCCCTGCAGCCATTGCCGGTGCCAGTTTGCGTAACCGCCATATTGAACTTCAAGCTCGCGAAGAGGAGATGGTTGGCCGGCAACCAACGAGTTGTAAAGGGTACTCAACTCCTGGAGGAATATGCCCATCGACCAATCGTCCGAAACGATGTGGTGGATATTGATCAGGAGGATGTGCTCGCCTTCCATCAGCCGAAGCAAGGTCACACGCAAAAGCGGCCCGCGTTGTAAATCGAACGGATGGTTTGCGTCGTCGGTTACGCAGCGGAAGGCTGCCTGCTCCCGTTCGTCCGCGGGGAGATGGGTCAGATCCTGGATCGCGATGCAGGGCCGCAGCGAGGGGAGAACAACCTGTACGGGCTCACCGTCCAGCTCTGCGAACGTAGTCCTGAGGATTTCATGCCGCCGCGTTACCTCTTGGATGCTCTGCTCGAACAGTTCCGTAATCAGGGAGCCCTTCAAACGGAATGCCTTTGCAACGTTGTTCACAAACGTTCCGGGTTGAAGCCGGTCGAGGAACCAAAAACGCTGTTCGGAGAACGACAGCCGGAAAGTCACAGGCTCCGGGACTGGAGAACAACTAGCCGTAGCGCTACCTCCCAGTTGTCTAATATGTGGTGCTCGAGGAGGTCATCTTTGGAACGACGCATGCGTCTCTCCGAGTGTCGGCTCTTCGCATCAGCTGCGGCTGAGCTGGTGCCAGCCCCAATAAATGAACCAAAGGCCGACCGCGATGAAAATGCTGCGACCTAACCATTTGGGCATTGGTCGCCCGCGTGACGCAATAAAGCCAGTGCTGAACTTGTCAGCGACCATCCCGAATACTATGCCAGCTAAGCCGACCACGATGAGAAAGATGCCGCCCGCCATCAATGACTCCTTAAGCTGGCGCACCCGGCGTTGGTGGTAACGTTCAGGTAGGCACCAGCTCCCAGCCCACCCTCCGTCGTGGGGGATAGGAGATGGCCGAAGTGGCGGGCGATTGTACGTTTGAACAATCGCCTTCTGGCCGTTGAAGGCGGCGACATCGTTGCTCGCTAGCAGCGCATTGCCGTGGTCGCGATCGCCCCTGCCCGTTTCCAGGAGGCTCATAATTTCTATTATCCACCGCGGCCCAAGTCGCACACAAATTTTGAGCGTTCCATTACGGCTGGTACCGTTTGCAGGCGCTCCGCGTGATGCAGGGCACTCAGCCGCTCATAGCTTACAATACGTACTGCGAGCCTACGTCCATCGAGCTGCCTTCAGGCCTGAAGCCAGGATGTCTCTACCGAGCTGGCAGGAGCGGGGCGAACCATTCGGACGCTGCGACAGTCTCTACTCTGAGGTGACAGAATGAAGGCCAAGAATTGCTTGGTTGCCGGTGGTCTGGTTGGACTGATGATCGCCGTCACAGCTCCCGTGATGGCGCAGGGCTCACCACCGTCTACAACACCTCCGCCTTCAGGCATCCAGGCTCCCGGCGGCGGCCGGTTCCGCGGACTCATTCCCGGCAAGCAGCGGCCGCCTGAGGGCCCCGCGCAAGTCGCGCGCGGGAAAACTCTCTACGGCGTGAATTGTACGGGTTGTCACGGTGCAGACCTTCGCGGCGGTGACCTGGGCGGACCGAACTTACTGCGGTCACAAGTTGCGCTCAGCGATCAAAACGGCGAACTGATTCTCCCCGTCATCCAGGGCAGCCGGCAAGACTCGGGCATGCCTGCCATTCCCGTCAGCCCGGAGGACGGGTTAGCCGTAGCGGCATATATACGTAGCGTCGTCGCCACCATCGGGTCGCAGGGCAAGCCTCCATCCGTCGGGAGGGAGGCTCCGAGTATCCTCGTGGGTAATGCGAGCGCCGGCCAGGCATACTTCGCCGCCAAGTGCAGCGGTTGCCATTCTCCCACGGGCGATCTGAAAGGGATCGCGACAAGAATCCCTGACCCCAAAATGCTGCAGACCACCTGGGTTGCTGGCGGAGTGCGGAGACGCCGCATGCCAGCAGCTTCGACGAGTGCTTCTACCCCCACTGTGTCT
>Ga0210407_10002077_pt1 | contig 17637 bp, 16 predicted proteins | sample IncBWC27MmetaG_FD_150860 | JGI IMG/M metagenome (GOLD analysis project Ga0210407, IMG submission 150860) | Forest soil microbial communities from Barre Woods Harvard Forest LTER site, Petersham, Massachusetts, United States - Inc-BW-C-27-M | ecosystem: Environmental > Terrestrial > Soil >...
GGGCCGCCGGGGGATTGGTCCTGTTGATCATTGCCGCCCGGGGAAATGTCGCCGTTCCCTGGCGACGCCACGAGCAGCACGCTGGACAGCACGAAAGCGATCAAAGACGCCATGGCGACCTCCTTTTTGGGGGCTTCCTCGATGGAGTCAACCCGGCGGCCGATCCGCGCGTTCCAACGTAATTGAAAGACCATTTGGACCAGTGGCTTGTCGCCCGGCGCCGCGCGGCGCAGAATTGCAGGACTTCTTGCCCAAGAGGGCGCGCTTCACGCTCGCGCGAGCGCCCCGACGCAATCTCGCCCAGGAGAGGAGACCAGCCCGATGCCGAAATCCGACGCTGGCGGACTCCGCAGCGGTCACTGCCTCTGCGGCGCTGTGCGGTTTGCCGCTCGCGGCGAGCCGCGCTGGGTCGCGCACTGTCATTGCGAGAGCTGTCGTCGGGCCACGAGCTCGGCGGTCGCGACCTATGCCGGCTTCACCGTGGCCGATGTCGAGTGGACCGGCGAGCCGCCGGCCGAGTTTCGCTCCTCGCCGGGCGTGGTGCGCCGGTTCTGCCGGACCTGCGGCTCGCCCCTCAGCTTCGAGGGCGAGCGTTGGCCCGGTGAAATCCACCTCTTCGTGCCGAGCTTTGACGAGCCCGAGGCGTTTCGGCCCGCCTGCCACGTCCACGTCGACGAGCAGCTGCGCTGGTTGCACGTGGCGGACCAGCTACCGCGCTACGCCAAGACGGCCCGAGACGGCCCGGCGCTCGCGTGATAAGTAACTCGATCGAATACGGCCGGCGAGCCGCAATCTCCTATTTACCCACCAGGGACACCGCAGATGAAATCATCCGCAAAGTCGAGCCTCCGCATCCGCTCGGCGCGCCGCAAGGCGAAGCGCAAGGCCAACCGCCGGCGGCAGCGCGCGCGGGCTTCATAGGCGATCTAAGCGTCTCACCTCGATTGCCGCAGGACGATGGACCCTCCCGACGGCGCGGGGGCGGGTGGTTCCGTGCGGTCGCTGTCGAGCTGGCTCTTGAGCGCCTCGATGTCGGCGAAAAAACTCTCTTCGGTCTGCGATGGCGCCAGCCGGAACTCCGGCGGCAGCAGGCGCATCACGGAGGCCTGGCGGTCGACGCCGGTGCGCAACTCCGACTGATTGAGCAGTTGCACCCCGATCCCGGTCGCGAGCAGCGCGACCACGAGCCCGGCCTTGAGCTTGAGCCGCGTGGGCGAGACCTCGCGCAGGTGCAGAAAGCACACCGCCGCCACGAGCGACCAGACGCCGATGTATTGATAGGAGGCGAGACCGCGCCAGGAGAACGCGAAGCCCGCAAAGCCGGCGAATTCCCGGTAGAGGGAATAGATCACTGCCCCCGCGAGCGCGATCAGCAGATTGCGCTCGAAGCGCGCCTGCCCCGAGAAGATTCGCGTGAGGACTGACCAAGAGGCGGTCCACACCGCCAGAAACAGCGCCACCGTCAAGACGGAGACGAGGTAGGGCGAGAGCCTCGGTTCCGATGTCTCGCTGAGCCAATTGGCGCCGATCTCGATCGCCACCAGCAATGCGCCGAGGACCGCGAGCGCCGGCCAGAGCCGCGAGGGCCGCTGATAGGCGCGCTCCGGCGCCACCGCGTGGCCGGCTTCGCGCAGGCGCAGATAAGTGTGGCCGATGCGGATCGGCCGATTGCCGTCGATCTCGACCCAGCCGAATTTGTCGCCGCCCTGCTCGAGAAACAGTCCGTTCGCGCTGCCGAGATCCTCGGCGACCCAGGTACCCGCCTGGTTCCGCCGGATCCGCAGGTGCTGAGGCGCCACGTAGGGATCGTCGAGCACGACGTCGTTGTCGTAGCCGCGGCCGATGCGGATCTCCGATCCGGCGCAACGGTGACGCGCGAGGACCTCGCGCGAGCGCGAGAGGACCTCGATCCAGACTATTTCTTCCATTGCACGGCTTCGATGAACCGCTTGCCGAGCGCGATCGCGTTCGGATAGCTGACGCCTTGCAGGCTGAGGCGCGAGACGAGCGCCTCCGTGCCGCGGTCCTGCGTGATGGTCATGACCCAGACGTCGTAGAGCCCCTCGAACTCGCGATAGGCGCGCGCGCACCAGACGGCGCGCAGAGACGGGCGCTCATCCGCCGCCGAGCCGGCCAAGAAATCCTCGTGGCAGCGCTGCTGGGTGTGCCACTTCCGATTCCAGGCAAAGCCGGCGAGCCAAGGCAGCTGGTTCTGCTGCGACACGAACGTCGCGAACTGGAATTGGTTCAGATCGATGCTGCTAAGATAGGAGTGGCTGAGCCGCACGCCGCCGGTGGTGAGATCCGCCGCGACGAAGACCTGCGTGTCGCTGCTGCAGCTGGTGGTGTTGTTGCTCGCCCGGGGCTTGGGCACTTGACCGGCGTTGGTCTGTGCCCAGCAGGTGAACCAGGGCGTGGCGCTCTCGGGGGCCTTGTAGGGCCCGAAGGCGGCGTCGCGGAAGCCGGAGTCGCTCAGCGATTTATAGAGTCCGTCTTGCCAGACCGTGAGCTGCCGGCCGATCTCGGCCCGGAGCTCGTGACTCGTGGGCAGCCCGTCTCCCTGCGCGCTCGCCAACAGCTTGGCGGCGAACCGCGCCGGCACCAGGAAACTCACGAGCTCCCCGCCGAGCTGCTTCGATACATTGATGCCCACGACATGCCCGTCCGCGGTCACGGTCGGGCCGCCGCTCATGCCGGGATTGATCGCTCCCGAGAAATGGATCCGCTCGTTGTAGCTGCGGTCGACGAGCCCGTTGTAGGTGCCCTCCACGATGGTGAATCCGAGATCCAGCGGGTTCCCCATCGAATAAAGCCGCTCGCCCTTGGGCACCTCGTCGTGGAGCGCCCGATCGTCGAATCCGAAAGACGGCTGATCGTGGCGGTCGACTCGCACAAGCGCCAGGTCATTGGCGACATCGATCGCCAGCAGCTTCACCTCTCCGTGCGACTGGTCGGCCGCGCCGTATTCGAGCCGATATGTGGCAGGCTCGAGCGCGTACTGCGAGACGACGTGGTAGTTGGTGACGGCGAGTCCGTCGGCGCTGACCAGGAACCCCGACCCGATCGAGGACTGGCGATCGGCGGCGGCGACCAGCGTGCGGATTTGCAGCAGCCTTGGCTTGGCGGCCGCATAGACGCGTTCCGCGACGGAGGCTACCTCCGGTGCCGGCGGCATTGCGGGCGAACCGCCTTGTGCCCAGGCATGTCCGCCGGCCAACATCGCGGCGACGAACAGCCAAGCGTATCTCACGAGAGCCCCTGACATCGGCGCGCACCATACCCAGCCGCCGGAGCATGTTCCAACTCAAATCGATTCGGAACATGCTCCAGATTGATTGATTGGGTGGCAGTCTCTGCGCCGAACCGGCGTCCACTTCGGCGGAGAATGCCCCGCCGCCGGAACAAGGCGAGCATAAGCACGTTCAGCGCAGCAGCGACGCCCATCGCTTGACCCGCGCGGAAACTCCGTGCCGGGCGCGCTCGCGGCGAACCACCGCAGCGCTCTCCACCCAATTGAGCTGCACCACACGCCGGGGACCCGTCACCGGCAGGTGGCCGTGCCAGGAGTTTTCGGTGACGCGGAAAGCCAACATCGTGCCCGCCTGGGGCGGCACCTCGGCGACGACGTCGTCGAGGTTGTCGGGCGAGCGCAGCAGACGGAGCCGGCCGCCTTCGGCTTCCCAGGCCTCGTTCATGTAGACGAGCACCGTGATCAGCTTCGTGCGGCTGTCGTTGTGGATACGGCCGTCGCGCGGGCGCGCGTGGCCGCGCACTGTCACCATTGTGGGGCGGCCCGTCAGGTCGATGTCGAACGCCCTTTCGATCCCGGCGCGAAACCCCGGCCCCTCGAGCTCCGCGAGGAAATCACGGAACCGTGCGCCGAAGTCCAAGTCCCCGACCGGAAAACTGCCGGGTTCGCGGATCTCCGGAAACGCGGCCGCGATCGCCGCGCGCCCCTCCAGCAGCAGGAACCCCGGTACGATCAGGTACGGAAACGGTTGGTCGACTCGCGTGGCGCGCGCAAGCGCCGACAGATCGAGATATCGCGGGTTGCCTAGCGCAGCCTCGGCGTGGACCATCAACTCCCTCTTTGCTCAGCCCGCCCGACCATGGCATAGATTGCCCGGGGACGGAACCTCGGGGCTGGTAGCGGACCTCCTGAGGTTTTACACTATTATGCAATCGAGACTTTTCTTAATGCTTTAACCAGTCGGGATTGCATCCGTCGCGCGCCCGGATGAAAACACCGGGCCGAGCCAGGACTCATCGAGGGAGAACAGGCCGGCATGAGAAGCCGAGCGATTGCTGGAGTGGGCGTACTGTGCATCGCTCTTGCGGCATGCGATAATCCCTTTGGGTGGGGGCCACCCAGCGCCCAACGGGCGACGCCCACAGAAACAGAGGCGACGACACCGCAGCCGCCGAAGCCCCCCCGCAAGCCGCCGGTGCCGCCCGCAACGGGCGACGCGGAGTCGCCTGCAGAGATCGCGCCGGCCGAGCCCCCGACGGAGACCGCCAAGATCGAGCCTATCCAACGGCCGGTGCTCAAGCCGGAGAGCTTGATTGGCCTCGACCAGCCCGCGACCGCAGCGCTTTTGGGAGAGCCTACCGAGCGATCGGAGGCGGCGCCTGCAACCATCTGGCGTTATACGGGCCGGAGTTGCCAACTCGAGATATACTTCTACCTCGACCTCAAGAGTCAGGTCATGCGCGCGCTGCATTATGAGGTGAGAACCCATGAGGCCGCAGAGCCAGCCAGAAGCCGGTGCTTCGCCGACCTCGTCGCCGAGCACCAAGCAGATCCCACCTCGCGTCCGAATCCTCCTAATTGACGACGACGACGAGTTCCGGGAATCGCTGAGCCTCAACCTGATGGACGAGGGCTTCGCGGTGACAATGTTCGCCAACGGGCCCTCGGCGCTGGAGCACGTCGCGGCCGGCGAGAGTGCCGACGTGATCCTGCTGGATTGGCGCATGCCCGGGATGAACGGCCTCGAGGTGCTGCGCGAGCTGCGCCAGCGCGGGATCGTAACGCCGGTGATCTTCCTGACCGTGCTCAGCGACGACATCTACGAGGAAGCGGCGCTGGCGGGCGGCGCGGTCGACTTCATCGACAAGTCGCGCCGGCTCTCGATCCTGGTGCGGCGCATCGAGCTCATCGCGGAAGGCCAACGGCCGGTGCCGAGCGCCTCGCAGCAACAGCCGCCGCCGCAGGTGCGCCTGGGCGCCTTGGAGCTGCGCTTCGACATCAACCGCGCCTTCTGGAAGGGCTCCGCCATCGATCTGACGCTGACCGAGTTCCGCATGGTCTCCCAGCTCGCGCTCAAGCCGGGCGAGGACGCCTCCTACCGCGATCTCTACGATCTCGTGCACGGCAAGGACTTCCTGGCCGGCAGCGGCGCCGACGGCTACCGTGCCAACGTCCGCACCTTCATCAAGCGCATTCGCAAGAAGTTCAGGGATGTGGATCTGGAATTCGATCAGGTGCGCAACTACGCCGGCTTTGGATATCAGTGGATACCCGGCTAAGGCGGGATCGGCGGGTAGGCGGTCTCAGGCGATCGCGGCCGAGTGCACGATGCTCCTCGGCTGCGGCCTGTCGCCAACCTCGCCACCCAGTATCGTCAGGAAGCGATCGCACCATGCGCTGATTGGATTCATGCGCAGCGCATCGAACATGGGCTCCCAGCGCGCGATCCGCTCGGAGAGTGGCATGGTCAGGCCCCGATGCAGGGCATCGGCAAGACTGTCGAGATCGAACGGATTCACGATCAGCGCCGTCTCCAACTCGTGTGCCGCGCCCGCAAAGCGCGACAGGATGAGAGCGCCGGGGTCCTGGGGGTCCTGCGCCGCGACGTACTCCTTGGCGACGAGATTCATACCGTCGCGCAACGGCGCTACGAACCCGACCCGTGCCACGCGGTAGAAACCCGCGAGTGTGCCCCGCGAGAAGCCCTTGTTCAGGTAGCGCACCGGCGCCCAATCGAACTCCGCATAGCGACCGTTGACGCGGCCTGCAACGGAGTCGATCTCGCGACGCAGCGCCCGGTACTGCGCGACGCTGTCCCTGGAGCTCGGCGAAATCTGCAGATAGGTCACCTTGCCGCGATGCTCCGGCCGATGCTCCAGGAGCTCTCCCAGAGCTTCGATCTTTCGCGGTAAGCCCTTGCTGTAGTCCAGCCGGTCGACGCCGATCACGAGCGAGCGGCCGCTGAGGCTGCGAGCCAGGCGCACGGTCTCGGGCGCCGAGGCCGCGATGCGCGCGGTCTCGGCGAATGCATCTGTGTCGATCCCGATCGGCAGCGCTTGTGCCTGCGTGGTCCGGCCGAAAGCCTCGAATTGGCCGTTTGATAACAAGCGTGCCCCCGTCTCGCCTTCCAGGTAGCCGAGGAAGGCGTCGACGTCGTTCTGCGTCTGGAACCCGACCAGGTCGTAGTGCGTGAGCGCGCGTGCGAGCGCGAGGTGATCGGGCAGCGCCAAGAACACTTCCTTGGCCGGGAACGGAATATGCAGGAAAAATCCGATCCGGTTGGTGACCCCGAGTTTGCGCAGTTCCGCGCCCAGCGGGATGAGGTGATAGTCGTGCACCCAGATGACGTCGTCCGGACGCAGCAGCGGAAGCAGCGCTTTGGCGAAATTGGCGTTGACGCGTTGGTAGCCTCGGAACGCGGCCCGGCGGAACTCGATCAGGCCAAGCCGGTAATGGCAGAGCGGCCAGAGCGTGCTGTTGGCGTAGCCGATATAGTACGTGTCGTAGTCGTCCTGTGACAGGTCGAGGGTCGCGTAGGTGATGCGTCCCGCCGTCGTCATACGCGCCGACTCGGCCGGTGAGTCGACGACCTCTCCACTCCAGCCGAACCAGATGCCGCCCCGGCGCTGCAACGCATCGCGCAGGGCGATTGCCAAGCCGCCCGCCCGCGAGACTCGCTCGCGCGGCGCCAGCAGCCGATTTGAAACCATCACAAGCCGCGCCAAGGTGCCGTCTCCTTTGCTGTACAGGTCTTCACGCGCCGGCCGATTCCGTCGCGTGAGCGAACAACCCCGCGAGCCACCGGCGCGTCTCGCTTGGACTCTCGATCCATAAGCAACCCGGAGGCGCTTGCGCGGGTCCGACCTGGACCGCGATGCCCCCGCGCGCCAGCACCTCGCGAAACCCATACTCGTCGGTATGATCGTCGCCGAAAAAAACCGGTATGCGCCGCGAAAACGCCGGGCTATCCGCAAGACGCGCGATGGCAGTTCCCTTGCTGACCGCGCGCGGCTTGATCTCGTAGACGAGTCGGCCCGGGATCGCCTCGATCCCCGCCTCGAGCCTCGCGAGCACGCTTGCGATCCTAGCTTTCGCCGAGGCCGCGCGATCGTGCGCCTGGCGATAATGCACCGCGATTGCGAGGCCCTTGTCCTCGATTTCGATGCCGTCGACGCCGTCGAGCGGGCGGAGGCGCGCGCGGACCCCGTCGAGGTTCACCACGGCGCTGGTCAACACCGGTCCGTCCTTAACCAGCCTGATCTCCGAGCCTTGTTGACCGCCGACTGGAAGCCGGAGCGGGTGAAACGCATGATCGATCCACTTGATGGCACGGCCGCTCACCAGTGCGAGCGCGCCGCCGAGCGAGGCGCTCACCCGCTCGAGGTCGCCGATCAGCGCCGGCGGAACCTGCACCAACTCCGGACGCTCCGCGATGTCGAGCAGGGTGCCGTCGATATCGAGGAACAGCGCCCAACTGTCCGCAGACTGCGACAGCAGCGCGAGACGAGAGCGCGAGTCCGAGAAAGGGTCTGTCCAGGTCATGGTTCAATGACGCGAGTTGCTGTCTCAATCCGGAGCGGCCAGCACCTGCGTCGCTGCAGGCGCGAAGCTCATCACCCAAGCTGGGGTGCAATCATCCGAAAAATAGCCCCCTAAACGGGGCAGGGCACCCATACGGGGCAGGAGGCATTGTGACAAATCAAAGGCCGGTCACATCTTCGACACAGATTCCCTGACAAAACTGGGTGACAGCAGTCAGTCCGGGCGATGGCGGCAGGCGCTGATCAACCACCAACGGGTGGTTGCTCGGCCGATGAAGTGCCATAGCCTGCGCTGCTGAGCGGTGCTGCGACCAGCTCGAGTGGCCTCCGCTCCGCGGGGACACCGATCGCCCATTCGACGGCGCCGGCTGCGATCATGAGCCCCGCCCCCAGAAGATAGCCTGCGGCGATCCCATTTCTGGAGCCGCTCGCGAGCAGCGCACCGAACAGCGCTGGTCCGGCGATGCCGCCGAGACAAGTCCCGAGCGCGTAGAACAGCGCGATCGCGAGTGCGCGCACCTCCAGGGGAAAGCTCTCCCCGACGGTGAGATAGGCGGCGCTCGCCGCTGCCGAGGCCACGAAGAACGTGATCGACCAGGCGGCGGCCTGCGTGTCCGCATCGAGGACGCCCGCGCGAAACAGCATGCCGGTCACCGCGAGCAGCACGCCCGAGAGCGCGTAGGTGATCGTGATCATCGGCTTGCGCCCGACGGTGTCGAAAAGTCGCCCGAGCAGGAGTGGCCCCGCGAAATTGCCAAGCGCGATTGGAAACAGATACCAGCCGGTCCGATCCGGGGGCACGCCATAAAAATCCGTGAGCACGAGCGCGTAGGTGAAGAAGATCGCGTTGTAGCAAAAAGCCTGCGCTGCCATGAGAACGATCCCGAGAACGGCGCGCTGGCGATAGTGCGTAGCGAGCATTCGGGCGATCGCCACGAGGCTCGTCTCGCCGGCCGCGCGCAGCGCGAGCGTCGGCGCCGGTGTCGCGGGCTCCGGCGCGCCGATCTCGGCCTCGATCTCGCGCACGATGCGCTCGGCCTCGCGCGGCTGCCCGTGCGTGATCAGCCAGCGCGGACTCTCCGGTACATAGCGGCGCAGCCAGAGAATGCCGATGCCGAGTATCACACCCATTCCAAAAGCGAGGCGCCAGCCCAGGTCGATCGGGAAGCGCTCCGGGGCGAGCAGGATCACCGCAGCCGCGCCGCCCAGCATGGCGCCCAGCCAGAAGCTGCCGTTGATGACCAGGTCGATCCGGCCGCGCAACGACGGCGGAGTGAATTCCTGTATGGCAGAGTTGATCGCGGAGTATTCCCCGCCGATGCCGGCGCCGGTGATCATGCGCCAGAACGCGAAGCTTGCGAAATTCCAGGAGAGTGCCGAGCCGGCGGTCCCTACGAGATAGACCAGGAGCGTGGCGGTATAGAGGCGCTTCCGTCCGAAGCGGTCCGCGAGATGGCCGAACAAAATCGAACCTGCGACCGCGCCCGCGAGGTAGGCGCTCGCAGACAGCCCGATCGCGCCGGCGTCGAGATGAAGCGTCGGACTCCGGGTGAGAGCGCCGGCCAGCGTTCCCGCCAATGTCACCTCGAGCCCGTCCAGCACCCAAGTGATTCCCAGCGCGATGGCGACGCGCCAGTGAAACGCGCTCCAGGGCAGGCGGTCGAGGCGCGCGGGAACATCCGTCACATAAATCGCGGGTGGCTCGGGAGACTGATTGTCGAACCGGTCCATCGTTCCCTTTGATGCCCAGGCTGACGTGTGCGCGACACCTCCCGGCCGCGGTCGGCGGAAAAATACCCGGCCTGGGGCGGAGCAAGGAGTGAATACCGATGGCGGCTTGGCCGCAAATTCCTGCGACAGCCTGAGGAACGACTAAGAGTCCGATGCTCCGCCCACAAGGGTCAAAGAAGCGGCAACGCGGAGGGTCCGTCGCGCCCGCTCGCCGTCCTTGGCAAGCTTATGCTACGAGTCCAGCGGCGGCACTCGAATCAGCATGGGCACGGCATCACGGCTGCGTCGCCGACCCATGATCTGCCCCGCGGGCGTGGGCGACGGCAGCGCCCCGTTGCGACCTCTCAATTCCTGGATGTGCCGCAGCAGGACGCCGCTCGCGTGCGTGCGCGCGACCGATGCATTGGGAAGCGTCACGGTGAGCCCCGGAAAATCCGGAAACTCGACGGTGCATGCGTTTCGCAGAAAGCGGAGCAGGGCGATGTAGATCGTCATGCGCATAAGCTCCAACGTGAACTCGCGACCGCGGGATCCGATGCCAACCGTGCGGAAACGCCGCGAAGCGGCCGGACTGCCAGGCGATGGCTACATCGGTGATTGATGCGGCATAGTCAACAATCGCCGAAAAATGTTTCTTCCGGTTCAGTCGCGTACCAACAAAGGCTATCCTAAGGATATCCTTGGAAGATCGGATGCGGTGCAAGTGCCACTGCCGCTGTGGTATTATGGGTGCGCTCGTGGGGACCAGGGATCGGCAGGCGGGCCAGAGGGCAGTGAAGATCAGCCAAGCAAAGGATCAGGCGCGGGCCGCGGCTCGCCCGCAGCCGGCTTCGGATCTGCAGCCAGAGGACGCCGATGAGCCCACACCGGCCGCCACCCGTGCCGCGGATGCCGTTCCGATCGACAGGTCCAGCCGGCGCTGGACCGTGCGCGTCCATTGGGGAATTGTCTTTGCGATCGTGGCGAGCCTGATCTTGTGGTTCGCCATTAAATCGGCTGTCGATCTCGCGTTCTGAGCGGCTGCGCCCTCAATAAGCTCCGCTTCGCTGTGTAACGACCACGACGGTCCGGCACAGTACGACGAGGTCAAGCTGGAAAGACCAGCCTGTCGCATACTGCTCGTCGAAGTTCACGCGCCGCACGTAGTCGACGCCGTTCCGACCGCTAACCTGCCACAGACCGGTCATTCCTGGCCGGCACGCGCAGTAGTGCCGGAACGCATCGCCATAGCGCTCTATTTCCTCGACCACGATGGGACGCGGCCCGATCAAGCTCATGTCGCCCGCCATCACGTTGAAGAGCTGGGGGAGCTCGTCGAGGCTCGTGGTTCGCAAGAACTGGCCGATCGGCGTGATGCGCGGATCGGATCTCAGCTTGAAATCCCGTTCCCACTGCGCACGCGCCTCCGGATTGGAACGCAGCACATCCGCGAGCACCTTGTCCGCATTCACGACCATCGACCGGAATTTCCAGCACCGGAAACTCTGTCCGTTTGCGCCGACCCGCCGGTGTCCGTAAAGCACGGGCCCACCGTCCAGCTTGACGAGCGCTGCAATCACCAGCATCAGCGGTGCCAAGAAAATGATCAGCGCGGCTCCGAAAACGATGTCGAAGACACGCTTGCGCCGGAGCAGCTTCGGCGGTTTCGCGAGGTGTGTCGGCGCGCGCCCGATCGCAGGATTCCCCTCGATCAAGCGCGGCCGCCAAGTCGCCGGCGAACGCGAGCGATGCCGTATCTGGAGAGGATTGGGATCGAGCTTCCCGCGTGAGCGGTGTTTCAGCTGAGCCATTTAATCGCCCTACTAAAGAGTCGCCTCGCGCGAATGAGCAGTGTCACCGACGTCATCGAGCGCTGATCAATCAACGTCGGCATTGCGAAGATATCACTCGCATTTGCGAGAGACAGTGATCAACTGCGGGCCCACAATGATGTCACCGTCAGAGGTCCATTCATTTCATTGATCGATTGCGCACTGCAGGACATTTTCTTGTTCCCTGTAATGCCACCAATCGCGGCGCTGGAATTGTGCAATGCAGGCGCCGCGATCAAATGCCCGATGCTTGCGCTGTCGGAGATTTTATTTGATTCAGATGGGCCCTTGCTTCCTTCAGAATGCAATCGCATCCGCAACGGATGAGAAAATTTGCTGCCTCGCGATTGGCGCATCGCGACCACGTGCCCAGCCCGGTTTCTTGAACGAGGACATGCGGCGGCGACGCGCGGATTTATATGCCGGTCAGCATTTTCCGCACCGGTTCACCGCGAGGTCCATCCACCGGGAGCGTGAACGGGCCGCTGAGCGTGCGGAGGCGCACAATGACATTCGCTTTAATGTCCCCGAGGTGCCTGTCGCGATCTGCAATCATCGCCGTGGGTCTGAAAAAGGTCTTTTGACAGGACGAGATTTGGAATCCATTTCCACTTCGAAACCAACGATGGAGAGTCGGACCATGAAATCGACCTTCGCTTTCCCTGCGGTAAGCGTGTGTCTTTTGGCACTCGCGGCCGTGGCGCCGCTCACGGGATGCGGCAATGCCGGACCGGGCGGCTCACCGCCGGTCCCGCTCGCGGGCCAGGCGGTCCCGCTCGGGCCCGGCGATCGGCTCCACATCACGGTCTATGGCCAGGATCTCATGACCAATGACTACATGGTGGACCGGGACGGCAGCGTTGCGTTGCCGCTTGCCGGGCGGGTCCAAATCGGCGGCATGGTCACCGCCGATGCGGAAGCGGCGATCCGCAAGAAGCTGAGCCGAGGGATCGTCGTCGATCCCAATGTGACCGTGGATGTGATCCAGTACCGGCCGATCTACGTGATCGGTGAAGTCAACAAGCCCGGCGCTTACGACTACACCAGCAACATCGTGATGATCAACGCGGTGGCGCTCGCTGGCGGCTTCACATATCGGGCCGGCAAGGAAGCCGTTACGGTGCTGCGTGGCTCGGAGGCCAGCGAGCAGCGGTATCACGCGACGCAAACCACGGCCTTGCAGCCCGGCGACGTCGTGCTCGTACCCGAGCGCTTCTTTTGATGGGGTGATAGAAGGCGGTCAACCTCGGGCACGCAGCTCGCGTGCCTGAGCGTAGACCGCCGCCGTTTCTGCTGCGATCGTCCGCCAAGTCGGGATGGTGGCGGCGAACGCTCTGAGTGCTTGCGACATGTCCGCGCGTGTCGAGGGCTCGCGTGCGAGCCGGGACATGGCCGCCGAAAGCGCGTCCGGATCGTTGGGCGGCACCAGCAGGGCAGTGCGGCCATTCTCCAGCAGTTCCGCGAAACCGCCGACTTTCGAAGCGATGATCGGGCGAGCCGGCTTGATTGCCGACATGAGGACGCCGCTCATGTCGATCTCGCGATAAGGAAACAGCAGCACGTCTGCCTGCTGCCACAACAGGGCTATTTCCTGGTCCGGCACATGGCGGAAATCCAGCGCGATGCAGGAGCCGAGCTCCCCGGCTGCACGAACGAGCGGCTTGGTATCGATATAGGGCTTTCCGACGATCCGAAGCATGCAGCGCTCGCGCAGCTCCGGAGGCATGCGACGCATGGCCTCGATCGCGAGGTCCGCGCCCTTGTAAGGCTTGATCTTCCCGAACATGAGGAAGCAGACGGGCTTGTCGCCTTGGGTCGCGAGCGCCACGGCGGGCGCGGCCATATCGTCATGCAGGAAGCCGTGCGCAATGCGAACGATGCGGTCAGGCGCGACGCCGTATTCCATCAGCCGGCGACGCGCCTGCTCGGTGTGGACGATGACCCGATCGAAGCAGCCGAGCGCGGAGATCGCGCCCAGGTTCTGAATCATCGAGGAAGGACTCGCGTTGTACGGCCGAGAGTCGTGAGCTGTCAGCACGAGCGAGGCGATGTTCTGGAGTGCCCCGATGAATGTCCGATCGATGATCGGCAACGGCAGCCACTGGAAGTGGATTACGTCCGGCTGCTCAGTGCGCAGCACATCAAGGAGGCGACGCATCGAGCGCAGGTGAAGCACGCCCTTGACGATCCTCGAGATGCCCGCCGGCCAGCGCGATATGCCCCAGTCCTGCATCTCCGGGTAAAAGTGCGGCACCAGCTTCGCGCTCTCCGGAACAGTCTCCTCCGGCCCGAGTGCCTTGCCGTAGAACCTCACGGAATGTCCGATCCCGCGTAGGCCTTCGACCAACTTGAGGTCGTAGGGCAGCGTGAAGAGCGAGGGATCAATCAATGCCACCTTGAAGGCGGGCAGCCTCGTGGGTGCCGAAGCCGAAGCGCAGGCGAGGCCGTTTTCGCGATCCGGCGAGAGCATGAGTTGCACTGTTCCTGCCTTGTCCCTAAGCCGCCACAGCGGTTGCCGAGGGACTTACGCCGTACCGGATCATTGTCTCGAAGGTGCCACCGCCCGTGCGCTGAATGCGGTAGCTGGTGCGTTTCGCGGGCCCCGCTAGGTGGAGTGCGGATAGGACCCGATAGGGAGCATAGGGCTCGCAAAACGCCTCGGCCTCGTCGTTCCACATCGGCACGCCCCGGTCGCAGATCCAATTGGCGCTGGCGGGCAGGATTGCGGCGTCCAGCCCGCCCTGGTAGATCGCCTGGTTCAAAGCGAACTGGTCGTGCGGCGTGAGCCGGCCGGTGCGCTCGATCGCCACCCGGTAGCGGTCCGCCCATGCGCTCCAGTGCGGCGCATCGCGCGCGATCGCGAAGATCCCCGCATTGAGGTGCGGCCTGCTCAGGAGCCACGCGCCCCGTGCCGGTCCATACCCGATCAGGAAATGCTTCGCGGTCCATAGGAACAGCCAAGGTTGGAACCGGTAGCCAACCTCGTTCTCGTGGGCGATCGCCATCCCGCGCTGTTCGGCGCCGGCGATCATCGCGAGGAGCGCATCCGGCGACTGCAGCCACACATCCGAGTCGATCCAGAGATAGATGTCGAATCCGGGCGCATAGCTCGGCAGGAAGGGGCGTACCAGAAACGCGAGCAAGAGCGGCGTGACGGAGCTCTCGGGCAGGTCGAAGTGGGGGCGCGGCGTCAGGATGCGATCGCTGTGCCCGCGCAGCCACTCGAGCTGCGGCTCGGTCAGACCGAGATCGAAGAATGCGAACTCCAGCGCCGGCAGACCGCGCTGTCGCTCGACCGACAGCACCATGTCACGCAGGAGGCCGAAATAGCCGGTATCGGCGGAACTGATCGCGAGGATTCTCGTCGCCATGGGCCACCTTTGTGCAACCGCGGTAGAGCGGCTCTGTGGTTGTGCACGAGGCATCACAAAATCGGCCGCGACAATAACTCAAACCGAGACGCCAGCGCGCGCAACAAAGTACGTGGCGGTGCGATCAATTCGTGATCCGAGCGCAATCGATCTGCTGATTCCGGGACGCCATGAAATTGACACTGTCGAATCAGTCCTGTTGCGGTCAAATCGAGACGGTGCGGAACGAGTGCTCGTCAGGCGCGTAGCTGAAAATTGCCGCGGGCGTCGTCTATTGATGAGGTATGGTGCGTCAAGTGCATTCGCGTGACTGCGATCGTAGCGCTCGTAGGGTCGAGCGCGCTGGCTTACATCGCCGAAGCTTTGGTCTCGGCGCAGCGGCGTTGCTTCTCGGCACCCGGCACCTCCTGCGCACGCAGCCGGCCAGTGCCGCCTCGACGGGCTTCGTACCGCCGGGCTATCGCTTGGTCTTCGGCGATGAATTCGATGATCCCGACGTTTCGCGCATAAACGAGAACGCCACCCGCGGCCGTCTCGGCGCGCCTGCCTGGCGCAGCCGGTATCGCCACGATCGCTTCACCATCATCAACGAGGAAAAGCAGATCTACGTCGATCCAGCATTCCCCGGGACTGCGGGCCGTCCGCTCGGCGTGCAGCCATTCAGCATCGCCAACGGAGTGCTCACCATCGCGGCAAACCCTGCCGATCCGGTCCGGGTTCGGCCTTTCGTGCACGACATCGCGTACACCTCGGGCTGCATCACCTCGGAGCTGACCCTTTGGCGGACTTATGGCTATTACGAAATGCGGGCTCGGCTGCCGCTGGGCAAGGGATTCTGGCCGGCTTTCTGGCTGCTTACCAAGCGCGTGGTCTGGCCGCCCGAGATCGACGTCTTCGAGGCGTCGGGCGTGCGGCCCAATGATGTCCACATCGGCGTGCTGGGGCCCGAGCGCACCGGGAATGCCGACACCTGGATCACGGGCGCCATCGGCATAGCCGACGGCTTCCACACCTACGGGCTCGACTGGAGCCCCGAGTCCGTTGCGTGGTTTCTAGACGGGCGCGAGGTTTGGCGGCGGCCAAACACGATCCACGAGGACATGTATATCCTCGCCAACCTCGCGCTCGGAAATCGCGATCCCAAATTCATCCCAAATCCCGACGCGAGCACGCCTTTCCCCGGCCGCTTCGAGATCGACTATATCCGGATATATGCGCGTGCCTGACCGAGCTATGTCATTCCGCCGCGTCGGCGGCCGGACGAAGCCTTGGGCGACGCGCGGACTTCATTGCGCCGATGCGCCTGCGGCGCCGCACTACGGACCAGGCGATTCATGGGGGTGGCATACGGATGAATTTGGCAAGCATCTTTGAGGGTTGCACGCTCGGGGAACGGTTCAAGTCAACGCAAGGGAGATCGACCGGCTTCGACTACATACGGGTGGTCTTGGCCCTTGGTGTCATTTGTTGGCACGTCAGGGTGACAAGCTACGGCGATCGGGATCCCGGAATCCAGTATGACTCGCTTGCGGACTTCGTCCTGTTGCCGTTCGCGATATTCATCTTGCCGATGTTCTTTTCGTTGAGCGGCTTTCTCGTCGCGGGCAGTCTCGAGCGCTGCAAGACTTTCTTGATGTTCTTGGGCCTCCGTGTGTTGCGGATCGCGCCCGCGCTTGCCGTCGCCGTGCTTTTATCGGCGCTGGTCTTGGGTCCGTTGCTCACGACGCTGCCGTTGCGCGCCTATTTTGCGGATCCGGAACTCCATGCGTACTTCCTCAACATGGTGGCGGACATACACTACCTCTTGCCAGGGGTCTTCGTGTCCAATCCGTTTCCGCTCGTGAACGGCCAGCTATGGACGATTCCCTATGAACTCGCGTGCTACGTCGCCCTGGTGATCCTGGCGGCCACCGGCATTTTTCAGCAGCGGTGGTGGCTCTTCCTCTCGCTAATGGCCTTCTACGCCGCACAAGTCGCAAACACTATCCTGCGCGCGAACGATCAGATGAAGGGGGCGGGCGGCTCGACATTGGTAATGTCGTTCGTGGCCGGCTTGGTGATTTATCGGTATCGGGACAGGATTCCTTTGTCTCGCCGCTTGTTCCTGCTGGCGTGCGCCGTCTCCGCCGCTTTGATCGTCGTGCCGAACGGCGTCCGCTTCTCGGCACTCCCCATCGCCTACGTGACCATATATCTGGGCCTGAAGAACCCGCGGCGAAGCAAGATCGTGCTGAGCGGCGATTATTCCTATGGCCTGTATGTATACGGCTTTCTCACTCAGCAAGCACTCATGGCGATCAGCCCGGCTTTGCGGGAGTGGTATTGGAACCTCTTGCTCGCCATCCCATGCGCGATCGTGATTGCGACGGGATCATGGTGGCTGGTCGAGCGGCCCGCCTTGGCGCAGCGAAAGCGACTGAGCCAGCTCGAGGCGTGGTATCTCACACTTCGCGCGAACTGGCGAAGCACCAAATTGACACCGGTCGCCAGATTGACCCCGATGCCTGCTCTGAGCAACGTTGAGGGAACGCCGGAGGGCTCTGATTTTCGAGCTCGCCGCGCCGAAGGCTAAATCATTTCGCCGGTTTTGACCCATGAGCCCGCGCGTATCCGTGCTGATGCCGGTGTTCAACGGCGGACCCTATCTCGCGGCGGCGATCGAAAGCGTCCAAGCGCAGACTTTCGAGGACTTCGAGCTCGTCATCGTCGACGACGGATCGACCGACGGGTCGGCGGAGAAGATCGCCGATTTCGCCGCGCGCGATCGGCGGATCAGGGCCTACTGGAAGGGCAATTCCGGCATCAGCGAAACATTAAACCGAGGAATTGCCGAGGCGCGCGGCGATTGGATTGCGCGGCTCGACGCGGACGACATCATGTTGCCCCGTCGCCTCGAGAGACAGATGGCGTTCGTCTCGACGCAATCCGAGATC
>Ga0210407_10002078_pt1 | contig 17635 bp, 12 predicted proteins | sample IncBWC27MmetaG_FD_150860 | JGI IMG/M metagenome (GOLD analysis project Ga0210407, IMG submission 150860) | Forest soil microbial communities from Barre Woods Harvard Forest LTER site, Petersham, Massachusetts, United States - Inc-BW-C-27-M | ecosystem: Environmental > Terrestrial > Soil >...
CGGGCTCCGTCCGCGCGATCGTCAACTCCACATGCGGAGGCAGTTGCAGGCCGATGGGATTGCCGTTGTACTTGTGCACCTGGATAATCAGGCCTTCGCCCAGAAAATCCGCCGCATCGCCAATCATCTCCTGCCGCAGGGTAAGGGTCTCAAAACTCTCCTGGTCCATGAAGTAATAGCCGTCCGAGTCCTTATACAGGAAGGAGGCCGGGACCATTTCCAGGTCGGGCTCCTTGAACTTGTCGCTGGCCTTGAACGTCTTGTCAAACACGGCGCGGGTAGCCATTTCTCAGGCGCATGGCGACCGGGTTTACTGATTTGCGCCCGGCGGGCTTCAGAGCTCTAAGCCCGCGTACTTCCGCAAGAGCCTGCACATCGGCCACAAACTTTGCGAGCAAAGGAGAGGCGTTGTCTTTGCGCCAGACGAGACTGACCGTCAAGGGCAGGTCCAAATCGACTACCGGTAGCAAGACCACCGCTGCGGGACATCTCCAACGTGTGGCGTCAGTGACAAAACTCACGCCCAGTCTGCACGACACCAAACTGAGCATGGTTGACTGATCCAGCGCCTCCTGGACGATGTGTGGCGTCTTCAAACCACCGCGGAAGCATTCCTTCATCAAACGGTCATAGAAGGCGGGGCTTTGCCGCCTGGGAAACCAGACAAACGCAGTGTCGCCCAGGTCACACAGACGGAGCTTTCGGATCCTTGTCAGCGGATGTCCCTTGGGCACGGCCAGTACGAGATGGTGAGTTGCGACCAGGAGCTGGTCCAGGTCAGGATCGGACTTTGGCATGAAGAATATGAAGCCTGCGTCCAAGCGGCCCGAACGGAGCGCGCCGATTTGCTCCAACGATGAAGAGGGGTAGAGCTGTAGTTCGGCGTCCGGTTGCCGTGCCCGGAACTGCCGAAACGAATCGGGAACAACCCCGCGCCAGGAGGCGAATTCGGTGAACCCGACGCGCAATGTCCCCGATTGGCCGCGAGCCACGCGCCCGGCCCTCATTGTTGCCTCGTTCACTTGCTGAAGAATCCGACGCGCATCATCGAGGAATGACATCCCCGCCGCGCTTATCTTTACGCCGCGCGGCATGCGGTCAAATAATTTGACGCCCATTTCCTCTTCCAGGTCCTGGATCTGGCGGGAAAGCGCGGGCTGGGCGACGCGCAGCCGCTCAGCAGCGCGGCCATAATGCTGCTCTTCGCCGACGGCTACGAAATACCGTAAATGTCGCAGTTCCACATCAATACCCTGGTGCTATCGATTCTATATAAAAAATGTCTTGGACGTATGGGTCATGCGGAGACAAGAATTTTGACCGTGCACCAAAAGCCTTGTGAGGCCCGTATGCGAGTGGCTCCTAAGGGAGATTAGATTGTGCTTTCATTCAAGATAGGTCTTCTCACAATCGGTCTCATCACGATTTCCCTTTTCGGGGGAACGAGTGGCCGTCAACCGGAGCCGGCTTCATCGTCCGGGGAACCGCGCCAACGCAGTTCCGAAGGCCTTGCCGCCTGGCAGCAGGTCTATAGCGTAATGACCCACCCGCGCTGTATCAACTGCCACACAGCCGGGAGTTACCCTCAGCAGGGTGACGATCGCCACCGGCATCTCTTCAATGTCGTGCGTGGGCCGGCTGGGAACGGCGTTCCGGGGCTGCAATGCGTCACCTGCCATCAGGGCGCGAATGCAGACACGACAGGAGTTCCCGGCGGCCATGACTGGCACCTGGCTCCGCTTTCAATGAAATGGCAGGACACAAGCGACGGAATTCTTTCCAGCCCCGCTGTCTGCAGCGTAATCACAGATCGTTCAAAAAACGGGAACCGTGACGGAGCTGCCTTGCTGAAGCATAACGAAGAAGAACCGCTGATATTGTGGGCATGGAACCCCGGACGGCGGGCTGATGGCAGCCTGCGTACGCCGCCGCCCATCACGCATGATGAGTTTGTCGCCGCTACCCGCAAGTGGGTCGAAGCCGGCATGCCCTGTCCGCAACAGTGAATCACGAGGCCGCCCATGGAAACATACAAGCTCACGGTGAATGGACAGCAGAAGGAAGTCAGCACCGACTCCGGCACGCCGTTGCTCTGGGTGTTGCGCGAGGAATTGAAGATGACTGGCACAAAGTACGGCTGCGGCATCGCCGCGTGCGGCGCCTGTACAGTCCATCTTGGGGGCGTGCCTACGCGATCTTGCGTTGTCCCTGTTTCTCTCGTAGGAAACCGGCCGATTGTCACCATAGAAGCTATTTCCAATGATCCCGTCGGTCGCATCGTGCAGAATGCGTGGGTTGACGAAGACGTGGTGCAATGCGGCTACTGCCAAAGCGGTCAGATCATGAGCGCCGTTGCATTGATCAAGAACATCGGGAAACCAACGGACAAGGACATTGAGGAATCAATGGGCGGCAATCTGTGCCGGTGCGGAACGTACGTTCGCATCCGGCAGGCGATCAAAGCGGCCTCAAGGCAGATCGGATGAGGAAGACGACAAATGGCAAACGCTAGTGCGCCAAATCTCTCGATGGTCAGCCGGCGGACATTCCTGCGGGTCTCCGCGGCAGCGGCGGGAGGCTTGCTGGTATCTCTCTATCTTGATCGGCCCGCCATCGCTCAACAGCCACCGAAACCTCAACTCTATCCTCCAGATGCATTCGTTCACGTGCGGCCTGACGGCAAGATTGTTATCCAAGTCAACCGGCTGGAATTCGGCCAGGGTGTCCAGACCGCGCTTCCGATGCTCCTGGCCGACGAGATGGACGCGGACTGGTCCCAGGTGGTCGCTGAACTCGCGCCCGCTGCCGATATCTATCGCGACCCGTTGCTCGGGCTTCAGATTGTTGGCGGCTCGGGGTCGATCGCGCATTCTTTCGAACAGTATCGCCAGCTTGGCGCCCGTACACGAGCGATGCTGGTGTCTGCTGCGGCGGCGCAATGGAAGATAGATCCCGGGCAATGCCGCACAGAGGCCAGCATGGTCTACGGACCGAACCGTCAGGCGGCAAAATATGCGGAGTTGGCTGCTGCCGCCGCACGCCTCCCAATCCCCGAGAACGTGCCACTCAAGAAGGCGAGCGATCTGCGCCTGGCCGGCAAGAAAGTACGAAGGTTGGACAGTCATGCAAAATGTGACGGCTCTCAGAAATATGGGCTGGATGTTGACCTTCCTGGGATGAAGGTGGCCCTGGTGGCGCATCCGCCGGTCTTCGGAGCTAAGGTCAAGAGCTTTGATGCGAGAGCAGCCCGACGGATTCCCGGTGTGCTGGATGTGTTTGAGATTCCACTGGTCAGAGGGACGGGCGTCGCCGTAGTCGCGGACCGCTTCTGGGCAGCCAAGCAGGCGCGCGATCGGTTGCGTGCTGACTGGGACACCGCCTCCCTCGAACGCGCCGATACCGCTCAGCTCTTTGCGAAGTATCACGAACTGTCAGGCACACCCGGCAAAGTTGCGGCGAGTCGCGGGGACGCGAAGGTCATCGATACCATTCCCGCGGCAAACCGAATCGTGGCCGAATACGAATTCCCTTTTCTGGCCCACACGCCGATGGAGCCCCTGAATACCACGATTCGATTTGACGGAGATCGTGCCGAGGTATGGGCGGGATCACAGCTCCAGGGTGTCGATCAAAGCGCGGTTGCGGAAACTCTGGGACTCAAGCCTGAGCAAGTTACATTTCACACGGAGATGACCGGCGGCGGATTTGGCCGGCGCGCGGTTCCTGACTCACATGTGCAGCGTGAAGCTGCGATGATCGCGAAGCGTCTTCGCGGCACGCCAGTCAAGCTGATCTGGACTCGCGAAGACGATGTGCAGGGCGGCTACTACCGGCCCATGCACGTCCATCGCGTCGAGGTTGGCATCGGCGCCGACGGCAAGCCCGTGGCATGGCGTCATGTGATTGTTGGGCAGTCCATTATTGCCGGCACGTTTTTTGAGTCCTTGGGCATAAAAGATGGCGTCGATTCAACGGCGGTCGAAGGCGCAGCCGACACGCAGTACACGGTCCCTCATTTCCATGTGTCCGTGCATCATCCGGTGATCAACGTTCCCGTGCTGTGGTTCCGTTCGGTGGGCCACAGTCACAACGCCTTCGTAATGGAAACGCTGATCGACGAGCTGGCGACGCGGGCGAATGCCGACCCGTTCGCCTACCGGCAGAGCCTTCTCGGTCCAGACGCGAAGAAGCGCAAAGCGTGTCTGGCCCTTCTGCAGGAAAAAACAGCTTCATGGCGCAACCGCGTCCCTCGCGACCACGCCGTGGGAATTGCGTGTCACGAAAGCTTTGAGACGGCAGTGGCTTGCGCGGTTGAAGTCTCGATCGAAGACAGTCGTCCAAGAATCCATCGCGCGACGATTGCCGTCGACCCGGGATTTGCTGTCAATCCGCTGACCATCGAGAGCCAAATGCAGGGAGGCGTCAGTTTTGGGATCACGCAGCTAGTGCCCCGGGGAGCCATCACCGTCAAAGACGGGCGCGTTGAACAACGCAACTGGGACGGCTACACTCCACCCTACATAAAGGATGCCCCCGTTACAGTAGATGTCCACATAGTGCCCAGTAACGAAAAGCCCTCCGGTTGCGGCGAACCGCCGGTACCCGTGATTTCGCCGGCCATAGTCAATGCGCTGTCACGACTCACAGGCAAGCGATATCGCAGACTTCCCCTGACTGAGATCTGATTTCGAGTTCCGAAATGAATCAATCGAAGACAGGTCGTTTCAAATGAGCTCCGCGGCAGCATCTCGGGGGTGAGCTGCTGCCTTCCCACAAGCCCGTTTCTGAATAGCTTTAGCCGACACTCCAAGGGCCATTTCATGCCGGAAATTTTCCTGTTGTTTTCCCAAAGGGAATGTGTCATAGTTCCTGTTGGAAACCAAGATGAAAGCGTTATGAAACAAAAGACAGACGTCCAACAAGGCACCCTGGCGTTGATGGTCCTCAAGACTCTCGACGTTTTGGGAACACTGCACGGCTACGGAATCGCGCGGCGCATCGAGCAGATCAGCGGAGATCTGCTGGCCGTGAATCAGGGGACCCTCTATCCTGTGCTGTTGAAGCTGGAGCAGGAAGGTGCGATCGCATCCGAGTGGGGGGCATCAGAGAATAACCGCAGGGCGCGCTTCTATCGGCTGACACGCGAAGGGCGCAAGCAGTTGCAGGTCGAAACCCAGGATTGGAAACAAACGGCAGCCATCATTGGCCGGTTCTTCGAAGCTAAAGCGGAGGATTTGTCATGAGATCTTTGAGACGGTTCTTCACTCGTATGTTCAGCTCGGCGACGAGGCGGGCGCAGGACGAACGATTAAGGGAAGAGATTGAGGAGCATATCGCTCTCGGAACCGCGGAAAATATTCGCGCCGGTTTATCAGCTGTTGAGGCACGTCGCCAGGCCATCCTGAAATTCGGCGGCGTTGAGGCCACTAAGGAGGACTACCGGGCCGAGCGGGGACTGCCACTGATCGAAAATCTGCTGCAGGATGTGCGCTTTAGCCTCCGTGTCTTGCGCAAGTCTCCCGGATTCACCCTGACGGCGGTTTTGACGCTGGCGATGGCCATCGGCGCGAACGCCATCGTCTTTGGCGTAATCGATGCCCTGATCCTGCATCCGTTGAATCTGCCCCAGGAGGACGGCCTCTACGCTATCCAGCACGGGAGCGATAACAGCCCATCAGAATCGTATCCGGACTATCTCGATCTCCGCGCTCGCAACCGCAGTTTCGATGACCTGGCAGCTTACACCATCGGCGAGGCAGGGCTGGACACGGGCGAAAATCCATCCCGCGCCTGGGTCTATGAAGTGACCGGGAACTACTTTGACGTGTTGGCGATTCAACCCTATCTCGGCCGCTTCTTCCACAGCTCCGATGAGCATGGTCCAAACAGCGCCCCGTATGTCGTGCTTCCATACACATTTTGGCACAGCCATTTTCAGGATGATCGTAGTGTTGTGGGCCGTGTTGTTCAGTTGAACAAGCATCCTTTCACCGTCCTCGGGGTAGCGCCACCTGGATTTCACGGAACCATCGTTTTTCTCACTCCCGACCTTTTTGTGCCCGTGGTGAACCGGGAGCAGGTTGAAGGATGGAACGACCTCAGCACACGCGGAAAGCGCTGGCTTCATCTGGCCATGGGACATCTCAAATCGGGTGTGACTCCGCCACAGGCGATTGCCGATCTGAACTCCGTTGGCGCGTATCTGGAAAGGTCCTATCCCAACGACGATTCGCAGATGACCTTTTCTCTGGCGCGCCCAGGCTTGTTGGGCGACGTACTTGGCCGTCCGGCACGGGCATTTCTTGCAGGGCTGATGTTGCTGGCGGGACTCATTCTGCTGGCAGCGTGCGCCAACCTGGGCAGCCTGTTTGCCGCGCGCGCTGCTGACCGTTCTCGCGAGGTGGCCCTTCGGCTTGCGCTGGGATCGAGCCGCAGTCGCGTTTTGCGCCAGGTATTTACTGAAGCTCTGCTGATTTCCCTGATCGGCGGCGCTGTGGGGGTATGGGGCAGTATTGGGCTGTTGCACGGGTTGAGTGCATGGCGCCCGTCGCCCCAATATCCCGTTTATCTTCCCGTGAACCCCGGTGCGAACGTCTATGCCATGGCTTTGCTGCTGGCGGTAATCAGCGGATTCTTATTTGGGGCTGTCCCGGTGCGGCAGATACTTCGCACCGATGCCTACGCGATCATCAAGTCAGGACCATCCGGCAGATTTGGGCGACGGAATACGTTCCGCGACCTGCTGCTCGCGGCGCAAATTGCCATCTGCGCCGTGCTGGTCACCTCTTCGCTGGTTGCGGTCCGAGGTATGGTGCGTTCGCTGCACAGCAACTTCGGCTTTGAACCGCAGAATGCCATGTTGGCGGACACAGATCTCACGATGAGTGGTTACAAGAGCGATCAGGTACCCGCCATGCAAAGACGCATGATCGAAGCCCTGGAAACGATTCCGGGAGTCACGTCTGTAGGGCTGGTTGACTGGTCGCCGTTATCTGGCGGAGCGAAAGGCACATTGGTTTTTACCGAACAGACCTCGGATTTCAGGCCTGTGAATGCCGCTGCGTCAGCGCTGATGTTCAACATATCTCCTGAATACTTCCGCGCGGCGGGTACCAGCCTGCTGTCCGGCAGGGCCTTCACCAGGCACGACGATAAAGATGCTCCGCCGGTGGCAGTGATCAACCAGGAGTTTGCGCGCAAGATCTTTGGTTCCGCAGACAACGCGCTGGGCAGGTACTACAAGACGCGGGATGGAACGCGCATGCAGGTGGTGGGTATTGTGGAGGATGGAAAATATGAGAGTCTTACCGAAGAGCCGCAGCCGGCTGTGTTCCTACCCATCCTGCAGTCGCCATCGAGTGAGACCTATCTGGTAGTGCGCGGGGACCGCGATCCACAACAACTTGCGACAGACATAAGGAGCAAACTGCGCGAAGTGGATGCAGGGCTGCCGTTCTTCATCCAAACGTGGAATCAACAACTACGCTGGGTCGCCCTGCTGCCATCCCGTCTGGCAATGCTGGCGCTGGGAGTGCTGGGTGTGATGGGCGCGATGCTGGCTCTTACGGGTATCTTCGGAATGGCGGCACAATCAGTGAGCAAGCGCCTGAAGGAATTGGGGATTCGCGTCGCTCTTGGCGCCCAGCGTAAAGACGTGTTACAAGCTGCGCTCGGACGCGCTTTTAAATTGCTGGCCTTTGGCTCGGCCGCCGGATTGCTCCTGGGAATTCTGGCGAGCCGGGTGCTGGCTTCCATCGTGTATCACGCAACGCCTCGCGACCCCCTGGTATTAAGTGGAGTTGTTCTGGCCATGGTGTTGTTGGGGCTGCTGGCAACGTGGATTCCCGCGCGACGCGCGCTGTCAGTCGATCCTTTACTACTGCTTCGCGAGGAGTGAATCGGAAACCCGGGGACAGACGGGACGTTTCCTCCGCAGTTCTAAAAGTTTAGCTTGCATTGATTGCGATCATCGGCTGATTTTTCCGGACGACCTCCTTTTTAGGAGCGAGGTTACGCCGCATTATCTGCTCGAGAGTTTTGATGAACTCTGACGTCCCGAGCGGCCTGCCGGTGTGGGTGTATTGTCGGATGGCCGCGTTGTCGGCGTCAGAGTCTTGGGCAAACAGATACTCCCGCCATGTCGAATGGGTCCAGTTTTTTCGCCAGAAATTCATTTCCAGAATGGCGTCCGGTGGGGCCGTGCCGCAGTGCGCGGCGGCGCTGGACCAGACATAGGTGTCCGGCTGGGCGACCAAACCGGCGCGAACCGGATTCAGCTCGGTATAGCGCAAAGCGGCCCACAAGTGCGCGGTGTCGAGAGGGCAGGAGTAGACTCGTCCCTGCCAGACGTGCCCGGTGGAGGCATGGCGGACATTCCAGTAGGTGGCGTAACGCCCGTGGGTATGAATTTCGCCCAACCTGTGTCTTAAGAAGCCGGGCCAAAACGAAACATCATGATGACGCAAGTGACGTTCGCCAGCCAGGCTATGAATGCGACCCAGCATGCCCGCTCCAGCTGGCCGACGGCCTTCATTTTCTCGCTGGAGATGTGGGCCAGTTCGAATGTCTGGTCTGAGAGGTTCCGCAGAAGCAAGGTCGAATCGGCGTTCGCGAGTGCCGCGAAGTATTCATCCTTGGAACCGTAGGCAACGATGTGCTCCTGCCAGAAGAGGTCCTTTCCTTTTTGGAAAGCTCCATGTTTGGCCCCACGCGGCCGGATGGTGGCGTGCAGGTAGCGCAGACTGATTATCAAAACCACAAAGAACACGAGATAGGACAAGCCAAACCAGACTGCAAAACCCAGAGAAGCGGTCTGCACCGAGCGAACAGCTTCGCGCACTATGGGAAAACTGCCGGCTCCCAGCAGGATAACGATGGTGATTAGAGCGCCGGCTTTGGTGTCCGCAAAACGAATCAGGGCCTGGAGGTTCTCAAAATTATGCCGGGCGAAATCCATTTGATTCGACAATGCCTGCGCCCGCTCATCATGCTCTGACATCCTGCTACCTCACAAGAGAAACGATATATCCGCCGCGCCGGTCCCGATGATCCTTGGTTTGTGAGTCTCCCGCTAGTGCGGGGAACCCGCATCGGTGACCACTACACTCGCCTGGGCCGTAGTGCCGGAAGTGCGAATGTTTGAGCCGGAGCCATCTTCGTAGGTTGCGCTGATTGGACTGCTGGCGCTGGTCTGGGTGCCGGCCTGCACGCCGATGACGTCGACTGTAATTACGCACGACTCGGCCTGGCCCAGACGCAACGACAAAAGCGTGATGCTGTGGCCGCCGGACCTGGCGGTAACCGACCCTTGGCGGGCTGTAATGCAACTGCCGCCAACATTGGGAGGAGTGGCCAACTGCAAGCCGTTGGGCAGAACGTCAGTAAACGACATGTTGGCCAGGCCCATGGTTTCATTGGGGTTGCTCACGGCGAAGGTCAGCGAAGTGGTCCCATTCAGCGGAATGCTGGCCGATCCAAACGCCTTAATAAGGACTGGAGGCATTACGCCCAATGTTGCCCTGGAGGTTTCCGCAGGACGGGGTTGACTGGAGGTCGTGGATCCGGGCGCGCTCGCCTGCCGCTCACGGCGGCTGGCTCTTGAGTTCGCCGAAACCACGGACGCTGCTTCTTCCTTCTCTTTGAGTTTCCAGTGCGGCCAGTAGGTCACCTGAAACGATGCGGTGAAATTGGTCTGCTTGTTCCCCAGAGTGAGAAGCGGATAGTTCCACCATTCGTACTGGAGCAGGCTGGTGAGCGATATGCCTGGTCTGACCATCCATTCGGAATGGACGGTAATGTCCCTTAAATTGCCGCCTTTAAGAAATTCCGTGTCGGCTTGCTCATTCCGGTACGAGAGTTGAATGGTTTTATCTGAGGCCACCCAGTAAGTTGTTGCTGCTCGCAAGCTGATTCCTTCGCGCCCTATCGTGTTGCCGATGATGTTGCCCTTGTTGGTGTAGCCGTCCAGGTAGCCGACGTTCCAGTAAAAGAATCCGCCTCCGGCCGGCTGAATCAGGCCGGGAAGGGCCGTGTAGCCTCCTTCAAAACGGAAGTCCATGTGGGGCAACATGGGAAGTTGCGGCATGTAAATGCCGGGGTTCTGCGCGGAGCGGCGCGGATACCCGATCGGAGAGAATTCATCCTCTGCAAATGAGTCTTGATAGATCGTCAGCCAGTTGCGCAGGCCCGGGACACGATAGCTCCAGTTAAAGAAGGACCTCCGATCGCCGGGATCAAGGACGCCCGTGTCAGTGGGATTGGTGAACGTCAACAGCGTCCTTCTGAGTTCCGCAAAGTTTATGGGAATGCCAACGCCGCCCCACAGGGTCGTTACGCCAACTCCGAATTCGAAGTTGGGTGTGGGCTTGAAGCTGATCTGTTCCCCGTGAATCAGTGGCTGTTTCGCCAGACTCCGGCCGAGGGAAACGGCCGTGGTGCTGCTGAAGCTAACGGGGGGATTTACGTAGTGTTGCCCGCTGACCCTTCCAAAAAAGAGTTGAGTGCGATACGGACCCAGGAACCCCAGAAAACTTGGCAGTTTTCTGGGAGACGTCTGGTCAATGCGGAGCATGTAGAGCGGTTCGGCATTATTAGTGAACATGAAGGGATCTCTGGTTGGCCCCGTCCACAGGCTTTGCTTGCCGAAAGACGCTTGCCACCCTTTGATGTTGAGAGACACGTAAGCTTCGATGACCTTCGGCCGGTTGAACGCGGCAATCGGTGTTGCCGGCTGGAAGATCGGGGCTCCGCCCGGCAGCGTCTTGCCATCGGCCACCTGGATCGCGTCTTGGACGCTTTGCGAGACGCCTGGAGCCGAAGGCGCGTGCTCATATTCCGCGCGCACATAGAATCCCAGCGCGCCCGCGGAAGCGCTGCCCGTGAATCCGCCGAGATAGTTCATGCCTCGCTCATAGGGACGTCCGTAATCGTAAGCGATGGTTTTATTGAAGTGATAGCCGTCAGTGAGCGGTGGCCCGGAGATCGACATGGCGCGGGCGTAGACGGAATCGATGCCGATGAAGTTGGTTTCCGAGCCGCTCAATTCGGTCGCGAATTCCGCGGCCAGTATCTTATACAGGCGCGCCGCTTCGCCCGGGTCCTGGTCATCCACTTCGGCTTCTTCCAGCAGGCGGGCGCATTCCGCGCGGGTCCAGGGACGCATTGCCTGAAAGCCGGAGTGGATGACGTTCAGAGCTATGAGACGATCAAATGCGGCGTAGACCCAGCTGTCTATCGGCACGTAAGGCGAGAAACGCGCCACGGGACCACCGGTTTCGGGAGAACGGTCGTGATGGAACGTTCCCCATCCGCCGCCCGGAAGAGTGCGGTCATGGTGCGCTCCATAGACCTGCTCTCCAATCATGTAGCCGGCAATGCTGCTCACCAGGACGTCACTGGTGAAGTGGTTCTTGCCATAGAGGCGCGCGACGCCCACTCCGCTGGCAAATCCGTAGGCCAATATCTTCGTGGTTATTCCGGGGTACTCATGGGCCAGAACGCTGGCCACGGAAAAAGCCAGCATCGTATGTGCCGAAGGGAATGCGGAGTTGGTCAGCGAACTGCTGTGATAGAACCTGCCTTGTCCGGAGCCGTCCAATGGACGCTCGCGCTGGGTCGCGAACTTCAGCGCCTCCACGACGACAAAACTGTTTACCGCAGCTTCGCCAGCCAGGATACCGGCTTCACGCTGATGATCATCCGACCTGATCTTGCCCATCAAATAAAGCGCGCTGGGAACGCCCACGATCGCCACCACTCCAGCGTTGGATATGGTGCCGGAGCGCTTTCCCAGAGTACCGTTCTGATTGATCCTGGACGAGATCTCCGCGTCTGCGTTGATGGTCCCCAGGGTCAATCCCGCCACCGGCACCAGCCAGTTCAGGTCCTGAATTCTGGCTTTGAAGGGGCTGGTCCAGATCGCTTTCTGGTCACGCGCCAGGTTCTTGAGCAACGCACGCGGAGCAGCGCTGGCTTCCGTGGAATTGTCGTCCGGTTGTTTTGTCTGTACAGGGTTGGGAGCTTTTTCTTCCTGACTGGGCACATTCTGGCCGCGTGCCTGGGAGCCCAGAATCATCGCGCAGAGAAGAGCGAGCAACGCGCGACGTTGCCGGAAGATGAAGATGGACTCAAGCAACACCAATATGAACACTATGTCTCCTGGAAAACTTTATGATTATACGGGTTCGCCTGACGGCAGCGGTTACGTCGCTGAAAAAACGCTTCCCAGCTTTGATGAGAGTTGAACCATATCCGGTTGTCTTTGCTCCCACAGCGCAAGCGGCGAGCTGTGAATCCAGCCAATCGAAAAATACTCCAATGTTTTTGCATTTAATTAGCGACGTGGCATGGTTGATCTTCTTGACACGGGGGGTTCCAGGCAATAGGATGAACCGACCCACTCAACAGAGGCACCGGATGTCACTGCTCCACGCTCGTTGGCCCTCACGGCACAATTGGAAAGGTGTTTGCTGGAGTGAAAAAATCCAGATGCGAAGTCACTCATTCGAAATGTAAGTGACGGGGCGAAGCTTTGCAATTTTTTACGATTCGTATCCGAATCGCCGGTTCCGTGAAGGAAGTCCTTGCCCCAGGTGAGCCACCCACTTCCGTGCCTTCGCCGGGATGTCAGGCGCGTTTGATGTGATGGTTCTTGACTCGGTTTCCAAGTCAACGTACTAAGTTCAGGGTTAGTTGTCCTTATGCTTTTGCTTTACTTTGCACCCTCGCGTTGTAGCTTTATCTATGGCGTATTTGTAAGAGTGGCCGTCTCCCTCGGCGTCGCTCTTTATGCGTTTTCCATGCCGTTGCCTGGACAGGCCACGGTATCAGGCGCGCCGATAACGCAGAACCAGCAGCCGGGGACCGTAACAGCGGCAGCACTCCCTGTTGAAGGCCGTGACTATGTTATTGCGCCCGATGACATCCTGGAGGTGTATATCCTGGATGTTCCCGAGCTGTCTCGAAATTACCGGATAAGCCAGTCCGGTCAACTCGTGTTCCCTCTTCTCGCCAAGCCGCTCATGGTAGCAGGGCTGACGCTGGACGGGTTTTCCGAGCTTTTGACGAACGAGTTGAAGTCCAGCGGGACCATCAGCGACCCACACGTCAGCGTGAGTGTGAAGGAATCCCGCTTGCATTCCGTTTCAATAACAGGTTCGGTGAAGAGCCCGCAGGTTTATCCGCTCCTGGGGCCGGCCAAACTGTTGTCCGTTCTGTCCCAGGCCGGCGGAGTTACGGACGATGCTGGAAGCATCGTGAAAGTCACCCGTGGCGGCATGATCAATGGGACGGCATCGTCGTCTGCTGGGGCCGTGGCTGGACCCGCAGGCGACAGCTCGCAGACGATTACCATCAACTTGAATGACCTGCTCAATTCCGGCGACACCACGCTGAATATCGACATATTCCCCGGCGACTGGGTCACCGTCCCTCGAGCCGGGGTCATCTACGTTGTTGGCGCGGTCAATCGTCCGGGCGGGTTTGTGCTGAACACCAGCCGCGAACACCTTTCCGTCCTCCAGCTTGTTGCGCTCGCAGAAGACCTCAAGCCCACTGCAAGACGCGAGCATTCCATGATCATCAGGCGCAATCTGACGCAAGGACAGGAGCGCCAGGAGATTGCCGTTAATCTGAAGACCATTCTGAGTGGGAAGAGCCCGGACATCACTCTGGAACCGAATGACATTCTGTTCGTTCCGGACAGCAGCGGCAAGAGAGCTGTGCGCCGCGGAGCGGAAGCCGCGATCCAGATTGCCACCGGGCTCGCGCTTTTCCGTTTGTAAGTGTCCGTTTGTAAGTGAAAGAAAAACACTATGAGTAATCGGACATCGTCGGAAGACCACCAGATCGTCCCTTTTGACGCGGCAGCGCCGGAGGTATGGCGGCCGCCCTCGCATGCAACTTTCTCGGGGGAGCAGGACGGCGCGGGTTCGCTTGCGGCCTATTGGCAAGTTTTGCTGCGGCGGCGCTGGACTGTGCTGGCGATCGTAGTGGTGGTAACCACGCTGGTGGCATTTTCTTCCTTCAAGACCAAACCTGTTTATAAATCGACCGCCCGGATTGAAGTGGAACCCGATGCGCCCCAGGTGCAGATGCTGAATGAGGTCTATCAGCCCATGCAGGCCGACCAGGATTTCCTGCGCACGCAGATTCAGATTCTGCAGACCGACAATCTGGCCTGGCGCACGATTGAACAACTGGGCATGGCCCAGGACGCGGGGTTTGTGGGCAAAGCGGACCCCAAGGCCGTGAACTCCGATGCGCGGAAGGTAGGGCTCATCAGGAAGTTCAAGAGCCAGCTGAGCGTTGAGCTCATCCCGGGCAGCCGCATCGTGGTTGTAGGATTCGAGAGCACGGACCCCGGCATGGCCGCGCGTGTCACCAACGCGCTGGTCGACAACTATACCGATTACAACTTTCGCCAGAAATACGACGCCACACGGCAGGCTGCGGGCCGTATGGAACAACAACTCGATGAATTGAAAGCCAAAGTCGAGAATTCCCAGCGCGACCTGGTGGAATACCAGAGAAAGCATGCGATCGTAAATATCGGCGACAAGGAAAACGTAATCGAGCAGCGTCTTTCACAGCTCAGTTCGGATTTGACGCAGGTCCAAAATGACCGCATCGAAAAAGAAGCGCAGTATAACCAGGTTAAGTCGAATCCTGAACACGTGCACGCAGCCGGGCAGGGTGATCTTCTCACTCGCTTGCAGGAAAAACTTTCCGAGCTTCATGGACAGTATGTGGAAGCATTGAACCAGTACGGCCCCAATTATCCAAAAGTGCTGCGCCTCAGCAAGGACATTACCGAGACTGAATCGCAACTTACGGCGGAACGGCAAAAAGCGGTGGAGCGGTATCGCAACGATTATGTTGGCGCGAAGGACCGGGAGCAGCTCCTGAGCCAGGCCGTGGAAAAGCAGAAGGAAGAACTGGGCGATTTCAACAGACTGCTGGTCGAGCACAACATTCTTAAAGGTGAATTTGAAACCAACCAGCAGCTCTACCAGAAACTGCAGGAACACCTGAAGGACGCCACTGTTTCCGCCGGCTTGCGCTCCACCAATATTCATGTGGTTGACCCGGCCCTGCCTCCGACCGGTCCCATCCGGCCGCGCACCTCGCTGAACATCATGATCGGCTTCCTCGTCGGAATCGTTTTGGGCGCAATGATGGCTTTTGTTCAGGAAGCGCTCGATAGTTCGCTGAAGACCCCGGAAGACGTGGAAGCGCTGATCGCCACGCCGGCGCTGGCCCAGATCCCCGCCAAGGGCCTTGCCAAGGACCGCGTGCTGTATGGCAACCAGAAGCGCCTCGAAAACAACGGAAACAGTTCTTCCAACGTTGCGCTGCTGCAGAATTCAACATCCGCTGTGTCGGAAGCATATCGCGCTCTGAGGACGTCCGTGCTTTTGTCGGTGGCTTCCCGGGCGCCGCAGTCCGTGCTCGTTGCCAGTGCCAGTGCCGGAGAAGGAAAAACCAATACGGCAATCAATCTGGCCATGGCGCTGGCGCAGTGCGGCAGCTCGGTGCTGTTAATTGATTGCGATCTGCGCCGGCCATGTGTTGCCCGGATGCTGGAGATTGAAAACCAGCGTGGCATGAGCACCTTCCTGACCGGGAATGACAAGATTGACGAGGTCATTCAGCAATACACTCCGCAGCCCAATCTGTGGGTCATTCCATCCGGTCCGACTCCGCCCAATCCCGCGGAACTGGTCTCCTCTGGCACGATGGAAACCATGCTGCAAGGACTCCGTACCCGGTTCAAGCACGTCATTATAGATTCGCCGCCCCTTCTGGTGGTCACGGACGGAACGATACTTTCCACGCTCGTGGAAGGCGTCATCCTGGTGGTGGAGAGCGGGGTCACGCCCAAGAAGCTTGTTCTTCGGGCCCGTAAAGTCCTGGACAGCGCGAACGCCCGCGTGCTCGGCGTTGTACTGAACAAGGTTCGCCTGCACCACGATGGCTACTACGGATCTTACTACCGCGGCTACTACAACACTGGTTCCAAGGAAGCCGGCGAGTAGGTCCACCGAAGTCCCGTCACCGGTTTTGCCCCAATGCTGACCGTCCCTCTTCGATCCCGCTTCGCCGCCGTGGTGTTCCTGCTGGGAATCCTCGCTGCGGGCCTGCTGCTGGTCGAGCAAACCGCGCGGCTGGCAACCGCCGCGGAATGGACAGAAACCGAGGACATTGAGCGACTGAGCGCGGCCGCGCGGCTCGATCCCGGGAATCCCCTCATCTACGACCGGCTGGGCTTCCTCTATCTGCGCGAAGCCTCCGATGTCTCCGCCGCGCTCCCGCCTCTGCGTCGTGCAACCCAGCTCAACCCGCGCGTCGCGGTATATTGGATTGACCTCGGGAATGGCTGCGAGATGTCCGGCGATCTCGACTGCGCTCGCACATCCTACGAAAAAGCAGTGGCGCTTGCTCCCATGCGGCCGGACTTTATCTGGGACCTGGCGAACTGCTACTTGCGGACAGGAGACAACGAGAAAGCCCTCGCCACCTTTGCCCGCTATCTGCACTTTGTGCCGGAAGCGCGCGAGCAGGCCTTTGCCTTGCTCAATCGGGGCATCAACGATCCAGGGCTGGTGTGGCAACGCGTGGTCCGCGCCTCCGGCAACATGGAACTGGAACTGGCGTATCTGGCGTTTCTCAAACGTCAGAATGCAAAGTTTGTCACGGGGCCGCTATGGACCGACCTGGTTGCCCAGCGACAGCCTCTTCCGGTGAACGCCGCTCTGCCGTACGTGGACCGTCTTCTGGACAACCAGGAATATGACGAGGCCAGGCGTGTCTGGTCTGACTTACAAATCTCCGGTTCTCTGAGCGGCAAGCCGGAGGCCGGTAATCTGGTATTCAACGGGAAGTTTTCGGACAAGCCGCTCAACGGCGGTTTCGACTGGCACTTGCATCCCGAACCGTTTCTTGAGGTGGATTTTTCGCAAAGCAGCTCCTGCAAAGAAGCCCACTGTCTCTATCTCAACTTTGCCGTTCCCCACAACGCCGACTATGAGCCGCTGTACCAGATCGTGCCGGTGCAGCCTGGCAAGTCCTATATGCTTTCTGCTTTCGTTCGGTCACAGTCCATAACCTCCGATAGCGGACCGCGATTGCGTGTCATCGATCCCGAGTGCCTGGACTGTCTGCAAGCCATGACGCCGCCGGCGCTCGAAACCCGGTCTTGGCGCAGTGTGGAGGTTACGTTTGCGGCTGGACCAAAGACCCGCGCCGTCAAGCTTTCTGTGTGGCGTCCGCGCAGCCGCGTGTTCCCCATGGAGATCAGTGGAGAATTCTGGCTCGACTTGGTCTCTCTGAAACCGGAAGGAGCAACGGCCTCTTCCGCACCATGAAATTTGAAGCTTTGGCAACATCGCCACTGCGGGCCTCTCCGGCGGCTCCGGCTGCGGTGGACAGCGTCACTATTTACTGGGATTCGTACTGGTTTTCCGCGGCGCGAAGCGTCCTGGTGATCGCGCTGCTGGCCGCACCGCTGGCGTTTGGCGCCGTGCAGCCGTGGGCCTCTGCCGCACTTACCGGCATGATCGTTGTGGCAATGTTTTTGTGGGCCTGGGGTTGTGTCCGCATTGAGAGCATTGCGCTGGCCTGGACACCGCTCTATGTT
>Ga0210407_10002079_pt1 | contig 17634 bp, 16 predicted proteins | sample IncBWC27MmetaG_FD_150860 | JGI IMG/M metagenome (GOLD analysis project Ga0210407, IMG submission 150860) | Forest soil microbial communities from Barre Woods Harvard Forest LTER site, Petersham, Massachusetts, United States - Inc-BW-C-27-M | ecosystem: Environmental > Terrestrial > Soil >...
GGAAGTGACCACGGGGATCACCGGGCCGATCGGCTCAGGCTTGCCCCAATTAGGATTGCCGCGTCTTTTTGCCATGATTAAATCGTCCTCGTGTTAGTAGAAATGCTTGAAACTAAGCTGTTCGGCTATTAGATACCTGAGATTCGAAATCGGATTCGCGATCAGGCCCTAAAAAACGCCTCGAAAACTGGAGCACACAAAACCCCTCAAAAAACTACTGATTATAAGATACTTTTGGGGTTCGTAGCAATACGAAAAAGAAGAGTTCTATGGAATTATGGACTTTATATTATTAAATTATCCTCATGGCAAGCTAAGTTTTGCGCATAGAGCGTTTAAAGCACAGCAGCAAAGCATTGCTAAATATGTATTTCTGTGGTCCGAAGCGATACCCGGTCAGCGCGCACGCCAGGAGTCGATCGGACTGCCGGAATCCGCGGGCCGGCCAACTTCCGAGCGAACAATACCAGTCTGGTCGGCATAGAAATAACGCAAAGACGATCTGGAGGAGGCCGGATCAGCATGGATAACAAAGCCGTCCTGGTTTGTAACATGTTGATAAGTAAAGTGATAACCATCCTTCCCGGCGGCGATATGGGAAATGGCATCCGCGGGCAGCAGGCCCGCCGCGTCGGCAGAAGCCGTCCCGGAAGCAGCAGGGCCAAGCGCCTGAATTGACGGAGGATACACGTTATAAGTCAGTTTATATTCCGCTGCCGCAGAGGTAATTCTGCGCAGAGTTGTCAAGGCTGAGTGTTCGGTGGCGTCGCTTCTGCCTTTGAAAAAAGCGGGGACCGCAACGGACGCTAGAAGTAACGGCAACGTTGCCAGGCTGATGTATCCCATGACCAAGCCGGCCGTTGCCAAGTAGCGTCCCTTAAGGTGGCCTTGGCTCCGTCGAATACTGGAGCGAGAAACGTGTCCAAGAATAATGGCCGGAATGGCGGCTAGGATCCATACCACGGTCACCGAAAGAACGCCCAGCACGAGGCTGAGTACGGCGTTGGAGTCGGTCACCGGAACCGCTGCAACCGGTCCAGTCAAGGTCGCGCCGCATTGCGGACAGGTACGGATTGACTCGGCAACAGTTGCGCCGCATCGGGAGCAGGCAGACATCGGACCTCTCGTCGGTGTCGGAGTGGAGGAACGCTGAAAATTATCCGATTCGCAGGCAAAAAGCAATTGCAGCTACAGACTTGGAGTGGCCGCCATATAAAATGATGAACGGGCCGGGATGGCGGAACTGGCAGACGCAGCGGACTTAAAATCCGCAGGGCTTAAAAGGCCCGTGGGGGTTCGAGTCCCCCTCTCGGCACCACAGACGGCCCGTTGTGCGGATGGGTGTGCGGAACAAGCTCAGGCTTCCGTAGAAGCGATTGCGGACGGACAAAGGTAGTTACCTCAGTAATCCGCTGCGGCTCCAATTATTGGGCTATCCTATGGAGCAGTCAGGGTGCGCGTGAGGCCACTTTCATTGCTTCTGAGAATGGTTTTGTCCGACGGTCAACCGGGAAGATATAGATGAGTCAGTTAGAGCAGAATGAAAGACGGCAGAACTTGGCTCGATGAAGGAAGGTTGGTATGAAAAAGTATCGCGGTCTTGGGCTCTTTGTGTTTGTCGTTAGCGCTCTGGCGCCTTGCTACGCCCACCACCTGGCGGTTGTGGTCAATCAGGAAAACACCGTGCAATCCGTCAGTTCCGCCGATCTGGCAAAAATGTTCAAGGGCGAAAGCAAACGCTGGCCTGACGGCTTGGACGTGGTAATTGTGCTGCAGGGCGCCAACGGGGAAATCACCAAAGGGGAAATGGATACCCTGCTGCGGTTGAACAAGATGACCGACGCCCAACTACGCGCTCTCCTGGCAGACCACAAAAACTCGATCGTTATTGTCGCTTCTGACGCCGCCGTGCTCAAACAAGTGCAATCCACAAAGGGCGCGATCGGCCTGGTGGATGTCCGCTCCATTACCGGCAAGATCAAGGTGCTGAAGGTAGACGGACGATTGCCGTTGGAACACGGCTATCTGCCGCACTAACGCCTTGGCGCGAGTTGAAGACTGGCTGCTGAGCGCCGCGCCATCGTCAATAGTTCGCATCCTCATCGCGGACTTACTCATCTGATGAATTGGCCGCTTGTCGCCCAGCCAACATGCCCTATTGGCCCCAAAGATTCCTGCTGGCTTTGATCGCTGCTTCACACTGTTTCCTCATCACAGATCAATGGACCACTTACTTGGACAATGGCGATTTCCGCGAATCGGCAGTCTTGAGGAATAATGCCTTGCGGGCAGTTTCGGTGTACGATACCCGATCTTACATGGAAAGGGGCTAGAGAAAATATTATGAGGATTGCGGTCCCGCTGGAAAAGCAAATGGGAGAAGCGCGTGTCGCTTTGGTGCCCGACTCGGTCAAGAAGCTGGTGGCGAACGGCGCGGAGGTGGCGATCGAAGCTGGAGCAGGGACAAAGGCCGGCTTCCTGGACAAAGACTACGTGGCTGCTGGCGCCAGGCTCATGGAGCATGCTGCGCTGCTGCAAGGAGCGGACATTCTGGCTTGTGTGAACCGCCCCGAGCCGGAAGACTTCCAGCGTCTCAAATCAGGGACTGTGATCATCGGTTTTCTAAAACCGCTCGACGAACCGGCCGCGCTCGAGCCGGTTGTTGCCCGGAAGCTTACGGCCTTTGCGGTTGAACTGGTTCCACGCACGACGCGCGCCCAGTCCATGGACGCGCTTTCATCCATGGCGACTGTGTCAGGTTACAAAGCGGTGATTCTGGCAGCGGAGCGGCTGCCGCGAATGTTTCCTCTGTTGATGACCGCCGCAGGCACGGTTCCGCCCGCCAAGGTGTTGGTGCTGGGCGCTGGTGTTGCCGGATTGCAAGCCATTGCCACGGCACGGCGCCTGGGCGCCGTCGTGGAAGGCTACGATGTCCGCGCCGCGGCTGGGCAGGATGTGAAGTCACTGGGCGCTAAGTTTCTGGAAGTGGACCTTGGCGGCATCGAAACTCAGGATGCCGGCGGATATGCCAAGGAACTCAGCGAAGAAGCCCTGCAACGCGGACGCGACATGATAGCGAAACGGGCCGCTCAATCCGACGTGATCATTACTACCGCGCAGATCCCCGGCAGACGCGCGCCTCTCATGCTCCCGGAAGCGGCCGTCGCGGCCATGCATCCCGGCTCGATCATTGTTGATCTTGCGGCGAGTACCGGCGGAAATTGCGCGGTCACCAAAGCCGGAGAAACGGTCGATTACAAAGGCGTCACCGTTATGGGACCGCTGAATCTGCCGGCGTCGGTGGCCACCCACTCCAGCCAGCTTTACTCGCGCAACCTGAGCAACTTTCTCGCCTTGATTGTGGACAAAGGTGCTCTGAAGATTGACATGAACGACGAAATCCTGAAAGGTGCTTGCGTGGCTTACCAGGGAGAGAGCGTCCATCCCAAAGTGGCGGCAGCTCTGGGCCATGCGGTGGCCTGAGTACAACCAAGGAGAATGAATGAACCATATTGATCCTATGGCAATCATTGTGTCTGTGTTCTTTCTGGCACAGGCGGGCGAGGCCCCGCGGAACGGCGTCACCGCGGAGAATCCGGAGACACTGCTGTTAATCACCTCGCTGTATGTATTTGCCCTGGCCGCATTCCTCGGCTACCAGTTGATTTCGCGGGTGCCTCCGCTGTTGCACACGCCGCTGATGTCGGCGACCAATGCAATTTCCGGCATCTCGCTGATCGGCTCCCTGGTGATTGCCGGCTCCAGGCACCAGGGAGAACACGCGATGCTTGCTTCCCTGCTGGGATGCGCCGCCGTGACTTCCGCCATGATCAATGTGACCGGCGGCTTTCTGATTACCGACCGCATGCTGAAGATGTTCCACAAGAAAGAACCGGTCAAGGCGTTGGAGAACAAGACGGGGGAGAAACAGTGAACCTCACCTACCTGATCGAAGCGATTTACCTCATCGCGTCCGTTTTGTTCATCCTCGGGCTCAAGGGCCTCAGCCATCCTGACACGGCGCGCCGCGGCATGATCCAGGCTGCCTGCGGAATGGGCGCCGCGATCATCGGCACACTATTCAAACCGGAGGTCCTGCAGGGCAACTATCTCTGGATCGTGATCGGATTGGTCCTGGGGTCCGCCGTTGGCGTGCCGCTGGCCCGGGTGCCGATGACCGCCATGCCGCAACGGACCGCTCTGTCACACGCGTTTGGCGCGCTGGCCGCTGCGTTAGTGGGAGTTGCGGAATACATCATTCATCAGCCAACGCATCCCAGCGTAGAAAGCGGTGCGTTAGGCCTGGAAGTGATGCTGGGCTCGCTGACTGTTACCGGATCGTTGATCGCAGCAGCAAAGCTGCAGGAACTGATGCGCGGTACGCCCATTATGTTCAAAGGCCAACAGGTCCTGAACCTGGTCCTGTTCCTGACCATGGTGACCAGCTATGTGCTGTGGATGGTCCATCCGGCTGCCTCGGTTTACTTTTATACGATGGCCGGCTGCGCCGTTGCATTCGGTGTGATGCTGGTGATTCCAATCGGGGCCGCGGACATGCCGGTGGTCATGTCGCTGTTGAATTCTTACGCCGGCCTGTCATCGGCGGCCACCGGTTTCGTACTGCATAACAACGTGCTCATCATTGCCGGGACCTTGGATGGATTCTCCGGCTTCATCCTCTCCATCCTGATGTGCCGAGCGATGAATCGTTCCATCACAAATGTATTGTTCGGCGGGTTTGGCGCTGTTACGGGTACTGACACTGGAGGAGCCGGCGGCACCATGCGCGAAGTCACCCTGGATGACGTTGCCGTGCAACTGGCCTATGCCAACCAGGTGGTCTTTGTCCCCGGCTACGGCATGGCCACCGCTCAGGCGCAACACGCGGCGCGCGAGCTGGGCAATTTGCTGGAAGAGCGCGGCGTCTCGGTGAAGTACGCTATCCATCCTGTTGCGGGACGCATGCCCGGACACATGAACGTCCTGCTGGCCGAAGCCAACGTACCGTACTCGTCCCTCTATGAAATGGAGCAGATCAATCCGGAAATGCCGCAGACCGATGTTGCCGTAGTGATCGGCGCGAATGACGTGGTGAATCCCGATGCGCGTGACAATCCCAACAGCCCCATTGCCGGCATGCCGATCATTGAAGTGGACCGCGCCAAGTCCGTCATCGTGCTGAAACGCGGCAAGGGCAAAGGATTTTCCGGACTCGAGAACCCTCTGTTCTTCAAACCCGTTACCGGAATGCTGTACGGCGATGCGAAGACTTCGCTGACCAATCTGGCGCAGGCAGTGCAGAAAGTGTAGCTCCTTAGCCACCGCGGGCTTTTTCTGAAATCCCGAGCGAAGCGAGGGATCCCTATTCCCACGAAAGACTGTTATGGTGATAGGGATCCCTCACTTCGTTCGGGATAAGAGAAAATATGTTTTCCACCCGCACCAACTGGAACCGCACCACGAACCGCCTGACAGAAGCTTTGGCCCGTCATCGCGCCAGCGGACGTAAGCTGCTGGACCTGACTGTCTCGAACCCAACCGAGTCCGGCTTTCAATATGACACCTACGCCATCATGCGTGCGCTGTGCAGTCCCGCTTCCCTCGGATACCAACCCGAACCGCATGGACTGGAACCTGCGCGTAGAGCGGTCGCGGCTTATTATGCGGGCCGCGGGAGTATTGTAGCGACCAGGGACATCATTCTCACTGTCAGCACAAGTGAAGCGTACTCATTCGTTTTCCGTCTGCTCTGCAATCCCGGCGATGAAGTGCTGGTCCCCACTCCGAGTTATCCGCTGTTTGAATTTCTCGCTGATCTTCAGGACGTAAAACTCGTGCGTTACCCTCTCGTATACGATCACGGCTGGCAAATAGATTTTCACAGCCTGGAGCAGGCGATCACGTCGCGCACGCGGGCCATGATTGTTGTCCACCCGAATAATCCGACGGGACATTTCACAAAATCGTCCGAAGTGGCCCGGCTTAACGAGATCTGCGCCACCCGGCAGCTTGCCGTCATCGCGGACGAGGTATTCCTTGATTTCTCGCTGACGCCGAGCACGGCGACGAGTTTTGCTGTAAATGCGGAGGCTCTAACCTTCACCATGAGCGGCCTCTCCAAGATTTGCGGTCTGCCCCAGATGAAACTCGCCTGGCTGATCACCAGCGGCCCCAGCGGACAGAAGGACGAAGCGCTGGCGAGATTAGAAGTCATTGCGGATACGTATCTTTCCATGAACGCTCCCATTCAGCACGCCGCTCATATGCTGCTCGCACAGCGGTATGAATTTCAACAGCAGGTCCTGACGCGGACGCGCACGAACCTGTCTGTGCTGGATCATCAACTATCACAACAGAAGCAATGTAGTCGTCTGGAAGTGGAAGGCGGATGGTATGCCGTGCTCCGCGTTCCGGTCACCTGCTCCGATGAAAATCTGGCCATCGGACTGCTCGAAAAGCATGGTGTGTACGTTCACCCTGGGCATTTCTACGATTTTCCCGGCGATGGGTACCTGGTAGTGAGCTTGATTGCGCCGGAGAAGGAATTTGCGGAAGGGATCAGGCACATCCTGGCTGGTGTCTAGGTGCCGGCTTTGCCCTGCCTGAGCTTATATCGTTGGATTTTTCCGGTGGCTGTCTTAGGCAGCTCCGAAACGAACTCAATCCACTGCGGACACTTGTGCGGCGCGAGCTTCGAAGCCACATGCCGTTTGATTTCTTCCGCCATGGCTGGCTTGGGGGTTTCCCCTTTTTTCAATACCACATAAGCCGCCGGCTTCAGCAGTTGATTGCTGTCATTCCGACCGATCACCGCCGCTTCCTGCACCGCGGGATGCTCCAGCAGCGTGCTTTCAATTTCAATTGGGCTTACCCACAGGCCTTTGACTTTCATCATGTCGTCGGAACGGCCCACGTACCAGTAGTAGCCGTCGGGGTCGCGATAGTATTTGTCTCCGGTGCGGAGCCATTGTCCCTGAATGGTGTCTTTGGTTTTGTCGGGCTGGTCCCAGTAATAAGCGCAGACTGAATCGCCTTTGATCCAGAGATTGCCGATCTGGCCGTCAGGCACAGGCTGGTCATTTTCGTCAATCAGGCGGGCCTCGTAGCCAGGAAGTATTTGTCCGCTGGAACCCGGACGGGCCGCCCCCGGACGGTTAGCAATGAACATGTGCAGGGCTTCCGTGGAGCCGATGGCATCGAGAATCTCCACGCCAAACCTCTCCTTGAAGCGATGAAACAACAGAGCGGGCAAGGCTTCGCCGGCGGAAACTGCATGGCGCACGCTGGAGAGATCAAAGTCCGGTCCGCCTTCTCGCTGGTAAGAAAGAAGCGACGCGTAATTCGTCGGAACGGAAAAGAAGAGCGTGGGTTTGTGGTGTTCAATGACCGAATACACATTCGACGGCGAGGGCGATCCCGGCCAGAGGATGCTCGTGGCTCCAACGGAAAGAGCGAAGTAAAGGCCGTTCCCCAATCCGTAGGCAAAGAACAGTTTGGCAACGCTGAAAAAGCGGTCATCTTCGCGAATGCCCAGCACGGCTTTGGCGTACTGTTCCGCGCACACCGCCATGTCATGTTGCAGATGCACGCAACCTTTGGGAAAGCCGGTGCTGCCGGAGGAATAAAGCCAGAAAGCAGCGTCATCTTTGCTGGTGGCCGCGGCGGCCAGCTCGATGGAGCTTTCCTCCATAATGTTTTGGAGCGAAACAGTGCCGTCCGGCGCGTGTCGGGGAACGATGATCGTCTGCAAGTGGCGCAAGTCCTCTTTGGGGATCGCCTGTATGCATGGCAACAAAGATTCGCTCACAATGGCCACTCGTGCCCGTGAATCGTTGAGCATGTACAGATATTCTGCGGGCTTCAGCAGAGTATTTAGCGGCACGGGAACAGCGCCAATTTTGATCGCGCCGAAAAAGCAGTAGGCGAAATCGGGCGTATCCAGCAGGAGGATAGCTACGCGCTCTTCCGGCCGGACACCAAGATGTTTTAGAGCATTGCCCGCGCGGTTTACGCGCCCAGAGAGCTGCTGGTAGGTTACCTGGTCATCGCCGCATTCAAATGCTACCTTGGCGCCACGGCCTTCCGGGACGTGACGGTCCACGAAGTAACCGGTGGCGTTAAAGATAGGCGGCAGTTGCATGTTCTTCAGTTTTTTCCCCGAACCCAAAGTATTGGCGGAACTTCGGTCATAATGGATTCGTAGCTAGTTTAGACGGCCTGGCGCGCGATGGCATTATTTTTGTGCGCTGTTAATAAAAGCCCCTGCTGCACGTCATTTCATCAGAGGAGCGCCGTACACATGCAGGCTACCATGCAAATAGCGCAGGTGGACATGCCCACGATTGCCGAGAGCGAAGCGGGGAAAGACGGCCAGATTGGGCTGGGGTTGGAACAGGCATTCCGCGATCATAAGGACCTGGTGTTCCGGGCTGCATATCGCGTAACTGGCAATGCCAGCGACGCGGAAGATGTTTTGCAGACCGTATTTTTAAGACTGACCCGCCAGGAACGGTTGTCCGAGGTCAAAAACGCCCGCGCCTACTTGCACCGGGCCGCCGTCAACGCGGCCCTGGACTTGCTGCGAACCAGGAAAGAGGCCCAGACGGTTTCTATCGACGACGAAGCCGGAGCGGCCGAAACGGTATCCGCCATGTCGAAAGACATAGGTCCCGGTTCGGACGATATGCGGCAATGGTTGCGGCAACGGCTTGGCCTCCTGAATCCTAAATGGGCGGAAATGTTCGTGCTTCGCTTCATTGAGGAGTACAGCAACCGGGAAATTGCCGCGGTCATGAACACATCACCGGCGGTGGTGGCCGTGGTGCTGCATCGTACGCGCTCTCAACTTAAGAAGGACATCAAGGCACTAACGATGACGAGGGGCAGACGATGAACCATCAGGACAAAAAACCCAAAGATATTCTGGATCAAGCCATTCAAGGACTGCGCGCAGAGCAAGCCAACAATGAAACCGTCACGGCGGCGGGCGAAAGGGTCTGGCAGCGTCTGGGCCAGGAACTGGGCGGCGCGGCCGGAGATCTTGCCTCCATCCGTGGATGTGAAGATGTCAGAAGCCTTTTGCGTCCCTACCGCTCCGGCGAACTCGCACCTGCGCGAGCGCTCCTGGTGGAAGACCATCTGCGCGAATGTGTTTCATGCCGCAAGCAAGCTGAAACGGGTTATGTCTCGCAGACTACGCTGCTCCCCTGGAAGCAGGAACTGCCTAGAGGCGGCTTTGTGCACTTCGGCTGGGCCGCGGCTGCCATCCTTTTGGTCGCCCTCGGCGTGTCCGCGTATTTCGTGAATGATTGGATAGCCAGGCCTTCCGGGAGCCGCGCACAGGTGGCGTCGGTGGATGGAAGACTGTTTCGAGTGAGCGACAGCGGCGAACGCATGCTCGCGGTAGGCGACGAGTTGCAGGAAGGCGAGCGTGTCCGCAGCGCCGCCGGTACGCGCGCGAAGGTGCGCCTTCGCGATGGCTCCCTGGTGGAAATGAATGAGCGCGCGGAGTTCTCCGTTTCCGCCCGCTATCGCGATACCACCATTCATCTTGACCGCGGCAACATCATCGTCCAGGCGGCCAAGCGCCGCACCGGACATCTCTACGTGGCAGCGAAAGACTGCCGCGTGTCGGTTACCGGCACGGTGTTCTCCGTCAATAGCGGAATCAAGGGCTCGCGTGTTTCGGTGATTGAAGGTGAAGTACGAGTAGCCCAGGGCGGGGCAACTTCCGTCCTGCATCCGGGCGACCAGCTCGCCACCGATGTCAGCGTCTCCAGCGTGCCAATACAGCAGGAAATCGCCTGGAGCCAGGACCTGGACAAGCACCTGGCGCTCCTGGCAGAGTTCAACCATTTCTTGAACAAACTCCAGCAAGTCCAACTTCCCGGACTGAGATATCAAAGCCGCCTGTTGCCGCTGTTGCCCCAGAATACGGTGCTCTACGCAGGCGTTCCCAACCTTGGCGACGCTGTCCATCAGGCCGATTTGCTCTTCCAGCAGGAGCTTCAGGAGAGTCCCGTGCTCAACGAGTGGTGGACCAAGGTGCAAGCGGAGAAAGGCGCACCCAACTTTGAGCAGATTCTGGAAGACGTGCATCAGCTGGGACGCTATCTGGGCGATGAGATTGTCTTTGCCGTCGCGGAAAACGGCCGGCGCGGAGCTGGGCCGTTGATCGTGGCTGAAGTCCGCATGCCGGGACTGAAGGAGTTCATCCAGAATGAAATCATGCAGCACCAAAAGGCCGATGGCCCGAATCTGCGCGTTCTGGAAGAGCATGACCTGGCTGGCGTGGTGCCCAGCGCGAATGGGCGAGAAGTTTTCATTCTTGTTCGCGCTGATTTGGTGGTGGTGTCTGGCGATATCGCGACGCTTCGCAGCTTCGACGCTTCCCTTCCCGCAGGCGCCGGTTTTGCCGCGACTCCGTTTGGACAGCGCATGGCAGCTGCTTATCATGACGGCGCTGGGTTGCTGTTCGGCGCAAACCTGGAGCAACTGCAGCAGGACCACAACCAGGCGGGTGTCCATAAGAATGTCGCGTTCCAGCAATCCGGCTTTGCCGATCTCAGGTTTCTGGTGGCAGAGCGTAAAGAGGTAAACGGACAGACGTATAACCACGCCGACCTGGGATTCAATGGCCCGCGTCATGGTGTTGCATCGTGGCTGGCGGCACCGGCGCCGATTGGCGGGCTCGACTTCATCTCGAAGGATGCTTCAGCAGTCATGGCATTCGTCGCCAAGAAGCCAGCGGACATGCTGGATGACATGCTCGGCATGGCCACGTCCGCCAATCCCGATGCGGAAACAAAACTCTCTGAAGTCGAGTCGCAGCTGAATATCAACCTGCGGCACGATCTAGCCGAAGCACTGGGCGGGGAAGTAACGCTGGCTCTCGATGGTCCCCTGCTTCCGACTCCCTCCTGGAGGGTCATTGTTGAAGTCTACGATCCTGCCCGTCTGCAGACGACGCTGCAGCAGTTGGTCAATGCCTTCAATACGCGCCCAGATGCCGCAACGTCGCCCGAGAGATTACGACTGGAGCAACAGTCGTCAGGCGGGCTGGTGTATTACACGATCTCCCTAACCGGGTCCCAGACGCCTTTTGAACTGATATACACCTTCATTGACGGTTACCTGGTCCTGGCGCCGGACCGCGCGATGGTGATGAGCGCCATCCGTGTCCACCAGAGCGGCAATTCATTGGCGAATTCGCCGGAATTTCACGCTCTGCTGCCGCAGGACAACCACGCGAACGTTTCGGCCCTGGTATACCAGAACCTGGCGCCGGTGGTCGGACCAATACTGCAGCAACTTTCGCCGTCGCAGCAGCAGTCCTTGGCGCAGCTTGCGGCGGAAACCAAACCCAGCGTAGTCTGCGCTTATGGGGACCAGAACGCCATTGAGGTGGCGAGCAACAGCCGCTTCTTTGGTCTGGACCTGAATACGCTGGCGCTGTCCACGTTGCTGAAGATGGCGCACCACCATCCAGGCGTGAGGATGTAGCGGCAAAAATGAAACCAGAGGGAGTAAATGCCGGCAGTCATTGAGTTAGAAGACCTTACGCTCAAGTTGGGGCCACGCACCATCCTTGACCGGCTGAACGGACAGCTCTCCGGTCATTGCATTGGCTTGCTTGGTCCCAACGGTTCGGGCAAGTCCACGCTGATTAATACGCTGCTGGGGTTTTACCGCCCGGCGGCGGGCCGTGTCCGGATATTCGGCCAGGATGTTCAGGAGCACAGGCGGCAGTTACTCGGCCAGATTGGTTACATGCCGGAAACGGACGCTTTTATCGCCGATATGACCGGCGTTCGCTTCGTCCGCTATATGGCGGAGATTTCCGGACTGCCAGCGCGTGAAGCGATGGAGCGCGCACATGAAGCGTTCTTTTACGTCGGACTGGGTGAAGCCCGGTACCGCAAAGTAGGCACATACTCGCTGGGCATGAAACAACTGGCGAAACTGGCGCAGGCCGTCGCACATGGTCCGCGGCTCCTCCTGCTGGACGAGCCCACGAATGGCCTCGACCCGCAGGCGCGGACCCGCATGCTCGAACTGGTCCGCGAGATTCGCGATACCAGCGAAGTCCACGTACTGATCTCTTCCCACCTGCTGCACGACATTGAAGAGTGTTGCGACCAGGTGCTGATTTTGAAAGAAGGACACATTGCCGCAATCTGCAACCTGGAAGAGGAGCGCAGGGCCAACTTGAAATTCCTGGAGCTGGAAGTCACCCACGAAAACGGTTTCCTGGATGCGATAAGAACGCTAGGCTGCGAATGCGCCAGCTTCGGCGGTGGACGGTTAAAGATTGTGCTGCCGGAGAAAATTGAGTTGCGTCAGATTTACCAGCTGGCCGCGGAACATACCGCGCAGATTCGGCGTATGAATTACAGGCGAGATTCGCTGGAGGACATCTTCTTGAAAGCCATGGCCGGCACGCCGCCACCACCGATGCCACGGGAGGGCGCCAATGGCCGTTTATAAACGCACGTACAAGGCCTATGCCGGCCAACTGACGCCTTCCTGGTCGCGGTTCACCGTCCTGGCGCGGTACGGCTTTTCCACGCTGTTCAGTTCCCGCATTTTCACGGCTTATACGGTCCTGTGTTTTACTCCGTTTCTGGTCGGACTGGGCTTCATTTACTTTGTGCACAGTTCAACGGCCCAGCTGGCGTTCGGGCAACACCTCAGCAGTATCCCGCTGATCAACGGCCGGTGGTTTTTTGGTTTTCTTGTCAGCGAAGCCTGGATGGGGCTGATTCTAACGGCCTGGGCGGCGCCAGGAATGATCAGCAAAGACTTTGCAAACAACGCAGTGCAACTCTATTTAAGCCGGCCGCTGTCCCGCGTGGAATATCTGGTGGGTAAAGTTACGGTGCTGGCGGTGCTGCTTTCGTTCGTTACCTGGATCCCCATGCTCGTCCTGTTTTTCCTGCAGGCGGAACTTGAGGGCCACGGCTGGCTCGGGGAAAACTGGTGGATGGCCGGTTCCATTGTTCTTGCCGGATTAATGTGGATTGCATTAATCTCCCTGCTCTCCATGGCCCTGGCCGTGTGGGTAAAGTGGCGCATTGCCGCCAGTGCACTTATGCTGGCGTTCTTCTTCGTGCTTCCCGGCTTTGGGGAAGCCTTTAGTGCGATCCTGCGGACACCATGGGGCTCCTTGCTGAATTTTAATGCGGTGATTCTCATGATCTGGGCGCAGCTGTTTCGTATTCCGCTTTCCCAGAGGCATTTCACCAGATTTGGTGAACTCCCTTCATGGTCTCCCTGGCTTTCCGTTTTCGCTGTTTGCGCAATCTCTCTTTGGCTGCTGCATCGCCGGTTAAAGGCGCGGGAGGTCGAGCGCGGATGAGCACTGCCAGTAACCAGATCGTTTTCGAAAACGTCTCCAAGTTTTACGGTGACGTGCTGGGAGTCAACCGCGTAAATCTCTCCCTGCCGCCCGGTGTTACCAGCCTGATTGGCCCCAACGGATCGGGCAAGACCACGCTGATGAACCTGATGACCGGTCTGGTCCGGCCAACGCAAGGACGCGTTAGTGTGCTTGGCCTTACGCCAGACCAGCCGGAAGAATTCTTTCGTCACGTTGGTTATTGCGCGCAGTTTGATTCTTTTCCCAAGGGCGTGACCGGCTACGAGTTTGTTTGTTCCCTGCTACGGCTGCGCGGGCTTCCAGCGAAAGAAGCTGACCGCCTGACCTGGGAAGCGATTGAGCGTGTGGGCATGACGGAACCGGCCAAGCGCCGCGTCGCCGGATACAGCAAGGGTATGCGCCAACGCATTCGTCTGGCGCAGTCCCTGGCCCATCATCCAACCGTCCTGGTACTTGATGAGCCGCTGAACGGCCTTGACCCCATGGCCCGCGCTGAGTCCATCGCATTGTTTGAAGCTCTGGGGAGACAAGGGATGCACGTGATTGTCTCCAGCCACGTTCTTCATGAAGTAGACAAAATCTCCGACCAGGTCGTGTTGATGAGCTATGGCTACGTGGTAGCGGAAGGCGAGATTCACGGCGTCCGCGGTGAAGTGAAAGAGCATCCCATGCAGATCCTGGTCCGCTGCTCCCAACCCAGCTTGCTGGCCTCGCGGTTGTTCTCGCAGGACCACGTCGTGGAGGCCAAACTCAACGCGGACGGCGCCGGGCTGCTGGTAAGAACGCGGGACGCGGACAGCTTCTATGTGCTGCTGAACCAGATCGTTGTAGAAGGCGCGCTGACGCTCGACGCTGTGGCGCCCGCGGATGACGATGTTAATTCGCTGTATCAATACCTGATCGGAACGGGCGGAGGCACAGTATGACGCCAAAGTTTCTAAGCGATGCGCCATGGCGCTTGTGGGCCGCCCAAATACCGGCCATCCTGCGCATCGAGTTGAAAAAGACGCTGCTGAAGAAGCGTAATATCTGGATCTACATCCTGGCCCTGGCGCCAGCCGTAGTCATCGGCCTGCATGGTTTGATAGACACGGTAGAGAGCGGCAGCATGGTTGAAGATACCAATGTTCTTGCCGGGATCTTTCAGTTCTTATATTTGCGCGCGCTCATCTTCTTCGGTTGCATGATCTTGTTCACCTGGCTGTATCGCGGGGAGATCGTAGAGAAAAGCCTGCACTACTACTTCCTGACGCCTTTGCGGCGTGAAGTGCTGATCGTCGGCAAATTCCTGTCCGGCGTTATCACCACGTCCTTCATCTTTGGACTGTCCGTGCTTCTTTCGTTCGCGCTCACCTATGCGCGCTTTGGCAAAGCCGGCAGCGCGTTCGTGTTTGCCGGCCCTGGACTGGGCCATTTGGCGGCCTATCTTGGAGTTACCGCATTGGCCTGTCTCGGATATGGCTCGGTGTTTCTTGCGTTCAGCCTGATGATCAAGAACCCCATCATCCCCGGCGCGGCCGTGCTGATATGGGAGACCTTTCACCCCGTACTGCCATCTTTTCTGCAAAGGTTCAGCGTGATGTTCTATCTGAAACAGCTGTGCCCGGTCTCCGTTCCTCCGGACACGCTTGCGCTTTTTACGGTGATCGCTGAGCCGGTTGCTCCCTGGGTGGCGGTTCTGGGACTCCTCTGCCTTTGCGCAGGGATACTCGTTTTTGCCTGCTTCCGCATCCGCCGGGCGGAGATCAGTTATTTAGCGGATTGAAGAAAGGGATTGTTCTCGCGTTCTTCGCCTATGGTAGTCATTGCACCGTGTCCGGGAGTGACTTCCGTTTCGTCCGGCAGCGCCAATATGCGTTGATGCAAAGAGTGCATGATCTTGTCGAACGACCCGCCGGGAAGGTCCGTGCGGCCGATGCTTCCGGCAAAGAGCGTGTCTCCGGCGATGAGCTTCTTTTCTTTAGGAAAGTAAACGCAAATACTGCCTTCCGTGTGTCCGGGAGTGTGGATCACCGTGGAGTTGACGCCGCCGATCTGCAGCACGCGGCCTTCTTCGACCGAATCATCCACATGGACTGGACCCGGCGGTCTCATGCGCACCCAGGCGGCTTGCATGTCCAGCATCTTCAGCAGCGCCTGGTCGTTTTGGTTCAGGAGAATCGGCGCTCCCGTGGCGGCTTTGAGCTTCATGGCTCCGCCCACGTGGTCAATGTGAGCGTGCGTGATGACAATCTGCTTTACGGTAAGCTTCTGCTCCCGCAGGACCGCAAGAATCTCTTCGATCTCATCGCCGGGATCAATGACCATGGCTTCGCGCGATTGCTCATCCCCAAGGATGGAGCAGTTGCACTGCAGTGGGCCGACCGGAAGGATTTTGTGGATCATGGGAAATACCCGTTTACAGGGCGGAAATAAAAATATCAGGGCTGACTGCCCGCAGTCCAAAAACTCTTCAGTATTTTAGCGTAACTTTCAAGCAGCGCCTGTGCGTCGGAAGCAAAAGCGTTCCTGCGTTCGCTCTCGACATCAATGGTGCCAATGACCCGGCGATTCGCCGGATGCAAAATGGGAATAATAATTTCCGATTGTGTGGCGCTCAGGGCTTCAAGATAGTCGGCGTCCTTGCTGACGTCACCGACAGACACGGTCTTCTTTGTAGTGATGGCCCTCGAAGTCAATCCCTTGGAAATAGGAAAAGTAAGAAAAACCGGACCCGCTGGTCCACGCCAGGCCACGTTTGTAACCAGGCCGAGGTCCGTATCAACGTCGTAGATGCCGACCCACCGCCAGTCACCCGCATTGAGGATCGTTTCCGCAATCAACCCGGCCATCTCTTCGCGAGCGATTGGTTGCGCGAGTATGTTCTTAAGCTGGTCTGGGGTGCTATTGATCACGGTGCCGGCCCGTTGTGGCTTTGTCACCAATACTCAGAAAACACGTCTTTCAGTGTCTCGTTCGCGGTTGCTACTTCTTCTGCTCCGTCGGCGCGCTCTGGGCCGGTTTTTCGCTCTTCAGAACGGAATTACCGGCGCTGGTACCGGCGCGGCTGGACAGAATCGTTAGCGTGATGGACGTAATCATGAAGACGACGGCGCACCAGGTGGTGAGCTTGGAAAGCAACGTTGCCGTGCCCCGCGGGCCAAACGCTGTCTGGCTGCCGACTCCGCCGAAGGTCGCGGCAATATCAGCGCTCTTACCGTGCTGCAACAGAACAACGATGATGAGGATCGCGCATACGATCACGTGAACCGTAGTAACCAGCCAAATAAGCCACATGGTAAGAGAAGAATCCTTTCGAAAAACGTATGGTGCGGAAGGGGGGATTTGAACCCCCACGCCTCACGGCGCCACCCCCTCAAGATGGTGTGTCTGCCAGTTCCACCACTTCCGCACTGGCCTGGATTGCACCCTTCTGGCGCGAGCGCCAAAGAGGGCCCAAACTGGCGTAGAAACAATTAATTATAGCAAACGCTTTTCTGAAATCCCGAATCGGCGCAGTCCTTCCCACATCTCAACCACGCGGGAGCGGAGTTTGTCGGTAAGCTCTCTGTAACTCTCTTCCGGATTGCTGATGGAAGCCGGTGGGGCGATCGGCTCGCCAAAGTGCACGCGGAGCCTTGCGAAACGCGGAAACTTCCGGTGTCGCGGCCACGCTTCGTAGAAACCCTCCAGCGCCACGGGATAGATCGGGACTTTCAGGTGGGTGGAAAGAATGGCGGCGCCTTTCTTGAATTTCTTGGGCGTGCCATCAATGGAGCGCTCGCCTTCGGGAAACAGCACCAGGTTCTTGCCTCGCTTCAAGCCGTAGGCCCCCGCGCGCATGGCGTTCACGAGATTGGAGTCAGGGTCCACGGGGACCAGGTTGAACGTCCGGCCCAGGCGGCCGAATATCCCTTTGCCAAATATTTCGCTCGTGCCTACGTAGAACAGGTCCTTGAACAGCCGCCAGGGTATCATGCTGGGAACAATGGGTCCGTCGAGAAAGCTTTGATGGTTCGGTGACAGAATCAATGGGCCTTGCTTCGGCAAATTTTCTTTCCCCGTCACCTGCAGGCGAAAGAATACCCTCACGAAGAGGAAAACGCATTTGCCCACGACGAACCAGAAGAACGTCAGGAACCAATGGCTCCGCAAGGCCGAAATCATCTTTGGGTCGTCCGGTTCACCCGCCAACACTGCATCCCATCCGGCCTGTGTAGACACGGGAGCGTTGCCGCGGGCCTGCAGCAAAGTGTCCACCAGTTCGCGCACAGTAT